>Ga0335085_10012758_pt1 | contig 12359 bp, 6 predicted proteins | sample Lox_Sample_45_FD_206712 | JGI IMG/M metagenome (GOLD analysis project Ga0335085, IMG submission 206712) | Soil microbial communities from Loxahatchee National Wildlife Refuge, Florida, United States - Lox_Sample_4.5 | ecosystem: Environmental > Terrestrial > Soil > Wetlands | place: USA: Florida...
GCCCAGGTCCATGATATCCTTCGCATTCATCGCAATCTTCCTCTGTGGAAGCGGGTTGTTTTTTCTCCCGTTGATCGGAGAATGAGGATCTGCTTGCGGGGAGAGCCCGCGATTTGTACATTCAACGACGCCTGTCAGGATCTTGCACCTCAAGGATTACTCCGGATCACGGTTCCCTGACGAGCGGTAGAACCGCCTGTCGTCCTTCCTCCGACGCAAAGACCATGAAGCGCTTTCAGGACCCCGATTACGGGATTCTCGTACGCGATCCGCGCCGACTCCTTCTTAGTTATCAGGAGTTGATCAGGGCGTGTGTGTGGGACTTTGTCTCGAAGGGGATGTTCGACGCCGGCATGATCCAGGATCTGATCCAGAATATCAATGAGGAATTGCTGAAACGTCTGCCGAACCTGCAGGCCGGATACAACGGATCGTTCCTTGTCCGGACGTACGTCGCAGCGACAGTACGGAACATTTGTCTCAGGATCCGTGAACAGGAGAACAGGACCGTTCCAGCGGGGGTGCTCGTCGAAGAAGACTTGCCGAACAGGCTTGAGACGGAGAAGGACCGCTACAGCATCGAACAGATGAAGCGGGTATTTCACGCGATTACCCTCCAATATCATAGAAAAAGACCGAAACTCATCATCTGCCTGAAGCTCTGGTGCCGGCTACCCCTCAGCGAGAATGATGTTGTGAGCTGGTACCAGGACTGCCCTCCCGTCGCGATGCAGCAAATCCTTGAACATTTCGGGGGGATCTACGCCCGGAGGACGGATGCAGATGTGTTCACCACGGCAACGGCTTTCTTCAATCTGGCAGCCGAAAGGGACAATACTGAGGATGCCCTGCGCAAATGGACGATGGTCAGGATTTCCGAGATTATCCAGCTCCTGAACGGGGACCCTCCGAAGCGGTCCTTCGACAAGGACTCTCTGCAAATCCTGTTGCACGAATATTTTTCTCCATTTCTCCATGAGGAATGAGTATATAGGGTTGACATGAATTGGTTGAGGCCATCACTATGAACCATGCTCCTCAGTACCTGGATAACGAAGGGCATCTCCGGGAAGAAGGTGTCGCTGTGTACGTCGACGCGCTCCGCTCGGGGGATCTTTCGTCAGTTCCAGATAACGTCCGTTCGCATGTGGAGGATTGCCTGGCATGCAAGAAGCAGGTGACCGGGGTCTTCTCCTTCCTGTCGCGGCAGGATGCATCGTCGTCGTTAGCCGGCAAAGCGGCAGCTCGCGGGAAGGCTGACACGAGCGACTCCGGAAAGACGTTCTACCGAATTGCAGCTGTCATCACTGCACTCATCGGAGTTGGGGTCATCGGCTATCTGCTTACATCCGGGTATTTTTCCAGACCCGCGATGACTGCCAAGACCGAGCCACCTGCGGTCCACGCCGATTCTGCCCTTAAGCCCGACAGCACTCGTTCACCAGAAGCGCATCAATTTGCGGACGCGTTCCAGTCCTCTTCTGAACTGGACGAACTCGTCGGCAACGAGCTGCGTTCGCAAAGCGTCGTGATCATCTCTCCGAAGAATGGCATCGAAGTGGGCGCAAGGATTACGTTCGCCTGGAAGGCGGGAGGAACGAACGAGAGGAATCTCTCGATCCTGAACAACAAGGGAGAGGTCGTTGCAAAGTATCGCGTGAAGGGAGAGTCTTACGTCTATAAAAACACTCTGCCGCCAGGGCTCTACTACTGGAAATTGGATGACGGGTCGAACCTGCTCTACGTCGGGAAGTTCTTTGTACGGACATCGGGGGAGAGGAGATAGGGGGAACGGGAGAAGGGGAGAAAGGGAGAACGGGGGAACAGTGGGAGCATCTAAGGTCCGGCGAGGACAAAGCCAGCCCACAAAAGCGGTGTTGCCGTGCGAGGATCGCGGATCATGGAAAGTTTGGCTGATCGGAGGGCCGAAGCACACGACTCGCCGGCGAGGAGATGGCGGTAGAACGCAAGCATGAGCTCTGGCGTATTCCGGTCTCGAATGTCCCAGAGAGAATAGAGAACATCACGCGCGCCTGAATAGAGGAAACCGCGAGTAAGTCCGACAATCCCCTCGCCCGTCACCATTTTCCCCAGTCCGCTTTGACAGCTGCTCAGGACCACAAGATCGTCTTTGACGTTCAACTCATACGTTTCGCCGGCAAAGAGGACGTCGCGGCGAGATTCCACGGAGTCTCCTCTCGGCGCGAAGAGCAGGCCGGAGAATTGAGGATGTTCCTCGTCGAAGAAGCCGTGCGTGGCGATATGCACGATGCCATAGTTGGCGCTGAGTGATTCAAACCTGCCTTTTGTCGCATCACAGCCCACCACGTACTTCCCTTCATACCCCTTCTTCCGGAAGAGATCCGCAATGCCCATTACTTCGTTGCGTGAGTGGGGGAGCGTCTGGTATGTCTTGCCGTCGACGCTCACCGACCGGAAGTCGGATGCCGCCGATCGTGATGCAAGCAATGGAGGACTCGTCGTGTTCTGGAACACCGGCGCGAACCCGACGAAGGATCGCTCCTTGGTGGCAGGCGTGGCTTCACTCCTGACAGAACTTGCATAGACCTGGCTTGAGGAAGCGTGCGAAATCTCGTAGCGTTTGAGGAGATACGGGAGCGCGCCATATCCTCTGGCAGCCTCGGCGCTGGTCACCGTTTGTGTGAAGAGCGTTCCAAAAGGGAGGTAATTCAGAATGCCGTCGGGGATGATGATGATCCGGGTACGATTGGCGAGGAAGCGCCTGACAGGGGCGAAGAGCACGGTTGAAAGTTCGTTGGCATTCGCAATGTACGCATTCCTGTCGAGAGTGGTGATGCCCTGGAGCATCATCCGGACGGTCCCATCCAGCGGATATGCAAGTCTCCGGGAAATGATGAATGACGAATCGTTGCGTACGACGAAGGCGACGACCTCCGAATCCCTCACGACATATTCGATCAGGCAATCGTTCGCGCCGAGGATTGACCGCAAATCATCGATCGTGAACACGGCTTGCCCGTGGCTTTGCTCCTTGCGCGAAAGCGAATCGATCCTCTGGAGTCGGGTCATGAGAGTGCCGCGCAACGCGGCGACCTGGCTGCTGTCTCCCGCGACTTCATTCCGCTCCATGGCGTCCTGTAGGGCAATCAACTCGCGTTGGGCGCGCCACCGTTCGGAGGCGAGACTGTCAGTGGAGGCTCTCTGCAAACGGGCAAGCGCATCGCCGAGTGCGGCTGCCCGGTTTCCTTCGGCGAATCGGAACGCGAGATCTTTGTATCGCGGTTCGTCGGTGCGTTGATACTGCCGGAGTGCCGTCTCCAATCCGGCGGCATAGACCTCTTGATACTTCCCCTCAAGCCGGAATTTTGACCCCTCGAGGCTGTAGTACCGCCGCACGCGAGACAACGCATCCGCCATCCGTTCGTACGTCGCAAGCACCATCGAGCTTGTAGAGTCTGCGGCAAAACCCGCCTTTCCGAGAGCGGCGGCTCTTGCTGAGAGAGTCTGGATATAGTCGGGGCAGCGGGTGACGTCCGGCAGCCCGGGGCAGAGACGGATATCGGTGACCGTCGTCGAGCCGACAAGGAAAGCGATCGAGCGCTGATATTCGGCGAGACCACCCCGGGCATCGCCGAGTTGCACACGGCAGTCGCCGATATTCCGGAGGATCCGGGAGCGGAGAAGCCGATTCATCTCGGTGTCGGTCCCGAGCGACACGGTTGCTGAATCATAGCTCGCAAGAGCCGAATCGCGCGATTGAAGAGCAGCGTAGGTGAGGCCAAGCTTCCACTGGAGCTGGGCGATATCGGAGCCGCCTCGGCTTAACCGTCGAATGCGTATAGCCTGCAGGTAGCTTTTCTTTGCGAGATCATACGAGCCCATCCCGGTGTACGCCTCAGCGAGGTCCTCGCAGAGTACGCCCACCTCCAAGTGAGTATCGCCAAGCTTCGAGCTCGCTTTGGCCAATGTCGATTCGAGGAGGCCCGCTGCGCGGACAAATTCTCCCTTCTGAACGTACAGCCTGGCGAGGTGATGTTGAAATTGGAGGGCGGAATAGGTGCCAGACATCCCAAGTGAATCAGCGATCTCCAGCGCTTCCTTCTGATATTGTTCCCCGGAATCGAAGTCGCCGATGGCGGTCAGACAATCGGCAAGGGACGAGTAGCTAATCGCAGTACTCATATGGCACTTGCCGTGGATCGCCAGCGAGATGGAGAGTGCCTTTCTCGCGTAGACCGTTGCACTGTCAAACTGTCCGTCCGAGCGGTAACACAGCGCGAGTGTGGCCGCACATCCTGAGCCGAGATCGGAGGATTCGAGGTGAATATCCGCAAGGAGGGAATCGGATTTATGAAGCAGCTCAATGGCCTCCCGAATTCTTCCCTGTGCTGAGTAGATGCCCCCCAGGGAGCTCCAGAGATATGCGACCTGCCAGTAGAACGATCCCTTCTCGTAAAGTGAGCATGCCCTTTCATAGTAATGCTCCGCACGCGCAAGATCTCCCTTCCGCTCATAGACGAATCCCATCCCCCAGTACACGCTTGCGGCTTCCCCGCTCTCTCCGCCGAAGATAACCCGTCGGATGGAAAGGGCATTGTCGAAGCATGCGAGCGCATCCGCAAACTGATCGCGATACGAACGAATTGTCCCGAGCAACAATTCGGCCTCAGCAAGGACTCGACTTGTATCACCAAGTTGCGACCGCGCGAGGTTGTCCGCGATGCAGGCAATACTATCAGCCTGGCGGATGCTGCTCTGGCGCCAGAAGACGCTCGCGACTTTGATGATCGCCTGAATTCTCTGCGGCCGATCGTTTGCTGTGAAGAATCCCGCTTCGGCTCGCTCATAACACGCTAGTGCGCTGTCGAGCCTTCCCTCCGAAGTATACTTCTCCCCTCTCGCCATTTCGCGCTCCCCGACCTGAATTTGAGCGCGGGCTTGAGTCGCAATCACCGCGATGACGATGACAAGACTTGCGAGGCATTTGAGGGAGGGAATTCGAGTTCTCACTTCACGTTGGCGATACTTCGCCAAGAAAAAGTTTTGGGAAGAATCTTGTCTGCAAAACCTCCAGATCAGAACGGCAGATGGATATAGATCGACGACGAAACCAAGCCGTTTCGCGACCTGTCATCCAAATCCCATTTCTGCTGGAGGATCCTATGAGAAAGTCCGCAGCTGTAATTCTGCTCCTTGCTATGCTGATCGGAATCGGTTCCGTAGATTGTTTCGCAGCCACGAAGGTGGGAAACGCCCCGATTCCGTGTTCCACCTGGCTCGACAGTGATCCGACGAACCCGGTTCCACCTCCTCCCCCCACGCCGTGAGGGATCAGAAGGACACTCAATGTTGGAAGATAGCAATATTTTTCAATATTGGGAAGAAGGTTAGGCGGCCGCGGGAGCAAAGACTGAAGAGAAACGGAAGATTAGGAATGTGGGCGGGCGATTTGCCGGATGGACCAGAACAGGAAGGCGATGGAGCACTCCGCTCCATCGCCTTGGTCATCGCTTGTGCGTCGGTATACTAGCTGCCTACGACAATTACGAGATACTTCTGTCGCCAGAACTTGTCAGGGCTGACAATCGTCAGCGCAGAGCCGGTCTGATCCGTGGCAAACGTGCCGGCGGTTCTGCTGGGGAGAATCTGGTCGATCTTCCCGTTGACCTTGATGAGCTGACTTGTCGTACGGTCGATCGGCTGGAATTCCGATTCATCGATGCTGTCGGTGAGGACTGTCGTCGATCCCAACAAGCCCCAGAGGAAGCCACCCTGATCGGTGATGATGCCCTTTTTCTCCAGCTCATCCTTGGTCCCGATCACATAGAAGGCCGTATTGATGGTCTTCTGCTGGGTGTCGATAACGCTGTCCTTAGTGCTAATGGTCCGGGTGTTTTCGGCGACGTTGTCCTCGAGACCCTGAATTCTGGCCTGGAGCTGTGCTATCGATTGTTCCCGTTCGGCGATTGATGCCTTCAACGATTCAATCAACGTGTCGAGTCCCTGGATCTGGCGGGCGAAGGAGCGATTTTTCGACTGGAGGGATCCAATTTTCGCCCTGTTTTCTTTGAGTGTGCTCGAGATCTCACGAAGATTGCCGAGCAGAGTTTCTTTGGTCACGACACTGGAGATTGTCGACGACCCTTCCACACCGCCCGCCCTTTTGGCCACGCCACCTTCCAGTGCACGGGCCTTTTCCAGATTCGCGTAGGATTCGTTGACGGCGGCAATGACTTGCTCCATGTATTTGTCGCGGTCGCTGATCCCCTGCTGCAACGTCGAGTCGCTGCTTTGCATCTGCGCAAGCTTCTGTTGGAGCTGGGCCTCTTGTTCCCGATTGGTACAACCGGCAACAAGTATCAGCAAAAGCGCCATAGCGCCAATGGCTTTTTTCATAGTGCCTCCCTTACGTAGTGAGACTGGTAAATCCCCCTTCAACCAACGCCACCCCTGGCTGGAAACAATTTAGTACGAATATCTGTATTACTGCGATCACATGCAATTGCTTCAACAGAATTATTTTATTGATCGTTCCAGCCGTCTTGTAATCGTAATTGTTCTAAGATGAACCGTAATAGATTGCGTATATTCGGGTTGGTCAACATTAGCCAGATGCCTGAGAGTCTCATTTCCCGGTTAAAAATAGTAGATCGCGACCCTGGAAATGAACGCCAGAGTCGTCAAAACGGCACAGAATTGAGCAGAAGTCGAAATGCCTCCAAGTCCTGTTCGTGGTACGAATCTTGGAAGTAATTTCTGTCCAAGGACTGGTCCGTCGAATCTATGGCGAAACATCATGCATGGCGGCTCGTCGCGTTCGCGTCTGCCCTGATTCTGGTGGCGAGCACGGAGGCGACTGCACTTGATCCTCACAAGAGCATCGACCAGTACGGCCATGACGTCTGGCGCCGCCAGAATGGACTCCCGTCCAACAGTGTAACAGTTCTTCTCCAGTCTCACACCGGCTACCTCTGGACTGCCACATCGGCCGGGCTCTATCGGTTCGATGGGGTTCGATTCGAACTCGTGAAGACCGACACGGGGGATCAACGAAACAGTGAAACGATCCTCGCCCTCTGCGAATCATGGGACAACACGCTCTGGGTGGGGACGGCCTTCGGCAGTCTTCGGAAGATATCCGGCGATACGATTTTCCACATTGGTTCTCCCTCCGGGATGGCGGAGCGTCAGGTTCTCTCCCTTGTCGAATCCCACAACGGCGATCTCTGGGTCGGCACGTCCAACGGACTATTCCGGTCACAGGGCGACCGGTTTGTTCGTATGGACTTGAAGCCGACGTACTACGCGTGTCTGGCCGAAGACCCGAACGGCCGCATCTGGGCAGGAACCCACGACGGAGTGCTGGTGATCGACGGCGCATCCGGGCACCTGCTGTTCCAGATCGGTCATGGAGAGGGACTTCCGGAAATCTCGATCACGGCGATGTGCATCAACCGACGCGGAGATGTCTGGATCGGCACGAACAACGGTCTCACGCTCTGGAGCGACGGCAAACTCACGGTATTCCACCCACAAGTTGATCGCTCTGACCTTCATGTCACGGCGATCCACGACGACAAAGACGGCAATGTCTGGTTCGGCACGTCGGACGGGCTCGTCCGCTATGCGGACGGGGCGTTCAGCAAATACTCGGCGGCGGACGGGCTGTCGCACGGCTACGTTCTTTCCCTTGCGGAAGATGTTGAAGGAAGCCTTTGGGTCGGCACGCTCGAGGGTTTGAACCGGCTCAGAGACGTAAATTTCACGACGTATACGACGCGTGAAGGACTGGGCGGCGACTACATCTCTGACGTCCTCGAGGCGCGAGACGGAAGCCTCTTCATTGCCAGCAATCGCTCAACGACGGTTACCCACTGGTCGCAGGGGAAGATGACGACATGGAAACTCTCCGTCGGACCCATGTACATCGCGCACGACGGGAGTGCGTGGATCTGCCAGACCGGACTCCTGAACAGAATCAAAGATGGGCAGATCACCCAGTTTGATACCTCTGACGGGATTCCCAATAAATGGATCTCGGCCCTTTGCGAAGACAGCCTTGGCCTTGTTTTCTTTCTTGATCACACCGGCCTCATGAGATTCCGCGACGGCAGGGTTCAGCCTTTCCTGGTCAAGGGAGTGCCATTTACGACGCCGGATTATGTCGAGTGTTTGTTTACGGCCTCTGACGGCACCATGTGGGCAGGTACAACGGGCGGACTGCTTCGCTTCAGGAACGGCGACAGCACGCTCTATCTTCCTCCCGACGGCCTCGCGGATCGATGGATCTCATCGGTGACCGAGGACAAGCAGAAAAACCTCTGGATCGCGTGCGCTCACGGCGGCTTGTCCCGATACCGTAATGGCAAGTTCACGGCGTACACGATGAAGAACGGTCTCTTCACCAACGAAGTCTATTGCGCCGTCGCCGACCCGGCCGGCGATATCTGGCTCAGTTCCTCCCGCGGAATCGGCAGGATCAGGCGCCAGGAGATCGATGATATTGATGCGGGGAAGACGTCGACATTCCACGCGCAGCTCTTCACGACCGTGGACGGCATGAAATCTGACGTCTGCTTCAGCGAGTGGTATCCGTCGGCCACTGCAACAAGCGACGGACGGCTCTGGTTCTGCACGCAGAACGGGGCCGTGGTTGTTGACCCCCGCAACATCAAGATGAACGAACGGGTTCCGCCGGTGCTCATTGAAGAAGTCACTGCCGACACGACGACTGCACCCCTCGCGCAGGTCGTGACGCTGCCGCCGGGCATCGGCCGCCTGGAAATCCGATTCACGGCCTTGAGCCTGCTGATCCCCGAGAAGGTCCGGTTTAAGTATTGCCTCGAAGGATACGACAAGACCTGGGTTGACGCCGGCACGCAGCGCGATGCGTACTATACGAATCTCCCGCCCGGAGAGTACCGGTTCGTCGTCAAAGCGTGCAATAACGACGGCATCTGGAACACCATGGGGGCCGGCGTCCGGATCTACCTCGCACCCCATTTTTACCAGACTGCGTGGTTCGCAGTTGCGACAGTGATGCTCATTGCCCTGGCCATCGCCGGCCTGTTCAGGGTGCGCGTCGCCCGGATGAAGCGAAGGGCGAGGATGCTGGAAGACCTTGTTGATGTCAGGACGCGCGAATTGCGGAGGCAGCAGGAGTTTCTCCGGCATGTCATCGACCTCAATCCGAGTTACATATGTGCCAGGGATTGGCAGGGAAGATTCACCCTCGCCAACAAAGCGCTTGCCGATCTCCTCGGCACCACCGTCGAGACGCTCTTGGCAAAGAAAGGGGAAGATTTTCCGTATTGCGTGGAACTGTTTGCCGGAGACCAGGATGTTCTCCGCACCCAGATGCTGGAGTTCACGCCCCGGAGGGAATTCGAGGACTCGGCGGGGCAGAAGCATTACGTGCAGATCAGCAAGATCCCGCTCCCTGGGGAAGACGGCCTTGGGGGACAGGTCCTGAGCGTGGCGACGGACATTACCCAACAGACGCGCGCGAAAGAGGCGGCCGAGGCGGCGACGCGGTCCAAGAGCGAGTTCCTCGCCAACATGTCGCACGAAATCCGCACGCCGATGAACGCCGTCATCGGGATGACAGGACTTCTTCTCGACTCAAGCCTCACATCGGAGCAGCGGGAGTATGCGGAAGTCATCCGGACAAGTGGCGACGCGCTCCTGACCATCATCAACGACATCCTCGATTTCTCGAAAATCGAGAGCGGCAAGCTCGACCTCGAGCATCAGGCGTTCAGCCTGGACAATTGCATTGAAGAAGCGATGGACCTCCTCTCGGCGAAGGCGTCGGAGAAAGGGCTGGACCTCGCATACGATATTGGTCGCGGCGTCCCTCATGACATCATGGGCGACATCACCCGCCTGCGACAGATCCTTGTCAATCTTATCGGCAACGCCGTGAAGTTTACGAGATCGGGAGAAGTGGTCGTCTCGGTGAATGTCCGTCATGCCGACGGGCCGAGGTTCGAGCTGCAATTCGACGTTCGCGACACGGGCATCGGCATCCCGAGGGACCGCCTCGATCGTCTCTTCCGTTCGTTCAGCCAGGTGGACTCGTCCACGACGCGCCACTACGGCGGAACGGGACTGGGACTGGTCATCAGCAAACGCTTGAGTGAGCTCATGGGCGGGACGATGTGGGTGGAGAGTGAAGAAGGTGCCGGATCGACCTTCTCGTTCACGATCCTGACCGAAGCAGGGCCCGTCACCGCTCGACGGTATGAAGCCGGACAGAAGGAACCGCTCGCCGGGAAGCGCGTTTTGATCGTCGACGACAACGCCACCAACCGCCGGATCCTGGTCGAGCAGGTCCGCTCCTGGGGGATGGTGCCTGAAGCTGTAGCGAGCGGCGAAGCAGGCCTCGCCGTGCTGAATCTCGCGTCGCCTTTCGATCTCGCGATCCTGGATCACAAGATGCCGGGCATGGACGGCGTCATGCTCTCCAAGGCCATCAAGGCCGATGAGAAAACCAGGAGGCTTCCCATTATCATGCTTACGTCGATGCTTGCGAGCATCAGACAGTTGAAAAACGAGCATGGCGACCTTGAACTTGCTGGATACATTTCCAAACCTGTCAAACCCTCCCAGCTGTACGACATCATCGCAGGTATCTTTTCCGACATCGCCGCGGAGCGAGCGCCTAGCAAGCCCGAGTCACGCGCCGGCGGGATTCTTGCAGACCAGCATCCGCTGCGGATTCTGGTCGCGGAGGACAATGCAATCAATCAGAAGGTGGCCCTGCGCGTGCTGGAGCGCTTCGGCTATCGGGCTGACGTTGCAGGGAACGGGATCGAAACCGTCGAGGCGGTTCGCCGTCAGGAATACGACCTGATTTTCATGGATGTGCAAATGCCCGAAATGGACGGCCTCGAAGCGACGCGGGTGATACGAAAGGAATTCCCCGATCGACGGGTCAGAATTATTGCCATGACGGCCAACGCCGCAGTCGAAGACCGGGCGACCTGTCTTGAAGCAGGAATGGATGGCTACGTGAGCAAGCCCGTGAGACTTGAAGACCTGCGTGGCGTACTGGAAGAAACTGCCTCCCATACAGAATCAGAAAGGGTTGATTCCACAGCTACTCATCCCAACATACCAGAGTAGAAGAATACAGGTTCGAGAGAGGAGTTTTGCTTCATCTCCGACCTATGTAAGGCCCACCCATAAGTCCTATGCCGAGCTCGGTGCACAATATTGGCCAGATGCCAAGAACTGTGCACGATTTTCATTAAATTTCCTCGATATAACGCCAATTCCCGCATTTTATAGTCCTTGTACATGGCACACAGGTTGATATTCGACAATCCTTGAACAAACGCTAAAACTGCAGGAGGTCTCATGCGTGCGCTTGTCACAATGTTGGTCGTCATCGGCTTGAGCATCCTTGTCGTGCCCACACTACACGGCCAGGCGGTCGGCGATTTTCGATCCCACGCGTCAGGAAATTGGAGTGATGTCACTACCTGGAATCGATACGATGGCGGCTCCTGGGCCTATCCTGCACCATTTGCTCCCACGGGGTCCGAATTCGTTACGATTCAATCGACGGATTCCATCACCGTCGACGTACCACTGTCGGTGACCGGCACCCTGAAGAATTTCGGGAAGGTTGGCGGGTGGGCGAATCTCACCTTTGCCTCGGGAGGAGCATACGTCCACGCACAAAACGCGGGAGAGATCCCGATCTGTTCGTGGAGCGCAGGTTCGACCTGTTTCGTCACCGGGGTGATTGACACCGCCCCCGCATGGACCAATCAGAGTTTCTACAACCTTGTCTGGAACTGTCCCGCGCAGACCGCGAACCTCAACCTGGGGTGGGACGATGGATCGGTCGTCCTTCATGGAACACTCTCCGTCCTGAACACGAATTGGTCACGCGGTTCGACAACCACCCCGACCCCGCAGTTGCGGCTCTTTGCCGACACGGGTTCGTGCACGATCGAGGGCGATCTCATCGTCTCCGGCCGAAACGCAGCCCTGTCAGCGATGGGATCTCATTACCCGGATACCATTACCATTAAGGGAAACATCGTCGTCTCCGGGAATAGCGTGCTCTCGCTAAGCAACAATTCGGCCGGCGTCGGCCTCTGGTATCTCAAAGGGAATTTCTCCTCTCCCGACACCGGCACGTTGTCGAAGAGCAATTCGGGGAACACCTCGAAGATCATTTTCTCGAGCTCCGGCAGTCAATCGTTCTCGCTTCCGACCTCAGGGATGTTCACCTTCGGGGGGGCGCCGAACTTTGAGGTGTTACCCGGAACGACGCTTGTCCTTGCCACGGACAGGGATATCATCTCCGGCGCCGGGAGCTTCAGGTTGGATTCGAGCGCGACGCTGGTGATCGGCAACTCCAA
>Ga0335085_10012759_pt1 | contig 12359 bp, 12 predicted proteins | sample Lox_Sample_45_FD_206712 | JGI IMG/M metagenome (GOLD analysis project Ga0335085, IMG submission 206712) | Soil microbial communities from Loxahatchee National Wildlife Refuge, Florida, United States - Lox_Sample_4.5 | ecosystem: Environmental > Terrestrial > Soil > Wetlands | place: USA...
CATGACGCAGGAAACCGTGGCCGCGCCGCACGCCGTCGTGCTGCCGTACAAGATGAAGAAGCCGACGCCGGCGAAGGCGTCGCTCAAGGTGACGCGCGCGCGCCCGGCCGTCGCCGCCGCACGATATAGAATATGCGGGAGTACGTAGTGTCCGCCTTCAGGCGGACCGGCCGTGGTCCGGCTAAAGCCGGACACTACGTACCTCAGCGTAACGACTACGTAATTCAGCGTAACGTCAGTGCGACGTCCCGGTCGACGATGCGGACGCGTTCCTGCCGGCGTCCTCCGTCCAGTCCCTGCAATTCGATGGCATAGGTTCCCGACGCGAGCGGGCCCAGCGACAGTCGGCCGGGCGGTTCGACGCGCCGGTCGGATTTGTCGTCCAGCATCGCGTCCACCGATCGGTTGCTCTCGTCTCTGACCCGAACGAGCTGCGGACCGGCGCCCCTCGGCAACTGGACGTCGACGATCGCGCGGTAGCCGCGCGCGAGTGTGAGCACCGCATCTCCGATCGCGTCTTTCGCGACACGGATCGTGGACATCATGAACCCGTCGGCGATGGCGGTCAGCTGGCTCGATCCTGCCGGCACGTTGTCGAAGAGCACGACGCCCCGTTCGCTGGTCGCCGCCACCCGCGGCACAGCCGCCAGATCCGACGATACGAGTTCGACCACCGCATCGCGCATGGCATCGCCCGCCGTCGTCGTCACGCGGGCGCGCAGGTTCGTGGGTTTCGGCAACGGCGTCAGCACGACGGTGTGGATGACGCCCGGCGGCTCGGCGAACGATTCATCGGTCGTGCCGTATCCGCGCGCGGTGGCGCTGAGCGTACCTCGTGTGATGCCCACGCCTTCGAGCAGCGCATCGCCGGTGACCGTGGCCGTGCCCTCGACGCGTCCACCGCTTCCCGCCCATGTGATCGTCGCGCCCGGCACCGGTTCGTTCTTCTCGTTGACGACGTGAACCGGCAGAAATCCGTCCGGAACGATGATCGGCACCTCGCGATCATCGGCGTGATCGTCGATCGGCACCTCCACCTGACGGGTGAACGTCGAGTTCGGCATGCGCACGTTGACGTGCGCCGGACCCGGCGGGAAGTTGGTCAGCGTGGCGCGTCCGTTGCCGTCGGTCACGCCCGGGCATCCCGACATGCCGGGGCGCGGCGGAAACGGCAGCGGCGGCGGCGGATTGTTGGGAGCCACGCCAATCGTCGCTCCCGCAACTGGTCCGAGCGGCGACGTGACGTGGAACGTCGCACGCCCGGAGATGACGAGCGGCACGTTCACCGTGCCGTTGGCCGAGACCGGCACGACGCGGGTAGTGGGGATCTCCCCCTTGTCGTTACACCGTGCCACCGTCGACACACGGTACTGTCCCGCCCCCAACCGATCGAATGTCACACGTCCCTTCGCATCCGTCCGCTCCGGCCGGATCTCCAGCGGCGATCGCGGGCGAGCGTCCTCGAGGCGGACTTCGTGGTTCGGCACGGGCGCGCCGGATCCGTCCGTGACGTCGACGTGGACTGCACCGCCTGGCTGCTGGACGGCGACGGTGCCGCCGTCGATGTCTCGCGCCGGATCGGAGACGCTTACATCCGGCAGGCGCGTCCGCGCGAAGAACGGCATGTCGACCGCGAGCGTCAGGATCCCGCGCGGCAGCGGTCCGATGGTCACGGCGCCGTCGGTGTCGCTCGCATATGGGGTCTGATTGCCTGGCGGCCCCTCCAGCGGCTCGCCGCCCGCGCCAAACACCCTGCGACGGAGTTGCGGAGCCAGAATGGGTTCACCGGCAGCCGAGACGAATCGCACGCGGAAGTTGGCGCCGGTGGACAGGCGAATGACCGGCAGCCGCATCGCTCTCGACGGCGGCACCTTGACGCTGACGCGGAAGGGGACGAAACCAGGAACGCTGACAACCAGTTGAAAGACGCCGGGCCGTGTCGGCAGCAGGCGAAAGCGCCCATTCGGCTCGATCGACGCGCCAGACCGCATGCCGTACGCGGCGACGGTCCCGCCGGACACGGGCGCTTCGTCGGGCGTGAGCACGTACCCGGTGACGCCGGCGTCGTCCACGGGGGGCTGCGGCCGAGCGCCCGTCCGCGTCGAGAAGAGGAGCACGCCGAGGAGCAGCAGGCTGACGAACCGTGCGGCCATGATTGCTACGACGCGTAGTGTCCGGCTTTAGCCGTTACTTACTTATTGCAGTCGCCGAGGCGCTTTCCCGAGTACTTCATCGTCATCGTGCCGCGGCCCGTTTCCATTTTCATCGAGCCGGTGTACGAATCCGCTGCGTACGTGATTTCGCCGTTGCCCGACATCGCCTGCGCGCCCTCGCATTTCATCGTCCACGTGACTTTGCTTCCGTCGACTTTGTAGTCGCTGACCTTGCAGTCCGATGCGCCGCGCCCGCGGCCACCGCGACCTTGCGGCGTCGCCTTGCTCGGATCGTTGGCGTCGGCCGGCGTAATGCATTGCTGCGTGGTGGTCGGAGGGATGCTCATGGGCATGCCCTCCATCTGCATTTCCGTTTTGACTTCCCAGAGGCCGTCTCGCCGAGGGCCCTGCGCGAACGCGGCGATGGACAATCCGACTGCGGCGGCGACGACTGTGGCGACTGTGCGTGTGCTCATGGCGTGGGATTCTACCGCGTCACGTTCAGGGCGGGAATCCGCGTGTCAGGCAGCGACGCACCGATCAACCTGGCGATCGTCGGCGCGACGCTCCGCATGTCCACATCGCCGAGATCGGCGCCGTTCCGGATTTCGGGCCCGGCGATGAAGAACGACGCGCGCATTTCGGGATGCGACGGCGAAAAGCCGTGGTCGCCGCGAACCGACAGGTTGCTGACGAGAGGGCCGGCGAGGCTGTTCCCGACGTCGTAGCCGGCTTTCATGTCGACGAAGAAGTCGGCGATGTTCGCTGCGCGGTCAGGGTGGCCGCCTGACCGAACGCGGCGAGGAGCACGAGGCCCAGGAGATTACGGAACATGCCAAGAAACTAACCACAGAACTCGCAGAAATCGCAGGAAGAAAGACGCTGGGTCTTGCAGCAGTAGTGTCCGCCTTCAGGCCGACCCTTCGAAGTCCGGCTAAAGCCGGACGCTACGTACTTGGTCCGGCTAAAGCGGACACTACGTACTGAGCCCGGCTGAAGCCGGACACTACGTACTGAGTCCGGCTGAAGCCGGACACTGCGTACTGGGCACGTTTCAGGACAGCACGTCGCGCACGGTTCTGAGTAGATCGCCGAGCCGGAACGGCTTCGCGAGCCAGCGGCAGCCGCTCTCGTCGAGAAACTGTTCTGCCTCGGTCCCCGCGACGTCGCCGGTCACGAAAATCACGCGCCTCGCCAGTCCCGGCGCCGCCGCTTCGAGCGTCCGGTAGAACGTCTTGCCGTCGACGCGCGGCATTTTCAGATCGCAAATCACCGCGTCGAACATCTGCGTGTCGATCGTCGCCAGCGCCTCTTCGCCGTCTTTCGCGTGCACGACGACGTAGCCTGCGTCGGTCAGCGCGTCGACGACGGCGCTGGCGAGGTGCGCTTCGTCCTCGACCACCAGCACCGACGCGCCGACGATCGCTTCCGGCGCGTCGAAGTTCGTGCGCCGCACCGGCGCCGGGGGCAGCTTCGCGCCGCTGAGCGGCAGCTCGACGTAGAACGACGCGCCCCGGTTCGGCTGCGACTCGAGGCGGATGCGTCCGCCGTGCTCCTGCACGATCGCGTAGGCGACCGTCAAACCGAGACCGGTGCCCTTGCCGACTTCCTTCGTCGTGAAAAACGGATCGAAGATCTTCGGCTGCAGGTCGTCCGGGATGCCCGGACCGTCGTCGTTGATCTCGAGGATGATCGATTCCTGCTGCGCGTCGTGCCACGTGCGCACGACGAGCGTGCCGCGGCCGTGGCTCGAGACCATCGCCTGCTCGGCGTTGATGACGAGGTTCAGCAATACCTGCTGCACCTGATGCCCATCGGCGAAGACGTGCGGCAGCCCCGCGGCAAGCGCGTCCACGACGGTGACGTTCGTCAGCCGCTGCTCGTAGGCGCGCAGCGCGATCGTCTCGCGCACCACCTGGTTGATGTCCACCATCGCGCGCGTGGTCTGACGCTTGCGCGCGAACGTCAGCAGGTTGCGGACGATGCGCGCGGCGCGTTCCGATTCGGAGAGGATCGTTTCGAGGCCGCGGCGGACCGGCTCTTCGAGCGATTTGCGTTCCGAGAGCCGTTCGGCCCAGCTCAGGATCGTGGCGAGCGGATTGTTCAGCTCGTGCGCGACGCCGGAGATCGTCTGGCCGAGCGCCGCCATCTTCTCCGCCTGCAGCAGCTGGTGATAGAGGTCCCGCGTTTCGTCGTCCAGCTTCTTGCGCTCGCTGACGTCCCGGACGAGCGCTTCGACGAGCACGGCGCCGCTGCCGCCAGCCGGCTCCGCGTGAGCGGTGACCTCCACCCAGACGGCGTTGCCGTCGGCGCGACGCAAACGAAGCAGGTAGTCGGTGACGGATCCGTCGTTGACGAGCCGCTCGTGCAGCGCGACGCGCGCCTGCGGATCGACGAAGCGATCGTGGTCGAACGGACGCACCTCGCGTTCGGGGGTCTCGCTCGCGTAGCCGAAGATCAGCTTGAGGTGCGGATTGGCCGCGGTGGTTTCGCTGGCGTCCTGATCGATGGTGCCGATGTACACGCCTTCCTGCAGGGCGTCGAACAGACGCGCGAACGCCGCCGCGCGATCTCTTGACTCACGGCTCACTTCGCCGCGGGCGGCTGAGGGGTCGGCGTATGATTCGGGAAGCTTCCGCTCCACTTCTTTTCGTTCGCCGCGCGGATATCACGCACGGAGGCGCCGGAGGCATGCATTTGCATCGCGTCACGCGCGACGTCGAGGCAGACGGCTCAAGTCATCCCGTGCGGTTCCCACTCGACGACGTCGCCTTTCGCGTCGCGGCGCGTGACGAAGCAGTCTTCGTTGCCGCGGTGTCCGGCGCGCTCGCAGCCGCAATAGCACGGCACGTAGCTCAGCACTTCCGGATGTTCCGCGGCGAACTTGTACGCCGCGCGCACCGTATCCATCGGACGCGCCGGTGGCTCGGGATCGAACGGCAGCGGCGGCAGGTTCTCCTGCGGGTGCGGCCCGAGCTTCGCGGCCTCGGGTGGATCGACGGGGGTCATCGGCGCCGCTGAGGCATCCTGAGCCGATTGCGCAGTTGACGCCGAATTGCGCATGTAGAGCCACCCGGCAACGGCGACGACGACCAGCACCGTCAGGACGAGAAAGGGCGAGAAGGCTCGTGTCGTTTGCGAAGCCGGGACGTCCGAATGCGATCCGGTTTGACGGCTCTGATTCTTGGCGGAGGACTTTCGGCCCATATCAATCCGTGTTGTAGTTTAACTCGGGATGAACGTTCTTCCGCGCCAGGACCGATTGCTGCTCGCCGGCTTCGCGCTGGCCGTGCCGGTCGTCGTGTACGCGCGGCCGATCGAGCAGTGGCTGATCAACCTGGCGCGCGAAACCGAAACGCGATCGGGTCTGGCGCTGGTGCCCGCGCTGCTCGTCCTGACCGTCGCGTTCATCGTCAACCAGCAGCACAAGCGGTTCGAAGCGAAGACGCGCGCCTCGACGGCGGAAGCGGCGGCGACGCTCGCGCACGCGCGCGCGTCGGACATGGAGCGCCTGGTGACGTTCGGTCAGGCCCTTGCGCGCTCGCTCGATCTCGATTCGATCCGCGACGTCGTGCGGCGGCAGCTCCCGAATCTTGCGGGAAGCGAGAAGGCCTGGATCCATCTGCGCGCGCCGCAGGAGCTCGCGCCCGAGCCAGACAGCGCGGGCCATCTCTGCGTGCCGCTGACGGCCGGCGGCCACACGGTCGGCGTCCTCGGCGTCCCGGAGTCCGCGGGGCCGTTCACCGAGGAGCGCCAGCGTCTGTTCGCGACGGTGGCGGCGATGCTCGCCATCGCCGTCCGCAACGCGCAGCTCTTCCAGGAAGTGCGGGAGAACAGCGTCCGCGATCAGCTGACCGGCTGCTTCAACCGGGCGCACGCGCTCGACGTCATCGACACCGAGTTGCGGCGCGCGCGCCGGTCGCAGCTGCCGGTGTCGCTGATCATGTTCGATCTCGACTTCTTCAAGGACGTCAACGACCGCTACGGTCACCTGTGCGGCGACGCGGTGCTCGCGGCGGTCGGCGGCCGCATGAGGGACGTGCTGCGCGGCAGCGACCTGAAGTGCCGCTACGGCGGCGAGGAATTCCTCGTCCTGCTGCCGGAGACGCCGCTCGAAGGCGCGAAGCGCGTGGCCGACACGCTGCGCCGCGAGATCGCCGAGATGGCCGTGAACTGGAAGGACGAGCGGCTGCGCGTGACGGCGAGCTTCGGCGTCACGGTCGCGATGCCGTCGGAGATCGACGCCAAGGCGATCATCAGCCGCGCAGACGCCGCGCTCTATCGCGCCAAGGATCAAGGACGCAACTGCGTCCGCCTGTCGCTGGAAACAGTGGTCGTGTAGCGGCACTCACGGATCCTCACGAAGACGCGAAGATTCACGAAGACACGAAATCGTTTTGTACATTTCTGGTCTTCGTGTCTTCGTGCTCCGTCGTTTCTTCGTGGATAGTTCTGTCGTTGCATCTCGAGCAGCGACCGTACCAATGACGATTGGGCCGTTTGTGCGGCTTTTGGTGTGTGATCATGCGTGGACCGTGCCCACCGGAGTTACAACGACCCCGATCGACTCCCGACTCGCGACTCCCGGCTCACCTGGCGAATCCCGAGTCCCGACCCACGAATCCCGTAGGAAAGCGTACTTCGCATGGGCGACCGTCTGCGTCGTCTGGGGCACGACGTATCTCGCGATCCGGATCGCGCTCGAGTCGATTCCGCCGCTGTTGATGGCGGCGATGCGCTACACGACAGCGGGCGCGATGCTCGCGGCGATCCTGCGCGCGCGCGGCGAGCGTCTGCCGGGACCGCGAGCGTGGCCGTCGCTGATGCTCCTTGGCGCGTTGCTGCTCGGCCTCGGCAACGGCGGCGTCGTCTGGGCGGAGCAGACGGTGCCGAGCGGCATGACCGCCGTCCTCGTGGCGACGTCGCCATTCTGGCTGACGGGCATCGACGCCGCGTTCGGCGGCGACCGACTCACGCGCCGCCGCTGGATCGGACTGCTGATCGGATTTGCCGGGATCGTCGCGCTGGTGTGGCCGGAGCTCGAGCTGGGCAATCGGCGTGCGTTCGTGGTCGGCCTCGTCGCCACGCAAATCGCCTGCGTGGGATGGGCGGTCGGGTCGCTGTATGCGCGCCGCCGGGGCCACGGGCATGCGCGCGACGAGAACGTCCTTGCGACCGCGGCGTTCGAAATGCTGTTCGGCGGCCTCGCGCTATGTGTCGCGGCCGCCGTCCATCACGAATACGCGTCGCTGACGTTCACGCCGCGCACCGCCGCGGCGCTGGGGTACCTCATCGTGTTCGGCGCGGTCGTTGGTTTCACCGCATACGCGTATGCGCTGAAACATCTACCGGTCGCGGTCGTCTCGCTCTATGCCTACGTCAACCCCGTGATCGCCGTATTCCTGGGCGTCCTGATCCTGAACGAGCCGTTCGATCTCAGGGACGTCCTCGCGGCCGCGGTCGTCTTCGCGGGCGTCGCGATGGTCAGACGACCCGCCGGCCGCTGACCAATCGCACCAGGAACAGCACGATGGCGATGACGAGCAGGACGTAGATGAAATTGCCGAGCGTGTAGCCGCTGACAATGCCGAGCAGCCACAGCACGATGAGGATGATCGCGATGGTCTCCAGCATGCGGTGCCTCCAATTCTCCGCGCCGCTGAAGTGCAACCGGGGTGCCATGGCGGTTCTGCCGATCTGCCTTGCGCGCGCCGCGTCCGCGCAAGAAGTTACGGCGACACCAGCCCAGCCGGATGCGCATCCCGTCTCCGATGCTGTGGAATTTCTTGCCGGAGGCGCGGTAGCGTTCGTCGTACACGAGGGCGGTCACCTGTTCTTCGACACCCTCTTCGACGCGAAGCCGTACGTGACCACCGTGCACTTCGGGCCGATTCCGTTCTTTGCCGTGACCCACGAAACCGCGACGCCGCGCCAGGAGTTCATCATCTCGTCGGCCGGCTTCCGGACGCAGGAAGCGACGAGCGAGTGGCTGCTGACGTCGCGTCCCGGCATCCGGGGCGAGCACGCGCCGTTCGCCAAAGGCGTGCTCGCCTTCGACGTCCTCACGTCGATCGGCTACGGCGCCGTGGGGATGTTCGAAGCGGGACCGGTCGAGCGCGATACGCGCGGCATGGCGTCGGCGATCGGCGTCGACGAGCGGATCATCGGCGCGATCGTGATGGCGCCGGCCCTTCTCGACGCGTACCGGTACGTCAGACCGGAGTCGCGCTGGGCGGTGTGGGCATCCCGAACGGTGAAGACTGGATCGGTGCTGCTGGTCCTAAAGCAAACGTCATCTGGCCATCAATGACCGGCTTGCCGTCGACGCGCGCGACCCCCTTCAACTGGCCCATCCGGCTGCGCAGCTTCACCACGTCCGCCTCGATGACGACGACGTCGCCGGCGTGGACGGGACGGCGATAACGGACGCGATCGATGCCGGCGAAGAACACCAGGCGCTGACGGTTCTCCGGCTTCGCGAGCACCAGGATCGCGCCGACCTGCGCCACCGCTTCGGTGAGGATCGTCGGCGGCAGCACCGGCCGTCCGTTCGGCGGCCGCCACAGATAGCGCTCGTTCAGCGACACGTTCTTGATGCCCACAATCCGCCTGTCCACCTCGAACTCGGTGATGCGGTCGACGAACAGGAACGGATAGCGGTGCAGCAGAATCCGTTCGATCGCGGCGTAGTCCAGGGGCAGGGTCAAATCCATCGCGGTTCAATGACTATAATCCAAGGACCGCATGTCCTCCACCATGGCGAACTCCGGCGAGCAGCTGACGACGCTGTTCGCGCTCGGACGGGAAGTGACGTCGGTGCTCGATCTCGAGGAGCTGCTGCCGAAGATCCCGCAGCTGATCGCGCGCCTGACGCATTTCACCGCGTTCGGGCTGTACCTGCTCGACGAGAAACGGCAGGAGCTGTCGATCGCGTACTCGGTCGGCTATCCCGAGGCGATTGCGCGCACGCTGCGCGTGAAAGTGGGTGAGGGGCTCGTCGGCACTGCCGCCGCCGAAGGACATCCGCTGCTCGTGAACGACGTGCACGTCGATCCGCGCTATGTCGAGGCGGTGCCCGGTTCGAATTCCGAGCTCGTCGTGCCGCTGCGCCGCAAGGGGCGCGTGATCGGCGCGCTGAATCTGCTCAGCGACACCCCGGGCCAGTTCACGGAAGGCGACGAAGAGATCCTGCGCCAGTTCGCGGCGCACGTCGCGGTCGCCATCGAGAACGCGCGGTTGTTCGAGCAGGAGCGCGACTACACCGCCACGCTCGAGACGATGGCCGAGGTCGCGCGCGAGTTCGGTTCGATCCTCAACCTCGACGAGCTGCTGACGCGCATCGCGCAGCTGACGCGCCGCATCATCGACTACCGCACGTTCGGCATCCTGCTCGTCAACGAGGAGACCAACGAGCTCGACATGAAAGTCGCCGTCCGCTACGGCGACAAAGTGGCGCTGCCGCGCGTGAAGCTCGGCGTCGGCCTCGTCGGCTATGCGGCGCTCCACAAAGAGGTCGTCCTCGTTCGCGACGTCGAACGCGATCCGCGCTACATCAAGGTCGTCGACGACGCGAAGTCGGAGCTGGTGATACCGCTGATGCTGAAGGATCGCTGCATCGGCGTCTTCGATCTCGAGAGCCCGGAGCTCGACGCCTTCTCGAAGCACGCCGTCGAGATCCTGACGCTGCTCGCCAGCCAGGCGGCCGTGGCGATCGAGAACGCGCGCCTGTACGAAACGATTCGCACGAACGAAGAGCGGCTGGAGAAGGAAATCCGCTTCGCGCAGCGGGTGCAGATGGCGCTGCTGCCGACCGAGCTGCCGAAGCGGATGAAGTCCGTCGACGTCGCGGCGCGCTTCGCGCCCGCTCGCGAACTCGGAGGCGACCTCTACGACTTCCTCGCGCCCGAACCGAACAGCCTGGTCGTCGCCGTCGGCGACGTATCGGGCAAAGGCGTCCCCGCGGCGCTCTACAGCGCGTTCGCCGGCGAGCTGATTCGATCGCGGACGTTCCGCCGCCGCTACGCGCCCGAGCGGTTCAGTCCCGCGGGCGTCCTGGCGTCGACGAACACCATCCTGTACGAGCGTCAGCTCGAGGAGTACTACTGCACGCTGTGCTACGCGGTGTTCGATCTGAAGCGCCGCACGGTGATCATGGCGAACTCGGGACTGCCGTATCCGATCCGCTGTACCGGCGACTCGATTTCGCAGATCGGGCTGCCCGGCGTGCCGCTGGGTTCGTTCGCTGGATCCACGTACGATGAGGTGACGCTGGAGCTCGCGGCCGGCGACGTCTACGTGTTCTGCTCGGACGGGGTCTTCGAAGCGAACGACGCGCTCGGGCGCGAATTCGGCGCCGAGCGGCTGATCGAGGTCGTCCGTGCGGCCCGTCAGCAGTCCGCTCGCGCGATCGTCGACGCAATCTTCACCGCCGCGCAGGACTTCCGTGGGGATGCGGTGGCCAACGACGACATGACCGCAGTCGCCTTGCGAATTACGTCGTGATCAGAGCAGTTTTCGATTCCGTCTCGTACTCCACATCCGGCTTTAGCCGGACTTCTCGCCGAGATCGGCCAGGTCCGCCTGATGGCGGACACTACGTACATCTGGAGAGCGCTGTAGGGATTCGAAAAGGGCCACGCCGAATCGGTAAGTGAAGCACGAGGAGCGGCGATGCCAGCGCCTGCCTGAGTTACGCCCCCCGTTGATTCGACGCGACCCGTCGGTCGTTACATCAAATAGCGTGCCTGACCAAACACGCGAAAATGCTCGAAAACCGCGTGTACTACGCCGCCGGCCGTCCTCCGGTCAGTACATCCCGAGATAGCGGTCGATCTCCCAGGGCGACACGTGCTTGATGTAATCGAGCCACTCCTCGCGCTTCGCGGCGATGAAGTGCTCGAAGAGATGCTCGCCCAGCGTGTCTCTTACAAGATCGTCTTTCTCCAGTTCGTCGAGCGCCTCGGTCAGATTGCCCGGCAGCTCGTCGATCCGCAGATGCCGCCGCTCGCGGTGGCTCATCCGATAGATGTTCTTGTTGATCGGCGGTCCCGGATCGAGCTTCTGATCGATCCCGTCGAGGCCCGAGCGCAGCATCACCGCGAGTGCGAGATACGGGTTGCACGACGGGTCCGGCATGCGCAGCTCGATGCGCGTCCCGGTGCCTCGCGTCGCGGGCACGCGGACGAGCGGACTGCGGTTCTTTTCGGACCACGAGATCGCCGTCGGCGCTTCGTAACCGGGCACGAGACGCTTGTATGAATTCACCAGCGGATTCGTGATCGCGCAGAAGCCCTTGGCGTGGCGCAGGACGCCGCCGATGTAATGCAGGCACGTCTCGCTGAGCTGATACGGCGCTTTCGAATCGAAGATATTGCTGCCGCCCGCGAAGAGCGACATGTGCGTGTGCATGCCCGAACCGTTGATGCCGTAGATCGGCTTGGGCATGAACGTCGCGTGCAGGCCGTTTCGAATCGCCACGTTCTTGACGATGAAGCGGAAGGTCGTGATGTTGTCCGCGGTCGTCAAGACGTCGTCGTAGCGGAAGTCGATCTCGTGCTGGCCGGGCGCCACTTCGTGGTGCGCCGCTTCGACATGGAATCCCATCGCCTCGAGCGCGAGGACGATTTCGCGGCGGACGTCTTCGCCCTGATCGACCGGGCTCAGGTCGAAGTAGCTCGCGGCGTCGTGCGTCTCCGTCGTCGCGATGCCGTCCTTCGTCTGGAAGAGAAAGAACTCCGCTTCGGGGCCGGCGTTCAGGGCGTAGCCTTTCGCGGCTGCCTGCGCGATCACCCGTTTCAGGCAGCCGCGCGGGTCGCCGGCGAACGGCTGGTTGTCGGGGGTGTAGATGTCGCAGATCATGCGCGCGACTTTTTCGCCCGTCGTCCCCGCCCACGGAAAGACGCGGAAGGTCGAGAAGTCGGGTTTGAGGAGCATGTCCGACTCTTCGATGCGGACGAAGCCCTCGATCGACGACCCGTCGAACATGATCTTGCCGTCGAGCGCCTCCTCGAACTGGCGGTCGGGGATCTCGACGTTCTTGATCGTCCCCAGGATGTCGGTGAACTGAAGACGCATGAACTTCACCTTCTCGCGCTCGGTGCGCTCGAGGATTTGCGCCTTCGTTTCTTTGGGCTGCGTCTTCGCCATCGGGCGATCTTACCCGTAGTGTCCGGCTTTAGCCGGACCGGCGGGCGGGTCCGCCTACAG
>Ga0335085_10012760_pt1 | contig 12358 bp, 13 predicted proteins | sample Lox_Sample_45_FD_206712 | JGI IMG/M metagenome (GOLD analysis project Ga0335085, IMG submission 206712) | Soil microbial communities from Loxahatchee National Wildlife Refuge, Florida, United States - Lox_Sample_4.5 | ecosystem: Environmental > Terrestrial > Soil > Wetlands | place: USA...
GGGTTGCGCGAGCGGAGCGCCGGCGCGACGAGCGCCTCGAGCAGCCCCGTCTCGCGGTCGGCCGCGGTGCGGAACGCGCGCAGGTGCCGCGGCGCGATCCCGTAGCGCGAGAGCGTCTCGCACGCGGCGGCGATGTCGGCGTCCGTCTCCGAGTAGATGCGCTGGCCGGACTCGACCCGCGGCTCGAGCAGCCCGAACTCCTCGAGCTCGCGCGCGCGCTCGGGCGCGATGCCCGCGAGCCGGCGGAGGGCGTCGAGGTCGAGGCCCTCCTCGAGCTCGCCGAGCGCCGCGACGCGCTTGCGGCGACGCCCCTTGCCGGCGCCGGTGGCGAGCTCCTCGCGGATCACGCGCAGCGGCAGGAACTCGTCCCGCTGGAGGCGCAGGATCGTCTCCAGCCGTTCGACGTCGTCCTCGCCGAACAGGCGATAGCCGCCCTGGGTCCGCTTCGGCGTCAGCAGCCCCTGGTCCTCGAGGTACCGGATCTTCGAGATCGAGATGTCCGGGAACTCCGGCTTGAGCCGCCGGCAGACGGTGCCGATCGTGAGCAGGCGCTCGCGGGCTGGGGCCTCGGTCGGGATCATCAGCGTCTGAGGAAGGTCAGCCGGTACTTGCCGATCTGGAGCTCGTCGCCGTCCTCGAGCTCCGCCGACTCGACGCGGCGGCGGTTCACGAACGTCCCGTTCAGGCTCCCCTGGTCCTCGATGTACCAGCGGCCGCCGCGGTCGACGAGCACGGCGTGGCGGCGCGAGACGGTGACGTCGTCGAGGAAGACGCCACAGTCGGGCGACCGTCCGATCGTCGTACGCTCGTCCTGGGGGACGAAGCTCTCGCCCGAGCGCCCGCCGCCGGAGCGGACGACGAGCGCCGGCCCCTCCACGCCGAGGTCGTCCAGCGTGGAGAGCGCCTCGTCCGCCTCCTCGGCGCTGAAGGTCTGCGTCGTCTCGTCGCCCTCCTCGCGCACGAGGAGGGCGCCGCACTTGGCGCAGTAGTTCGCGGCCTCCGGGTTCTGGAAGCCGCACTCCGGACAGTAGATGTGGCTCATGCCGAGGGCGGCGTGGCCTTCCCGGTGAGGATCTCCGTCAGCGACTCGACGTTCACGTCGTCGAGCACGCTCCGGCCCCCCGTCTTCTGCAGGCGGGCGACGAGCTCCGCCCGCAGGATGTCGATCTTCCCGTGCAGGAGCCGGCGGCGGTACGAGACCTCCTGCTCCTCCTGCGTGTACTCCTCGATCAGCTTCTTCAGATCCTCGTCGGACAGCGTTGCGAGATCGGGCAGCGGTTCCAACGTCGGCCTTTCGCTCGGAGAGAATGGGCGCCCCTCAAGGGTCAAGCTGAAGTTTAGCCTTCGGCGGCGCCGCGTCCAGAGGGCGCGCCTCTACGTTCGCGCTGCGGCCTGCTCACCCTGCTCGATCTCCTCGACGACGCCGCGGAGCTCGTCGGCGAGCTCGCTCGAGAGCTCCGGCGTCTCGCCCTCGGCGTAGAGGTGGATGAGCGGCTCGTCCGGGTCGGGTAGCACCTGCGCCCAGCCGCGCTCGTCGAAGACCTTGATCCCGTCGGTCAGGTCGAGGTCGCGCCCGGCGAGGCGCTCGTTGAGGACGCGCATGACGAGGCCCTTCATCCCCCACGGGCACGGGAGCGGCTGGTGGACGAGCGTCGGCTGCGGCAGCTCGGCGACGACCTCGGAGATGGGCCGGCCTACGGCCGCGAGCAGCTCGAGCAGGTGCAGGAGGCTCGCGACCGCGTCGTACGCCGGCACGAAGTCCGGGAAGACGTATCCGCCGGCGACGGCGCCGCCGAAGATCACGCCGCTCTCGGCGGCCGCCTTCGTCAGCGCCGGCAGCGACGCCTCCGTCCGCACGATCTCGAGCGGCGATCCCTCGACGAGGCGATCGACCTGGCTCGTCACGTTCACGGGGAACGCGAGGCGACCGCTGCGGCCGCTGCGAACGAGGAGCGAGACGTAGAGCAGGAGCGCCTGCTCGACCGGGATCTCCTGCGCGTGCTCGTCGAGGAGGTAGAGCCGCTCCCCCGGGCGGTCGATGACCGCGCCGAGATCCGCACCGACCGCCGGCACGAGGCGCTTCGCCTGGCCGAGCGAGGCGGCGATCCCAGGCCCGGCGCCCGCGCCGTCGGTCTGGAACGTGTGCGCGGCGACGGACTCGACCCCGAGCGGGCCGAGCACGAGCGGGAGGACGGTCGACGCCGCCGAGAAGCCGTAGTCGACGACGACGCGGAAGCCGCGCGCGCGGATCGCCTCCGCGTCGACGGTGCCGAGCAGGTCGGTCGTGTACGCCTCCCGCACGCGGGCCGGGTACGAGAGCGTCCCCACCTCGGACGCGGAGACGCGCCGCAGCTCGCCGCGGGTGAAGTGCTTCTCGATCTCCGCCTGGAGCCCGGCGGTCAGCTCGATCCCCGGCTGCTCGAAGAACTGGATGCGGATCACCTCGGGATCGTTCGGGCTCTCGCCGACGTGGAACCCCGCGCGGAACCCCTGCGACTTGACGAGGTGGCGCGCGACCGACGCGGGGATCACGCGGAGATCGGCGACGTCGACCCCGGTCGACGAGAGCCCGGAGATCATCGCCCGCTTGATCATCCGGCAGACCGGCGAGCCCTCGCGGCTCGCGACGACGCGTGCGTCGCGCTTCAGCGCGGTCCCGAACGCGGCGGCGAGGCGCACGGCGACGTCCGGCGTGAGGTCGACGTTGACCATCCCGGAGACGCCGCTCTTCCCGAACACGCGCGTCGTCCCGCGCGACTCCCAGATCAGGCTCTCGAACAGCTGCGAGCCGGTCTCCACCTCCTTGTACGGGTAGATCCGGACGCCGGGCATGATCACGCTCTCGGCGCCGACGGTCACCTCGTCGCCGATGGCGACGCCCTCGTGCACGCGCACGTGCGCGCGCAGGTCGCACGAGCGGCCGACGATCGCGCCCTCGACGACGGTGCTGCGGCCGATGTACGTGGACGCGTCGACGATCGAGCGCGAGGTGCGGGCGCGCTCGCGCACGGTGACGCTCGTCGAGAGCACCGAGTACGGGCCGATCTCCGCGTGCGGCGAGATGCGGCAGTAGTTGCCGACGTAGACCGGCCCCTCGAGCGCCTCGAGGTCGTGCACGTCGACGCCGTCGCCGATCCAGACGTTGCCGCGGATGCGGATCCCGCCGATGTTGAGCCGCACCCGCTCGTCGAGCGCGTCGAAGTTCGCCTGGCGGTACTGGTCGAGGTTGCCGATGTCCTGCCAGTACCCGTCGAGGACGAAGCCGTAGATCGGGCGTCCCATCTCGAGCAGCAGCGGGAACAGCTCCTTCGAGAAGTCGTAGGGCCGGTCGGTCGGCACGTGCTTCAGCACCTCGGGCTCGAGCACGTAGATGCCCGTGTTGATCGTGTCCGAGAAGACCTGGCCCCAGGACGGCTTCTCGAGGAAGCGCTCGACGCGCCCTTCGTCGTCGGTGACGACGATCCCGAACTCGAGCGGGTTGTCGACCGCCTTCAGCCCGATCGTCACCGACGCGCCCTTCTCCCGGTGGAACTCGACGAGCCGGGTCAGGTCGACGTCGCAGAGGGCGTCGCCGGAGATGACGAGGAACGTGTCGTCGAGGCGGCCGGCGGCGAGGCGCACCGAGCCGGCGGTGCCGAGCGGGGACTCCTCGACCGAGTAGCCGATGTCGACGCCGAGGCTCTCGCCGCTCCCGAAGTAGCTGCGGATCGCCTGCGGCAGGAACGCGACGGTGACGATCACGTCGTCCATCCCGTGGCTCTTCAGCAGCTCGATGATGTGCTCCATGCACGGCTTGCCGACGATCGGGACCATCGGCTTCGGCTGGTTCGAGGTCAGCGGCCGCAGCCGCGTCCCCTCCCCACCCGCCATCACGACGGCCTTCACCGGCGGATGACCTTCCACGCGTCCCTCGCGTAGAGCACCGCGGCGACGACGGCGCCGCCGAGGCCGATCCAGAAGAGCCACAGCGGCCAAGTGGTCGAGTCGGCGGTGACGATGCGGAACGCGATCGCCGCGTAGAGCAGCCACGTCGCCGCCTTGCCGAGCAGGCTCACCTCGATCTCGACGCCGCGCGGGTGGAGCACGCGGTAGCCGACGATGAGGAGCGCGTCGCGCGCGACGATCACGACGAGGGCGATCCACGGCAGCCGGCCGTAGACGCAGAGCAGGATCACGGCGGCGTCGATCATCAGCCGGTCGGCGAGCGGGTCGGCGATCTTGCCGAAGCGCGACTCGACGTGCCAGCGGCGCGCGAGGAAGCCGTCGACCTGGTCGGTGACGCCGGCGATCCCGAACACGATCCCCGCCGGCCACGACGGCGCGTCCCCGGCCTGGATCATCAGCACGACGAAGACCGGGATCAGCGCGAGTCGGAAGACCGTCAGCGCGTTCGGCAGCTGGGCGAGCGGCGCGGGCACTGCGCGGGCGGCCATGCCCCGAAGAATACGGTCAGGGGGTCGCGTGGAAGCGACCGGTCCAGTACGCCGTCCGGGTGAGGTACGCGGTGGACGCGGCGAGTCCGGTCAGGCCCCAGGCGCCGTCGTATGCCCTGTAGCCCGGCTTCGCCATGGCCGGCTCGATCTGCGTCCCCTCGCCCCACTCGTTGTACGAGGTGACCGTGACGATGTCCGGGTGGGCGGCGATCGCGGCCGCCCAGAGGTTGTCGTACGTCTGGCCGTTCTTCCTCGAGCTGTCGAGCGACGCCTCGCCCGCGCGGACGCCGTCGTAGCCGGGACCCACCGACGGCGCGCAGAGGATGTGCACCGCGTGCGCCTGCGCGCACAGGCGCACGAACTTCGCCGCGCCGTAGTCGACGAAGTCGTAGGTGTAGAAGCCGTCGAACTTCCCGGCGGCGGCGAACCCGACGAGCGCCGTGCCCGCGAACAGCCGCATCGACGCCGGCACCTGCGGGCGCAGCGCGGCCCAGTCGGAGGCCGCGAAGTCGCGCGGGTGGTAGACGTAGACGTCGCGGATCCCGAGCGACGCGAGGTACGGGAGATCCTGCCCGATCGTCGCGATCGTCCGGCCGGGATAGGGCTCGAGGTGGATCGCCGGCTGGAGCCCGTGCCGCCGCGCTGCGGCGAGCACCATCGGCAGCCGCGTGTCCTCGAGCGAGCCTCGGCCCCACCACGAGACGATCACCTCGTCGATACCGGCGGCCGCGATCTCGGCCATCTGCGCATTGACGACGGACGGGTCCGAGCTCGAGTAGGCGCCGCGCGCCGGGTAGTAGCGCGAGTAGAGGTCGCCGGGCGGCTGGTGCCCGTTCTGGTTCCAGTGCTGCCACGACCCGTCGCGGGCCGGGGTGCCGTACCAGGCGTAATAGAAGATCGCCACGGTCCCGGCATGGGCCGGGGCGGCGAGGAACGCCGAGGCAAAGCCAACCGCAAGGAGGCGCCGCAGCACACCCGTAATCCTGTCGTGTCCGGCGGATGCTTTCCAGCGGGAACCGGCGTCAGCCGAGCACGGCTCGCACCGTTTCGAGAGCCCGCTCGCGCAACCTCGCGCCCTCGGCCCGTGCCTCTCGCACCGCCTTGGCGCTTCCGGTCCGGAAATCCTCGTCCTTGATCGCACCGAGGTTGATATCGACGTTCAGCGCGGCGCCCTCGAGGGCGGTCGACGCGAGCAGTGCCGCGACGCCGGCGTCCGACGCCGCGTTCGGGTTCCCCCGCGCCGCGACGCGGTCGGCGAGTTCGAGGACGGCGAGCGCGTCCCCGCAGACGCGGAGGGGCGGCTCGACCGCCCCCCGGTAGCCCGCCTGGATCGCGCTGCTGCGGGCGGCCTTCAGCTCGTCCGTGTCCTTCGGGAGCCGGAACGCGGCCAGCACGCGGTCGAAGGCGGCGGCGTCCTCGTCCACGAGCCCGACGAGCTCCGCGCGGAGGCGCTCGGCGTCGGCTGCGAGCTGCTCGAGCTCTGCGGCCCGGTCGGCGAAGTCCGGGTTCGCCGCGGTGTTCTGCGCCACCATCGCGACGAGGGCGGCGGCGAGCGCGCCGGCGAGCGCGGACGCCGACCCGCCGCCGGGCGTCGGCGCGCCCGAGGCGAGCGCCTCGCTGAACCCGGACACCGTCAGCGCGTGCAGGCCCGTCACGACGCCTCCTCACCGTCGGGGAGCAGGTGGTACTCGATCACCTTCGACGCGTCGAAGCCGGGGACCTGGAGGTAGTAGCTCACGACCTCGTCGAGCGCCTCGAGCGGGACCATGCCGACGAGCTCGCACTCCTTCACCGCGACGCCGTAGCGCGCCGCCTCGGCCTTCACGAGCTCGAGCGCCCGGTGGATCGGCGTCCCGCGGTAGTCGACGAGGTTCATCGAGACCTGGACGAGGCCGGTGTCCGCGACCTCGAGCCCCATCGCCTTCACGTGGCGAAGGCCGCCGGTGCGGTGACGGACGGCGTTCGCGATCGCCTTCGCGACGGCGAGGTCGCTCGTCCCGAGGTTCACGTTGAACGCGATGAGCGGCATCCGTGCGCCGACGGCGGTGACGCCGGACCGCTCGTTGAACGCCTGCGGGCCCACGTCGACCGTCCACTCGGGATCGCCGAGCTTCGCGGCCATCCCCTCGTACTCGCCGCGGCGCACGTCGGCGAGGTTCCGGCGGCCTTCGCTCGTCGCCGCTTCCTCGTAGAAGAAGACCGGGATCCCGTGCCGGTCGGCGAACCGCTCGCCGAAGCGCCGCGCGATCGCCACGGCCTCGTCCATCGTCACCCCGCGAACGGGCACGAACGGCACGACGTCGACGGCGCCCATGCGCGGATGGCTGCCCGTCTGCGTGCGCATGTCGATCAGCTCGACCGCGCGCGCCGTCACCGCCTCCGCGCACGCCTCGACCGCGTCGGGCTCGCCGAGGAAGGTGCAGTCAGCGCGGTTGTGGTCCGCGTCCATCGACAGGTCGAGCACCTTGACGGGGTGCTGCTCGAGAACGTGCTCCAGCTCGCGGAGGAACGCGGGGTCGCGCCCTTCGCTGAAGTTCGGAACGCACTCGAGGATCTGCACGGGCCCTACGATAGGCGAGCGCCGGTGCGGGCAGCGCCGCTAGAACGCGCGCTCGAGAATGCCCTGCGCCGTGCGCGCGTCGGCGTCCGAGAATCCGCGCGTGTCCGCCCGGTAGACCTCGACGAGACCCCAGACCCCGTCCTGGAGGACGAGCGGGAGCATCAGCAGCGAGCCGAACTCGAGCTCGCGGAGGATCGCTGCCTCGGGCTCGTCGACGCCCGGGTCGTCGAGCGTCAGCGTGCGAGGCGCGCGGTCGGCGAGCACGCGGGCGGTCTCGGGGTAGTCGGAAACGAGATAGCCCTGGCCGAGCTGGATCGTCCGCCCGCGCTCGTTGTGCTCGACGACGAGGATGAGCATGTCGCCGATCACACGCGAGATGCCGCAGGCGTCGGCGCCGAGCGCGTCGACGAGCTCACGGGTGACGGTTGAGAGGACGTCGAGCAGTCGCAGCTTCGTGGCGCTCCCCACTGGGCCAGTATCGCCGGGCTCGCGCGCTGCGCGCAGCCCCCGGGCGGGTGCTATTTCGTTCCCGCTTGCAGGTGGTGCTTAACACACCGCACGAACGCGCTGCTGCCCTGGGTGAGGCCCTTCGTCGCGCATGTCTTCCTCGCCGCCTGGGTCCTGGCCGCTGCGAGGCAGTGCAGGAAGCCAATGCTCTTGGGGGCGAGGCCGTGGTCGAGACAGGTCTGGGCCAGCCGGCCGACGGAGGTCGTGCTCGTCGTCGTGCCGCCGCTGTTCGTGGACGGCGTGCCGCCGAGCTGGCTCTGGACGCATTGCGTGTACGCGGCCGAGCCGATCGTCAGCCCCTGCGCCTTGCAGGCCCGCTGCGCCCCGGCGAGCCCCGGCGAGCCCGCGGCGACCGCCGCCGGCGCGAGGAGAAGCGCCAGGACGACCGGAAGAACCCGCTGCGCGGAGAGCTTGCTCATGCCCTTGACCCACCCGAAGTATCGGCCGACCCCTCGAGCCCCGCAACGGCCGGAACGTAAAGCTCTCGTAAGTCGGGGCGCCGAGATTCGAACTCGGGACCTCCAGTCCCCCAGACTGGCGCGCTAACCAGGCTGCGCCACGCCCCGCGACGGAGCACACGGTATCAAGCCCGTTTCGTGGACTCCTACCCCGGCGGCGCGACGTAGACGCGGACTGCGAGCGGCGGCAGGACGTCCGAGATCACGCCGTTCGCGGCGACGACCTGCCGCGCACGCCCGAGCACGTCGAAGGTGCGGTCGCCCGCGAGCGGCTGGGCGAGCGTCACGGGGGCGCGGACGGATGCCGGATTGACGGCGATCACGTACAGCGCACCGTGGAGATCGCGCGCGCTCGCGCGGACCGGCGAGCCGGCCGGGCCGACCGCGACCGTGAGCGTGGGTTGCTCGAGCGCCGGGGTGAGCTCGCGCACGCGGGTGGCGATGCCGTGGATCGTGGCGCCGACCTGCGCTCCCCAGTCGGCCGGGAAGAAGCCGAGGCCGTGCGCACCGCCGGCGATCGCAAGCCAGCTCTCCGCCCGGATGTCGTCCTGGGTGACGGGCAGCTGGGGGCATTGCATCTCCCGGACCTCGATCCACTGGAACGTCGGCTTTCCGGGCGCGAGCGCGACGAGCTGCTGTTGCGCGTCGAAGACCGCGCCGAGCAGGTCCGGGCGGCACCACTCCTGCAGCGGGTAGAGGTCGAAGCCGACGACGTCGGCCCTCGCGATCAGGCCCGGGTAGATGCCCTTGCCGTCGGGCAGAGGCGCGGCGAGCGAGTAGAAGTGGTTGCTGAGCGTGAGGAAGCGGACGCCGCCGGCCGGCGTCGCCGGCAGCGTCGCCGCGGTGAGGCCGCGGCCGTCTGCTTCGTCCGGGTAGAACCAGCCGACGAGGCCGGGCCCCTGCGCGGGCTGGTCGTCGGAGGTGCCGACCGCGAGCGCGCGGCCCTGCAGGGCGGCGAGGAGCGACGGCAGCCCCGTGCACGGGTTGCCGGCGAAGAGGTCGATTCCCTGGCCGATGTTCGGCTCCCACTGGTCCGGGCACTGCTCCCACGCGATCAGCGGGAAGAACGGAGCGCCGTCGACGACAAGCGCTCCGCGGACGACGGCGGAGGTGACGGCTCCGGGGGCGGGCGGCGCGGTGAAGGCGAGCGTGCCGGAGGTGGTCTCCCCGCCGGTCGAGGTCGCGTCGATCTCCACCTGGTACGCGGTCGCTGGGACGAGCCCGCCGAGCGTGACCGTGTGGCTCGCCGAGTCGGTCTCGCTCCGCGTCCAGAGCACGGGAGCCGTGCCCGCGGGCCCCCAGCGGATCGTTCCGGTCGACGGCGTCGGCGTCGTCCACACGATCGTCTCCGAGAATCCCGTGGTGCCGCTCGCCGTCGCCGTCACCGCGAAGGGTGCCGCCGCAGTCGTCGTCGCCTGCGGTCCGCCGCCGCCGCGGTAGACGGCGAGCTCGAGCACGGCGCCGGCGACGAGGACTGCCGCCGCCAGTGCGACGAGCACCCGCGGGCCCGTCACCCGCGATCGTCTCCCGTTGCTCGTTGAGGGCAGAGGCATCCCGGACTTCACCAGCGCCCGCGGCCCGCGTCGTCAGCCTAGCGGTAGCGCAGGAACAGGTGCCCGCCCGCGACGCGGACCGAGGCGAGCTCCGACTCCTCGCGGACGGTCGGAAGCAGCTCGACGCCGTCCGCGAGCGACGGGCGCGGCGCGGCGCCCCGGCCGGCGACGAGCGGCGAGATCGTCACGAACAGCTCGTCGACGAGACCGCCCGCGAGCAGCGAGCCGAACACCGTCGGGCCCGCCTCCGAGAGGACCACCGCGTGCCCGCGCGCGCGCAGCACGTCGAGCGCACGGGCGAGATCGACTCGGTCGCCGCCGTTGACGGCGACGACCTCCGACGCGTCGGGGACCGCCGCGCGCAGCGCCGGCGCCGCGGTGTCCGTCGTCATCACGACCGCACCTGCGGCGAGCACCGGGTGCACGGGGTCGAGCGAGCGGCCCGCAGTCACGACGGCGACGGTCGGATGCGCCGGCCGCCCGCGCGCCGCCCGCAGCTCTGCGAACGCTTCCGCCGCCGCGGGGAACACGCCCTCGGGGCGCCACAGCCCGCGCGGCGACGCGAGCATCGTCCGCGCGCCGACGACGACCGCGTCCGCGCACGCGCGCAGGAGCCCGACCACGAAGCGGTCGGCCTCGCTCTCGGCCGCGAGGATCGCGTTCGAGCGTTCGAGCTCCGGGATCGCGACGACGCCGTCGATCGTCTGGACGAAGTTCGCGACGACGCACGGCTCGGCGAGGCCGAGCCCGCCCCCGTAGAGCCGCCGCAGGTCCGCCGGCAGCTCCCACTCGGGGAGACCGGGGCGCTCGTCGAGGAGCCGGAGCGGCGTCAGCGCCCGCGCACCTCGTCGAGGAACTCGCGCCGCAGGTCGGCGTCATCGTCGTAGAGCCCGCGCCAGAACGTCGTCACCGTGCGGGAGCCCTCCTCCTCCACGCCGCGCATCTGTGTGCACAGGTGCGCCGCCGACAGGTGCACCGCGACGCCGCGCGGCGCGACGAGGTGGACGAGCGCGTCCGCGATCTGCTCGCCGAGCCGCTCCTGCACGGTGAACCGGCGCGCATACAGACGGACGAGCCGCGTCAGCTTCGAGATGCCGAGAATCTCCGGGCCGGCGACGTATGCGACGTGCGCGGCGCCGTGGAACGGCAGTGCGTGGTGCTCGCAGAGCGAGAAGAAGGCGATCGGGCCTTCGACGATCTGGCTGCGCGAGCCGCCGACGCCGGCGGGCCGCTCGGCGGGGAATGCGGTCCGCAGCTTCGGGTCACCCTCGTAGCCGGCGGTCGCGTCGACGAGCGCCTCGACGAACCGCCGCGGCGTGTCGCGCGTCCCCGGCGTCGCGAGGTCCATGCCGAGCCCGGCCAGGATCTCCGCGACGTACCGCTCCCACCGCCTGCGGTCGCCCGCCCCGATCGTGCGCGGCTCGAACTCCTCGAAACGCGTCGCCAGCTCGACGACCTTGCTCACAGGGCCTCCTCGGGTCGATGGACGGAGCCGCGGAGCCGGAGCTCCCGGCGGAGCGCGAGCGCGGCCACGAGGCCGAGCTCCGCAAGGACGATCCAGACGAACGTGCTCGGGCGGCCCAGAACCAGGCAGAGCCCGAACACCGCCAGCTGCGTGGACATGCCGAGGTTCGCCATCACCGCGACGGTGGCGCGGTCGTGATACGCGACGCGGGCCGCCGGCGGCAGGCCGCGCAGCCGGCGCTCGACGACGCGCTCGACGAGCCGGTCCTGCGGCGCGTACACGAGCTCGTACGCGCGTCGCAGCAGCGCCGTCGCACGACCCTCCGCGTCCGGCATCGGCCGCCCGTCGCCGCCGCGCTCGGCGCGGTAGAGGCGCTCGACGTTGAAGTTGACGCTCAGCACCGCCGTCAGCGCGACGAAGCCCGCGACCGCCGCGACCCATCGTCCCGTGTACGCGCCGAGGCCGGCGAACAGCGCGGCGTTCACGAGCAGGTCCATCTCCGAGTCGAGGTAGCGCCCGAACGCGCTCGTGCGCCCGCTCAGCCGCGCGAGCTGGCCGTCGGCGTTGTCGAGCACCGTCTTCAGCTGGACGAGGAGCGCCGCGGCGACAAGCTGGCCGCGCGCGAGCTCGACCGCGCCGGCGAGGCCGGCGAGGCCCGCTGCTGCGACGACCGCGGGCGGTGGCACGCGCAGCGGCAGCAGCGCGAGGACGACGAGGTGCGCGAGCGGCCGGAAGACGCGCTCGCACAGCATCTCGGTCGCCGCCCGCGGCTTGCGGGACCGATCGAGCGCGCTAGGCAAGCATCCCCTCGTCGACCGGCTCGCGGGCCTCGATCAGGCCGCGCGCGGCGTCCACCTTGTCCCACGTGTTCCAGAGCAGGAACCCGCGGGGGCGGTTGTCCCCGTCGACGTACGCGACGACGCCCTTGCGGAACGGCTCGTCCCAGCGCTCGATCGTCGCCAGGCGCGTGTCGACATCGCCGACCGCCTCGTAGCCGAGGTCGAACATGTCGCTGTAGAAGAACGGGATGTGGTCGTACGGGATGTCGGCGCCGGCCATGTTCTCGCCGACGATCTTCCCGTGCGTGTTCGCGTGATCCTCGTGCTCCACACGGAAGCGCGTGCCGAGCGCCGCCACCGGGAAGCTCGCGACGTCGCCGGCCGCGAACACGTCGCCGCCCACGCCGGCGCGGCCGTGGTCGTCCACGACGATGCCGTTGTCGACCGGGAGGCCCGCGGCCTCGGCGAGCTCCGTATTCGGGACGATCCCGAGCCCGGCGACGACGGCGTCGGCCTCGATCGTCCCGGAGCCGGTCTCGACGGTCGTCCCGCCGCTCACGGACTCGACGGTCTCGTGCGTGACCACCACGACCCCGCGCTCGC
>Ga0335085_10012761_pt1 | contig 12358 bp, 9 predicted proteins | sample Lox_Sample_45_FD_206712 | JGI IMG/M metagenome (GOLD analysis project Ga0335085, IMG submission 206712) | Soil microbial communities from Loxahatchee National Wildlife Refuge, Florida, United States - Lox_Sample_4.5 | ecosystem: Environmental > Terrestrial > Soil > Wetlands | place: USA: Florida...
CGCGTTCGCGCATTCCCCTTCGCCGACGAGGTCGTGGATTTCGTGCTGCGCCACGACCAGGTGTTCCTGGTCGAGCAGAACCGCGACGCGCAGCTCCGCACGCTCCTGATGAACGAAGCCGGCATCGACCCGGCGCGGATCGTGTCGGTGCTGCACTATGACGGAACCCCCATCACCGCGCGCTTCATCGTCGGCGAGATCGGCGAACGGCTGAAGGCGCTCAAGGTTGCCCCGCTGAGGGAAGTCGCCCGATGACCTATCTGCCGAAGCCCAAGCTCCACCACCCGTCGCTGCCGACCAACGCACTCGGCCTGACGCGGCGCGACTATGAAGGCTCCGTCTCGACGCTGTGCGCCGGCTGCGGCCACGACTCGATCAGCGCCGCGATCATGCAGGCCTGCTTCGAGCTCGACCTGCCGCCGCACCGCATCGCCAAGCTCTCGGGCATCGGCTGCTCGTCGAAGACGCCCGACTATTTCCTGGGCCCGGCGCACGGCTTCAACAGCGTGCACGGGCGCATGCCGTCGGTGCTGACGGGCGCCAATCTCGCCAACCGCGATCTCCTCTATCTCGGCGTCTCCGGAGACGGCGACAGCGCGTCGATCGGCATCGGCCAGTTCGCGCACAGCGTCCGGCGCGGCGTCAACATGGTCTATATCGTCGAGAACAACGGCGTCTATGGCCTGACCAAGGGGCAGTTCTCGGCGACCTCGGACCGCGGCTCGAAGAGCCGGCGCGGCGTCGAGAATTTCGACTCGCCGGTCGATCTCGTGAGCATGGCGCTGATCCTCGGCGCGACGTTCGTGGCGCGCAGCTTCTCCGGCGACAAGGTGCAGCTCGTGCCGCTGATCAAGGCGGCGATCCTGCACCGCGGCGCGGCCTTCATCGACTGCATCAGCCCCTGCGTCGCCTTCAACAACCATCTCGGCTCGACCAAGAGCTTCGACTACGTGCGCGAGCACAACGAGATGGTGAACCGGCTCGATGTCATCACCGGCCGCGACGAGATCACCACCGACTATGCGCCGGGCACGGTCGAGACGGTGGTGCAGCATGACGGGTCGATCCTGCGGCTGCGCAAGCTCTCCGCCGAATTCGATCCGCACGACCGGATCTCCGCGATGAACTATCTGCAGGAGCGGCACGCGGAGGGAGAGGTGGTGACCGGGCTCCTCTATGTCGATCCCGAGCCGCACGACATGCACGATCATCTCAACACGGTCGCGGCGCCGCTCAACGCGCTCAATGAAGCCGAACTCTGCCCCGGCTCCGCCGCGCTCGAGAAGCTCAACGCGAGCCTGCGGTAGGAGATTGCTTCGTCGCTGCCGCTCCTCGCAATGACAGCCAAAACTGTCATTGCGAGCGCAGCGAGGCAATCTCTCGCCTAACCCGGCACGTAGGGCGAGACGCCCTCGATGCCCGCCTGGTTGCGGCCGCGCAGCTCGATGACGTTGCGGTCGGGGTCGCGCACGAACACCGAGACATTGCCGTCATCGCCGAACGCCGAGGGGCCCTGCGTGATGACGATGTCGTTCTTCTTGAGCGCCGCGATGGTCGCGGGGATCGAGGTCACGCGCAGCGCGACGTGGGTGTAGCCGGCGTATTTCTCGCCAACGTCCATCAGGATGTTCTTGGCCGGATCGCCGGCATTGGCGTTGATGACCAGGTTGATCTCGACGCCCTGCTCGTTGCGGATGATCGCGACGGCGTCGAACGTCACCCTGTGGGCGAGCTTGAAGCCGAGCACGTCATAGAACGCCAGCGCGCGGTCGAGGTCGCGCACGCGGATGCCGATATGGTCGACGCGCTCGATGCTGATGCCTTCGCTCATTCCGGGTCTCCCGCTTGACCAAAGTCACGGCGGCGAGAGTGGCGCGGCCGACCGAAAAAAGAAAGGGCTGCGCGCACCGGCGATGCAGCCCAAGTTTGGGGAGGGACGCCCCTTTCGAGGCGTCACCCCGATAACGCGCCGCGGCGTCGGTTCATTCCGTCCGCGTCACCGGCCGGTGAAGGCGGGCTTGCGCTTTTCCACGAACGCCGCCGCGGCCTCGCGATGATCCTCCGTCGTGGCGCAGCGGCTGTGCCGCAGGGCCTCGGCGTCCATTACCATCGAGAGGCTCGCGCTCTCGGCGAGGTTGAGGTTCTGCTTCATATAGCCGAGCGCGATCCGCGGCCCCGCGGCGAGCCCGCGGGCGAGGGTCCGCGTCTCGGCCTCGAGCGCATCGTCCGCCACCACCCGGTGCACCAGCCCAAGCGCCAGCGCCTCGCGCGCCGGCACGATCGGCGAGGTGAGATAAAGCTCGCGCGCCTTGGCCGTGCCGACGATCTGCGTGAGGAAATAGTGACCGCCGAAGTCGCCGCTCAAGCCGACCTTGGCGAAGGCCGTGGTGAGCCGCGCGTCCTCGCCGGCGATGCGCAGGTCGCAGGCAAGCGCGAGCGACAGGCCGGCGCCGGCCGCGGGCCCGCGCAGCATGGCGATGGTGGGTTTGGGGATCTCGTGCAGCAGGCGCGAGGCCTCCATGCGCCGGCGCAGGTCGGCGACCCGCTCCTCGTAGCTGTCGAGCCCGGCCTTGGTCTCCGCCATCGCCTTGACGTCGCCGCCGGCGCAGAACGCGCGGCCGGCGCCGGCCAGCACGATCGCGCCCACCGCGCGCTCTTCCGCCGCCTTGTGCAGCGCCTTCACCAGCCGGTCGCACATCTCCCAGCTCAGCGCATTGAGCCGGTCGGGCCGGTTCATCGTGAGCGTGAGGACGCCGTCCTCGAGGCTCTCAAGCAGCACCTCGGCCATGGCGGTCAGCCGCCGTAGAACACGTTGTCGCCGAGGTCCTTCATTTCCAGGATCGCCGCATCGGGCCGGCCCGCGGGCGGCTTCATCAGATGCGCCTCGGTCACCTCGGCGACGACCACATGATGGTCGCCCTCCTCGACGATGTGCTTGACGCGGCATTCGACCGCGGCCGGGGCGTCCGTCAGGATCGGCACGCCCGAAGCGCCCTTGTGATAGGGCTGGCCGCTGATCTTGCCGCCCTCGACCTGCGCCGGCTTGAAGAAGGTGAAGGCCAATCCCTTCTGGTCCTTGCCGAGCATGTTGAGCGCGAAGTTCTTGGTGTCGCGCACGATCTTGTAGGCGCCGCTGTCGGTCTTGACCCCGACCACGACGAGCGGCGGGTTGAAGGCGCTCTGCGTCACCCAATTGACCGTCGCCGCCGCGATGCCGCCTTTGCCGTCATCGGCCGTGAGCACGTAGATCCCATAGGGGATCATGCGGAGGGCGGTCTTCTTGGCGTCTGCATTCATCACGGTGTCTCCCTTCGGCTGACTTTGCGTGCTTGTCTTAGCACGGCGCGCGGATGCGCGCTCATGCCCAATCCGCGCGGCGTGCCGGGTCCCATGGATCGAAGCTCGTCGGATCGGGGAGCACCGCGCCGCATTTCCCGCAGGTGCGTTTCGCGAGATCGGCGTTGAACGCGCCGATCACGTCTTTGAGGCCCTTCTCGATGTCGTCGCACCAGAAATCGATTTGGTGCAGCTTGTTCGAGCAGGCGGGACAGAACCAGGCGCAGCCGTCGAGCTCGTCCGATTTGCGCGGCCGCTCGATGACCAGGCCGATCGTGCCGGGCGGCCGCCGCGGCGAGTGGTAGACCTGCTTCGGCAGGATGAACACCTCGCCCTCGTCGATGCGCAGCCGCTTCTCCCGCCCGTCCTCGATCACGTGCAGGAAGATGTGGCCGTGCATCTGGTAGAAGATCTCGTCGAACGGGTCGATGTGGAAATCGTTGCGGGCGTTCGGACCCTTGATGATCTGGAAGATGAAGTCCGAGCCCTTGAACACCTCCTTGTTGCCGATCGCGCCCAGCGCGTGCGGCAGGTTCCGCTCGATCCAGCTTTCGAGGTTGAAGGGTGCTTGGATGGTCGCCATGCGTCGTTCCTCCGGGGACCCTTGGGCGGCGGCATCATAGCATTGCGGCGGCGGCCGGGGCGGGAATAAGCTGCGGCCGACCTTGGCACGAAAGGGACCCGCACGATGAGCCGCACCGACAGCTTCCGCCTGCGCCGCGTGGTCGACGCGCTGATCGATGCGGGCGAGTGCGAGGTCGAGGACAGGCCGATCGACCTGGTCGACATGGCCGCGCGGCTCGATTGCAACGCGAAGGCGGTCCTGTTCCGCGCGGCCGGAGCCGAGCGCGCCCATGTCGTGGGCAACGTGATGGGCTCGCGCCGCCGCATCGCGCTCGCCATGGGGTCGGACGAGGCGTCGTTCCCCGCGCTGATGCGCGAGCGCGTGGCGAAGCCGATCCCGCCGGTGGACGTGAAAGCAGGCGAGGCGCCGGTGCAGGAGATCGTGCAGACCGGCGAGGACGCCAATCTCCTGACCCTGCCGGTCCATCTGCAGCATGCGCTCGACGGCGCGCCCTACATCTCCGCGGGCATCGACTTCGCGGTCGATCCCCGAACCGGCCTCACCAATATCGGCTGCCGCCGGATGATGCTGCGCGGCCCGCGCGAATGCGGCATCGACCTCAACGCGCCGAGCGATTTGCGGGCGATCTATCAGGCCGCCGTCGCGCGCGGCGAGCGCCTGCCGATCGCCTATGCGGTTGGCAGCCATCCCGCCGATTTTCTGGCGGCGCTGGCGGTGACGCCGCTGATGGACGAGCTCGACGTGATCGGCGGCGTGCGCGGGGCGCCGCTGCCGGTGGTGAAGTGCGTGACCAATGACGTACGCGTCCCGGCCGACGCCGAGATCGTGTTCGAGGGCTATCTCGACCCGCGCGGCCTGGTCGAGCCCGAAGGCCCCTACGGTGAATATGTCGGCTACTACGGCGTGCTGAAGAAGAACCCGGTGTTCCATCTCACGGCGATCACGCGGCGCCGCGATGCGCTGTTCCAGACCGTGACGATCGGCGGGCGGCTGATCGGCCGCACCGACACGGCGCAGCTTGGCGCGGCCAAGACCGAGGCCGCGGTGTGGGCGGTGCTGCAGCAGGCGGTGCGCGAGCCGATCGCGGTCTACTGCACCGGCTCGTCGGGAGGCATGTACAATGTGCGCCTTTCGCTGCACCAGCGTGTGCCGGGCGAGGCACGCAACGCGATCGCCGCGGTGTTCGCATCGACCGCCGACGTAAAGCACGTGTTCGTCGTCGACGAGGACGTGGACGTGTTCTCGGACGAGATGATCGACTGGGCGTTCGCGACGAGGTTCCAGGCGGACCGCGATCTCGTGGTCGCGAGCGGCTTCCGCTGCGTGCCATTGGATCCGTCGCTCGAGGGCGCGCGGGTCGGCGCCAAGGCCGGGTTCGACTGCACGCGGCCGTTCGGCCAGGGCGGCAAGCTCGACTTCACCGTTCCCTTGCCGCCGCAACTTCCCGAGCGGCCGCGGCGCCCGCTCGAGGCGGTGCTCGCCGAAGGGCCGGCGACGTTTCTCGACCTCATGGCCGCCGCCGGCACGCGCGACGGGCGCGAGGTGGTGGCGCAGCTCGACCGGCTCCATGTTGCGGGCCGCCTGGTGCGGCTCGAGGACGGACGCTACGCGCTGCGCCCGGCGTGATCCGGGCGGGCGCTTCTCTTTACGGTTACCCCTGTATTCCTTCATTTTTAATAAAATCAACAATACTCAAATTGATATTTATTCTGGCGCTTTAACTTATATTAATCTTGTTTGCCGAAATCGGGTCGGATACTTTCGGGCAGCGGCACTCTTCTGCGCCACTACCACGAGGATATCCATGACCGGCTCCAGCAATTGCTCTGGCGGCTCGAACTACTCGTCGCACGGCGGCTACAACGCCTGCGCCGAAAAGGCTTGGTCGTCGTACGGCCAGCAGACCTGCCATTCCGGCGGCAGCCAGAGCGGACAGAGCGGACAAGGCTGCGGCTCCTATGGCGGGTCCTCGCACACCGGCGGCTGCAGTGGCGGCTATAGCTCGGGCGGCTGCGGCGGCGGGCAGAGCTACGGCGGTTCTTGCGGCGGCGGGCAGAGCTACGGCGGATCGTGCAGCGGCGGATATCATTTCGCGGGCTGCGGCGGCGGACATGGCGGCGGCAGCCAGGGCGGCGGCAGCGGGAGTTCGTGCGGTTGCGGCGGCGGCAGCAGTGGCGGCTCGAGCGGCCCGCCGCCGGTCGGCGCTTATTGCGACGCCGGCAGCGGCCTCGATGCGGGCGATCTCAGCCTCTGCGGCATCGGCATGCACGGCGGCTGCGGCTGCAACTCGGCCGGCAGCGGCGTCACGCACTGGAGCACCAAGGGCTGCAGCGGCGCGAGCAAGTCGTTCAGCCAGGTCCTCCACGGCAACAGCCAGACGGTCGTGCTGGGCAACGCCAACGGCGACAGCATCACCTTGACCTCGGGCAACAACGACACGCTCGTCGTCGGCAACGGCAACAACGACAGCATCACCGTCAATTCCGGCAACCACGACTCGCTGATCGCCGGCAACGGCAACAACGACATCCTCACCGTGCTGTTGGGGAATTACAATCTTCTCCAGGCCGGCGACGGCATCAACAACGTGCTTCAGGTCGGCACGAGCAACACCACCTCGAAAGGCAATGCGCTCATCACCGGCGACGGCGACGGCGCCACGCTCACCGTGTCGGCGGGCGACTGCAACTCGCTGAGCGCGGGCCGCGGCAACGGCGACTTCCTGTCGGTCGGCTACGGCAACAACAACTGCCTCATGACCGACGACCGCACCGGCAACAGCGCGGGCGACACGCTCTGGGTCGGCGGCGGTAACCGCAACGTCCTGGTGGCGGGCGACGCCGACGGCGACCTGCTGGGGATCGGCGTGAACCTCACCGAGCTCGTCAGCAACGGCAATCTCATCACGCTGAGTGGCGGCAACAACAACATCCTCGTCGCCGGTGATGGGAACGCCGACGCGTTCTTCCTCAACTACGGCAGCAACAACTTCATCGTCGGCGGCAACGGCGATTTCGACAGCATCACCGCCGGGATTTTCGGAACTGGCGACGTGTCGCACAACACCTTCGTGCTGGGCGACGGCAATGGCGACGCCATGTTCGTCGGAAACGGCGATCACAATTCGCTGTTCGTCGGCGATGGATTTAACGACCAGTTGCTTATGGGAAGCGGCGACGCCAATCTCCTCTGCGCGGGCGACGGCGCGTTCGACACGCTGCAGATCGGCGCGGGTCATTGCAACGTCCTGCAAGGGGGCGACGGCGACAATGACAGTATCCTGCTCACCGGCACCGCGAACCATGACACGTTCACACTCGGCAACGGCAACGGCGACACGATCAGCGCTCAGTTCAACACCTGGGACAACACGCTGATCGTCATCGGCAACGGGAACGACAGCTCGGTGCTGATGGGGAGCGGCAACAACAACCTCGTCGTGATGGGCGACGGCACGGACGACTCGTTCATCGCCGACGGCGGGAGCAACAACGGCATCGTTATGGGGAATGCCGATTTCGTCTCGCTCATCATGAGCTTTGGCGACGGCAACGGCCTCTTCGTCGGCAACGGCAACGGCGATTTCGTCGAGCTCGATCAAGGCGGCGGCAATTATCTCGTTGCCGGAAACGGCAGCGGCGACAAGGTGTCGATGGCCCAGGGCGACTACAATAATCTGTTCGCCGGCAATGGCGACAACAACGTCATGGGCCTGACGCCGGTCAATACGATCATGAGCGGCAACCACAACGTCATGGTCATGGGGAACGGCAACAATGATGTGATCTACGGTCCGGATGGGAACGTGAACACGATCGTCGCCGGCACCGGGAGCGACACGATCTATGCTGCCGGAAATTCGTTGACCATGAACGGCGGCGGCGATCTCTATGTCTTCAACGGCAGCGTTGGGGGCCATAGCACGGAGCTCGTCGGAACGCAGAACCAGCTCCAGGGCGCGACGGTCGAGAACATGGGCCGGTTCGATGGTGCCGATTACGACAGCATCGACCTCAAGAACTTCACCTTCGTCGACAGCCATATGGCGCACTTCGTCGCCAGCGACGCGACGACCGGCGTGCTGACCGTGACAAGTGGTGCGAACACTGTAACCCTGAACCTCGTCAACCTGTTCATGCAGTACAACGACACGTTCACCACCACCACAGACGGCCACGGTGGGACGCTCGTCACCTACGACACGAACACGACGAACGGTTACGACAACACCACCAACCATTACGTCGCGCCGCCGCACCCGACGGTGTAGCGCGCGGCCGCATTCGGCAGTACGCGAAGGGCGGCCCTCCGGGGTCGCCCTTCGGCGTTTCCGGGCACCCGAAGTAACGGGATTTAATCCGCCGTTAGCACCGATGGCTTAGCCTTCTCCGGACCCCGCGCCGCCCGAGATTCCGGCGCCGGCAACGCGCGAATGCCTGATGGACGCTCCCGCACAGACGAACGGCACGGTCGATAGCGGCCTCGTCGCCCTGGTGATGCTGCTGCGCTTCCAGGGCATCGGCGGCGACGGCGAGCAGATCCGGCATCGCTTTGCCGGCCAGCGCATCGGCATCCCGGAGATGCTGCGCTGCGCCAAGGATCTGGGCCTCAAGGCGCGCGCCTTCCGCACGAGCTGGAAGAAGCTGCCGGACATCCCGTTCCCGGCGATCGTCGAATTGAAGGACGGCGGCTTCCTCGTCACCGGCAAGGCCGCCGAGGACCGCATCATCGTGCAGCCGCCGGGCGCGCAGCGCCCGACGCTCATGTCGAAGGACGAGTTCGAGGCGGCCTGGTCCGGTCGCGTCGTGCTGATGACGCGTCGCGCGGTGCTGACCGATCTCACGCGGCGGTTCGACATCACCTGGTTCATGGGCGCGGTCTACAAGTACCGGCGCCTCCTGGGCGAGGTGCTGGTCGCCTCGCTCTTCCTGCAGCTCTTCGCGCTGGTCTCGCCGCTCTTCTTCCAGGTCATCATCGACAAGGTGCTGGTGCACCGGAGCATGAGCACGCTCGACGTGCTCATGTTCGGGCTTGTCGCGATCTCGGTGTTCGAGGCGGTGCTGGGCCTGCTCCGCACCTATCTCTTCTCGCATACCACGAACCGCATCGACGTCGAGCTGGGTGCACGGCTGTTCCGGCATCTGCTGGGCCTGCCGCTTGCCTATTTCCAGGCGCGGCGCGCGGGCGATTCCGTGGCCCGGGTCCGCGAGCTCGAGAACATCCGCAATTTCCTCACGAGCTCGGCGCTGACGCTGGTCATCGATCTGTTGTTCTCGTTCGTGTTCCTGGCGGTGATGTTCGTCTATTCGCCGCTCCTGACGGTGATCGTGCTGTGCTCGTTCCCGTTCTATATCGGCATTTCCGCCGGGGCGACGCCGCTGTTCCGCCGCCGGCTCGACGAAAAGTTTGCTCGCGGCGCCGAGAACCAGGCCTTCCTGGTCGAGAGCGTAAGCGGCGTCGAAACGCTCAAGGCGATGGCGGTCGAGCCGCAGATGCAGCGCCGTTGGGAGGACCAGCTCGCGGCCTACGTCGCCGCGAGCTTCCGGGTGCTGACGCTCGGCAACACCGCGACCCAGGCGGTTCAGCTCGTCAGCAAGCTCGTGACCGCGGCGACGCTCTATTTCGGCGCCAAGCTCGTCATCGACCAGAGCCTGACGGTCGGCGAGCTCGTCGCCTTCAACATGCTGGCCGGCCGGGTCAGCGCGCCAGTGCTGCGGCTCGCGCAGATGTGGCAGGATTTCCATCAGGCGCGGCTGTCGGTGGCGCGGCTCGGCGACATCCTCAACACGCCCGCCGAACCCTCCTACACGGCGACCCGCGCGGCGCTTCCCCCGATCCGCGGTGACGTCACCTTCGAGCATGTCACCTTCCGCTACCGCATCGATGGCGCGGAGATCCTGCGCGACGTGAGCGTGCACATTCCGGCCGGGCAGGTTGTCGGGATCGTCGGCCCGTCCGGCTCGGGCAAGAGCACGCTCGCCAAGCTGATCCAGCGGCTCTACATCCCGGAAAGCGGCCGCATTCTGGTCGACGGCGTCGATCTCTCGATGGTGGACATGCCCTGGCTCCGTCGCCAGGTTGGCGTGGTGTTGCAGGAGAACGTGCTGTTCAACCGCAGCATTCGCGACAATATTGCGCTCGCCGACCCGGGGATGCCGATGCAGCGGGTCATTGCCGCGGCCGAGCTCGCCGGGGCGCACGATTTCATCCTGGAGCTGCCGGAGGCCTACGACACCATCGTCGGCGAGCGCGGCAGCACGCTTTCGGGCGGCCAGCGGCAGCGGATCGCGATTGCCCGCGCGCTTGTCTCCGATCCGCGCATCCTGATCTTCGACGAGGCGACGAGCGCGCTCGACTACGAAAGCGAGCGCATCATCCAGAACAACATGCAGCGCATCGCGCGCGGCCGCACCGTCATCATCATCGCGCATCGGCTCTCCACCGTGCGCAGCGCCGACCGGCTGCTGACGCTCGACCGCGGCCGACTGGTCGAGGACGGCACGCACGAACAGCTCATCGTGTCCGGCGGCCGCTATGCGTCGCTGCACCGGCTCCAAGCGGGGCTCCATGAAGCCGGGTAGGGCGCTGCGCCTCGCGTCGGGGCCCGACCGCAGCTTGCAGCGCCGCGACGAGCTCGCGTTCCTGCCGGCCGCGCTCGAGATCGTCGAGATGCCGCCGTCGCCGATTGGGCGAGCCTTGGCGGGCAGCATCATCGCGGTGTTCTGCGTCGCCCTCGCCTGGGCCAGCATCGGCAAGGTGGATATCGTCGCCTCGGCCACGGGCAAGATCGTTCCGAGCGGGCGCACCAAGGTGATCCAGCCGTTCGAGAGCGGCATCGTGCGCGCAATCCACGTCCAGGACGGTCAGGCGGTCACGGCCGGGGAGCTGCTGATCGAACTCGATCCCACCATCAGCAACGCCGACCGCGATCACATGCAGAGCGACCTCGCCGCGGCGCAGCTCGACGTGGCGCGGCTGCGCGCGGCCGTGGCGGACGGCGACGATCCGCTCGCGCAGTTCGTCGCGCCGGCGGGCGCCGACCCCGGGCTCGTCGCGACGCAGCGGCAGATCCTCGCGAGCCAATGGGCCGAGCAGCGCGCCAAGCTTTCCGCGCTCGAACGGCAGCGCCGCGAGAAGGAGGCCGACCGCGACTCCGCGGTTGCCTCCATCGCCAAGCTCGAGGCGACCATTCCGATCCTGCAGCAGCGGGTCGATATCCGGAAATACCTGGCCGAAAAGGAATACGGCTCGAAGCTCACCTATCTCGAGACGCTGAGCGACCTGGTCGAGCACCAGAAGGACCTGGCCGTGCAGCGCACCCGGCAGCAGGCGGCGCAGGAGGCGATCGCCGGGCTCGAGGCGACGCGGACGCAGGCCGAGGCCACCTACCGCAGCGACCGCCTGCACGAGCTCGCGCTGGCCGAGCAGAAGGCCGCCGGCCTCGCGCAGGACGTGGTCAAGGCAACCGAGCGCGCGAAGATGCAGCGCCTGACGGCCCCGGTCGACGGCACCGTGCAGCAGCTCGCGGTGCATACGGTCGGCGGCGTCGTCACGCCCGCGCAGCCGCTCCTCGAGGTGGTGCCCCGCGGCAGCCGGCTCGAGATCGAGGCGGTCGTCACCAACCGCGACGTCGGCTTCATTCATGCCGGCCAGGACGCCGAGATCAAGGTCGACACGTTCAACTTCACCAAATACGGCCTGCTCCACGGCCATGTGCTGAGCGTGTCCGCCGATGCAGTGCAGCGCGATCGGGGCGCGGCGCCGGCCGCCGGCGCCGCCGATCAAGGCGCCCGCGATGATGCCAAGGACGGCAACCTCGTCTATACTGCGCGTGTTTCGCTGGACCAGACGCAGATGGAAGTCGAGGGCGGACCGGTCAACCTCTCGCCGGGCATGGCGGTCACCGTCGAGATCAAGACGGGGTCGCGGCGGATCATCGGCTATCTTCTCTCGCCGCTGCTGCGGTTCAGGCAAGAGAGCCTGCGGGAACGCTGACGGTTTTGGGGCCCAGGCTATGGCAACGGTCAATCTCGTCGATCTGACGCGGCGGCCGGTGAGCATCGCGGCCGACGCTCATGTTGTCGTCGCGGTGGTGCGGAACGAAATACTGCGGCTGCCTTTCTTCATCTCGTACTATCGCGACAAAGGCTTCGACACCTTTGTCTTCATCGACAACGAGTCGACCGACGGAACCCGCGATTTTCTCGTGGCCCAGCCCGACGCCGTGGTTCTGGGCGTGAGCCAGGATTATGCGGCGAGCAGGCATGGTCTGACGTGGACGAACGCGGTGCTGAACCAGCTATGCGTCGGGCGGTGGGTCCTCGTCGTCGACGCGGACGAGCAGCTGGTCTGGCCGTACAGCGAGCACGAGACGATCGTGGACCTGACGCGACGCCTCGATGCGGCCGGCGCGGAGGCGCTGTTCACGATCCTGCT
>Ga0335085_10012762_pt1 | contig 12356 bp, 11 predicted proteins | sample Lox_Sample_45_FD_206712 | JGI IMG/M metagenome (GOLD analysis project Ga0335085, IMG submission 206712) | Soil microbial communities from Loxahatchee National Wildlife Refuge, Florida, United States - Lox_Sample_4.5 | ecosystem: Environmental > Terrestrial > Soil > Wetlands | place: USA...
GGACAGGACCACATTTTTTTTCAAGGTCTCGATCACGGCCTCGACCGTGACGGCTTCCATGCTTTCATGCCAGCAGTCGTAATCCGTCACCAAGGCGAGCGTAGCATAACAGATTTCGGCCTCGCGCGCAAGCCTGGCCTCGGTCGCATTGGTCATCCCGATCACGTCCACGCCCCACCGCCGGTAGATCAGCGATTCGCCCCGCGTCGAGAACTGGGGGCCCTCGATGCAGAAGTAGACCCCGCCGTCGTGCAGAACGGCCCCCCACCTCCGTCCGGCCTTGAGAAGGACGGCCCGCATCTCGGAGCAGACCGGATCGGCGAACGCGACATGGGCCACGACCCCGTTGCCGAAGAAGGTGCCGATCCGCCGCTTGGTGTGATCGTAGAACTGGTCGGGTAGGACGACCTGGCCCGGAGCGATCGACTCCTTCATGCTCCCGACCGCGCTGACCGAGATGATCCGCCGGACGCCCAGTTTTTTCATCCCCCAGATGTTGGCCCGGAAATTGATCTCGCCCGGGAGGATGCGATGCCCGCGCCCGTGCCGCGTCAGAAAAGCCACCCGCCGCCCTTCGAGATTTCCCGTCATGAAGACATCCGAGGGCGGCCCGAACGGCGTCTTGAGCCGAACCTCTTTCTTAGCGGTCAGGCCCTCCATCTCGTACAGGCCGCTCCCGCCGATGATCCCGATCTCGATTTCACGCATCATCGCCCCCTTTCGGACTTGATGAATCACACCCTTACAACGGCTTGCAATCTGATCTGTTCCCCGACGGCAGCCTCTACCTTTTCATACGTTTCCCCGTCGCCGTCCGCTTCGGACAGGTCGATCCACCGGATGGACGGATCCGCGTTAAACCAGGTGAACTGCCGTTTCGCGTACCGTTTGGTGTCGCGCTTGAGGCGCCGGACCGCCTCGTCCCGATCGTATTCCCCGTTGAGATATCCCGCGATCTGACGGTAGCCCAGCCCTTTCATCGACGGGAGATCCGCCGAATAGCCCCTCCCGATCAGTCCCCGGACCTCCTCGATCAGTCCGTCGGCCATCATCCGATCCACGCGCGACTCGATCCGCCGGTAGAGGTCGGGGCGGGGCCTTCTCAGACCGATCTGCACCGCCTCGTACGGCCGCTCGGAGAACCGATGCTCTCGGTGAAAATCGGACAGCGGGCGGCCCGTCTTCTCGTACACCTCGATGGCGCGCACGATTTTCGACCGGTCCTGCGGCCGAATCGCCCGGGCCGACTCCGGATCTATTTCCGATAGCCTCCGGTGCAGATGGCCCGCGCCGTGCCGCCGCTCGGCATCGTAAAGCCGCTCCCGCAGCGGTCCGTCCGCCGCCGGGCCCTCCCACAAGCCGCGCAGAAGCAGTTTCACGTAAAGGCCCGTCCCGCCCACAACGATCGGGATTTTTCCTTCCCGCTTTATCCGTTCGATTTCGGCCGCGGCTAGGGTCCTAAACCGTCCCGCGCTGAAGGAGCGGTCGGGGTCCACGAGATCGATCAGGTGATGGACGACGCCGGCTCGTTCCTCCGGTCCGGGCTTGGCCGTCCCGATGTCCATGCCGCGGTAGACCATCCGGGAATCGGCGCTGATGATCTCGGAACGAAGCTTGAGCGCCAGCCGGATCGCCGCGGCGCTTTTCCCGGTCGCCGTCGGCCCGACCAGGACGATCAGGGGGTTCTTTATAATAGGGGCTCGCGTCGCCCCCTCCACTGGCCGAGCCAGATGGAGCCTCCCCTTCTCGCTCGCGTTGCTCGCTGGGAAAATCATCTTCGCTGAAATAACTTTTCCAAATCGGCCAATTTGAACCGGACGCGGATCGGGCGGCCGTGGGGACAAGTGGGCGGAACCTCCTGGCGGTAGAGATCCTCCAGCAGTCGGGTCATCTGTTCCGGCTGCAACGGTTGATGGGCCTTGATCGCCGCGTGGCAGGCCATCGACGCGACGACCGTCTGAAGCGTGTCTTCCGGGGCCGGCGTTCCCCCGGCGCCCACATCGTCGAGGATATCCCTCATCAGGGTACGGCCGTCGACCGTCCCCAGGAGCGCCGGCACGGAACGAATTTGGTAACTCCGCTCGCCGAACTCCTCCACCTCCAGCCCGATCCGGGCGAACAGCGGCAGGATTTCCCGCACCCGCACGGCCTCGGCGGCCGGAAATTCCACGACCTCGGGGATCAGAAGCGGCTGAACCGCCACGCGGGCGGTCCGCTGCTGGGAGAGCAGGCGCTCGTATAAAAGCCGCTCGTGCGCCGCATGCTGGTCGATCAGATGCAGCTCCGTGCCGGAACCCCGTCCGAGGACCGCCACGATGTAGGTCTGATCCACCTGACCGAAAGGCTGGACGCGGATTGGAAGCAAGCCCCCTCCGGGATGGCCCGCCGATGTCCCGGCCTCAAAGGGGGCCTCCGTGGCATCCGGCGGCCGATAGACCGCCAGGGCCTCGCGAACCTCCGTCGCCGAACGGGGCGGGGAAGACGGCCGACCGGTCGACGGCGTCCCGGCGTAACCGATGGTGCGCGGCCGCGTCTCCTCCCCGGAGACCGCGTCCTCTCCCGCGGGCAGTCCCTCGCGCCGGAGCCGCTCCCGCAGCGCGGTTTTCACGAATTGATGGATGGCCTGGGTGTCGCGGAAGCGGACCTCACGCTTGGCCGGATGGACATTGACGTCCACCGCGGCCGGGTCCATCTCGATGAACAGGAGGGCGATCGGATGCCGCCCCTTGGCCAGCAGCGTCCCGTACGCCTCGCTCACGGCATGGGACAGCGACGCGTTCCGCACGGCGCGGCGGTTTAAGAAAAACTCCTGCTGCTCCCGCGTGGCCCGGAAAACACCCGGCCGGGAAACAAGTCCCTTGAGCTTGAGACCGTCCGTCCCGGCCGAGACCTCCAGAAAATCCCGGCCGCCGTCCGCCCCCATCACCTGCGTCGCCCGCTCGATCTCGTCCCGGACGGCGGGGAGATCGAGAAGGACCTGGCCGTTGTGGGTCAGCCGGAAATGGATGCGGAAATGGGGAAGCGCCTGCTGTTGAACGGCATGGACGATGTGGGCCAGCTCGGTCGGATTGGATTTTAAAAACTTTCTCCGCGCCGGCGTATTAAAGAAAAGTTCCTCCACCTCGACGAGGGTTCCGGCCGGGGCCGCCGTTTCTTTCGTCCCGACCCGGGTCCCCCCCCGCACCCCGACCTCGGTTCCGGCCGACCCGCCCCTCGGGGCGGTCACCATCCTCACCCGCGCGACGGCCCCGATGCTCGGGAGGGCTTCCCCGCGAAAACCCATCGTCCGTATCGCCGAGAGATCCGATTCGGTGCGGAGCTTGCTGGTGGCGTGACGTTCGAAGGACCGGAGGGCGTCCTCCGGCCCCATCCCTTCGCCGTCGTCCGAAACGCGAATCAGGCTTCGCCCGGCGTTTTCCACATCGATGAAGACCCGCGTCGCCCCGGCGTCGATCGCGTTTTCGACCAGCTCCTTGACGACCGAAGCGGGACGCTCCACGATCTCGCCCGCGGCGATCTTGTTGCACACGTTTTCGGGAAGAATATGAATCCGCATAGTGAGCGCCATTCCCGCCTTCGCCCGAGGCGGACGAGGCGGGGTCAGCGAACGAATTTAAATCGGGACTTTCTCCGCCCGGATCGAAGAACCCGGGGCCGTGAAGCCGGTGTTTTTCAAACTCGGGCCTGTCGGTCCGGCACAGGGGGCGGTCACCGCGCCACGGAAAGGCCCGTTTATTTCAAATCGGCCAGCTTGTTCTTGGCCAGTTTTCCTTCGTTGGAAAGCGGGTAATTCTCGACCACCTTTTTGAGATAGGTCCTCGCCTTGGTCTTGTCCCCGATCTCGATGCAGGCATAGCCCGCTTTCAAAAGCGCCCCGGGCACCTTGTCGCTTTTCGGATAATCGGCGACCACCTTGTCGAAGGCCTCGATCGACTTCAGATAATCCTTCTTGCCGTAGTACGATTCCCCGATCCAGTACTGGGCGTTCGGGGCCAGGCTGGTCGCCTTGAACTGGGTCAGAAAGCTTTGGAACCCCAGCAGCGAGAGGTCGTAGTTGCCCTTGAGGTAGTCGTTGTAAGCCAGTCCGTAGGCCTCCGAAGGGGACATCCCCGTCGCCGTGTCTTTTTCGGTCGGTCGGCCGGGAAGAACGACCGTTTGATCGGGCGGAGCCGCCCCCGGAGGCCCCTTCCCTCCGGGAGTCCCGGACGCCTTCTGGTCCGGGGTTCCGGCGCCTCCTTTTCCGAGCGTCGGAGAGGCTTTTTCCAGGTCTTCCACCGACTTTTCCAGAACCGCGATCTGGCCGTCCAGCACATCCAGCCGGCTGGTCAGTTCCTTCGAACGGAAGGTCTGATCGTCGATCCTCTGGGAGAGATCGGCCAGGAGATGACTGTTCTCCTCCAGCTTCCCCTGGGCCGCCTGAAGATCCGTCGCGACCTGATCCAGTTTGATGACGATGTCGGCCTGGCTGCGCTGGACCGTCGTGGAACGCTCCTTGAAATAGCTTTCCACCACCCGGAGCCGGTTTTGAATCTCGTCCTGTTCCGCCCGGCTTTTTTCCGCCTCGGTTTGGAGGTCCACCACATCCGCCTGGGTCGCGCACCCGGCGATGCCGATGACGATGACACCGATGGCGAGAATGGCCGCGAAAACCGGGCTGCGTAAGGGCGCACGGCCGCGCGCCCTTACCGGACGGATGGACAAGCCAATCCTAACCTTTCTCATACCTTCTCTCCTGCCTTTTCCCTATTGCGCCACCAAGTGGCCGCGGCGGTTTTTCTGGTAGCAGGTCTCGTCATGCTGCGTGCAGACCGGTCGCTCCTCGCCGTAGCTGATGGTCGACAACCGGCCCTTCTCGATCCCCAGCGTGACCAGGTATTGCATCGTGGCCTTGGCGCGGCGCTCGCCCAGGGCCAGGTTGTACTCGTTGGTCCCCCGTTCATCGCAATGCCCTTCGATCTTGACCCTGGCCTTGGGATTGGCTTTTAGCCAGCGGGCATCGTTTTCCAGCGCCGCGCGCGCGTCGTCCCGGATATTGTACTTGTCGAAATCAAAATAGGCGTCGACCAGACCCTGCGCCGGGACCTCGGCCTCCCGGACCACGGGCGTTTCCTCGACCCTCGGAGCGGGCGCGGGTTCGGGGGGCGTCACTTCAGACGGGGGCGCGGGCTTCTCTTCCTGGACAGGCGCCGCGGCCTTGGTCGTCTCGACCTTCTTCGGGCAAGCCGAGAGTAATAGAACGGTTCCGATTCCACCGATGAGTGCGAGAAAAACGGAAGTGCGGTTATGCATAATTCCTCTCCTTTCGTTGTTGGATGTGCGCATCGAATTCGAAGATTGAAAGGTTGTTCCGCTCTACGGCGACCAGGACGGCCCGTTGTTTTTGGCGCCGCTGAACGTCAGGCGCTCCACATCCATCCCGTCCGCATTCATCATGAAAAGGTCCCCCTCGCTCGCGCGGGTGGAACTGAAAATCAGGTGCCTGCCGTCGGGAGACCAGGTCGGCGATTCGTCCTCGCCGGGACCGTCGGTCAACTGGGCCGTCTTCGACCCGTCGGGCGAGATCGCGCAGACCCGCAGCCGCCCGTCGATACGGCAGGCGTAGGCGATCGCCGTCCCCTTCGGGGACCAGACCGGCGAGGTGTTGTAATCGCCGTCGAACGTGAGCCGCCGGACATTGGTTCCGTCGGCGTTCATCACATAAATCTGCGGGCCGCCCCCGCGATTGGAGGTGAACGCCATCTCGGTCCCGGTGGGAGACCAGGCGGGCGAGAGGTTGTCGCTCTGATCCATCGTCAGCCGGCGCAACCCCTTGCCTTCCTTGTCGACCCAGTAGATCTGCGCCGGCCCGTCCATCGTGCCGGCAAACACCATCCCCTTCCCCGACGGCGACCACGCCGGCGAAATGTTCAGACCGGCATATCCGACCATCTTCCAGAGCCGGCCGCTCATGAGGTCCAGCGTGTAAATGAACGGCGACCCGCCCCGGTAGGAGGTGTACGTAAGCCAGTTCCCGTCGGGCGACCACCTCGGCGAAAGGTTCAGGCTGCGGTCGTTGGTAATTTTCCGGACATTATACCCGTCATAGTCCATCAAATACAACTCCTTGTTTCCGGTCAGCAGGGAAGTAAAGGCCACGCGGGTCTCGGCGATGCCCTTCTCGCCGGTATACTGGGAAACAATTTGATCCGAAAAACGGTGGATGATGGATCGGAGATACTGGGTCTGCCCCAGATACCGCTTGCCCATCACCAACTGACCGGTCTTGCCGTCGTACACCCGTCCCTCCATCACCAGGTCCTCCCCATTTTGGGACAGGGTGATCCAGGCGGCGGCCTGAACGTCCTGCTTCCCGGCCTTTTGAATCACGTCGGCCGTGGGCTCCGCTCCGCCGGCCAATTCCGGAAACGGCGGCGGATGGACCATGCGGAAAATCTGCGAGCGGCGGAGATCGCTTTCGAGGACGGTCCGGATGTCGCTCGTATTCTTCGCCAGGGTCTCCGGAGCGACCACCTGAAGAAGGGCCAGCGGAATTTTCTCGGACTCCGACCGGGTGGCGCTCAGGAAAACCTCCGCCCCCAGGGCCGGACGGACCCCGGCCCACAGGACCATGAACAGGAGCGGCAGAACGGATCGTCGAATTCGCAAGATATCCCCGTGCATCATACGCGGTCAGCTCTTCTTCGTCAGCGCAAAGCGGAAATGGACGGTCATGGAAGGGTCCCGAAACCCCTGGGGAAAAGGCGGCAAGGGATTGGCCAGATAAACCGCCCGAAGGGCGGCCTGATCAAAGTAGGCGTTCCCGGAGCTCTTTTCGATCCTCGGATCCCCGACCTTCCCCGTCGAGAACAAAACAAAACCCACGACGGCCTCGGTGGCATCGGCCGTCGTTTCGAGCGGCGGCGGGGACCAATACAATTCGATCTTCCGTTGGATCATATCCGTATAATACGGGAACTTGAAATCCGGGATCTCGATCTTCGTCTGGAGCTTGGCCGCCGGGGCGATCGCCGAAACATTCTCGGAAGCGGCGGCATTCGGCGCCGCCGGCGCGGTCTCTTTTTGCGGGGCCGCCTCCGGCGATTTCCGGGGAGCTCTGGCCGGGGGCGGAACCGTCGCCGCCGGCTTGATCGCCTTCGGGGGCGGTTGAACCGGCGATTTTTTGGCCGCCGGATTAACCCGCACGGACGGCGGTTTTTGGGCCGGAGGCGGAGGCGCGGCCGGAATCTCCTTGACCGGGGCCGGCGGCGCGGCGGAGGGCTGGGGAAGCGTCACCAGATCTACCTGATACGCATGCGGACTGAAGGGGTGCGTCGACCGGCTGAGGGCGAAGGCCAGAAGAACCGCCGCCACCGTCGCATGGAACAGCGTCGACAGGATCAACATCTTTCGGAAGCCTATGTCCATGTCCTTTTCCATTTCCGACCCCGCCTTCCCTGCGCCTCGTCGCTTCGCAGATCATCGGGGGAAAACCTACCTTTGTCCATCGCGGCGGGTTTCCGCGGCGGGTTCGGTGACCATCCCCAGCCGTTCGATTCCCGCGCGCTTGACCGTATCCATCACCTGGACCACCACCCCGTAGGGCACCTGGCGATCCGCGCGCAGATAAATCGAAACCTGCGGCGACCGTCCCTTCAAGGTCTCCAGGGCCCCCAGCAAGCGATCGAGCGAAACCGCGTCCTTATCCAGAAAGATCTCCCGCTGCTTGTTCACGGTCAGGACGACCCGCTCTTCCGGCGCGATGGTGTTCGTGGCCGTACGGGGCAGATCGATGTCCAGCCCGCGATACAGAAGCGGCGCCGTGACCATGAAGATGACCAGCAGCACCAGGACCACGTCCACCAGCGGAACGACGTTGATTTCGGACATGAGCCGGCGGCCCTGCGTCCCGTTGGTCATTTGGAACCGACCCGCCCCGCGCCGACCTTGTCGGCACCCGCGACCCGCGAGGCCCCGGACGAACCCGCCCGTTCCTCGACGAGGCTCAGGAACTCGGTCGAGAACGTTTCCATCCCGGAGGCCATCACCCGGATCCGGCTGACGTAATAATTGTAGGCGACGACGGCCGGGATGGCTGCGAGGAGGCCGGCCGCGGTGGCCACCAAGGCCTCCGAAACACCCGGGGCCACGGCCGTGATGCTGGCCGTACCCTGACGGCTGATGCCCTGAAAGGCCGAGATGATTCCCAGCACGGTTCCGAAAAGGCCGATGAAGGGGGAGACGTTTCCCGTCGTGGCCAGAAACGAAAGATAGGACTCGAGCCCCCCGACTTGCTCATCCACCGATCGTTTTAAGGTCCGTTCGAGTATTTTCAGACCGGCCCCCCCCCCCGGCCCCTCGACGCCCCGCAGATCGTCCCCCGATTTCAAGGCGAAGCCGGGATCAAGGCGCTCCATTCCGGCCAGGAATATCCGGGCGACCGGGGACCGGCGGAATCGCGAGGCGGTTTTTCGAAGCTCGACCAGGTTATCCACCTTCCAGTACAGCGCGAAGAAGCGTTTGTCCTCCGCCGCGGCCTTGCGAAATAAAAAGAATTTCTGGAAGATGATGGCCCACGAAACGAGAGAGAAGATCAGGAGGACGATCAAAACGGCCTGGGTGATGATGCTGGCGGAAAGAACGAGGTCGAAGACGCTGGTATCGATCGAATCCAGAAGCGGCACATTCTCCTCAAAAGCGGCCGCTCCCGGGGAGCGGCGCATGATTATAAGATATAATGACGACGATGAAAATGGCGGGGCCGGCGGGGCTCGAACCCGTGACCTCCGGCGTGACAGGCCGGCGTTCTAACCAGCTGAACTACGGCCCCGACATTAACTTCTTCCTAACGAACGGAGCGATGGCACAATAGAGGATTGGACCGCATTCTCGCCCGTGTTCTTCCAATGATCTGTGACTCCACTGCTCCGATGCTCTGCTTCCCCGAAGAAGAAGCATAGGCGGAAGGCGACTTGAACGCCTGACCTTCCCGGTGTAAGCGGGATGCTCTGCCAACTGAGCTATCCGCCCTTATTATAACTGGGGGCCCGTGCGGCAAAATCGGGAAAGGTCCTCCGATGCCCCCAGACCCCGCGCCTCTCACGGCACAGCCGTGAACCGGCTTATATTTTTAGGGGCTCACGTCGCCGCCATTATCCGTGGGGGCCCGTGCGGCAAAATCGGGAAAGGTCCTCCGATGCCCCCAGACCCCGCGCCTCTCACGGCACAGCCGTGATCCAGATCATTTTATCTGGAGCCAAATTAGTGCGGCATTGCAATAAAAGGACGAGTCGCGTAAAATATTAACAACTTTGCCCTAATTTGTCAACCCAAATGATCGCCCGTTTTTCGACGGAGAGGCGGGTCTCGGGAGAAATATTGAAATGGGTTATGCGCGTTTGGCCGCTTGGATCGTCCTGACCGCGCTGTCGGATTTCGTCCTCGTCGCGTGCGACGCGAAGACGCCGCCGGCCCCTCCCTCCGGGAATCCCGCCGCGGACTCCAAGGGCGCCGTCCCGCAAGAAGAGGCCTGGACGAATTTCACCACCGGCGCGAACGTGAAGGCGATGGCGCTGGAGGGCGATCATCTCTGGATGGGCCTGCCCAATGGGATCATCCGCTACGACACGGGCACGCTCGACAGCCACGAGGTGTTCACGCCCGCCTCCACGCAGGGCGGGCTTTTGAGCAAGGGGATCTACACGCTGAAGGTGGATCGGCAGGGCCTCAAATGGATCGGGACCTACGGCGGCGGGTTGACCCTGTTCGACGGGAAGACCTGGAAGACCTATACCGTCGCGGACGGCCTCGGGGACCAGTGGATCTACGACATCGTGTTCGACGGGGCCCAGGCCTGGATCGCCACCTGGAAGGGCGTCAGCGTCTTCGACGGAAAACGGTTCAAGAACTACACCGAGAAGGACGGCCTGATCGATAAATGGGTCTACGCCATCGCGCTGGACCACGACCACGTGTTCTGGTTCGGCACCGAGTCGGGGGTGAACCGCTTCGACGGAAAAACCTGGTCCGCTTACACGCACAAGGACGGCCTGGGCGCCGACGTTGAGGCGAGGACCCCGGGCGATCCGGTCCCGCCGGCGCCTTCCGAAGCGGCCGTCTCGGGCCTCCCCCCGTCCGAGTCGGCGGACTACGGCTCGACCGGCTCGCCGTCCATGCACCACCACATGGGTCCCGGCAAGAGGAACGTCGGCTCCAACCCGAACTTCGTCATCGCGGCGACGGTGGGGCCCGACAACGCCAAATGGTTCGGGACCTGGGGGACCGGCCTCTCGCGTTTCGATGGAAAGACCTGGACGACCTTCACGAAAAAAGACGGCCTGGGTGGAAATTTCATCCATACGCTGGCCGTGGATTCCGACGGCTTGATCTGGGCCGGCACCAACGGCGGCGCCAGCTGGTACGACGGAAAACGTTGGCGGAACTTTTCCCAGGCCGACGGGCTGGTGGACAACAACGTCTTCTCGATCGTCTTCGACGACAAGGGCGACCGCTGGTTCGGGACCTGGCGGGGACTGAGCCGCCACCATGGAAAATTGCCGTCCTGATCAAAAAGAATGAATCGGGCCCAGGGAATCAAACCGCAACGCTCTTCACAGCGACGCCGTCCCCTTCCCAACGTCAGCCTCTCGCGCGCGCTGTCCAAGCTGGGATTCGCCTCCCGCACGCAGGCCCGCGACCTGATCCGGTCCGGCCGCGTCGCCGTCAACGGAAAAGTGCTCACCAATCCCGAGGTCCGGGTCCATCCCGAGCGCGAAATCATCGCCGTGGACGGGAAGACGGTCGCCCGCGGACGGCGCCTATATATAATGATGCACAAACCGAGCGGTTACGTCACGACCCGCTCGGACGAGCGCGGCCGATCCACCGTCTACGATCTGCTCAAGGACCGGGACCGCTGGCTCTTCCCGGTCGGCCGGCTCGACCGGGACAGCCGCGGGCTTCTCCTCTTCACCAACGACACGAAATGGGCCGACGCGCTGATGGACCCGGCCTCGAAGGTCGCAAAGACCTACGAGCTTCGGCTCGACCGCGAGATGGAGGATCGGGACATGGACGGTTTTCGTGCCGGCGTGACTCTCGATGACGGCGAACGGACGCGTCCGGCGAAGATCCGGCGGCTCGACCGCGCGGACGGCCCGTGGGTCGAGGCCGCGATCACGGAGGGCAAAAACCGCCAGCTACGACGGATGATGGCCGCGCTCGGATACGACGTGAAGGCCCTCGTCCGGACCCGGATCGGACCGCTTTCACTCGAGGGTCTGAAAGAAGGTTCGATCCGTCCGCTGACCGATCGGGAAGTCCAGTCACTAAAACTCACCTGAACGCCCGTTCATGCAGCCATATTGAGGCCCTTATTTCTCCCCGTCAGCCTATGCAACCGGCGATCCTCGGGTTGCCGGATACCCCGGTCTGATCTATACTGAAGTTGAGATGCGCTCCGGACCCGGAATATCCATTGTCCCAACGATATGATCGCCCCCAACCCAAAACTTGTCGAAAATCTAAAGACCTCATTAGCCCAAGGAAAGTCAAAAGAGGATATTTATAAAGAACTCCTTGCCCAGGGATGGACGATTGAGGCGATCCAGGAAAGTTTTAATTCAATCGACGTCGACCGGGAAAAAGAAGATACATCAAAAAACTTCATCCATACAGTTGTAATTATTGCTGCCTACCTTGTGGGGGCGGGTATTTTTTCCTTCATAGCGGCAAATTGGCCGGCGATGCCCCGACCCATGAAAATTTCGACCATTCTTGTCTCAATGATCGTGTCTTACACCACGGGGTGGTTTCTGAAAGAAAAACTAAACTTCCCCAAAACCGGGCTGGGGTTGTTCCTGCTTGGCAACATCATTTACGGAGCGGGGATATTTTTAGTCGCACAAATGTTTAATATCCGGGCCAACTGGCCCGATGGTTTTATATTATGGATGATCGGCACGATTGCGATGGCCTTTGCGGTCGAGGTCTATTCATTATTCTATCTGGCCATTCTACTAGGCATCATCGCATTAGTCGGACAACCCTCTCGAATTTATTTTGGCTTTGGATATTTCCTTCTCACCTCTTCCGTCTTGCTTCTTGTCGCAACCCTGATCACCTTTGTGACCGGATTCCTCGTTCGCAAGAAAATGCCGCCGGAGCTTAACGAATTCTACTAGATCATTATGTTTTACTATCTACTTATCATCATTGTAGCATTGGTTCTCAGCTTGTGGCCGGTTTGGCTCGTTCTTGGAATATTTTATCGGCTTCGAAAAAAGAAATCGGCCGGTCCGGCCTCCGATAAAACATGGTATCTGCAGATCGCGCTTTCAAAGGAAGATGCCGTAGGCCAACTCTTCCTGGTCCTGTCTTTT
>Ga0335085_10012763_pt1 | contig 12355 bp, 12 predicted proteins | sample Lox_Sample_45_FD_206712 | JGI IMG/M metagenome (GOLD analysis project Ga0335085, IMG submission 206712) | Soil microbial communities from Loxahatchee National Wildlife Refuge, Florida, United States - Lox_Sample_4.5 | ecosystem: Environmental > Terrestrial > Soil > Wetlands | place: USA...
AGTGGTCATGGCGCGTCGTTGGTAGGTGGGTTAACGGTGTGGCTCATGCTGCTTCCCTCCGTGATCCCGGGCGTCGCTGGTTTCGCTTCCCGTTGGTCGGCGGCCCGAGGCTGGTAAAATTAGCTCGACGTTTGAGTATCTCGATGATCGAGAGATCTTAAGTTATATCGCGAGGGTGGGCTATGTCAACCATGGCTGGTGACGGGGACGGGGAGGCTGGCGGCGGAGAGCGAGACGTGGGCGTGGCCCAGGAGGGTGACGCTGGCGGCCGAGAGCGAGACGTGGGCGTGGCCCAGGAGGGTGACGCTGGCGGCGCGGGGCGGCGGGCGGGACTGATCGCGGAGATGGTCGCCGAGGTCAGGCAGCAGCAGATCGCCTACGACCGGTTCCACGACGCGGTGGCCGCCTACCTGGGCGTGAACCGGACCGACCTGCGCTGCCTGGACATCCTGGACCTGACCGGCCGCCGGACGGCCGGGGAGCTCGCGGCCGAGATGGGCATGTCCACCGGGGCGGTGACCGCGCTGCTCGACCGGGTGGAGAAGGCCGGGTACATCCGCCGGGTGCGCGACCCCGGCGACCGGCGCCGGGTGCTGGTCGAGCTCACCGAGCAGGCCAGGGAGCGCGGCTGGGAGATCTACCAGCCGTTCACCGAATTGACCGGGCCGGCCTTCGCCCGGTTCACCGACGAGCAGCTCGCCACCGTGCGCGACTTCCTCCAGGTCGGCAACGACTTCTACGCCATCCAGACCGCCCGCCTTGAGGGCCTCACCCGCAACTTGTGACACCTAAGCCCCGGCCGCCCCGCCCGCCTAAGACCCGCGTCGATGGCACATAGGGCACGTAAGAGCACTACCGTGGCACATCGACGCCGTTCGGGGGGCCCGGGCGGGGGCGGGCGTGGGCGGGGATGGTGGAGGGCGGGGATGGTGGAGGGCGGGTTGGGGACAGCCGGGAGTCGGTGGCCCCCCGGGTACCGTCTTGGGTACCCGGGGGGCCACCGAGTCCGTTTGCCTGCCAGTTCGTCCTCCCCGTGGATCAGGACGCTTCGCCTTCCCCGGCGCGTTCCCGGCAAACGCTCCATCCAGTTACGCGGGTCGGGCATGATGTGAGGGATGTTCCGCAGGCGCGTTTCCGAAGCAGGCAAGGACCAGGCGGGCGTGGCCAGTCGCCCCCGGCATGCCGCCCCCGCCGGCCCGGACGCCGGGCCCGTCCGGCATAACTCCCCGCCACCGCCGGATAACGCTGAGGCGGGGCAGGAGCAGCGTGAGCCGTGGGGGCCGCCGCCGGCCGGGCTCGACGTGAGCCTGCCGCACCCGGCCCGGGTGTGGAACTACTGGCTCGGCGGCCGGGACTTCTTCGCCGCCGACAAGGCGGCCGGCGAGGAGATCAGCCGGGAGTTCCCGCACCTGGCCGAGACGGCGCGGGCCGAGCGTGCCTTCCTGGTGCGGGCGGTGCGGTTCCTGGCCGGCCCGGCCCGGATCCGGCAGTTCCTCGACGTCGGCTCCGGCCTGCCCGCGGGGGGCAATACCCACGAGATCGCGCAGCGGATCGTGCCGGACACCGGGATTGTCTACGCCGATCACGACCCGGCGGTCATCCTGCACGCCAAGGCGCTGCTCGGCAGCCCGATGCTGGCCAGCACGCCAGAGGGGGCCGTCTACTACGCCGACGCCGACCTGCGGGATGTGGCCGGGGTGCTGGCCGCCGCGTCCAGCACTCTCGACCTGTCCCGGCCGGTCGCGCTGATCATGCTGGGCATCCTCGGCCACGTCGACGACTACGGCGCGGCCCGCTCGATCACCAGCCAGCTGATGGACGAGCTGGCCCCGGGCAGCTACCTGGTGATCGCCGACGGGGTGGCCCTCGACACCGCCGGGGCCGCGTCCGTCGCCAGCGCGCAGCGGCGGTACGACGCGAGCGCCAGGCCACGGTACGGCGCCAGCGCGCCCGCGCCCTACCGGCTGCGCCGGCCGGACGAGCTGGCCAGCTTCTTCGACGGGCTCGACCTGACCGAGCCGGGCGTGGTGCCGTGCTCGCAGTGGCGCCCTGACGGCCGCGGCCGGGACGGCGCGGAGACGGCGGCGGCTTACTGCGGGGTGGCTAGGAAGCCCTAGCCCCCGCAGGCGACGGGGCAGGCGGCCGGGCAGGCGGCGCCACTCGACAACAAATCGCCGTTTCGGACCGCATTTACGCAACGATCCGCTGCTGACACGCATGGTCGGCGCATGTTTTCCCGTGCGCCGAACCCCTACCCTGGCCTCATGATCACCAGGGAGCGCCGGGCCGTTCCGCGCCGGTACCTCATGTGCCCGCCGGAGCACTTCGCCGTGACCTACGCCATCAACCCGTGGATGACCCCGGACCAGCCGACCGACCGGGCCCGCGCGCTGCGGCAGTGGGACCGGCTCCGCCAGGTCTATCTCGACCTCGGGCACGAGGTGCAGACGATCGCGCCGGTGCCCGGCCTGCCCGACATGGTGTTCGCCGCCAACGGCGGCACCGTGGTCGGCGGGAAGGTGCTCGGCGCGCGGTTCCGCCACCCGCAGCGGGCCGGGGAGGCCGGGGCGTACCTGGACTGGTTCGCCGCCAGCGGCTTCGCCGAGGTACGGGTCCCCGAGTACGTCCACGAGGGCGAGGGCGACATCCTGTTCGCCGGGGACACGCTGCTGGCCGGCTACGGCTTCCGCAGCGACCAGGGCGTCGCCGCCGAGCTGACTCACCTGTTCGGGCTGCCGGTGGTGAGCCTGCGGCTGACCGACCCGCGCTTCTACCACCTGGACACGGCGCTGTGCGTGCTCGACGCCGACACCGCCATGTACTACCCGGCCGCGTTCGACGACGCCGGGCGGGCGGCCCTGGCCGCGCGGTTTGCCGAGCTGATCGAGGTGAAGGACGAGGACGCCGAGGTGCTGGGCCTGAACGCGGTCAGCGACGGCCGGCACGTCGTGCTGCCGGTCCAGGCGGCCACGCTGGCCGGCCAGCTGTTCCAGCGCGGATTCGTGCCCGTCGGCGTGGACATGTCCGAGCTGCTCAAGGGCGGCGGCGGCGCTAAATGCTGCACGCTGGAGCTACGCTCCTGAAACGGGGGCGGTAGGGAGGAAAACCATGACCGAGACCACGACCGGACTGCTCAAGCTGGGCGACGAGTACGGCGCGCACAACTACCACCCGCTGCCGGTGGTCGCGGCCGAGGCCGCTGGTGCCTGGGTGACCGACGTGGAGGGCCGCCGCTACCTGGACCTGCTCGCGGCCTACTCGGCGCTGAACTTCGGCCATGCGCACCCGCGCCTCGTCGCCGCGGCGCGCCGGCAGCTCGACCGTCTCACGCTGGTCAGCCGGGCGTTCCAGCACGACCAGTTCGGGCCGTTCTGCGCCGAGCTGGCCGACCTGGCCGGGATGGAAGTCGTGCTGCCGATGAACACCGGCGCCGAGGCGGTGGAGACCGCGATCAAGGTCGCGCGCAAGTGGGGCTACACGGTCAAGGGCGTGCCGCACGACCAGGCGGTGATCATCACCTTCGCGGGCAACTTCCACGGCCGCACCACCACCATCATCAGCTTCTCCACCGACGAGGACGCCCGGGCCGACTTCGGTCCCTACACGCCGGGGTTCCGCACCGTGCCCTACGGCGACCTGGCCGCGACGGCCGCCGCCGTCGACGAACTCGGCGACCGGGTCGTCGCGGTGCTGGTCGAGCCGATCCAGGGCGAGGCCGGGGTGGTCGTGCCGCCGGCCGGTTTCCTGCCCGGGATCCGGGCGCTGTGCACCGACAAGAACATCCTGATGATCGCCGACGAGATCCAGTCGGGCCTGGGCCGGACCGGCCACACGTTCGCGTGCGCGGCCGAGGACGTGGTCCCGGACGCCTACCTGCTCGGCAAGGCCCTCGGCGGCGGCATCGTGCCGGTCTCCGCCATGGTGTCGACCTGGCCGGTGCTCGGGGTACTGAAGCCGGGGCAGCACGGTTCGACGTTCGGCGGTAATCCCATGGCGTGTGCCATGGGGCGTGAGGTCGTGGCGATGCTGGGCACCGGCGAGTACCAGGCCCGGGCCCAGGCGCTCGGGGAGCGGATGCAGGCGCGGCTGGCCGCACTGCCCAGGACCGAGGTGAGCGCGGTGCGCGGGCGCGGCCTGTGGGCCGGGATCGAGTTCGCCTCGCTGCCCGGACGCGAGGTGTGCGAGCGGCTCGCCGCCCGCGGCGTGCTGGCCAAGGAGACCCACGGGAACGTGATCAGGCTGGCGCCGCCGCTGATCATCAGCGAGGAGGACCTGGACTGGGGCCTCGACCAGATCGAGGCCGCGATCGGCTGACGACCCGAGCACCAGGCCCCAGACGCCAGGCCCCCAGACGCCAGGCACCAGCACCGGGCGCCCGGGCGGTCACGCCGGGCGCCGGTAGCTGGCCAGGTCGGTTACCGCCTGCTCGGGCACCGCCTGCTCGGGCACCGCCACGTGGGCAGCCTCGTCAGGGACGTGGATCCAGCCCACGTGGCGCTGGCCGGCCACGAGCACGCGCACCAGCGGGCGGAACGCACGCTGGTCGATGCCGCCGCCGTGGCGCACGACGGAGCTGTAGATCTCGCCGGAGATCACCAGGATCAGCGATCCGGCCGTCTCGCGGAGCATTTTCTTGAGCCGGGCGGCGTCAAGCAAGCGGAACGCGATATCCAGCGCCTCACCGAAACATCCGTTAGCGTCGTAGCGGACTTCTCCGGCGTGCACGACGACGCGGACCCGCAGTTGCCGTAGTGCCCGGCTCGCGCGCGGCAGGCTGGCGTTGTACTCGGCCAGCAGCCGGCTCAAGGCGGGGATCACGCAATTCAGCAGCAGCGCTTTCGGTGCCTGGTCCACGGGGCGGATGAGCGCCAGGACACCATCGCCGCGATCGACGAACCGGTCGCGATGGTGCTTGCGGATTCCGGCCGAGGCCAGCGCCGCGTCCAGCATCTCGTAGGTCTTGCTCCTGAGCTCGCCCTTCACCGGATCGGGGCGGCTGGTGGAACACTCGATATCGACCGCGACAATGGCTCGGTGACGGGCTAGGCGGATGGCCGGCAGGGTTTCCATCGGGTGCCTCCTTCGCTTACCGCGAAGGTAAGCCGCGCGCGTTTCGCGCGCCAAGGAGTAATTCACAGCGTCTGGTACAAAATTTTGCTTGCACCGGGCGTCGGGCGAAGCGAGTGTGGTTATGCCGCCGGACCCTGGTGAGACGTAAAAGAGGTGGGCTGTTGCGCACCGTCGATGATCCGCAAGGGATGTTCAATACCGCGCTCAACGCGGACTCACGGCTCTGGCTGGCCGGCAGCTGGAGCCGCGGCGTGCTGCTCGCCGGGATGTGGGGAACCCTGGCCTGGCTCCCGGCCGAGGAGCTGCCGTGGGGGATCGTCCAGCTGGGGGTGGCGACCGTCGGGCTGCTCCTCGGCTTCGCCAGCATCGCGCCCGGGGGACCGGAAATGGCCGCCCGGGCCCTCGGCATGACCGGGCTCGCCAGGCATTTCGGATCCTTCGGGCGGGCCGCCGTGGACGTGCCGGGCGTGGCTGAGGGCCTCGGCGCGTTCCTGGCCGGATCGCTGTACGCCGGCTGGTTTGCGCTGGCGGGCTTTCCGGTGGCCGTCCGCTCGCTGGGCCTGGCGATGGCGGTCTGCTACGGGTGGCAGATCCTGCTCCAGACCGTCATCCATCCGGGCTGGTACAGCCTCGATATCCGGCCGGGCCGTACGCTGCGCGCGCTGCGGTATGTCATCCCGGCGATCGGCGCCGGCTTCCTCGCGTTCGTCCTGCTGCCGTGGAACAGCGCCGCTGCTCAGGTACCGGTATTCGAGCGAGTCCTGCTGGCCGTCTCGCCGCTCGTGTTCTACCCCTTGTGGGCGGTCTACGACATCATGCTCAGGGCGTCCGCGACCTCGCTGCGGAACTCGCAGAACCTGTGGCGCTGGGACGTCTGGGGGGACGCCCACGGCTCGGTGAAGAACAGTCTCGTGTTCCTGAACCAGTACATCGAGGAACCCGATCCTGACCTGGAGGAGATCCGCAGCCTGACCAGGAACGCACTGGTGGTCCTGGACGAGTTCAAGGGCCAGCTGATCGGCGACCGGACCCGGGACCCGGCCGGCGGCTCGGTCGGTGAGCTGTGGGGCTCGGTGCTGCGTGCCCTGGGCAGCCCGCGCCGGGTGCGCTGCGTCCTCGACGGCGAGTCCGGGCCGGTCCGGCTGTCCGCCACCGACTATCAGGTCGCCCGGCGGGTGCTGCCCGATCTGGTCAGCAACGCGCTCAAGGCGGGGGCGTCGGCCGTCGATGCCCGCTGCTGGGTCAGCGGGCAGCCCGCCCAGGTCGTGATCGAGGTCGGCGACGACGGCACCGGGCTGACGGCGGACGACGTCAGCGATCCGCGGGGCAGCCTGCGGATGCTCGGCGCCTGGCTCGGCGAGCGCCAGGGCGGCATCAGGCATTCGGCCAACGTGACGGGCGGCACCAAGGCCGTCGCCTACTGGCGCGCCGACCCCGCTCACGATCGCGAGCCGGCCGAGCTCGGAACCCCCGCGGGGCGGGCATGAAGATCATCGTGGTGGACGACCACATCGCGGCGCAGGAGACCGTGACGGCCGCCCTGGCCGCGAACCCGGCCACCAAGCACCACGCCGTGACCGGGGTCCGGACCCCCGATGAGCTGCACCGCCGGGGTGACCTGGGGACGTTCGGGCTCGCGTTCGTCGACCTCGACTTCCGCCGGCAGTCGCGGCAGAGCGGCCTGTTCGCGTTGCGGCTCCTCGACCGGGCCGGGGTGCCCGCGGTGATCTACGCCGCCGACGACGAGGACAACCGCGTCCTGTTCCTGCTCGCCGCCTTCCGGTTCTACCGGCCGTGGGCGCTGGTGTCGAAACGGGCTAGCGGCGCCGAGATCCGCAAGCTCGTCGCCACCATCGAGTCCGGGGCCCGGCCCGAGTCACCGGCGACGCATCGCTACCAGCCGTCCCACCGGGGTATCTCGGTCCTCGACCGGCTCATCATCCGGGCGGGCGACATCCCCATCTGGCGGGCGCTGGCGACGCAGTCCGACCGCAACGCGATCGCCGAGGTGACGAACGTGAGCCGGAGCAAGGTCGACAGCTTCCTGAGCGAGCACTTCGAGATCGTGGCCGAGATCGAGGAAGAACTGCTCTTCCGCACCCCGGCCGAGCCGTTCCCCGACACCCAGGCGCTGGGCAAGACGGCCCACGTCTATGCCCACCGGTTCGCGCCGCTGCACTCCTTCGCCGTCGAGCATCACCGGTTCTTCCAGGACGCCGAGGTGCTGGAGCTCATCAAGGAGCGCGGCGACATCCGGCTGGCGCCGGGATCGCAGGCCACGCCGCGGCGGCGCCGGTAAGCGCGGGCGCGGGCGGGGACCGAAGGCCAGCGCCGTGAAGGCCACGACCACGGCGGCGGCCACGCTGAGGGTGCCGCCGTACAGGTACCACTTGCCCGGCGTGGTGGCGGTGATGATCACGCTGCCGTTCGACACCGGCATGGACAGGACGAACGACGTGATGACCCAGCCCATCCCCGGCAGCAGCGCGCCGCTGACCGAGCGCATGGCCCAGGCCCCCAGCACGCAGGTGAGCAGGATGACCACGCAGCACACCAGCGCGGCCACCGGCACCGGCTTGGGCGCCCGGCTGTACTGGAAGCTGCCGATCATGGCCTCCACCACGCCGAGCAGGAACAGCACGGTGTACGCGCCGACCAGGACGGGCCAGTTCGGCCCGCGCTTACCGGTCGCGGAATCCATGCCAGCAGGCTACTGCTAGAACAGGTCTGTCTCGCGCTGCTGGCCGGGGTCACGGGCACCGGGACCGCGCGGGCCGGCCAGCAGGGTGTAGTACTCCACGCCCCGTAGCTCGTACCGAACCTGGTTGGACAGCGCGAAGTAGGGCGGGTCCACGGTGATCTGGGTGGCGTGCGCGCGCATGGCCGCCTGTTTGCGGTCCAGGTAGGCGTTGGCGTCGATCTCGGTGGTGACCTGATCCGAGTCCGGCGCGGCGGTGGCGTAGAACCTGGCCACACCGCAGTCGGCCGCCTGCTCGAAGGCGCGCCAGGCGACCCGGTGCGCCTGGATGTGATCGGGGTGCCCGTAGAAGCCGTTGGCGTCGTAGGTGACCAGCACCTGCGGCCTGACCTCGCGGATGACGGCGAGCAGGGCGTCCGCGGCCTGGTCCAGGTCGGCCCGCCAGAAGCAGCGCGGGTCGTCGTTGCCCTCGGTGCCCATCATGCCCGAGTCGCGCCAGCGGCCGGGGCCGCCGAGGAACCGGTGGTCGGTCACGCCGAGCGCGGCGCAGGCGGCGTCGAGTTCCCCGATGCGGTAGGGGCCGAGCCGGTCCTCGGCGTCGGCGCCCAGGTGGGCCAGGTCCGGCGGGATGATCTCCCCCAGCTCGCCGAGCGTGCAGGTGACCAGCGTGACCCGCGCCCCTTCGGCGGCGTACCTGGCCATCGTGGCCCCGGTGCCGATCGACTCGTCGTCCGGGTGAGCGTGCACGAGCAGCAGCCGACGCGCGGGATCCATAGCCGCGAGCCTACTGGGGACACTGAGGCTGGCAAGATTGACGGCTATGACCGAGAGTTTCCCGCGCCAAGACGCCAGGACCAGGCGGTTCACGCTCGGGGTGCCCCGCGCGTTCCGCGTCTCCCCCGACGGGGCCCGGGTGGCCTACCTGCGCACCCAGGGCGGTAGCGACCCAGTGACCTGCCTGTGGGTGCTGGACGTCGCTGACGGCACGGAACGGCTGGTCGCGGACCCGCGGACGCTGGGCGGACCGGCGCCGGAAAACGGTGCTGAGGCGGACCTGCCGCCGGAGGAGCGCGCCCGCCGGGAACGGGTCAGGGAGCAGGCCGGCGGCATCGTCACCTACGCCACCGACAAGGACCTCACGCTGGCGGTCTTCCCCTGGTCGGGGCGGGTCTGGACGGTGGACCTGAGGCAGCCGGGTGCCAGCGCGGCCAGCACGAGCGCGGCCAGCACGAGCGCGGCCGAGGTGGCGGTGACCGGCACCGCGCTCGATCCCCGGCCCGACCCGGCCGGGAAGCGGCTGGCCTACGTCAGCGCCGGGGCGCTGCGGGTGACGAGCCTGGCCGGCGGCGGGCCGGCGGGGGGCGGGAACGGTGGGGGCGGGCCGGCGGGGGCCAGTACTGCGGACCAGGTACTGGCGGATCCGCGGGGCGCGGCGGGCGTGACGTTCGGCCTGGCCGAGTTCATCGCGGCCGAGGAGATGGGGCGCACCCGCGGCTACTGGTGGTCCCCTGACGGCTCGGCGCTGCTGGTAGCCCGGGTGGACGAGACGCCGGTGCACCGCTGGCACATCGCCGACCCGGCCAATCCCGAGCGCCCGCCCGCGGTGGTGGCCTACCCCGCGGCCGGCACCCCGAACGCCGCGGTGTCCCTGCTCCTGGCCCGGCTCGACGGCACCGCCGCGGACGTCGACACCGGCGGCGACGCGTTCCCCTACCTGGTCACCGCCAGCTGGGAAGACGGGCACGATCCGCTGGTCGTGGTGCAGAGCCGGGACCAGCGTACGGTGCGGCTGCTGACCGTCGACCCGGGCACCGGCCGGTCCGCGGTGCTGCGCGAGGACACCGACCCGGTCTGGCTGGAGATCGTGCCCGGCGTCCCGGCCTGGACCGCCGACGGCCGCCTGGTGTGGACCGCCGACCGCGAGGACACCTGCCGCCTGCTGGCGGGGCCGCCGGAGGCGCTCGAACCGGTTACGCCGCCCGGCCTCCAGGTGCGCGGCGTGCTCGGCGTGGACGGCGACACCGTGCTGTTCCAGGCGTCGGACGACCCCACCGAGATCGGGCTGTGGGCGCACGGCCCCGGCGGGCTGAGCCGGATCACCGACGGCGGCACGATCGAGACCGGGACCAGCGGCGGCGGGACCATCGTGGTGGCCGGACGCGGGCCCGACGACGACCGGGCGGCGGTCCGGGTGCACCGCGACGGGCGCGTGGTGGCCGAGATCGCCTCGCTGGCCGAGATCCCGGCGCTGCCCGCGCCCCGTCCGGTGCTGTTCAGCGCCGGGGCACGGGAGATCCGGACCGCCGTGCTGTTCCCGTCCTGGCACCAGCCGGGGCAGCGGCTGCCGGTACTGCTCGACCCGTATGGCGGCCCGCACGCGCAGCGGGTGCTGAAGTCCCGCGCCGCCTACCTGACCTCGCAGTGGTTCGCCGAGCACGGCTTCGCGGTGGTCATCGCGGACGGCCGGGGCACCCCGGCCCGCGGCCCGGCCTGGGAGCGCGCGGTGGCCGGCGACCTGGCCGGTCCCGCGCTCGGGGACCAGGTCGAGGCGCTGGGCGAGGCCGCGGCGCGGCACCAGGACCTGGACACCGGGCGGGTCGCGATCCGCGGCTGGTCGTTCGGCGGCTTCCTGGCCGCGCTGGCCGTGCTGCGCCGCCCGGACGTGTTCCACGCCGCGATCGCCGGCGCCCCGGTCACCGACTGGCGGCTCTACGACACCCACTACACCGAGCGCTACCTGGGCAACCCGGCGGAGGATGCAGGTCCGTACGAACGGTCCGCGCTAAAGATCGATAACGAACGGGGTACCGTTCAGCGGCCGCTGATGCTGATCCACGGCCTGGCGGATGACAACGTGGTGGTGGCGCACACGCTGCGGCTGTCTGGCGCGCTGCTGACGGCGGGCTACCCGCACACGGTGCTGCCGCTGTCCGGGATCACCCACATGGCGTCGCAGGAGGCGGTGGCGGAGAACATGCTGCTGCTCCAGCTCGACTTCCTGCGGCAGGCCCTCAAGGAGTAGGAAAGGGACGCGTCTCCACGACCGCATCGACGTTCAGCGGGCCGTAGATGTGGGGATACGGCAGGTCCTGGCCGGGCACGAGCTCGTACTTGATGGGTGAGCCGACCCGTTCGGTATCGATGGTGAGCAGGACCAGGTCAGGGACGCCCTGATAGAAGGCGTTCGCTACCCGCTCGACCTGGGCTTCCTGCGAGGTGTGGATGAAGCCCTCTTCGGCCAGGGTCCGGTCGAGGGTGGACGTGGTGTACTGGCCGTCGCGCTGCGCCTGGGCCCACTCGGCCGCCGTGGTGATGTGGTAGATGAGGGTCACCGGCAGGAGTGTAGCCAGGGTCACAGCCACGATGAGGTCTCGGTCACTGCGTAACCGAGCCGTCTGGAATAGGTTCTAGGTCAACAAGCGAGATGCCGGTCTTGTTCCGGCACGCCTTGTTCCAGCACCCAGCGCGTGGCGTTAACCTTGAAACAGCGAGGACGCTGAGAATGACACAAGCACCAGAAGCCCCGGACCGGTCCAGGGCACAGATCTCCGAACGCACATTTCGCAAGGATCCCTGGTACAACGGACCGCGTATCACCGCGACGCTGCTGACGATCTGGGTGCTCTACGCCACCGTCCGCGTGTTCACCGGCCACTGGTACTTCGTGCCCAAGTACCACTACCTGACGCCGTTCTACTCGCCGTGCGTCAGCGGCGAGTGCGTGCCGGGCTCGAGCGCCCTGGGCCACTGGTGGCCGGCCATCCCGCCGATCATCCCGTACGCGGCGGTGGCGCTGATCTTCGTGCTCGGCTTCCGTACCACCTGCTACTACTACCGGCGGGCGTACTACCGGGCCTTCTGGCGGTCCCCGGCCGCGTGCGCGGTGCGCGAGCCGCACGCGAAGTACACCGGCGAGACCAGGTTCCCGCTGATCGGGCAGAACCTGCACCGCTACTTCTTCTACGCCGCGCTGCTCATCGGCGCCCTGCTCACGTACGACGTGACCCAGGCGTTCCGCGGCCCGGACGGGAACTTCGGGTTCGGCATCGGGTCGCTGATCCTGCTGGCCAACGTGATCTTCATCTGGGGCTACACGCTGGGCTGCCACTCGTGCCGGCACATCACCGCCGGGCGGCTCAAGAACTTCTCCAAGCACCCGGTCAGGTACTGGATGTGGACCAAGTTCTCGTGGCTGAACGCGCGGCACATGCAGTTCGCCTGGATCTCACTCGGCACGCTGATGCTGGCCGACCTGTACATCATGCTCGTGGCCAGCGGGGCCTTTCCCGATCCGCGTTTCTTCAACTGAACGGGCTATGGAATGAGCGACGCAGAAACTACTAGCGCAGCCGGGCAGGCTGGCCCTTCTCCGGCCGGGCCGCCTCCGGTCGGCGAAATCGACCGCCTGGCCTACGACGTGATCGTCGTCGGCGCGGGCGGCTCGGGGCTGCGCGCGGCGATCGAGGCGCGGGAAGCGGGCAAGAAAACCGCGATCATCTCCAAGTCCCTGTTCGGCAAGGCGCACACGGTCATGGCCGAGGGCGGCTGCGCGGCCGCCATGGGCAACGTGAACCCCAACGACAACTG
>Ga0335085_10012767_pt1 | contig 12352 bp, 10 predicted proteins | sample Lox_Sample_45_FD_206712 | JGI IMG/M metagenome (GOLD analysis project Ga0335085, IMG submission 206712) | Soil microbial communities from Loxahatchee National Wildlife Refuge, Florida, United States - Lox_Sample_4.5 | ecosystem: Environmental > Terrestrial > Soil > Wetlands | place: USA...
CCAGGGCTCCGATGGCCCCAACTGCGGCCATGGACAGCTGGAAGCTGGGATCGAAGAGCGCCGCGGGATTCGCGCACAGGATCGCGCCGGCGCCCACTCCCAGGGTATTCAGGAGAATCAAACGGCGGTAGAAAATTCCGGCAAACAGCAGCACTCCGGCCATCAGCGCCGCGCGCAGAATCGGCGGGCGGTCTTCCACGATCAGCACATAGCAGCCCAGCACGGCGAGCGTGAGCAGAATGGTGAATTCCGGGGCCAGCCGGAGCCGGCGCCCCAGCCACAAAATGAATCCCGCCAGCGCCGCCACGTGCAGCCCCGCGAGCACCAGCACGTGGAAGACGGCGGTTTGCTGGAATTTTTCCGCCACGGGCTGCTGCAGGAATCCCCGTTCGCCCAGCAGCATGGCCCGCAGAATCGCCGCCGTGTCCGGCGCGCCGGAAAACAGCGCGTCCAGCGTTTCCAGCAGGCGGTTGCGCAGCCGCGCGAACCGGTCCGCAAATCGGGGGGCGGGACGATCCACCACGGTCAACAGGCTGCCGTCGCGAAGCGTGCCGATCACTTCGATGCCCTGGCGCTCCAGCGCGGCACGCTCGTCGTACGCGCCGGGATCCATGTAATTTCGCGGAACGCGCCCCCGCAGCAATAACTCGATGCGGTCTCCCGGTTCCACCGCCGGCGGTTCCACCCGCTCGCGCGCGGGGAATTCGAGCAGGGTGGCGCGCAGTCCGCCGCTCACCGCGCGCCCCTGCCCGCCGGCTTCCACTTCTTCCAGGTCCACATCGTAGCGAATGCCGGAGGGCAGCTTCGAGGGACCGTGGCGCAGGCGTCCACGCCAGCGAAGCGGCTCGCCCGGGTCCAGCCGCCCCGCGCGGATCAGGGCCGCGACATCATCCCCGGCCACATTTCGTTGCTGCAGCGCTCCGGCCAGCATCCCCAGCGCGGCCCACGCGGCGAGTCCCGCAATCCACGCGCCGCGATGGCTCTCGCGCGCCGGACGCAGCAAAAGCATTCCGGCCAGAAGCGCTGCCGCCGCCACCGCCGCGCCCGCCATCGGCACCAGCGGCGCGGCCCGCTCCAGCAGAATCCCGCCCGCCAGCGCAACGGCGGGCCACAGCGCCGGCAACCTCACGCCGCACCCCCCTTTCTCCGCAGCCGCACCAGCGTCTCCAGGTGGAAGCTCTGCGGAAACAGGTCGAACATCTGGATCTCCGCAACCTCATAGCCGGCCGAGAAGCCCGCCAGATCGCGCGCCAGCGTCGCCGGATCGCACGAGACGTAGCGAATCTCCGCGGCTCCCAGGGTCAACAGCCGCCCGCGTACCACGTCGGAAATCCCCGTGCGCGGAGGGTCCAGCACCACCAGCTCCGCACGCCCTCGGAATCCGGAGAGAAAACTCTCCGCTTCCTGGGTGCGCGATTCCACGCGGCCGCCCGGGGCCGCCGCGCGGATGTTCTCTTCCAGATCGCGCGTGGCCGCCGGATTCGCCTCTGCGGCCACCACCCGCTCGAAGTTCTCCGCCAACAGCAGCGAAAATAAACCCACGCCCGCGTACAAATCCAGCGCCAGCCCTCCCGCGGCTCCCACCGTCGCTTGCCGGGCCAGCTCGTCCACCAGAAAGCGGTTCACTTGAAAGAAGGAGAGATGGCCCACGCGGTACGTCCTTCCCGCTGCGCGGTATTGCACAAAGCCCGGCCCGAACAATTCAAAACGGTCCCGGCTGGCGTCGTGCAGCAGCAGGCTTTTCACCGCCGGCAGGGCTTCCCGCAACCGCTCCCCCAGCGCTTTCGCCGTTCCGCCGGCCAGATTGGCAAAGGACGCGCTCAACAGCAGGCGCTCATCCGCGTCGTCCGCGAACGCCTCTGCCTCCAGCAGGGTTGCCGGAATCTCCCGCGCGGCCAGCAGTTCGCCCAGCCGCGCCAACGCCGCTTCGAGCTGCGGGCTCAGGATGGGGCAGCGCTCCACGGGACAGAGCGTCTGCGTGCCCGCTTCCAGATAGCCAATGGCGGCGGAGTCCCCGCCGGTACTGCGCGCCTTCCACTGCGCGCGATTGCGGTACCCGAAGGGTGGTGACGCGTGGACGGCTACATCGCCGGTCCAGCGGACCCCGCCCAGGCGCGAAAGCGTTTCCAGCAGGATTTCTTTCTTGTATTGGAGCTGCGCATCGTACGGCAGGTGCTGGTAGTGGCACCCGCCGCACCGCGTGAAGTAGGGGCAGGGCGGGGCGATCCGCCCGGGCGATGTCGCGATGAATTGCTCCACGCGCCCGCGGGCGAATTTCTTTTTCTGTTCCGCGAGGCGGACCTCCACGGTTTCCCCTGGGAGCACGAAGGGCACGAACACAGCGGTCCCGTCTGCGTGGCCCATGCCCTCGCCGCCGTAAACCAGTTTTTCAATTTTCAGTTGCATGCGCTGTGTCCGCGCACATCCTACCAAACCCCGGGCAGCAGGCGATGCCGGACCCGGGCCGCGTATTCCGGATATCCGGACAGGTTTTTCATCAGGAACGCGTCTTCCGTCACCGTGCGGTAGAAGAGATAGAGCACGAGCGGAAGGAGCACCAGGACCGCGGCCCAGGATCCCAGGGCCATTCCACTGGCGAGGCAAAGCACCATCGCCGCCGCATACCCCGGATGGCGCACCCAGCGGTATGGCCCGCCGGTGACCACCGTCTGTCCCCGCTCGGTTTGAATGCGCACCACTGAGGAAAAGAAGCGGTTCGCGTGCATGGCCCACAGAACGCCGCCCCAACCGAGGCTGAAAGCGACCATGGCTGCGGATTCCACGGCCGGCGGGACCGGCGGCGTCCAGCGATGTCGCCCCGCTTCGATCCCTGCCACCAGCAAATGCAACAGAAACAGCAAACGGGCCAGATGGAGGATTACCGGTTGTCGTTTTCCTCCCGGCCGTATGCGCTCCCGCACCAAATCCGGGTCCACGAGCAAGGCTGCCGCCAGCATGAACCCCGCGTAGACCCCCAGATAAACCCAGAATCGCGGGACGTCGATCCTTCCCGCGCCGCCAAAAAGCAGGGCGGCCAGAAAGATCCCAGCCGCCCAGAACCAAATGAGCATCAACGAACGCTTCATGGCATTGACATCGCCGCCCACTGCTTTGATCGAAAAAGACTCCGCCCGGGACGTCAGGTGAGATAGAACAGGCTGAGCCGCGGCAGCCCGTACGCTTCCATCAATCTCCGGCGCAGATACTGCTGCTCCAGCAGCGCCAATTGCGCCGCGGTCATCTTTCGCCGGTAGGGAGCGAGCTGGCGGTCCATCTCCCGGCGGATTTCGAGCACCGTCTCCGCTTCGGCGCAGGCCTGCAAGCCGGCAAAGATGGCGTCTTCCTGCACAGTCAGCTCTCGTTCCAGATCTTCCAGGTTCAGCGGGTCCGGTGATTCCACGCGGACGCGGCAGGCCTCCAGCCGCGCCACCGCATCCCCCAGTCGGCGCGCGAAATCCCCTGTCCCCCGCGCGCCCGGCGCGGTTTGAAGCCTTTCCCCGAGAGCATCCGTGGCCGCGCGCAATTTCTGCGCGTTGCGCGCCAGGTAGGCGGTGATTTCCTGGCGCGAGAAAGGCTCCGTGGAGGACTTCCCGCCGCTTCCCGCCGGCGCCTCCGGCCCGCTTCCCGCCGCGGCCTCCTGCGCTGCGATCGCCGCGTCCAGTACCGCGTCCACACAGTACGCCAGGCTCTTCAGCGGGCGCCCGCCCGCCCCGCGGCGGGAGCGCGCGTAGCTCTCAAACGCCTGGTCAATCCCTTTGAGCACCACTTCCACGGGGATGTTGGCTTTCTGCCAGCTCTCCAGGATGGCCCAATCGAGCGGCGAGACCAGAATCTGCGCCCCGCGCTTCCGCCAGAAGTACTCCTCGATTTCCGTGAAGTAGTTGAAATAATTGAACGCCGCCACGCCCGCAATTCTAGCAGGGGTGAGCCGGGCATTCCTGCCGTTCACCCGGCTCTGGTGGAGGCTCCCGTAGGGGCGCACCCGCCGCAGGCGTGTGCGCCCTCCCCGCCGGCGTCGTCTCCTGCCCGCCTTGCAACCCCCACCATGCCCACGTATGGTAATTCGGCCATGCCGCATCGCGCCGCCGTCCGCCATCTGAAACGTTCCGATCCGGTCATGCGCCGCATCATCGCGAGCGTCGGTCCCTGCCGCCTCGCCGAGCGCCTGCACACCAACCACCTGCGCGCCCTGGTGGCGGCCATCATTGCGCAGCAAATCTCCTGGCCAGCCGCCCGCACGGTGGAGCAGCGTTTCTGCGCCCTCTACGGCTGCGACAGCACGAACCGCCGCAGCAAATTTCCTGCGCCGGAAAACATACTGGCTACGCCGGTGCGGAGGCTCCGCGCCGTGGGGCTTTCGCGTCAAAAGGTCCGCTACATCCGTGACATCGCGGCCCGCGCGGCCAGCGGCGCGCTGCCGCTCCACCGTCTCGGGCGCATGAAGGACGAAGCCATCATGGAGCGGCTCACCGCGGTGAAAGGAATCGGCCGCTGGACCGCGGAGATCTTCATGATGTTTTCGCTGGGGCGGCCGGACGTGTTCCCTGTGGACGACCTGGGCTTGCAGCACGCCGTGCGCCTGGCGTATGGCCTGCGCCGCATGCCGTCGGAAAAGAAAATGCTGGAGCTGGGCGAGGCGTGGCGGCCGCACCGCAGCGTGGCCTCCTGGTATCTGTGGCGTTCTCGCCGCTTGCAAACTCCGAAGGGAGCGAAATGATTTCGCGGAGCGAAGCCCTTCGCCTCCAGCGGCGCGCCGCCGCCTTCCCGGCCACCGGGCAGCCGGGAAGTTAGCGTTTCTGGCGCTTCACGGGCGGTTTTTCCGGCGCGCCTTTTTCCTGATTCCGTTCCCAGATGATGCGCAGTCCGTCCAGCGTCAGGTGTTCATCCACTGCTTCCACGTGCTTGGAGCCGCGCGCCACCAGCGCGGCCTGGCCCCCGGTGGCGATCACGTGCGTTTCAGACCCCAGCGCAGCTTTTATCCGCCCCAGAATTCCGTCAACCAGGTCCACGTAGCCGTAGTACAGGCCGGCCTGCATCGAGGCCACGGTATTGGTTCCGATGATCTTCCCCGGGTCTTTGATCTCCACCCGCGGCAGCCGCGCCGCTCGCGCAAACAGCGCTTCGGAGGCGATGCCGATTCCCGGCACGATCACCCCGCCCAGGTACTCGCCCTTCGCGGAAATGGCGTCGAAGGTGATCGCCGTTCCGAAATCCACCACCACGCACGGGCCGCCGTATTTGGAGTGCGCCGCCACGGCGTTCACCACGCGGTCCGCGCCCACTTCGGAGGGATTGTCGTAGAATACGGGCACTCCGGTGCGCACCCCGGGCTCGACAAACAGCGCCTTCTTCCCGAAATATTTTTCAGTCATTTCCGCCAGCGTGGAATTGAGCGGCGGGACCACCGAGCTGATAATGATGCCTTCGAGCGATTCCTGGTCCAGGCCGGCGGTGTGAAAGAGGCTCCGCGTCAGGATTCCGTACTCGTCCACCGTCTGGCTGCGCGCCGTGGTCAGCCGCCAGTGTGCGGCCAGTTTGTCGCCCTTATAGACGCCCAGAACGGTGTTGGTATTGCCGATGTCAATCGTCAACAGCATGCTTCACCGTAGCACACACGCTTACGCCTCGCGCACATCCCCGGCCAGAACGGGTTCCACCGCTCCGTTTTCCCGCTTCACGCGCAGGACCCCGCTGGGTTCCAGTCCGGCAGTGATGGCCAGAAAGGTCTCCTTGGCCGTGGCCACGCGCACGCGCTTCCCTTCGCAGTAGCTGGAGGCCGCCGCAAACCTGCGCAGGATGGGCTCCGCTCCCTGGCGGATGAACTGGCTGTAGTTGGCGTCCAGGCTGTGCAGCAGCCGCACCACCAGTTCGCTCCGCGAATGGGTCCGGTCGGTCTCGATGCGCAATGAGGTGGCCGTGGCGCGCAGCTCCGTGGGCAGGGACTCGTGGTTCACGTTCAGCCCCATGCCCACCACCACAAAGCGCACCCGGTCCGGTTCGGCGTGCATTTCCGTCAGGATCCCGCCGAATTTCTTTCCGTTCAGCATAAGGTCGTTCGGCCAGCGCAGGTCCGGGGCCACGCCGGTCTGTTCCGCCACCGCGTCTCGCGCCGCCAGTCCGGCCACCAGGGTAATCAGCGGAGCCTCCACCGGAGTGATCGCCGGACGGAGCAATACACTCAGGTAAATCCCGTTGGATTTTTCCGAGTGCCAGGCCCGGCCCACGCGGCCGCGGCCGGCGGTCTGCTGCTCGGCCAGCACCACAGCGCCATTGGGCTGGCCGGAATGGCCCAGTTCGAACGCCACGTCGTTGGTCGAACCGACGGTGAAGAAATGGTGGATGTGCTTCGCGAACGGAGTGCCCTCCAGCCGGCGGCGCAGCACCGCCGGGATCAGCACGTCCGCGGACTTCTGCAAGTGATAGCCCGTGCCGCGGTGGCCCTTCACCTCCACACCCAGCGCGCGCAATTTTCCCACCCACCGCCACACCGTGTCGTCGCTTACCCCCACGTGTTTGGCCAGCTTCTTTCCGCTCAGCACGATCATGGGGTTTGCGGAGAGAAGCTGGAGGAGTTCCAGGATTTTCCGGTCGGTCGCTTCCGGAAGCGTGCGTGCGGCGGAGGATGGAGCCATGGCCAGGGGGAGCTTACGCGCGCCGCGGGGCTTCTACAAGCAGGCTCAGATCCGCGGCAGGTGCGGAGTGAGTGAGGGCGCCCACGGAGATATAGTCCGCCTCGGCGGCCGCAAAGGCGCGGACATTCTCCAGGGTGACGCCTCCGGATATTTCCAGCACGCAACCGGAACGCAGCGTGCGCGCCAGCGCCACCAGGCGCGCCGCCTCCGCGGGCGTCTGATTATCCAGCAGCACGGAGTCGGCGCTTGCCGCCAGCGCTTCGCGCAGTTCGGCCTCGTTGCGCACTTCCACCTGGATGGGCACGGCCTCGTCCCATCCCGCTTCCGCGGGCGGGGCGAAGGATTCGTACGCCGTCATTTCCCGGCTGGTGGGAATGGCGGCGGGGGAGGGGAGAAAGGCCCGCGCGCGGCGCAGGGCTTCGCTCACGCCCCCAGCGGCCGCGATGTGATTCTCTTTGATCAGCATGGCGTCGTAGAGCCCCATGCGGTGATTCACCCCGCCGCCCATGCGCACCGCGTATTTTTCCAGGCGCCGCAGCAGGGGCAGGGTCTTGCGGGTGTCCCGGATGCGCGTCCGCGTGCCTTCTGTGGCGCGTACGAACTGCCGGGTCAGCGTGGCCACGCCACAGAGATGCGCCAGCAGGTTCAGCGCCGTCCGTTCCGCGGTCAAAATGGCCCGCGTGCGCCCTTCCACCCGGGCCACCACCGCTCCCGCCGGAACGTCCTGACCTTCCTCGAATCTCGTGTCGAATTGCGCCTCGGGATCCAGCGCGCGGAAGATACGGGCGGCGATGGGCAGTCCGGCCAGCCGCAATTCCCGCCGCGCCAGCACTTGCGCGCGGGCCCCAGCCTCTGCGGGTACGATGGCGCGCGCGGTTACATCTCCGGCGCCGATATCCTCGTCCAGCGCGGCGTGCAGGAACATCAGGATTTCAGGCGCGTCCCAGTTCATTGCGAATCGCCGGCTTCCACACGGCCTTCCGTTCTTCCCACCCGGGGCCCCCGGAATGGCGGCACTACGATTCGTGCTGGCTTAGCCTTGTGCGCAATCTCTCGAATTCCGCGCGCCGGTCGCCCAGCGCCTGCTCCATGGTGCGCACCACGTCCGGCGGCGCCTTGCTGCGGAAGGCCTCATCCGCCAGCCGTGCGGTTTTCGCCTGGATATCCTTCTCCAGCCGCGCGATCTCCCGGCGAATCTTCTCAATCTCCGCGCCACGGTCCACGGCCTCATCGAAGGGAATCAGCAGTTCGAACTCCGCGGTGGTGCGCACCGCGCCTTTCGACGGGTCCAGGCGTCTTCCCCCATCCGCCATCAGCAGCGCGCTCAGGTTGGCCAGCCTCAGCAGGGCGTTCGAATGACGCTCCAACAATGACCGCGGAATCGCCGCTGTGGGTGCCAGTTCCGCGGCCACCTTGCGCTTCGGGTCCAGCTTCATTTCCGCGCGCAGATTGCGCGCCGCCGCGATGATTTCCTGGAGTTGGGCCATCTGCTGCTCGGCCTCCAGTTCGCGCCAATCCGCCGCGGCCTCCGGGAACGGCTGAAGGGAGATGGACGCGGGGGCGCCGTCCGCGGCGGATGCTTGCGGGAGCCGCGTCCACAATTCTTCCGTCAGAAACGGCATGAAGGGATGCAGCAGGCGCAGCGCGGCTTCCATCACGGTGAAGAGATTGCGCCAGGTGGCCAGGGCGTCCTCGCGGTTCTCTCCCGCCAGCCGCGGCTTCATCCATTCCAGGTACCAGTCGCAGACGTCGCCCCAGAAAAAGTGATACACGGAATGCGCGGCCTCGTGGAAGCGGAACTCGGCCAGCGCGCGGTTGGTTTGCTCGATGGTGGCGGCCAGGCGGGAGAAAATCCAGCGTTCCGCCAGGTCCAACCCGCCATCCGGGCGGGGGGTGCGCCGGCGCGCCTCCGGCCCGGCCACTTCCTCGAAGCGGATTCCCGCGGCCTCGGCCTTCTCCAGATTCACAAACAGGAACCGCGCGGCATTCCAGATCTTATTGGCGAAGGCGCGGTAACTCAGGATGCGCTCTTCACTCAGCGCGATGTCCGTGCCCGGCGCGGCCATGATGGCCAGCGCGAAGCGCAGCGCATCCGTGCCGTGCTGCTCGATCACCTCCAGCGGATCCACCACGTTTCCGCGGGTCTTGGACATTTTCGCGCCGTGCGGATCGCGCACCAGCGAGTGCAGATACAGTTGCCGGAAGGGAATCCGCTCCGCGGTTTCCGCCCGCCCCATGAGCTTCAATCCCATCATGATCATCCGCGCGTCCCAGAAAAACAGGATGTCGTACCCGCTGATCAGCAGGCTGTTGGGATAAAACGCGCGCAGATCCTCCGTATCGTCCGGCCAGCCCAGCGTGGAAAACGGCCACAGCCCGGAGCTGAACCAGGTATCCAATACGTCCGGATCCTGCGTCAGTTCGCGCCCGCCGCACTTGGCGCAGGTTTCCGGCGCGCTGGCTGCCTGCGCGCGCCCGTTCACCACTTCCACGCGCGAATCGCGCGCCGGGATCATCGCGCCACACGCGCAGTGCCACACCGGGATGCGGTGTCCCCACCAGAGCTGCCGCGAGATGCACCAGTCGCGGATGTTCTCCAGCCAGCCCAGCAGGATTTTTTTCTGGTTCTCGGGCACCACCGGGATCAGGCCGTCGCGCACCACGGCAATGGCCGGCCCCGCCAGCGGCTTCATTTTGCAGAACCATTGGATGGAAAGTCGCGGCTCCACCACTGTCTTGCAGCGCTGGCACAGTCCCACGGCGTGGGTGATGTCCGTGATTTTTTCGAGCAGCCCCGCCGCCTTCAGGTCTTCCACCACGCGCTTGCGGGCCTCGAAGCGGTCCAGCCCCGCATACTGCCCGGCGGCCGCGCTCATCCGCGCTTCGGGAGTCATCACGTCAATTTCCGGCAGTTGGTGGCGCCTGCCGATTTCAAAGTCATTCGGATCATGCGCGGGGGTCACTTTCACCGCGCCGGTGCCGAACTCCGGGTCCACGGCCGCGTCGGCCACCACGGGAATTTCCCGGTTCATCAGCGGCAGCACCAGCGTCTTGCCCACCAGATGCTTGTAGCGCGCGTCCTCTGGGTGTACGGCCACGGCGGTATCACCCAGCATGGTCTCCGGCCGGGTGGTGGCCACCACGATGGAGTCCTTCCCGTCCTTGGCTGGATAACGGATGTACCACAGGTGTCCGCCGCGCTCCTCATGCACCGTTTCCAGGTCGCTCAGCGCCGTCAGGCAGCGCGGGCACCAGTTGACGATGTACCGCCCGCGGTAGATCAGCCCCTCGCGATACAGCCGAAGGAACGCTTCCAGCACCGCGCGGTACATCGGCGGATCCAGCGTAAACCGCTCCCGCGTCCAGTCGCAGGAGACGCCCAGGCGGATCATCTGCTTTTTGATAGTCCCGCCGCTCTGCGCCTTCCATTCCCACACCCGCCGCTCGAACTCTTCGCGGCCCAGCTTCACCCGCTCCAATCCCTGCTTCGCCAGTTCCCGCTCCACCACCACCTGCGTGGCGATGCCCGCGTGATCGCAGCCCGGCAGCCACAGCGTGCGGAAGCCGCGCATGCGGTGCCAGCGCACCAGGATGTCAATCTGGCTATGCTCGAGCATGTGGCCGATGTGAATCGAGCCGGTCACGTTGGGGGGCGGAATGGCGATCGAAAACACCGGGCGCGTGTCACCGGCGGGAGCCGGTCCGACAGCGTACAGCCCGCGCGCGAACCAGTCCTCCGACCAGCGGCGTTCGATTTCCTGCGGCTCGTAGGCCTTTGGGATTTCCCGCGTCATGTGCGTAAACGAAAGACTATACGGGCCGCCGCTGCGCCCCGTCAAACCGCAGGCCGCCCCCCTTGGAGTGCGGCCTGCCCTGAGCAGGGCCGAAGGGCGGCTCGACGCCGCTTTCCGCGGCTGCCTCCGGGCGCCCGCGCGGCTCGGCCAATTAGCCGCTCGATCTTGTCTCCTCACCCATGATCCTCGTCACGGCATCTAACTCTTAGGAGATGGCCCGCTTGCACCCGTACCACCGGCAACGATATATTTTTGCTATGTGGAGGTGGGGCCTCTTCGCACTGATTCTCGCCGCAAGCCTGTTGCTGGCGGGGTTGTCCCTGGTTCCGGCAGGCTGCGGCCCGTATTCCGTGGTTTACGGTCCCGCCACTGCGCTGCGCGCCCAGCGCGCCTTCCTGTTTCTGACCCTGGTGCTGGTCGCGCTGATCGTTTTCGCCCCGGAGGCAAATTGGCAGGGTGAGTCCTTCGTGCTTCGCCGGCATCGCTGCGCGCCCTCCGGCCCCGGCTGCTCCGCACTCTTACTGCTCGCTTCAACTCTGCGCTGCTGATTCCATTTTTCCTTTCTCTGCAGTTTGCTTCACGCAGTCAACGGGGCGTCACCTGCTCAACCGGCTCGTCGAGGGCTGGATTTCCGATTTCATCTGGATTTACGGAGGAGAGAATGAAACACAGTAATTTGAAGTGGCTTGTCTTTATGGTTGTTCCCGCGAGCGTTGCGTTCTCTGTAGCCTGCCATAAGGAGGCGGCCAAGGCGCAACCCAGTATTCCGCCGTCTCAACCCGCGCCCACCGTGGCGATTTCCGCCAATCCCGCAAATCTGCAACACGGACAAACCTCCACGCTCACCTGGCAGACGTCGAATGCCAGCGACGTGAATATCTCCGGGCTGGGCACGGTACCTGCTTCCGGCTCGCGTGCGGTTACACCGGGCCAGTCCGCTACCTACGATCTCTACGCCAAAGGCCCCGGCGGCAGCGCCAGCGCCTCCGCGCGGGTCACCGTCAATTGGCCCGCGGCCTCCTCGCAAGAAACACCGTTGAGCGCCCTGGATTCCTGGAATCGCAACTCCCGGGATATTTACTTCGACTATGACCGCTTCGACGTCCGGTCCGACCAAATGGCCGACTTGCAGGCCGATGCCGGCCTGCTCCAACAGTACCGCGAACTGCGCGTGAATATCGAAGGTCACTGCGACGAGCGCGGATCGGAAGAGTACAACATCGCCCTCGGGGCCAAGCGCGCGGAATCCGTCCAGAAGGCGCTCGAACGGCTCGGCGTGACCAACGCGCAATTGCAGACCATCAGCTACGGTAAAGAGCGGCCATTCTGCGACGCGCACAACGAGCACTGCTGGCAAGAGAATCGCCGCGACCACTTTACCTCCCGGCAATAAAGCGATCGCCGCGGCCCGGCTTTCCGGCGGGCGGGCCGAAGGCCCTGGACGTGGAGAGGGCCCGTTATATCGGCCCCTCCCCACGTCTCTCTCGCCCCGGCGCTTCGCGCCGCGCACGTGGACCCCATGACCGCGCTGCGTCACGAATAGCCCCGCGGCGCGGGTAGCCACGGTCAGAGATGTCCTGACCGTGGGCACGTTTCGTTCTTTGTTTTTTCTTGTCCGGCAGGCGTGCGCCACTTACTGCAGTTTCTCTAATTCCCGCTTCAGGATGGCCTCGACAATGGGCTTCACAATTTCCTTGGAGATTTTTTCAATCAGGTAGGGATCCAACTGCGCCAGCACGCGTTCGGAAACCGCCTCAATCATCTCCTGGTTGCCGGCCGCCGCGCGCGCCTGGGCGGCTATCTCTTCTGCCGGAAGTTGCAGTGTTCCCGTGCCCGCGCGTCCTTCGGTCTGGGCCGGCGGAGCGGGAACGCTCCCGGCCACCGCCGCGCCGGCAATGCCTCCAAACTCGGCCACGGACATCTGTT
>Ga0335085_10012768_pt1 | contig 12352 bp, 12 predicted proteins | sample Lox_Sample_45_FD_206712 | JGI IMG/M metagenome (GOLD analysis project Ga0335085, IMG submission 206712) | Soil microbial communities from Loxahatchee National Wildlife Refuge, Florida, United States - Lox_Sample_4.5 | ecosystem: Environmental > Terrestrial > Soil > Wetlands | place: USA...
GGGTGATCGAGCACGGTGATGCAGATGTCATGGTGGCTGGCGGAGCCGAAGCCTGCATCTGCGCCCTGGGGGTGGGCGGCTTCTCGGCGATGCGCGCACTGAGCACCCGCAACGACGAGCCCGCAACCGCCAGCCGTCCCTGGGACCGCGATCGAGATGGGTTCGTGCTGGGGGAGGGCGCCGGCGTGGTGGTGCTGGAGGAACTGGAGCATGCACGCGGGCGCGGGGCCAAGATCTACTGCGAGCTCGCCGGCTATGGCGTGAGCGCCGACGCGCATCACATCACCGCGCCATGCGCAGACGGCGAGGGTGCTTGGCGGGCGATGCTGAACGCGCTGCGTGACGGCCAGGTCAACCCCACCGAGGTGGACTATGTAAACGCCCATGGCACTTCGACGCCGTTGGGCGATATCGCGGAGACCATTGCGATCAAGCGCAGCTTCGGGGAACACGCCGCGCGCATGGCGGTGAGCTCGACCAAATCGATGACCGGTCATCTGCTGGGCGCGGCCGCGGGGATCGAAGCGGTGTTCACGGCGATGGCGCTGAACGACCAGATCGCGCCGCCGACGATCAACATCGTGAACCCCGACCCTCAGTGCGACTTGGACTACGTTCCCAATCAGGCGCGCGAGATGAAGATCCACGTCGCGCTGTCTAATTCCTTTGGGTTCGGCGGCACCAACGGGACTCTAGTCTTCCGTCGCTCCGGCGACTGACAGCCGGACCATCGGGCGACGAAGTCGGTCGGCGCTGCTGAAATGTGGAACCGGGCCCGATCGTTGCTCGGTCGAGAGCTGGTTTAGCATCACCACCGGGTTCATGGTTCAAGGCAAGTCGGGCTGTCGACCGGCGGCCGGGCGCACACGTTCATTCGGGCGCTTGACCGGTTCCGGGTTCGTGCGGAACACCCTAATCCTGCTCTTGCTGTCCGGCGTGGCCGCCCTCGGGTGGGTGTGCTACTTCGCGCTGGAGCCTCTAGCGATCCCGGACTCGGCGCGCCAGTTCAAAGTGGAGCAGGGTGCATCTCTGCGCAGCGTCGCCCACCAGCTTGCGACGGCCGGCGTTTTGCGTGAACCCGTCACGTTTGTGGCGCTGGTTCGGCTTCTCGGCAGATCCGGTGCGGTGAAAGCCGGCATCTACGAGCTCCCGGACGGGATCACGCCCTACCGGCTGATCGGCAAGCTCTCTCGGGGCGAGGTGTCCTTGTCCGAGATCACCTTTATCGAGGGATGGACCTTCGCGCAGATGCGGGAAGTCCTCGACGCCGATCCGGTCGTGCGTCACGAGACGCTCGCACTCGACGACGAGGAGGTGTTGCAGCGCTTGAAGATAGCGGAGCGCCATCCCGAGGGCCTTTTCTTCCCCGATACCTACCGATTTGCCATGGGCGCGAGCGACTTGCAGATCCTCGAACGCGCATACCGGTCCATGCAGGCCCGCCTCGCCGCGGCATGGGACCGGCGTACGCCCGGGCTACCCTACCAAAGTCCGTATGACGCCCTGATCGTGGCATCCCTGGTCGAAAAGGAAACCGGGCGCCTCGAGGATCGGCGTATGATCGCGGCGGTGTTCACGAACCGGCTCAGACATGGCATGCGTCTGCAGACCGATCCCACCGTGATCTACGGGATCGGACCCAGCTTCGACGGCAACTTGCGAAAGCGCGATCTGGAAGCGGATGGTCCATATAACACCTATACGCGTCCGGGACTGCCTCCAACCCCGATCGCGATGCCAGGGCAGGCGTCGATTGATGCGGCGTTGGATCCGGCCCCGAGTCCTGTCCTCTACTTTGTCGCGCGCGGTGACGGCACCTCGCAGTTCTCCGAAACGCTGGAGAAGCATAATCGCGCCGTGCAGAAGTACCAGCTGAAGCGCTGACCAACGGAAGTGGGCGGCCTGTTCATCACCCTCGAGGGTATCGACGGCGCCGGTAAGAGCACCCATTTGCACTGGCTTGCGGATCGGTTTCGCGCACGCGGCCGCGCGGTACTCACCACACGGGAGCCGGGCGGGACGCCCGTAGGGGAGGCGCTGCGGGAGGTCCTGCTCAATTCCGCCCACTCCATCCACCCGGAGACCGAGTCCCTTGTCGTCTTCGCAGCGCGCCGCGAGCACCTCGCGCGGGTAATACTTCCCGCACTGGAAGCCGGCAATGTCGTGCTGTGTGATCGCTTCACCGACGCAACCTTTGCATATCAGGGCGGGGGTCGCGGTGTCAGCGAGGGTCGGTTGGAAATCCTAGAGCGTTGGGTGCAGGGCGACTTGGAGCCGGACCTGACGCTGTTTTTTGACGTCCCGGTAGAACTTGCCCGCAGTCGCATGAGCCAGGGACGAGCGCCGGATCGGTTCGAGCTGGAGCGCCCGGATTTTTTTGAGCGCGTGCGCGCTGCCTATCGAGCCCGTGCCGCCAGGCACGCTGCGCGCTTTCGGGTGATCGACGGTTCGATGAGCGTGGACGAGATTAGGAAAGAACTTGAACAAATCATAGTAAGATACTGAACCAGAAGTGATACATTGCTGGAATCAGGGCCAATGGACAGCGCTGCAGCGGGCAAGAGCAGTGCCGCAGACGTTGCTGCTGGCGGGGCCGCGCGGTCTGGGCAAGAGCGCGTTCGCGCGGACTCTGGCCAAGGCTATCCTTTGCCCCGTGCATCCAGCCGGAGGACTCGCGTGTGGTGACTGCACTTCTTGCCGCCTGTTCGAGGCGGGATCCCACCCTGACTACCGGTTGGTGGAGCCGCTCACTGGCGAGGCGAGCGAAGACACGGCCGACACCGACGCGGTGACCGTCGGCTCGTCGCGGTTCATCCGGATCCGCCAGATCCGGGAACTCGATGACTTCCTCGAACTGAGCGCCCATTTGGCCGGCTACAAGGTCGTCATCATCCAGCCGGCGGATAGGCTTCACCCGAGCGCAGCCAACGCCTTGCTCAAGACCTTGGAAGAGCCCCCCGGGCATACGGTGTTCGTGCTCGTCTCGGACAGTCCCCAGCGCCTCCCGCCGACCGTACGAAGCCGTTGCTTCCGTCTGACTTTTGCCGTGCCGGACAAGCAAACCGCATTGGATTGGCTACGTCGCGCCGGGATCGAGGAGTCAGAGGCGCTGTTGGCCCAGGCCGGGAATGCTCCGCTGGTCGCGGCGGAGATGGCAAACGGCGAGTACTGGCGCAGCCGCCCAGGATTGCTCGATGCATTGGCGAAGCCGGAGCCGACGGTTGGCGACATCCTCTCCACGATCTCCACGGACCAAGTGAGTCCGTTCTTAGCCCATCTGCACCGCTGGTGTTACGACCTGGTCTCGTTCCAGCTCACCGGTCGGCTCAGGTACAACCCCGATCATGCGTCGGCTCTGGCCGGTATCGCAGCGAAGACGGACCTGTTTCGGCTGCTAGATCTGATGCATGAAATCGTAGCCGCCGTACGCTCGCAGGAGCACCCTTTGAATCCAAGGTTGGTCATCGAGCAGCTCGGCATCCGTTACCACCGTAGTCTCGTATCACAAAACCCATGACGCCTGCAGAAGCACCTCAAGGAACTCCGCGGCCCGGAGCGATCTCGCTCAATATCAAGGAGAAGTCGATCCTCTACGCAGCCTACATGCCGTTTGTCCGCGGCGGGGGAATATTCATCCCGACGGCGAGAAACTACCGCCTCGGTGACGAGATTTTCATGTTGATCAGCCTGATCGATGACCCGAACAAGATCCCTGTTGCGGGCCGTGTGATCTGGATCACGCCGCCCGGCTGTCATGGGAACCGGGTCCAGGGCGTGGGCGTGCAATTCAAGGACGACGAGAGCGGAGTCTTGGCGAAGACGCGAATCGAGGGTCTGCTGACCGGACAGCTCCAGCTCAATCGCCCGACACACACGCTATGAGCTTGTGCCGGACGCGACGTCGCTAATCTACTGCGGCCCGGTGAATGCTCCCTGGGGATGCTCGGTAACGTCGAGCATATCATGTCGCATAATGTGTATTATGTTAAATAGTCGAGATTGGTGGGATCGTTGTTTCTTTTCCAGATCCCTAGGAAGTCCGCTCGCGAGCCCCTAGCCAAGCAGGCCCCTGCTGTCTTACCCACTCATAGAAACACACGGCGGCGGCGGCGGCGGCGTTTAGCGACTCGATGCCGCGAGACATCGGGATGCGCACGCGCTGTTGCGCCAGAGCGGCCAGCCGCGGCGTGACTCCCGAGCCTTCGCTGCCGATAATGAATCCGACCGCGCCGCGTAGGTCTGCATCGAATACCGAGGTGTCGCCGCTTACGGTGCAGGCAACGAGCCGCAGCCCCGCTTCTGTAGCTGCCAGGCCGAGGTCCGCATGCTCTTCAATCGGCAACAGGAATTGCGCCCCCATGCCGCCCCGGAGCGTCTTAGGGGACCACGGGTCGGCACATTCGGCCGATAGATGCGCGATCGTTGCGCCCGCGGCCGCGGCGCTGCGGAGAATGCTTCCGAGGTTGCCCGGATCCTGCACGCCGTCGACGAGCAGCTGGAAGCCTCTCTCCCGGGTCGAGCCGCATGGCTTTGGGATGGGTGCGGCCGCCAGCACGCCGACTGGGGTCTGTACCGAAGAGACGGTGTCGAACATGCGGTCCGCCATCGCCACGGCCGGCACCTCCGCCACGAGTCCGGCGATCTCGGGGTGTTCTCGAGCCGACTCCCTCACCACGAGCTCGACACCCTCTGGACCAAACCGATCGAGATACGCTCGGATCAAATGCACGCCTTCCAACACCGCTGTGCCTCCAGTTCGCCGCTCGGCTCGTGAGGCGCGCGACAGGCGTACCAGTCGCTTGTAGAAAGGGTTCTCCCGAGACGTGATGTGCTTCATGGCCGGTGGGCTCCGTGGACAGGATGCAGCAGAGCGCCTTGCAGGGCAACCGCCGGCCAAGCACGACGTCGTTCAGCGGATGTTCACCGGGACCGGATTGACTGGACCAAAAAGATACGCCAACAACCCGAGCAGCACGACCAAGCCCGCGACGCAGCCGATCAGCACCCAAAACGGCACGTCGGCGCCGAACAGTGCAGTGATGTCGCTTTGCCGTGGACTGCGCATAGGCAGACCCTCCTCGGCGCCAGACCGGCGATCCGCACCCGCCCGGCCCGGGTCCCCACCAGGGGGTCCCGGCGCCTCTGCTCTGCGGTCTTCCCCGCCCCGCTCGTCAGCCCACCGTGCGCGAGCTTTCGCGCGCTCGCCTGCCCACGCCGCCGCTTCCAGCGACTTGTGCTGCGGGCCAGCCGCCTCCATCGCACTGCTCAACTCCGGCCACGAGGTGAGAGGCTTCCATTCTTGTCGATCGTGGCCGATGAGATCGGAGTCAGTGAGCCGTCCGAGCAACCGCTCCTGGACCAGCGCGCCGGTCGGAAACGGGCCACGCACGGTGCCATTCTTGATTACGTACCAGAGGCCGGCCACAGGTATCCTAGACGCTGACCTTCTCCAAGGCCTGAGCGGTCGCGATGCACAAGGTCTTGAAGGCGTTATACCCTCCCTCATCCAGGTGCGACCTTCCTGCCCCGCCGTCCGCGTATAGGAGGCCGAACGGCCGTCCCTTCAAGTGCATGGACATCGCGTAGAAGTCTCTGAGGGCAAGCTTTTGCCGCAAGGCCTGGGGCAGCAGCGGGGTCAGCTTGTCCCGTAGCGTGCTCCCGAACCAGACGCCCTGGACCTTAGCCAACAGACGCGCGAACAGGTAGGGGGTACCCAGGTCGCAAGTCAGCTCACCGGGCATCAGGCCGGGGTCTAGCAGCAACGTCTGTTTCGATTCGAGCCTTTGGGTCGATTCGTTGACGTGCCCGAACCACAGCCGCCGCAGTCCCAGTCCGGCATGCAACGCATAGAACGCCAGAGCCAGCACGGTCTGCGCATCCGTCTCTCGCGTTACGGTGGAGAGCTGATCGAGGACTCGCGCGACCAACCCGCGCGATTCCTCGGGCGTGGCGTCAGTGGGCTCTTCCGGCCATTCGCCTGGAAGCAACGGAAACCAGGCGGCTGCGGGACGTGCCCCGGTTTGCCGCCAGACGCGGGCGGCCTGGACCGCGGACTGCCGCACCCAGCGCAGGACCTGGTCCATCGGCAGGTTGACGATCTTGTGCAGCTCCGTGTAGTCGTCCGGCAGTGCGGGGTCATACCATCCCCCCGCCGAGTGCCGCGCGAGCGCAACCGACCGGGCGACGGTGCGGGTGCGCGGGTGATTTGGGTGCTGGTCATCCATCAATACCGTCAGATGACTCGGGAGCTTCCATTCGCGGGATAGCGCCAGCTGCAGATCGACCAGCGTGAATCCGAGACAAGCGCGCTGGGCCGCCGCGCTGCGCAGGCCCTGCTGGTGGTGGACCATGTGATCGAGCTGAATCGCGGCGTTGGGCACCGTACACCAGAGCAACAACTCGGCAAGGTCGTGCAACAGCGCGCCGGTAACCACCTCGTCCATGTCGATGTCGTGCCGCAGCGCTGCGAAGTTGCGCGCATAGAAGGCCGCGTGCACACAGCGGCTGATCACGCGCATGGCGCCGTCGAGCGCCCGAGGGCTCGATGCGAGCTGCTGCTCGAGCGGGGTGAGGTCGCGCAGCTCGCGCAATACGCTAGCGAGCCCGTGCATCATGAGGGCATGCTGCACGGTCGTCACCTCCGTGGGTTGGCGGCGCGTGAGCCGTGACTGCGAAAAGCGCAGCACGGCGAGCGTCAATAACGGGTCGCGCAGCACCACCTGCGCGAGCTCCCGCGGAGCGATGCTCTCTTGCTCTGGACGGAGGCGGTCCAGCTGCTCGATCGACGAGCGCAGTACTGGCAGCTTCACCGCGTTCAGGCTGCGTACCCAGTCGTTAAGAGCTTGCATGACGGCGTCCTGGGGACGCGGCTATAGGCGCCAGACGTACAGAGGCGAGCGGGCCCAGCCGAGTGGAAGGACGAGATCGGGCGAGGCGCCGGGAACCGCGAATGCGTTGCTCACAAACAGTGTCCCCGGGCGCATCTCGGCGCACACCTTGAGCCACAGTGCCGGCATCGGTTCGGGAGACAGGTAGGCGTAGACGAGGTCGTAGTCCGCCAGGCTCTCGCGCCAGAAGTCGCGCCGGCGCGTCTCGAGAGCCGGGCGGCCGAGATGCCGTAAGCGGGCGATCCAGGCCGGCAAGGGTGCGATCTCCAGACCGACCAGTCGGCACCGCGGGCGTTGCCTCGAAACCATAGCCAAAACCCCGCCGAAGCCGCTGCCAAGATCCAACATCTTGAGCTCGATCTCTTGCGGGAGCAGCGACGCCAGGCGCTGGCAGGCGCGCCTCCCGCTCAGGTAAAGCGGCACGCGCGTGCGATAGCTGGTCCAGAACAGCAGGACCAGCACAACGAGCACGATCAGAAACCAGACGGGACGCAGCGACAGGCCTTGGAGATAGACGGCGGCAGGGACGAAAAGCGCGTTGATCGGAGCCCACCAGAGCGGCAACCTCAGCGCCAGTCCGAACACGGCCGCAGCAACCGAATGCAGCAACATGGGATGGATCGGTGCGGCCTCTACGACTGCGGGCAGTTGCACGTAGAGCCAGGCGGTCGCGCCGCCGCCGAGCTGGGCCACCAATGCCCAGACCACCGGCGGCATGACGCGCTGATAACGGCGCGGCCCGCAGGGCGGATCAAGGCTTGGCTGCGCCGCCACCTAGCGTCTCCGGTGTGACATCGGCAGGCGCATCCACCTCGACCACGCCGCCGTCATGGGCGGCCGCCTCTTCGGCTTTCTTGTTCATCACGATGATGCTCACCCGGCGGTTGATCGGGTTGTAGGGGTTGTCAGAATCCAGCAACACCGACGAGGACAGGCCGACCACGCGCGCGATGCGCTTGTCGTCCATGCCTCCCAGCAGCAGTTCGCGCCGCACCGCGTTGCTGCGGTCGGCCGACAGCTCCCAGTTGCTGTACCCGAACTCCCCTCCCGAGTATGGTGTGGCGTCCGTGTGTCCGGACAGGCTGATCCGGTTCGGCACCTCGTTCACCACTTTCCCGATCTCGTGCAGGATCTCGCGCGTATACGGCTGCAGCTGAGCGCTGCCGATCGCGAACATCGGCCGATTCTGTTCGTCCACGATCTGCACCCGCAGTCCCTCTGTGGTGATATCGATCAGGAGTTGGTTGCGGAACTGGCTGAGCGTGGGACTCGCCGCGATCGCTGCATCGATCTTGTCCTTCAGCTCGGCGAGCACCTGCCTGTCGCGCCGAGCCAGCTCTCGTTCCAGCTCCTTGTTGTCCGCGATCTTCCGGCCGGTGGTGCTGTCGCCATGCTTCTCCTGGCCCACTGAACGCGTGAGGTCCGTGCCGCCGCCTTTGATCACACTCGTGCTCTCGCCAGCGCCCGACCCGCCCAGCAGCGCGGTCTTGAGCGGCGTGCGGAAATACTCGGCGATCCCTTGCAGGTCGGCCTTGGTGGTCGACCCGAGCAGCCACATGAGCAGGAAGAACGCCATCATCGCCGTGACGAAGTCGGCGTAGGCGATCTTCCACGCGCCTCCGTGCCGCCCGTGCGCGGTCTTCCTGACGCGCCTGACGATGATCGGTTGTTGGGAGTCGTCGCTCATGACGCAGCCGGTTATCGGGCCTTGCGCTGCTTCACTTCGCTCTCGAGCTCGCTGAAGCTGGGTCGCTCGGTCGAATACAGCACCTTGCGGCCAAACTCCACCGCAACCTGGGGCGCATAACCGTTCAAGCTGGCGAGCAGGGTGACCTTCATGCATTGGAGCATCTTGGTCGACTCGTTCAGCTTATGCTCGAGCAGCGTGGAGAGCGGTCCGACGAACCCGTAGGAGAGCAAGATCCCGAGGAAGGTGCCGACCAGCGCGGCGGCGATCAACCGGCCGAGCTCCGACGGCGGCAAGCCTACCGACTCCATCGTATGCACCACACCCATCACCGCCGCCACGATCCCGAAGGCGGGCAGCCCGTCGCCCATCCGCGCGAGCGCACCGACCGGAATTTCGCCCTCGTGATGATGCGTGTCGATCTCGACGTCCATCAGGTTTTCGATCTCGAAGGCGTTGAGGTTGCCTCCCACCATGAGGCGCAGATAGTCGGTGAGAAACTCCATCCCATGGTGGTCCCGGAGAATTCCGGGGTATCTTGAGAAGATTGGGCTCGTTTCCGGGTTGTCGACGTCGGATTCGATCGACATCAACCCTTCCTTGCGCACCTTCGCGAGGATGTCGTACAGCAGGGACAACAGCTCCAGGTACAAGCCCTTCGTGTACCTGGAACCCTTGAACACCGAGGGCAGCGCCTTCAGCGTCCCTTTGAGCACCTTGCCCGAGTTGGCGACACAGAACGCTCCGGTAGCCGCGCCGAAGATCATCACCAACTCGATCGGCTGCAACAGTGCGCTGACGTGGCCACCTGCCGCGACGAACCCGCCGAACACAGCCGACAGGATGACGAGGTAGCCGACGATGACCAGCATTGGTTTGACTCTGATGCGTGAGGATCGGGGAGAAGCGGAGGAAGGTGCCCGGCGCTCTCGCGCCGCCGCAGCCCCGAAGGGCGCAACCCGCTACGCTGCTGGTCTTAACGGAACGTGGGGGGCGGACTTTAGATTATCCGGGCGCGCGGCCCATGCACTCTGACGCACCGATGCGGCCGCCGACCGACACAGCCTTGCGGCCAAGCAAGCTTCAGTCCTTCTGGCACTCCCCCTCGATGCGAGCCGATATGACCGCGCTCGCGCCGGTACCGGGCACCTTACGCCTCTTAGCGCTGCGCGGTTCAGCTCGGTCTGACTGGAATGCGGTTCGCTTGTGAAGCTGGCCCGGGTTAAGATTGTCCCGGCGCTCGTGGGCGCCCGCCACACGCGAATGTCCAGCTACTCCCATACGCTCGGCAGCCATACCTTCCGGTTCTCAGATCTGAGAACGTTGTTGGCACGTGCGACGCCCGCGCGCACGGGCGACTACCTCGCCGGCGTCGCTGCGGCGAGCGCCGAAGAGCGCGTCGCAGCGCAGATCACGCTGGCGCAAGTGCCGCTGCGCCGCTTCCTCGAAGAGGACGTGGTCCCGTATGAACAGGACGAAGTCACCCGGGTCATCCTCGACCATCATGACACGCGCGCATTCGAACCGGTCGCCGGACTCACCATCGGGGAGTTTCGCGACTGGCTGCTCTCCTATGCAACCGATAGCGAAACAGTCTCCGCGCTCGCGCCAGGCCTCACGCCGGAAATGGTGGCGGCGGTATCGAAGATCATGCGCATGCAGGACATGGTCGTGGTTGCCCGCAAGGCGCGAGTCGTGACGCGCTTTCGGAACACTCTGGGATTGGCCGGCCGGCTATCCAGTCGCCTGCAGCCCAACCACCCCACAGACGATCCGAAGGGGATTGCGGCGAGCATCCTCGACGGGCTGCTCTATGGCTGCGGGGATGCGGTGATCGGCATCAATCCTGCGACGGACAACGTGGAGCGGGTGAGCGCGCTGCTGCACATGCTGGACGAGATCATCCATGCGTACAGCATCCCGACTCAGTCCTGCGTGCTCGCGCACGTGACGACAACGATGCGCGCGATCGAGCGAGGGGCGCCCGTGGACCTCGTGTTCCAGTCGATTGGCGGGACAGAAGCGACGAACCGCAGCTTCGGCGTCAACGCCGGCCTGCTGCAGGAAGCGAACGACGCCGCGCGCCGGCTGCGACGTGGCAGCATCGGCGACAACGTGATGTACTTCGAGACCGGCCAAGGCAGCGCACTCTCGGCCAACGCGAGCCACGGCGTGGATCAGCAAACGCTGGAGGCACGCGCCTATGGGCTCGCACGCCTGTACGATCCGCTGCTGGTCAACAGCGTCGTCGGGTTCATCGGTCCGGAGTACTTGAACGGCAAGCAGATCGTGCGCGCCGGCGTCGAGGATCACTTCTGCGGCAAGCTGCTCGGCCTGCCGATGGGCATCGACGTGTGCTACACCAACCACGCCGACGCGGATCAGGATGATATGGACGGACTGCTCACGCTATTGGGCGCTGCCGGCGTCAACTACATCATGGGGGTGCCTGGCGCCGACGACATCATGCTCAACTATCAGAGCACGTCGTTCCACGACGCCTTGTATCTGCGCCAGGCGTTTGGCCTGAAGGCGGCACCCGAGTTCGAAGAATGGCTAGTACGGCTGGGCATCTTTGATACCGAGACCCGGCTCAAGCCGGCGAACCCCCGGCATCCCTTGTTGACGCTGATCGACAGCGCTCGCGGCACTTATGCCCTGGAGGAGCCGGCAAGCGCGCCGCCCCACCCTGGCGAGCGGTGGCCCGAGTGAGCGCATGGTTCGTGACGTTGCGAGCGCAGGGATGATCAGAGCGAAAGGCCTGGGCAGCGTCGTCGCGCCGTCCGATCCCTGGATCACCCTCGGGCGCTTCACACTCGCCCGTATCGGCCTGGGCCGCGCCGGCGGGAGCATCCCGACCAAGCCACTGCTCGAGTTCCAACTCGCGCACGCCCGTGCGCGCGACGCGGTCCAGCGCGATCTGGAGGCAGAGACGGTGCGAGAGGCGCTGATCGAACGCGGCTTCGAGGTGGTAGACCTCCACAGCGCTGCACCCGACCGGCGCACCTTCATCCAGCGACCCGATCTCGGTCGTATTCTGGCCGTGGAAGCGAAGGGGCTGCTCGAAACTAGAGAGCCGCCCGACGAGGCGTTCGAGGCGGCTTTTATCGTCGCGGACGGGCTTTCGGCACTGGCCGCCGAACGCCATGCTCCGGAGTTGCTCGCACAGATCGCACCGAAGCTGTACGGCGCACGGTGGCGCCTTGCGCCAGTCTGTCTGGTTCGACAGGGCCGCGTCGCGATAGGCGATGAGATCGGTGCGTTGCTCCCGGCGGCGATGACGGTGATGCTGATTGGCGAGCGTCCGGGCCTGTCCTCACCCGATAGCCTAGGGATCTATCTCACCTGGGCTCCCCTGCCCGGCCGCAGCAATGCAGAGCGCAACTGCATCTCCAACGTGCGGCCAGAAGGCCTCAGCTATGCGGTCGCGGCGCACAAGCTGTTCCATCTCATGACGGAGGCAAGGCGGCGCAGGCTCTCCGGGGTAGAGCTCAAAGAGGACGCACCGGCGCTCGCTCTCGACGAGCGCAGCGGCCGGTGCTGAGGTCGGGTTTGGAGCCGAGTCGCAGCCGGGGCTCAAAACGCTGTTGCGCACTCGCCCGCGATCTTCGATCGGGGGCGCGTGCATCGTGTGGGGCCTGGAAACCCGGCGAAGGCGCAGACGCTTCGAGTCGACGTCCCAATGGTTGGCCGCAGCTCAGCCGCGAACAGGCTCGCCAGTCAGACGCGGCCTTGTGGTGAGCTGCCGCGTTAGTCTTGCCACCCGGTGCAGGGTTTG
>Ga0335085_10012769_pt1 | contig 12351 bp, 8 predicted proteins | sample Lox_Sample_45_FD_206712 | JGI IMG/M metagenome (GOLD analysis project Ga0335085, IMG submission 206712) | Soil microbial communities from Loxahatchee National Wildlife Refuge, Florida, United States - Lox_Sample_4.5 | ecosystem: Environmental > Terrestrial > Soil > Wetlands | place: USA: Florida...
AGGGTCGTCTGCTTCTCCATTCTCATGGCTTTCTCCTCAGCACGCCTTCGGCTCTTCCCCGGGCGAGGCCTCGGCGCCGGCCTCCGTCGAGACCGTCGCGCCGTCGCTTCCCAGGGCCGCCTTCAGCGTGTGCCAGGGCAGCGTCGCGCACTTGATTCTCACGGGATACTCGCGCACTCCCGAGAAGACCTCGAGCTTGCCGAGCTCGGGGCCCCCCGGGCCCGCCTTCGACTCGCCGGTGATCAGGTCGTGGAACCGGGTGAAAAGGGCGTCCGCCTCCGCGCGGGTCCGGCCCTTCAGGCTCTCGGTCATCATGGAGGCCGAGGCCGTCGAGATCGCGCAGCCTGCCCCCGTGAACCGGATGTCGTCGAGCACGTCGCCCTTGACCCGGACGAAGACGGTCTCCCGGTCGCCGCAGAGGGGGTTGTAGCCCTCCGCGTGGCGGTTGGCGTCGGGCAGTTCGCCGAAATTGCGCGGCCGCTTGCCGTGGTCGAGGATGACTTCCTGGTAGAGGTCGCGCAGGTCGCTCGTCATGGCGTCACCGGAACATCCGGATCACGTCCCGGATGCCCTCCGTCAGAGCGTCCACTTCGGCGCGCGTGTTGTAGAGGCCGAAGGAAGCCCGCGCGGTGGCGGGCACCTTGAAGAAGTCCATGACCGGCTGGGCGCAGTGGTGCCCGGTGCGCACGGCGACGCCCGCGCGGTCGAGGACGGTGCCGATGTCGTGCGGATGGACGCCCTCGATGGTGAAGGAGAGGACGGCTGCCTTTTCGCGCGCCGTGCCAACGATCCTTATTCCGGGCACCTTCTCGATCGAAGCGGTGGCGTAGGCGAGCAGGTCGTCCTCGTGAGCGGCGATCCGGTCGAGGCCCAGAGCCGCGACGTAGTCGGCAGCGGCCCCGAGGCCGATCGTCCCGGCAATGTTGGGCGTGCCGGCCTCGAACTTGTACGGCAGGACGTTCCAGGTCGTCTTCGAGAACGTGACGGAGCCGATCATGTCTCCGCCTCCCTGCCAGGGGGGCATGGCGTCGAGAAGCCTGGCCCGTCCCCACAACACGCCCGCCCCCGAGGGGCCGTACATCTTGTGGCCCGAGAATGCGTAGAAGTCGCACCCCAGCCGGGCGACGTCCACGGGCAGGCGCGGAACCGCCTGGGCGCCGTCGACCAGAACGACGGCTCCCCTCATGTGGGCGAGGTTGGTCATGGTCTCGACCGGGTTCAACGTGCCGAGGGCGTTGGAGACATGAGCGAAGGCGACGATCTTCGTCCGGGGTGTCAGGAGCTTCTCGTACTCCTCGAGCACGACCTCGCCCCGGGCATCGATCGGAGCGACCGCGAGCTTCGCCCCCTTCTCCTCGCAGAGCATCTGCCAGGGGACGATGTTGGAGTGGTGCTCGAGATGCGTGATCAGGACCTCGTCGCCGGGCCCGACAAACCTCCGTCCGTAGGATTGAGCGACCAGGTTGACGCTCTCGGTCGTGCCGCGGGTGAAGATGATCTCGCGCTTCTCGGGAGCGCCGATCAGAGTCCGGATCTTCTCTCGGACCTTCTCGTACTCGTCGGTCGAGGCGACCGAGAGCAGGTGCACGCCCCGGTGCACGTTGGCGTAGTACTCCTCGTAAACTCGCTTCTCGGCCTCGATGACCGGGATGGGCTTCTGCGTCGTGGCGGCGTTGTCGAGATACACGAGGGGCTTGCCGTGGACGCGGCGCGACAGGATCGGAAAGTCGCGGCGCAGCCTCTCGACGTCGAGGGCTGCGGAGGTCGCGCTGGCCGGGGCGGCGGTGCTCATGGGGCCTCCGAAAGACCGGGCAGGCGCGCGGAAAGAGCCGCTTCGACGGCGTCCCTCGCGGCGGCCACGGGAATCCGCGAGACGAGCTCGGAGGCGAAGGCTCGGACGAGCAGGGCTCGTGCCTCGTCCTCGCCAAGACCGCGGGACCGCAGGTAGAAGAGGGCGAGCGGGTCGAGCTGGCCGGTCGTCGAGCCGTGCTTGCACTTGACGTCGTCGGCCTCGATGCGCAGCGCCGGAGTCGAATCGACGAGCGCCTCCCGGGACAGCAAGAGGTTCTTGTTCGTCTGGATGGCGTCGGTCTTCTGCGCGCCGGGGCGCACGAGGACGGTGCCGTGGAAAACGCCGCGCGCCTTGCCGTCCAGGATCCCCTTGTAGAGCTCGCGGCTTACGCCGTGCGGCCGGGCGTGGTCGATCGTCGTGTGGTTGTCGCAGTGCTGCGACCCGCCGGCCACGAAGAGCCCGTTGGCCTCGCACTCGGCCCCCTCGCCGGCGAGCGCGACGTCGAGGTCCGTCCTCGCGAGGGCGGCGCCGAGGGAGATGTTGTGCGAGGTGAAGCGCGAGGCGCGCCCCTGCCGCGCGGCGATGGCGTGGACATGGAAGGCGGATTCGTCCTCCCGCTGCACCTTGACGTGGGTCAGAACGGCTCCGTCCCCGACGGAGATCTCCGTGACGGCGCAGTTCAGGTGCGGCCGGCCGCCGCGGCCGGTCCAGGTCTCGACCACCGTCGCCTGCGAGCCCTCGCCGGCGACGACGAGAAGCCGGGGGTAGGAGACCTCGGGATGGGCCGCCGAGGCGGCATCGAAGACGAGCTCGATCGGCTCGGCGACGACGGCGCCCCTCCCGATCTCGACGAGGAGGCCGTCCTCGAAGAGGGCGGTGTTCAAGGCCGTGAAGGCGTTGTCTTCGAAGGAAGCGATTCGGGCCAGGTGCGGCTCGGCGTCGGCAAGCGCCTCGGAGAGCCGCCGGATCCGGACGCCGCGGGGCGCAGGATCCGGTCGCCGGAGGGCCTCCCGCGCCGCCCGGGTCCATGCAACCTCCGTGATCGGCCGCACGCTCGTGAAGCGCCAGGCCTCGGTTTTCGTCGTCGGGAACCCGAGGGCCTCGAACCGCTCGCGGCCGCTCTCACGCAGCGCCGTGAGCCACCGGGGAGAAGCTGCGGCGGTCTCGATGGCCGCAAACCCGGGCGCGAAGGCGGTCTCGACCGCGAGCGTCTGGGCTTCCATCACCGCGCCGCGGCTTCCACCCGGGGAGCCGGCGGCTCTTTCTCGAGCCAGGTGTAGCCCTTCTCCTCGAGCGTCAGGGCGAGCTCTTTGCCGCCGGAAAGGGCGATCCGGCCGTCCACCAGCACGTGCAGGTAGTCCGGCACGATGTAGTTCAAGAGCCTCTGGTAGTGCGTCACGACGATCATCGAGCGCTCGGGCGCGCGCAGCGCGTTGACGCCGGAGGCCACGATCCGCAGCGCGTCGATGTCGAGTCCCGAATCCGTCTCGTCCAGGATGGCGAGCGTCGGCTCGAGGACCGCCATCTGGTAGATCTCGTTGCGCTTCTTCTCGCCGCCGGAGAAGCCCTCGTTGACGGGACGCTTCAGGAGGTCCTCGCCGATCTCGACGAGCCTGGCTTTTTCCTTCGAGAGCTTCAGGAAGTCCATGGCGTCGAGCTCCGGGAGGCCCCGGTGCTTCCGGATGGCATTGACGGCGTTCTTCAGGAAGTAGACGTTGGAGACGCCGGGGATCTCCACGGGATACTGAAAGGCGAGGAAGACGCCTTCGCGGGCGCGCTCCTCCGGCTTCATGGCGAGCAGGTCCTTGCCCTGGTACAGGACGCTGCCGGCCGTGACGTCGTAGCCGGGCCGGCCCGCCAGCACGTGGGCGAGCGTGGACTTGCCCGAGCCGTTGGGGCCCATGATCGCGTGGACCTGCCCCGCCCCGACGACGAGGTCGACCCCGCGCAAGATCTCCTTCCCGCCGACCGAGGCGTGGAGGTTCTTGATCTCGAGAATGGTGCCGGCCATGCGTCTTACCCCACCGATCCTTCGAGACTCACCCCCAGGAGCTTCTGCGCCTCCACGGCGAACTCCATCGGCAGCTCCTGGAACACCTGCTTGCAGAAGCCGTTGACGATCATCGAGACCGCGTCCTCGGCCGAGATGCCCCGCTGCTGGAAGTAGAAGATCTGGTCCTCGCCGATCTTGGAGGTCGAGGCCTCGTGCTCCATCTGGGCGGTCGAGTTGTTGACCTCGATGTAAGGGAACGTGTGCGCGCCGCACTCGCTGCCGATCAGGAGCGAATCGCACTGCGAATAGTTGCGTGCGTTGTCGGCCTTGCCGAGGATGCGGACCTGGCCGCGGTAGCTGTTCTGCCCGTGCCCGGCCGAGATTCCCTTGGAGATGATCGTGGATTTCGTGTTCCGGCCGATGTGGATCATCTTCGTGCCGGTGTCGGCCTGCTGGCGGTTGTTCGTGACGGCGACCGAGTAGAACTCGCCGACCGAGTCGTCGCCCTGCAGGATGCAGCTCGGGTACTTCCAGGTGATGGCCGAGCCGGTCTCGACCTGCGTCCAGGAGATCTTGGATCGCCGGCCCAGGCACTTGCCCCTCTTGGTCACGAAGTTGTAGATGCCGCCCTTGCCGTCCTTGTCGCCCGGGTACCAGTTCTGGACGGTCGAGTACTTGATCTGGGCATCGTCGTGCGCGACGAGCTCGACGACCGCCGCATGGAGCTGGTTCTCGTCGCGGATCGGGGCCGTGCAGCCCTCGAGGTAGCTGACGTAGGCGCCCTCGTCCGCGACGAGGAGCGTCCGCTCGAACTGGCCCGTGTTGGCCGAGTTGATGCGGAAATACGTCGAGAGCTCCATCGGGCACCGCACGCCCTTCGGGATGTAGCAGAACGAGCCGTCGGAGAAGACGGCGGAATTCAGAGTCGCGAAGAAGTTGTCGGAATAGGGCACCACAGAACCCAGGTACTTGCGGACGAGCTCGGGGTGGTTCTGCACGGCCTCCGAGAAGGAGCAGAAGATGACGCCGACCTTCGCCAGCTGCTCCCGGAACGTCGTGGCCACGGAGACGGAGTCGAACACGGCGTCGACCGCCACGCCGGCGAGCTTGCCGCGCTCGCGCAGCGGGATGCCGAGCTTCTCGTAGGTCTCGAGGAGCTTCGGATCGACGTCCTCGAGCGACTTCGGCCCGCCCGCCCCGCTCTTGGGCGCCGAGTAGTAGACGATGGACTGGTAGTCGATCGGCGGGTAGTGGACGTTGGCCCAGGCCGGCTCCTTCATGGTCAGCCAGTGGCGGTAGGCCTTGAGCCGCCACGTGAGCATCCACTCCGGCTCCTTCTTCTTGGCGGAGATCGTCCGGATGATGTCTTCGGAGAGGCCCGGCGGCACGCTCTCCGACTCGATGTTCGTGACGAAGCCGGCCTTGTACTCCCGGTTCGTCAGATCGAGGATTGAATCCTGTTCAGCGGTCAAGCCTTCACCTCAGGGCAACGAAGCATATGGAATCTATACTTCAAAGTCAACTTTCTGGTAGCGGCTAAGCAGCTCTATTTGAGCTACTTAGGTGCCCATCCCCCGCTCTCTAACCGCCGTGCGGGGTGGGTTTCTCTTTCGGTTTCTCCCTGGGCTGCTCCTTCGGCTTCTCCCGGCTGCGCTCGGGGCTCTGTCTGGCGGGCTCCGCCTTCTGCTCCTTCTGTCCCTGGTCACCCGTGCGAGTCGGCGGCCTCGTGGCAGCCGGACGCGGACGCTCTTGCGTCTCCTGGCGGGTGCGCGGCGTCGGACGGGCAGGCACGGGGGTGGGTCGCCCGGTGTCGGCCTCGCGGGTGCGGGCCGTCGAGGGGGTCGGCCGGGGCTGGGCCTTGCCGGTGTCCGGGGCTCGTCCGCGGTCGGTCGTTGTCGTGGAGCTGCCGGTGCCGGTGCCGGTCTGACCGGACTTGGACGTGGTCCGATCCCGGCGCCCGTCGTCTTTCCGGCCGCGATCACCCGTGCCTGCGCCGGTGCTTCCGCCCGTGGCGGAGCCCGTCGTGTTGGTCGACCCGGTCGCCGAAGGTCGGGTCCGTGCCGGCGTGGCGGGCTCGGCCCTGGGTATCCGGGCGTCCGCGCTCTTGGGAGTCAGGTTGACGCGCCCGCTCTCCGTCGCGACGGGACGATACAGAGCCGGGCGGGCCGTGCCGCGGTCGGCTTCGACGATCCGGGCGGCCGTTGCCGCTCCGATCGGAGCGCCTTTGTTCTTCTGGATGACGGCGACCTTGGTCTGGAACGTGGGCGGAGGAGGCGGGGGCGCCACGCGCACCACGACCTGACGGGAGGCGACGGCCACGGGCGGCCGCACGACCGGCGGCAGTCCCGGCCGGACCGCGACGTGCAGTGCCCCCGGCGCCGGCACGAGAGGGAGGGGCCCGCGCAGCACCGGCGCGGCGACCACGGTCCTCACGACCGCCGGGTCTCTGACCCAGCGCGTCGTCACGACATCACCGGAGACGAAGGCGCCGCGGTCCACGACCGTGATGTAGGTGCGGTTGACGTAGTTCACCCGCTCGACGTTGTACATGCGCGATCGCCCCCACCAGTGAATGAACGGGTCGCGAGGTGCCAGCGGAAACCATCCGATGAATCCCCCGGCCGCGACGGTGACGGAGGGAGACCAGCCGGGGCCGCCGCCGCAGAACGCGACGAGAGCCGGAGCGTAGTGCACGACACGCACGGCGCGCGCCACCGGCACCCACCACCAGCGCGAAGACCACTGGACCCAGCGGCCGTAGTGGTAGGGAGCCCAGCCCCACGGCTCGGCGGCCACCCAGGTCCAGCCCCAGGGGTCCTGCCATATCCAATGGCCGGCCCGATAGGGCTGCCAGCCGGCTTCCACCACGGTGGGCGTCCAGACCCAGCCGTAGCTGGGCACGTTCTCCCACCGCCCGTGCTCGTCGAGGTCGGCCGCGCCGACGACGTCGGCGTGAACGTACTGCCGCGACCGCGCTCTCTCGGAGCGTTGCTCCCGGTCACGGACCCAGCCGTCGAAGGCGTCCGGCGCGGCGGCCTGCACGACGTCGTAGCGGGGAGACTCGGTGCCTTCCAGGTTCATTTGCTCGCCGGCGTTGAGAGGCACCTGGCCGCCTCCCGCGGCCACGAACGCGCGTCCTTCGCGCACGGCGATGCGCGTGTTGCCGTCGCCGTCCACGTCCAGGCGGTAGTCGCCGGGCCGCTCGAAGGTCACCGCGCCATTGGGCGTGTCCACTTCGAAGACCTCGTTCTCGGCGAGGCGCTTGAGCTGGAAGGCGGCGGCGCCGCTGCGCAGCGACCACTGCTTCGTGTCGTCGGTCAGATTGAGGGCCGCGAGATCCGCCTGGGCGCCCACGCGGACCGCGAAGCCGCCGTGCACCTGGAGTTCCGCCCGGCCGTCGTCGCCGGTGTAGAGGCGGTCGCCCACGGTCAGGGGGACGTTCGTGTCGGCGGGCTGCCAGTTGTCCGGATCGTCGCCGCGGACGTACGACACGCTGCCGCCCAGGAAGGACACCCGCGCGACGGTCTGGCGGACCTCCTCGTCGCCCTGGGCCGGAGCCTGCGCTCGCGCGACCGCTGCGGCCAGCAGCGGCACAATGACGGCGAAGAGCGTTCGAATCCCGTGGCCTCTCAGGGCAGGCTTCATAGCACCTCCGGCTGAATTATCCCGCAAGGACCGTGCCGACGATTCCTTAGACTGTGGCGAGATGGAGCGCGCGGAGGCCCCCTCCTACAAAATCGCCACGGCCCTCTTCCTGCGCCTGACCGCGGCCTGCTTCCTGTGCGCGTTCGTGTCCCTGTGGGTGCAGGTCGACGGGCTGATCGGCTCCTCCGGGATCCTTCCGGTCTCGCGGTTCCTCGCGGCCGCCCGCGAGGCTCTCGGTCCCGAGCGGTTCCGCCTCCTGCCCACGCTCTGCTGGCTCGGCTCCTCCGACGCGGCCCTGCACGCGCTCTGCGGAGCCGGCGCGATCGTCTCGGTGCTGGCTCTCGCCGGCGCTGCGCCGGCTCTGTGCCTCTTCCTGGCCTGGGCCCTCTACCTGTCGCTCTGCGTGGCCGGGCAGGTGTTCTTCGAGTTCCAGTGGGACTTTCTCCTGCTCGAGACGGGACTGCTCGCCGTTCTTCTGGCCGCCCCCAGGCTCTCGCCACGCGCCGCGCGCGCCGCGCCGATCTCGGGATTCGCTCTTTTTCTCCTGCGGTTCCTCCTCTTCCGGCTCAACCTGTCTTCGGGTCTCGTCAAGCTCGAGAGCGGCGATAGGACCTGGCGGAATCTTTCGGCGCTTTCCCATCACTACGAGACGCAGCCGCTTCCGCCGTGGACGGCGTGGTACTTCCATCAACTGCCCGCGTCCTTCCACGTCGCGTCCTGCGTGATCCTGTTCGCGGTGGAGCTCGCGGTGCCCTTCTTCGTGTTCGGGCCGGCCCGCGTTCGGCGTCTCGCCGGCGCCGCGCTCGCCGGGCTGCAGATCCTGATCGCCGTTTCGGGCAACTACGCTTTCTTCAACATCCTGACGCTCGCGCTGTGCGTGCTCTGCTTCGACGATGCCCTCTTTCCCGAGCGCCTTCGTGCGCGTGCTCCCGCCGAGGCAGGCCGCGGATGGCCGCGGTGGGTCGTGTGGCCCTCGGGCGGCGTGCTGCTCTTCGCGGCCTCGGTGCACCTGGCGACACTCGTGCCGGGCCTGCCTCTGCCCCGTCCCATCGTTGCGCTCGTCAACGTCCTCGCGCCCTTCCGCAGCGCCAACGGTTACGGTCTCTTCGCGGTCATGACGACGGAAAGGCCCGAGATCGTCGTCGAAGGGAGCGAGGACGGGCAGACGTGGAAGCCCTACGAGTTTCGCTGGAAGCCGGGAGACGTGACCCGCCGGCCGCGTTTCGTCGCGCCGCACCAGCCGAGGCTCGACTGGCAGATGTGGTTCGCCGCTCTCGGTTCCTATGAGCAGCAGCCCTGGTTCCTCGGCTTCTGCGCCCGGCTCCTCCAGGGCTCGCCGTCGGTCACGGCCCTTCTCGCGAAGGACCCGTTTCCCGGAGCACCTCCCCGGTACCTCCGGGCCGTCGTCTACGACTACCGCTTCACGAGCCGGGCCGAACGTCGTGCGACCGGCGCCTGGTGGACAAGAGAAGAGAAAGGCCTCTATCTCCCGGTGCTCTCGAAGGACATGCTGCGCGAGGCTCGCTAGAAGGCCCGGCTCGAGGCGACGCCGAGCAGCTAGACGCCGAAGACGGCAGGGTCCCACTTCAAGCCGAGCTCCGAGGGCGGCGCCATGTACCCGGCGAGGGCCGAGGCCGCCACAACGGCCGGCGAGGCGAGGTATCCCTCGCCGCCGACGCCCATGCGGTTTTGCCAGTTGCGGTTGAAGGAGGTGATCGCGCGCTGGCCGGGCTTCAAGGCGTCCTCTCCCTGTCCGAAGCACGGTCCACACCAGGAGGGCCGGATGACCCCGCCGGCCCTGCGGAAGACCTCGGCGATCGAGTCGCCGGAAAGGCGCGGGTCCGGCCGCTCGATCTGCCGCGCCACGCCTCCCGAGCCGGGAAAGATCTTGAACGCGGAAGCGACTTTTCCGACGCCCCGGCTGCTCGCCGCCCGGATCACGAGGGCGGCCTGCAGCAGATCGTCGTAGCTTCCGTTGGTGCAGGACCCGATGAGCGCCGCGTCGAAGGTGAGGCGTTCGCGCGCGACCTCTTCGGCGGGGAAGGCGTTGCCCGGCGCGAAGGGCTTGGCGATCATCGGGGCGATCCCCGAGAGCGAGAGCTCCTCGTCGATCTCGTAGCGGGCGTTTGACCCGGGGTGAGCGCGCGGGTAGGGCGCGTCCGAAAGGCCCCGCGCGGCGAGCCAGGCGTCGGTCACGGCGTCTTGCGCGAAGATGCCGTTCAAGGCTTCGGCTTCGGCCATCATGTTGGCGATCGTGTTGCGGTAGGCGATGGGCAGCTCGCAAGCCGGGTCGACGAACTCGACGGACATTCCCTGGGCCTGCTTCGGGCCCCACCGGCGCAGGAGCTCGAGCACGATGTCCTTGCCCGAGACCCAGGGCTGGAGCGTTCCGCCGAAGACCACGCGGCGTTGCCGGGCCAGGGTGAAATACACGTAGCCGGTGGCCCAGCCGAAGCCGAGCGTCGTCGAGCCCACGCCGAAGCCGACCGCCCCGTACGCGCCGTACGCGCGGCTGTGGGAGTCCGCGCCCGGGATGAACTGGCCGGGACAGACGAGACCCTGCTCGGGAAAGTAGAAGTGAAAGATCCCGTCCCCGGGCGCGGCGTACCAGGGCTTCTCGATTCCGTGCACGCGGGCAAACGCGCGGCCGATCGCCGTCTGGTGGTCGTCGGCCTCGTGGCCCGTGAAGACGAAGTGGTCGTTCGCCACCGCGGCCTGGCGGGGGAAGATGGCCCGGCCGCCGGTGATCTGGTTGAACGTGTGGATCGCGAAGGGCGCCGTGCCGTCGGAGGCCGGCAGCAGGTCGGCGAAGACCCGCAGCGTGGTGCCCGGGGTGACGGCCGCGCTCCGGTCCACGCGATGCGCCCACACGATCTGCTCGGTCGTCGTGAGGTGGCGCGCCGTCTCCGGGTCCGGCCACACGATCTCGGGTCGGCGCTCGATCGCGCTCGGAAGCTCGCGCCGGCCGACGGCGAAGATGCCGCCGCCTTTCCGGATCTCCTCCTCCTTGGGGGTCAGCGGCACGGGTTCGTAGGACTTGCCCTGCGTCTCGTTGGTCAGGCGCCTCGTCGCAGGGTCGAACGCGAACGCGTCGCCGTCCCGGGCGTCGGCCACCGCCTCGGGGCTCTGCACGACGTGAAGCCCGAGGTTCAGGGCGTTGCGGCGAAAGATGTCGCCCATGTTCGCGCCGCACACGATGACCATCTCGAGGCCGGCTTCCTCGGCCACGCCCTTCAAGCCGGCCGGGCTCATCTCGCGCGAGGAGCCGATCGCAAAGCGGTCGCCGGCGACGAGGAAGGTCTCGCCGGCGTGGACCCGGCGGCGGAAGTCCGGCATGACGTGCCGGAAGGCGCCTTCCTTCCAGCGCCGGTCGAGGGCCTCGAGGCTCTCGGAGACGCAGTCGGTCGTCGGCGTGATCTGATCCGTGTCGATCGCGTCGCGCTTCTTGCCGGGCGTCTTCGGGTCCCAGAAGATGAGGGCCCGGCCGCGCACCTGGCGGCTCGCTGCGCCTCCGGCAGCGTCCCCGGGGCCCGGCCGGGGCAGATCGTCCATGGTGGCGCCCGGCTTCCATCGCGCGGGCTCGATGCGATGCATGGTCACCTCGAAAGGGTGGCCATGCTAGCAGGTCAGCGGGAGACCGCGGATGTCCGTGGACGGCGGCGCGGGACTTCGAGGGGGACACGGGCCGATCCGTCGATGAAGGCCTGCGCCTTCGCCCAGACCTGCGCGCCGATCACGCGGCCGAGCGAGCGGCCCGTCAGGTCGCCGACCTCGAAATGGATGCCCCCGTAGCGTCTTGACATGCCGGCGGCGTCTGCGGCATCCGAGAACGTGGCCCACGAGAGCGTCAGATCGGCTGCGGGAACGAGGCCGGGCTCCGCCTTCGAGCTGCCCTTTGGAATGAGAGTGGAAAAGCCGAACGCATCGCTCCCCGTGAAGGTCTTCAGGATCTCGGCGCCGGCGGCCGAAAAAATGCTGTGCCCGGAGAAGAACTCCGGGAAGGGAGGCGTGACGACGGTGCCCAGCTGGTAGGGTTTCCAGTTCTCTCCCGGAATCAGCTTCGTGCCCTCGAAGGGCCCGCCCCAGGCCCAGATCATCTGGCCCGCATACAGGAAGTGAACTGCGGTGATGGGACGAACGGAGTCATAGGTTCGCTTGGCGTCCCAGGCGCAGATGGACGCGTCGAGCATCGCGTTGCCGAGAGCGAAGAACAGTCGCACGTCCTGGTCGAGGGTGTGGCCGTCCCTTCGCGACACGAACTGGGCGAAGAGAGCCCAATGGCCGGGCGGGAACTCCGAGTTCGGGCCGTCGGCGAAGTACTCGGCCGAAACCTTTTGGAAGTCGGTCAGGCCGGCGCTGATCGCGATGAGCTCGTCGGCCTGTGCCTTGTACTGCGGGTCGGGGTAGAGAACGGGAGCGCCGGGCCGGTGCTCGGACCCCGAGGCCAGCGCGAACGGAGTGACGAGCCCCCACTGGGGCGTCGTGTAGGTCTGGGGCACGATCTGGCCCTGGCCGTTGACGACGAGCTGCGGCTGCCAGCGGTTGGGATCCAGGATCGCCGTCGGGGGATTGACCGCCATGTAGCCCGTGGTGTCGGAGTAGGCCCCCGGGTGGAGATTGCCCAGCTGGTTCGAGCCGTCGTCGTGCCTCATCTCGAGCACCGAGAGAGCGGCGAGGTTGCCGACGCCAGCCGGCGTGGACGAGTCGGTCGAGGTGTCGGACGGATCGTAGCCCATCTGTGCCATGAGCGCGTCGCCCGCCGAGCCCTCGCCCGGAAAGAGGTCGACGAGGGCCCGATGGGCGGCGAAGCTGACGGCCTTCGCCTTGTTCGCGTCCGTGGCTTCGGAAGGCGGCCTGCGCCAGCCCCGGTGCGGGCGGGTCGGCACGGCAACCGCGTCGTACGCGGACCAGGCGTCGAACA
>Ga0335085_10012770_pt1 | contig 12351 bp, 12 predicted proteins | sample Lox_Sample_45_FD_206712 | JGI IMG/M metagenome (GOLD analysis project Ga0335085, IMG submission 206712) | Soil microbial communities from Loxahatchee National Wildlife Refuge, Florida, United States - Lox_Sample_4.5 | ecosystem: Environmental > Terrestrial > Soil > Wetlands | place: USA...
ACAGCCAGGAGATCCTGCGCGCCGCCGTCACCCAGTCCCTCAGCCGGATGGGCGGCCTGGATGAGGAGTGCCTGCTGCTGCGCGAATTCAACCACATCACCGTTTCGGTGGATGGTGTGGTGCAGGTGCTGATCGATAGCCTGGCCACGCTGCGATCGATGACAGCGGAGACGCTCGAGTTGGCGCGTTATTCGGAGGAGACTCTTCGCCCGGCGGCGCAGTCGCTGGGGCGGTTGACCAATGCGGTCGACGAAGTGGCGCGGGTGATGGCCCGCATCGCTCTGAACGCGCAGGTTCGGGCGGTGCAGATCGAGGGCGGCAACGGACTGGAGGTGCTCGCCTCCCGTACGGCGGAGGTGGCCCGCGAAACGCTCCGCATCAGCGATCAGCTCGGCCTCGGACTGGCACGCTGCTCGGCCGGCGTCGCCGCCGCGCTAGGCCGTCTTCGCGGCGTGTGCGAAGCGGGGGAACGGGCGCTTCAGGCGTGCGATCGCGAGGGCGTGGCGGAAGAGGCGGCGATGCACGCGTTCCGCGATCACACTCTGGAATGCGTGCGCCGCTTCGGCGAATCCCTCCGCCAAGCGCGCGCGGCCGGACAATCGATCGTGGAGGATCTGGATATGAGCGGGCCCCTCGAAACACTGCGCCAGGTGCGGACCTCGGTGAACGATCTGGCAGCGGCCGCGGACGCTCTTCCGTTGAAGGCATCCCTGGCCAAAGCCGACGCCATGGAACGGCGCTACACGATGTCGGCCGAACGCAGAGTGCATCATCGTGTGCTGCGAGAAATCGGCGCGGAGAACCAGGTTTTATCGCTGGCCAGCGAGGAAATCGCCTCCAATGTCGAGCTCTTTTAAAGTTCGCCCGCGGCGGCCGATAAGAGCACTGGACATCACGCGGCTCGAACGCGAAACAAAGTGGCGAAAACCATTCTTACCGTTGACGATGCGCCGACCATGCGCCGGCTGATTGCGTTTGCCCTTTCCGGCGCCGGGCACCGCGTTCTGGAGGCGCCTGACGGCAAAGCCGCCCTGGATCTTCTGAAGATTACGCCGGTCGACCTGGTCATCTCCGACGTCAACATGCCCAACATGAACGGAATCGAGCTGACCCGCAATCTGCGGAAGCTGCCTACGCATGCGCGCACGCCGGTGCTGATTGTGACCACCGAATCGGAAGCGAGCGCGAAGATCGCCGGCAAACAGGCCGGCGCGACCGGATGGATCGTGAAACCATTCGACGCGTCGCAACTGGTAGCGCTGGTGAAAAGAGTATTAGGGGAATGAAATGACCAGCGATAAGCAGCAGGAATTCATTCGCGACCTGGTGATCGAGAGCACGGAAGCGCTCGATCAATTCGAGCAGGATTTGCTCTCGCTCGAGAAGAACGAAACCGATGCGGATACGCTGCATCGCATCTTCCGGCTGATTCATTCACTCAAAGGGACCAGCGGATGCCTGGCGCTGCACAAAATCGAGGAGTTGGCGCACTCCGGCGAAAACGTCCTCAGCCTGATGCGCGACGGCCGGCTGCGCGCCAGCAAGGAACTGATCAGCAAGCTGTTCGCCTTCTCCGACGGATTGCGCACCATTCTCGGCGAAGTGGGGCAGACAGGCCGGGAAGGATCGAGTGACCATTCCGCGCTGATCGCCGATCTGAACGCTCTCCATCGCGCGGCATCGATCCCGCCGGCGGCGGAGGGCGGCGCCGCGGGCACCTTCGGATTGTTCGCCGACGAAGAACCGGCTCCCGCTCCGGCGGCCGCAGGCCCATTCGCAGACGCCGCCGCCATTGCAGAGACCGCGATCCGCGTCGATGTGGAGCAACTCGACCGCATCATGGACCTGGTGGGCGAACTGGTGCTGGCTCGCAATCAGATCGTGCGTTTCGCGGGGAGCACGCAGGACGCCGAACTGGTCAAGCCGACGCAGCAGCTCAACCTGATCACCTCCAAGCTTCAGGAAAACATCATGAAGACGAGGATGCAGCCGATCGGCACGCTGTGGAACAAGTTCCCCCGCATCGTCCGCGATCTGTCGCTCGAGTTGGGAAAGCAGATCGCGCTGACCATGGAAGGGGCCGATACCGAGCTGGACCGGACCATCCTCGAGGCCATCAAGGATCCGCTGACGCACCTGATCCGGAATTCCATCGACCATGGCCTGGAAACGCCCGAGGTCCGCGCCGCCGCCGGCAAGCCGCCCGAAGGGATGTTGAAACTCCGCGCCTTGCACGAAGGCGGCCAGGTGATCATTCAGATCTTCGACGACGGCGCCGGAATCGACCGCGAAAAAGTGATCCGCAAGGCGGTGCAGCGCAATCTGGTCAATGCCGACGACGCGGCCCGTATGAGCGAGCGCGAGGTTTACGCGTTGCTGTTCCAGCCCGGCTTTTCGACGGCCGAAACCGTGACCAACCTCTCTGGCCGCGGCGTCGGAATGGATGTGGTGAAGCGCAATATCGAACGCATCGGCGGGTCGGTCGATCTGCAAAGCGAGCCGGGCCGCTCCACTACGATTCGCATCAAGATCCCGCTGACGCTGGCCATCGTGCCGGCGCTGATCGTGCGCTGCGGCCAGGACCGCTATGCGATTCCGCAGGCCAGCATCGTGGAATTGGTGCGGATCGGCGAAGACGAAGCGGCAACGGTGATCGAATACGTCGATCAATGCCCGGTCTACCGGTTGCGAGGGCATCTGCTTCCCCTGGTCCGGCTGCGTGATCAGCTTCAGCTTGGCACGGCCCCCTCCGGTCCGGTGTTTCTACTGGTGGTGCAGGCCGAAGGGCGGCAGTTCGGGCTGGTGGTGGATTCGATTCTCGATACGGAAGAGATCGTGGTCAAGCCGCTCGGCAAAGAACTGAAGGGACTGGCGGTGTACGCCGGCGCAACCATCATGGGCGACGGCCGGGTGGCGCTGATTTTGGACATCATCGGCATCGCGCGGCGTGTCGGACTGCTGAATGAGCGGGCCTCGGCGCTGGCGCAGGGCAAGAGCCAGGAAGCTCGCGCCGCGGGTGCGACCGGCCGCCAGAGCCTGCTGCTGGTGGGTCTGGGGCAGGGAAGACAGGCGGCCATCCCGCTCTCCTCCGTGGCCCGGCTGGAAGAGTTCGCGCTCGATTCGATCGAGCTCGCCGGCGGGTCGGAAGTGGTGCAATACCGCGGCGAGATCATGGCCCTGGTCGATATTTCAAAGGCGCTGGGCTATGAAACCGGAAGCGCCGAAGAACGCCGGGTGGTCGTGTACGCCCTGCACGGACGAAGCTTCGGGCTGTGTGTCGAACGCATCATCGACGTGCTCGATTGCGAAGTGAAGGTTCAGCAGAACACGGCGCGGCCGGGAATCCTCGGCTCGGCCGTGGTGCAAAAACGGGTCACCGACTTTCTCGATATTCCCGCCCTGGTCGCCGCGGAAGCGAGGTCTTTGTGAGCGAACGCAAACAGTTCTGTACGTTTTATCTGGACAACCGGATGTTCGGCGTCGATGTGCTGAAGATCCAGGAGGTGCTGCGTTACCAGCCGACGACGGAGGTTCCGCTGGCGCCCAACGAAATTCGCGGGCTCATCAATCTGCGCGGCAGTATCGTCTCCACGCTCGATCTGCGGCGCCGCTTCGGGCTGGCCCAGCTTGCCGCGGAAACGCTGCCGACCAATGTCGTTTCGCAGACCTCTACCGGATTAATCAGTCTGCTGGTGGATCGCATCGGCGACGTGGTGGAAGTGGACCAGGCCGATTTCGAACCGCCGCCGGAGACGCTCGAAGGCAATGCCCGCCAGATGATCGACGGCGTCTACAAACTGCCCTCCGGCCTGCTTTTGATTTTGAACGTTGAACGGACTCTCGAGTTGGAGCCGTCCCGAATCGCATGAAAGGACCGATGAAGAAATGTCTATGATCAAGAAACCCGTCAAGAAACAAGATGCTTCGGGCCGTGCCGCGCTCGAAGAGGCGCGCCAGAACTCGCGCGCGGTGCTGGCCGTAATGGCCAGCGTGACCAAGGCCGCCGCGGTCGAGGAGGCGATCCGCGCCGCGCTGGACGCCATTCGCGCGTCCTTTGGCTGGGCCTACGGCTCCTATTGGAAGCTGGATGCCGCCGATCAGGCGCTCAAGTTCAGCGTCGAATCGGGATCGGTGAACGAGGAGTTCCGCCGGGTCACGCTGGAGGCCAGCTTCAAGGAAGGTGTCGGTCTCAGCGGCCGGGCGTGGAAAGCGCGGGATCTGTTCTTCACGCCGGATCTCGGACAGATGACGGACTGCTCGCGAGCGCCCGTAGCGCAACGCGCCGGGGTGAAGAGCGGCGTGTGCTTCCCCATCCTGGCCGCGGGCCAGGTCGCCGGGACGATGGATTTCTTCTCGCTCGAAGTTCTCGCGCTTTCCGAGGAGCGGACCGAAGTGCTTCGTCAGACCGGCCGCATGGTTTCGGAAGCACTCGAGCGGCTCGCCGCCGAACAAAATCGCCGTGAAGCCGCCGCCGATACGGCTGCTGTGAATCGGGTTCTGGAGGCGGTGGGTAAAGCTTCATCGGTCGAAGAAGCCGCGCGGATCGCACTCGAGACCGTGAAGGAGGCCTTCGGCTGGGCTTACGGCTCCTATTGGCCACTCGATCCGGAGGCGAACGTCTTGCGGTTCAGTGTGGAGGCAGGTTCCGTGAACGAAGAGTTCCGCCGCGTCACGCTGGAGGCCAGCTTCGCCGAAGGTGTCGGGCTGAGCGGCCGCGCCTGGAAGACGCGCGACCTTTTCTTTACGCGCGACATCGGCGAGATGACCGATTGCAGCCGCGCCCCGGTGGCCAAGCGAGCCGGTGTGAAAAGCGGCGTCTGCTTCCCGATCATGGTCGACGGTCATGTGGCCGGGACCATGGACTTCTTCTCTACGGAGACTTTGACCCTGTCGGCGAGCCGGACTGAGTCGCTGCGGCGCGTGGGCGTGCTGGTTTCCCAGGCGATCGCCCGTATCCGCAATGCCGAAAAACAGGCGGAGCGCGCCGCCAACACGCAAGCGGTGAACGAAGTGCTCGAAGCGGTCGGCCGCGCCGCCACCACCGAAGAAGCGGCGCGATTTGCGCTGGACACCGTGCGGCAGGCCTTCGGCTGGGCCTACGGATCCTACTGGGTGCTCGATCCGAAAGAGAAAGCGCTGCGGTTTAACGTCGAGTCGGGATCGGTGAATGAAGAATTCCGGCGCGTCACTCTGGAAGCGCGCTTTGCCGAAGGCGTCGGACTCAGCGGCCGGGCCTGGAAGGCTCGCGACATCTATTTCACGCGCGATATCGGCGAAATGACCGATTGCAGCCGCGCTCCCGTGGCCAAGCGCGCCGGGGTGAAGAGCGGCGTGTGCTTTCCGATTCTCCTAGAAGGCGCGGTGGTCGGCACCATGGACTTCTTCTCCATGGAAACTCTGACTCTTTCGGGCGAACGCACCGACGCCTTACGCAAGGTCGGCGCGTTGGTGTCCGCGGCGATGGATCGGCTGGAAAAGCAGCGCCGGGAAAAGGAACTGGCAGCGAAACTGAAGGTCGCGTTCCAGAGCGTGGCGCAGCAGGCGCAGACGCTTTCGAGCGCGTCGGAAGAACTGACCGCGGTCAGCCAGCAGATGGGCAACAGCGCCAATGAAACCTCCTCGCAGGCGGGCGTAGTTTCGGCCGCGTCCGAGCAGGTCAGCAAGAGCGTCGGGTCGGTGGCCACCAGCGCCGAAGAGATGAGCGCGAGCATCAAGGAGATCGCGCGCAATGCGGCCGAGGCGGCGCGCATCGCCAGCGGGGCCGTAAAAGTGGCCCAGCAGACCACGGAAACGGTGAATAAGCTGGGCGACAGCAGCATCGAAATCGGCAAGGTGATCAAGGTGATCACCTCCATCGCCCAGCAGACCAACCTTCTGGCGCTCAACGCGACCATCGTGGCGGCGCGCGCCGGCGAGGCCGGCAAGGGATTCGCGGTGGTCGCCAACGAAGTGAAGGAACTGGCCAAGCAGACCGCAACGGCGACGGAAGATATCAGCCAGAAGATCGAAGCGATTCAATCGGACACGCGCGGGGTGGTGGAGGCGATCACGCAAATCGGCCAGATCATCCAGCAGATCAACGATTATCAGAACACCACGGCGTCGGCGGTGGAGGAACAGACGGCGACGACCAATGAGATTGCGCGGAGCGCGGCCGAAGCGGCCGGCGGAGGCAACGAGATTGCGCGCAACATCACTAGCGTCTCGAACGGCGCCAAGCAGACCGCGCAGGGCGCCTCCGACACGCTGGAGTCGGCCAAGGAACTGGCACGGCTGGCGGGCGAGCTGAACCGCGTGGTCGAGCAGTTTCAGATGAACTGACATGCGAATGCTGATCATCGATGATTCGTCCACGATGCGCCACTGGCTGGCGGCGATCGTGGACGATCTCGGTGCGGAAACCGAACAAGCCGCGGACGGCGCGGCCGCTCTCGAACTGCTGGGCCGCCGTCCGCCGTTCGACCTGGCGCTGGTCGATTGGGATATGCCGCGGATGAACGGCATCGAATTCGTGCGCGCGGTTCGCCGCCTTCCCCAGTTCGCCGATCTTAAGCTGATGATGGTCACCTCGCATAACGCCATCGAGGACGTTCGCGCGGCGCTCGAATCGGGCGCGGACGATTTTCTGATGAAACCGCTGGATGCCGGAATGATGGGCGACAAACTGCGCACGCTCGGGTTGTTGTGATGCCCAAGATCCGCGTTCTGGTGGTCGATGACGCCGTGGTGATGCGGCGGCTGATCGCCAACGTTCTCGAAAGCGATCCGGAACTGGAGCTGGCCGGCGTCGCGGCGAATGGCCGCCTGGCGCTGGCGCGGATTCCCCAGGTCAATCCCGATGTCATCACGCTCGATGTCGAGATGCCGGAGATGAACGGCATCGAGGCAGTGACCGAGATCCGCAAGTTGTATCCCAAGCTGCCGGTGATCATGTTCAGCACCATGACCCAGCGCGGCGCGGTGGCTACACTCGACGCGCTGGCGCGCGGCGCTACCGATTACGTCACCAAACCTGCCAATGTCGGTAGTATTTCGGAGGGTATCGGCCGGCTGCAAGGTGAGCTGATCCCCAAAATCAAGGCCTACGCGTACGGAGTTTCGCGGCTGCCCGCCGCCGCGCCGCCGCTCGCGCTGCATCCGGCCTCGCCGGCGCATCCCCCGGCGAAGGTTTCGATTGTCGCGATCGGTTCTTCGACCGGCGGTCCCAACGCGCTGCACGGGATTATTCCTGCGCTGCCTGGGGACCTGGGCGTGCCGGTGGTGATCGTGCAGCATATGCCCGCCGTTTTTACCGAGCTTCTGGCCGGACGTCTGAACGAAGTCTCCCAACTTCGGGTTCACGAAGCGCGGGATGGCCAGCCGGTCGAAGCCGGACATGTTTATATCGCCCCGGGAGGCAGGCACATGATTCTCGCGTCGGAGAATGGGAAGTTGCGGGCCCGGCTGAACGACGATCCGCCGGAAAATTCCTGCCGGCCCGCGGTGGACGTGCTATTCCGATCCGTTTCCCGGACCTGCGGAGCGGGAACATTGGGCGTGGTGCTCACCGGCATGGGGCAGGACGGGATGCGCGGCGCGCAATGGATTCGTGAAGCCGGCGGACAGGTTCTCGCCCAGGATCGCGATTCGAGCGTGGTGTGGGGAATGCCCGGCGCCGTCGCCGAAGCCGGTCTTGCCGATGAACTTGTGGCGCTGTCGGGCGTCGCCGCAACCGTGATTCGCCGAACGAAGGGAGCGCGTTGATGCCGCTGCCCGCGGCCGATCTCGATTACGTCCGCGATTTCGTGCGGCGGACCTCCGCGATCGTGCTTGACGATAAAGAGTACCTGATCGAGGCGCGGCTGGGCACATTGGCCCTGACCGAAGGCCACGCGAGCATTCTGAATCTGCTGCGGGCGCTGCGCGAAGAAAGCGGTCCGAAGCCGCTGCATCGCAAGGTTGTGGATGCGCTGACGACCAACGAGACGTCGTTCTTTCGCGACATCCATCCCTTTGAGGCGATCCGCAAAACGATTCTGCCGGAAGCGATTGCGCGCAATCGCGGGCGCAAGAGCCTGCGGCTCTGGTCCGCGGCCTGCTCATCGGGGCAGGAACCCGTCTCGCTGGCGATGACCCTCGCTCAATCCTTCCCACAACTGGCCGATTGGCGTGTGCAGATCCTGGCGACCGACCTTTCCGATGAGATGCTCGACCGCGCGCGCTCCGGCCGCTATTCCCAGATCGAAATCAATCGCGGCTTACCAGCACCGATGCTGGTCCGCTTCTTTGAGCAGCACGGTGGCGACTGGCGGGTGCGCCCGGAGATTCTCCAGATGATCCGCTACGAGCGATTCAATCTGATTGAACCGTGGCCCGTGCGCGCGCCTTTCGATCTCATCTTGCTGCGGAACGTCATGATCTATTTCGATCTCGCGGCGAAATGCGAAATTCTTTCGAACATGGCCGCGGCGCTGGCACCGGAGGGCTATCTCATGCTGGGGGCTTCGGAAACGATCGCGGGGTTGGATGTTCCGCTGGAGATGGTTATGATCGACCGCAGCGCACTGTGCCGAAGGAAACCGGTGACGTCCTAAAGGTTGATGTCGTTTAAGGTTGAGGCCGTCATAATGCCAAAAAAGGTGACAGACTCTGTCGCTGGGCTCACAGCCCCGATTTGGCGGATCGCGGTTATACAGCTAACAGAACCATCTGTCACCTTTTTTCGCACCCTCGCGGTTACCTGGATTGCATCTGGGCGATATAGTCAGACAGATTGCGAAGGCGCACCTGACTGAGATCGCGGTCCCAGGCGATTTGCGAAAAAATCGGACCCCATACCGGCATCTCGCGCGTGCCGTGCGCGTCCGGTCCGGCCGTGTCGCCGGCAATGATCCTTTCGACGCGATCGCGAGGAAATTTGCCGTGATTGCGCGCTGCGATTCGCGTCAGATCCGGCGGCGGCGTCTTCAGTTGCGCCGCGACCGGTCCATCGCCCTTGCCGCGGATTCCGTGGCAGGAGGCGCAATACGCCTTATAAAGAACTGGACCGCTAACCGCATCGATCACATTGCGGTCGGTGGAGGATGGAACCTCCTCTTTCTGGCTGACGGTGAGAACGCCGAACAGCATCAAGGCGGGAGCGATCATGAATCTCATGTTTCGCCTCCTTGTGCGAAGGGTCGTGATTGGGAGCGGCTCCGTCGGGCGGGAAACAAGAACCTGCGATGCGCCATCCTGTGCGCGAATCGCGCTGCGCTTTGCTTTGCGCTGAATCCGGCCGCCGCCGGTTCAATCGCCTGACGAGAGCCGCCCCCGCGGCGTTGGAGAATCGATAGAACCTCCAGCTTCCTTTCCAGGTCCGTCGTTTGCAACCTGGAAGCAATCTGTGTCGCAGGTTGAGTGCCACGACCGCGTTTGGGCGGAACGAATTCAGGCACACCGAGTTACGAATATTTCATGTCTTGCGCTTGGAACGTGGCGCAACAAAATGGGTGAAATTACCCATGTTCTGCGCGATTTCGCGAGTTTGCGATCGCCAACTATGCGGGAACCTGCACGTGCCGGATTGCGAAATTCGATGCGGGCCGCAGCGCAGGAGCATCGCATGGCGGACCGCTTTGACCAGACGGCGATGGGCACCGGATTGCACGACGATACCCAACGAACGGGGTGCATCTCCTCCAAGTGCACCTTCCCTGGTCTGAAGAAAGGGGCAGTCGAAAGCGATTGCCCCTTCTGGAGTAATCGATGCTGGCGATCTGCCCACAAAGGGAACTGCTGAAAAAGCAGTACGTCGATGCCGTAAACGCATTCGGCCAGGTGCTTCGGGACGGGCCGGGACGACCCAAGGACCGACCGGAAATGCGCCGATTGACACAGTCGGCTTCCGAGGTCTGTCAAAGCGCGCTCAAGGCCTTTGTCGATCATCTTGCCGAACACGGCTGCAATCATGAGGAGCAGACCAGCCTTCCGTCTCGCTAAGATTCGTCCTCAGTCAATATTTCGTCAGAGCGATTAAAGCCTCTCGCAGATGAGCCGCGAGGTCGGTGTCCGTGCAGTCGATTTCGCGCAGCAGTTCGTCGATGGCGGCTTGAAAGGCGGGGCGGAGCTCGGCGGCCTCCAACCGCCGCACCAGGGCGGCTTCCAAGCGGGCGGCGGCCTCGCCCGGCCGTTGGTCCAGGCCGCGTCCGTGTGCCGCGGGCAGTCCATGCCGGATGCACGCGAGCCCTGATCGCGCACCCTGTGCCGCGCGCTCTCCCCTTGACAGCTTAGGAGAGCCGGCGTATACTCCTGACTAGCTTAGGAGTGTGCATCGTATGTCCGGCCAGGCTCAGCTTCTTCCCGGGACGCTGGATCTTCTGATTCTGAAAGCCGTCTCGCTCGGTCCTCTGCACGGTTACGGAGTTCTGTTGCGCATCGGCCAGATCTCCGGTCAGGCGCTACTCATCGAGCAGGGGGCGCTTTACCCCGCCTTATTCCGCCTGGTTCGTCAGGGCCTCCTGAAAGCGAACTGGGGAACCTCGGAGAATAACCGCCGCGCGAAATTCTATGAGCTTACGCCCCTGGGGCGCAGACGTCTTCGACAGGAAACCGAGGGATGGAACCGTTTGGCCGCGGCCATGGGATCCGCCCTCGCCGCCGAATCGGAGGAAATATGAGTCTGCTCGCCTACCTGCGGTCGCTTGCTGCCCGGCTCTTTCGCCCCAATCAGACGGATGCGGAGATGGAAGAAGAACTTCGTTTCCATATGCAGCGCCGCGCGGAGGATCTGGAGCGATCCGGCCTGCTTCCGCACGACGCCCGGCGCCGCGCCGCCATCGAGTTCGGCGGCTATCAGCGCTTCAAGGAGGAATCGCGCGAAGCGCTGGGCGGGAATTTTATCGAGACGCTCATAAACGATCTGCGCTTCAGCCTTCGGGTCCTGCGCAAGTCTCCCGGATTCGCGCTGGTCGCGGTTCTTACCCTGGCCATGGCCATCGGCGCGAATGCCGTGGTCTTCGGCGTGATGAACGGGCTAGTCCTGCGGCCGCTGAATGTGCCTCAGCCGAAGAGTCTCTACGGAATCGAGCACGCCAATGAACACAACATGTGGGAGTCCTACCCCGATTACGTCGATCTGCGTGATCGCAATCGCAGCTTCGACGACCTGGCCGGCTTTAGCATCGACACAGTGGCGTTGGACACGGGCGAGAATCCGGCGCGCGCCTGGATCGACGCCGTGACCGGCAACTACTTCGATGTGCTTCGCGTTCAGCCCTATCTGGGCCGGTTCTTCCACGCCTCCGATGAACACGGCCCGAACAGCGCACCCTACATCGTGCTCAGCTACGGTTACTGGCAGAATCATTTTCAGAGCGATCCGGGCGTGGTGGGGCGCCTGGTCCGGCTGAACAAACATCCTTTCACCATCCTGGGCGTGGCGCCGCGCGATTTCTACGGAGCCATGTTGATCGCCGCTCCCGATTTCTATGTGCCGATCGTAAACCAGGAGCTGCTGGAGGGCCGGTATACGCTGGACGCGCGCCGGACTCATTCGGTGTTCATGACCATCGGGCACCTGAAGCCGGGCGTCACTCCGGCACAGGCCGCCGCCGATCTGGACTCGATCGGCGCCTACCTCGAAAAAACCTATCCCATCGATCACGGAACCACCAGCTTCGTCCTGGTTCGTCCCGGTCTTTATGGCAATTTGTTGGGCGGACCGCTGCGGGCCTTCGTTTCGGGGCTGATGTTGCTGGCGGGGTTGATTCTGCTGGCGGCGTGCGCCAATCTGGGCAGCCTGTTTGCGGCTCGCGCCTCGGATCGATCGCGAGAAATCGCGCTCCGGCTCGCGCTCGGCGCAAGCCGTGGCCGCATTTTGCGGCAGTTGCTGACCGAGGCGGTGGTGATCTCCCTGGCCGGGGGCGCTTTCGGATTGTGGGGCAGCGTCGCGCTGCTGCGCGAGCTGAGCGGCTGGAATCCCTTTCCGCGCTTCCCCCAGATGACGGTGGCGGTGAATCCCGATGCCAGCGTCTATGGAATCGCGGTCGCGCTGGCGTTGGTCAGCGGTTTCCTGTTCGGCATCGTGCCGGTCCGCCAGGTGCTTCGCGCGCATCCGTATCAGGTTATAAAGGCCGGTCCCGGCGGAACGGCCGGCCCGAAAATCACGGCGCGGGATCTGCTGTTGGTGGTGCAGATCGCCATCTGCGCGGTGCTGGTCACATCCTGCATGGTCGCGGTCCGCGGACTGGCTCGCTCCCTGCACAGCAATTTTGGTTTCGATCCTCGCAACGCCATGCTGGCCGAGATGGATCTGACCGGCGCCGGTTATCGCGGCGATCAAGTGCCGGCGGTGCAGAAGCGCATGATCGAAGCCTTGGAGGCGATTTCCGG
>Ga0335085_10012771_pt1 | contig 12349 bp, 15 predicted proteins | sample Lox_Sample_45_FD_206712 | JGI IMG/M metagenome (GOLD analysis project Ga0335085, IMG submission 206712) | Soil microbial communities from Loxahatchee National Wildlife Refuge, Florida, United States - Lox_Sample_4.5 | ecosystem: Environmental > Terrestrial > Soil > Wetlands | place: USA...
ATCGGCCAGGGCATCGATTTCAAGTGCCCTCTTCATGGCGGCTTGCGCTTCGGCATCCGTCATGTCAACCAGATTCCGGACCGCGACCGGCGCGTTCGCCGGCGACATCACTGTTCCGTAGAGAGCGGAATAGTTGCTCGTAATCTGTGGCACCATTCCTGGATTCCTGGAGAGCAGGCTCTGTTCGAGCATTTGTGGAACCGGCAGCGTCGCGCTGGCGACCGGCACTTGAAAAAGCTGCCGCATCTGGACGAAAGTCCCCTCGAATCGAAGCGCCATGTTCCTCGCTTGTGAAATCGCGGCGAGTGGGAACACAATTTGCTGCTCGAAGTTCATCGATTGCTGCTGGCTTTGCTGGATCGAGCCGAGCGGTGTCGCGACCGCATTCCTAAGCAGACCGGAGATTGTATTGAGGCCGACCTGCATGATGGCGCAGCAGGGATCGAGCCCGAGCTGGCTACGGGCTTTGGCCGGCAGTAGAGCGATTACCAGAGCCAGGCTGCAGATCGCAGCGACTGCGTTGCGCAAGAGCTTCAAAAGGCGAGATAGCCCGAATCGATTCATTTTTGCTCCTATGGGTGAGTCAGAACTTGCTGGATCTGGTTCTGCAAATTTTGTGTGGCCACAGAGCTCTGCTTCAGCGCGGCATTCTGGTGCGCGAGCTTCGTTGCCTCCTCGCGCAGTTGAGCGGCTAACATCTTCGCGAGCTGTGCCTGGGTTTCGAGATCGGCGATGCGGGCTTGGGCAGTGACCATGCTCGCGGTGCCTGGGGCCGCGCTCATGGCCTGCTGTTCAAGCGTGTCAGCGAGAGTGAGCATTCCTTGCGTGTTCTGATCGGAAACCATGGCTGTCTTCAGCGAATCCATCGCCATTGCGTCGTCGATGTCCATCAAATTGCGCTGCAGGGGTTGAGCCATGCCAGACTGAGAAACCGGCTGGTACATCTGCATATAGATGGGGGGGATCTGTGTAATCGCCCCTGCCTGCGCGCTCCGAAAAAGCGATTCCAGTTGCATGGGGAGCGCGAGACTCGCGCTGTTGTTCTTGATCCCTTCAATTTGCGACATCAGGCCGGTGTAGTGCGCCCGCGTAGCGCTGATGAACGAGCGGGTCTGGTTGATGAGAGATAGAGGCCAGATGATCTGCTGCCGGAAGTTGTTGATGGCAGCATTCAACTTCTGCATCTCGTTCAGGACCCCACCGATCGGGCCTTCGAGGGTGTGGGTGATGGTCTGGAAAAGGGAAAGAATGTCGCTGATGCCGTCAGCACGCACAAATGGCGGGATCAGGCAGAAGGTCAACACGGCCAGTAGCACCCAACGCTTCCAAGAGCTGAACCCACCCCGGAACCTGCCCAAGAATCTGAGAATCTCTGTTTTCATATTCGTGAACCTCGCGCGACTTCTCCCGACATTTCTTCGGGAAGTGGATCTTCATCGGCCAGCCCAGCTGGGAACTTCTCAGCCAATTGCAGGTAGGCTTCTATCAAAGGCGTTTCTTTTCGTTGCTCCAGCCACCAGGACCGATACAAACGCTCCCGGGCATAAGTCGTCATGATCCAGTAGTCGACCGCAGTGGGCGACATGCGGATGGTGTGGGTCGTGTCGGCTTTTTCCCCAATCACAATGAGCGCATCGGAACGTTTGCCCTTCACCGGCGCGCTGAAATGCTTGATCTGATTCAATGCCGTTTCATTGAGATGGAGGTGCTCTCGTAACGCCGTCACATCCCCTGGCTGCTGGCCGATGATCTTGGTCGTCGCATTCTTGACGATTCCAGCTCCGTGAACCCTGGGATTCAATTCGGTGCCAACGAAATCCTCTGCCGTCTGGCTCATCCCCCAGACGCTGGCGTTACGTTTGCGAGCTGTGCGAAACAACTGGACGACTTCGGGTGCCAGCACGGGCGAATCGAGCAGGAACCAGCACTCATCGAGTACCGTGATGCTGCGGCGGCCGGCTTTGCCTGCAGCCCGCTGCGAAGTAGCGTGAGCGATCAAGAGGCTCATCGCGGTTTCCAGCCTTCGGTCATCACTTAACTGCTCCACATTGAAAAACAGCCACGGACTATCGAGCGCGATGGTCGTTGAACGATCGAATAGCTTCGCGTAGACACCTTTTTCCCCGCACCAACTGCGCAGCTTGATCGCGGCCAGATGGGCCTCGTCCATGACTCGCTGGTTCTTTTCTTCGTCCCGCCATTGCGCCAGTTCATCGCGCAAATCCGAAAACGTCGGAATGGGGCATGACGGCCGAATTCCCGCCCGCTTGTAGGTCCGGAGGATGGCCTCCGTGATCAGGTTGTCGAGAAGTTCGGTGTCTTCGGCCCCGCCCTCACCCAGCATGTGTCGGGTCAGATTTTTCAGGAACGCCACCTGGTCTTTGCTCGCTTCGTGCTCGCCTTCCGGCAGATCCCACGGGTTGATCGTCTGATCGGTATCGAGCGACATCGTGACCATGCGCCCGCCCATCAATTCAACCAACGGTCGATACGAATCACCACGCTCGATGATCGAAATGAGCGGGTTGTCGCGAGCCGCCATGAGGAGAAACTGCTGAACCATGACTGTCTTTCCCCCGCCCGTCTTGGCCATTACCAGCATGTTGGCGTCGCTTAGCCCGGGATCGAAGGGCGAAAAAGGAATGAGCTGGCGATAAGGTGTTTCAAGCAAGAACAACGGCGATCGCGGTGTTCCATGCCACGGTGTCTCTACCGGCAGAAGATCCGCAGCATTCGAGGTCAGCAAGTCCTGGTCACGCTTGTCGGCCTCCCCCATGGAAGGGAGTGAGGTGAAGTAAAGCCTCTTTTTCGCCAGCGTCTCGGCCACTCCCTTTGCGCCGTTCATGCGTGCAATCGCGTAGAGAAGCTGCTGGCGGCGGTTATCGATCGTGCGCTCGGCCTGTTCAAGCTCAGCGGTTGTTACTGCCGGTTTGGAAGTGCGCGTTCCTATGACCAGGCTCAGCTTCGCTGTCTTCACCGAACTCGAAATAATGTCCTGCTGTACACGAACTAACTGACTTTCGGCGACTTGCGCTTCGACGTTGACCCGAAATCCGCCGTTAGAGTCTCGCTGCACGGCCTGCATCTTCCTTAAACGACTCTTGTATCCCTTGAGCACCTTCGCCTGGTCGGGAATGGTGACCTGGGCATTGACGATGATCGGGAAGTCCAAGCCAACCAACTCCCGCAAGATTCCGGGGAATGTTGCGTCCGGCAACTCCTTCAGGCTCACGAACGAGTACAGAATTCCGCCAATGTTTATGTAGGAGTCGGTCTCATCCGTGATGCTGATGTCGACCAACTGTTCGCGGGCGCTCGAATACTCAAGCTGTTCTTCGCCCGGGCGGTACGGCCGCCGATCGGCAGAAAGGGGATTCAGTGCCCGTTTCGTCTCGAGAAACAGGTCATCATCGGTGAGCCGTCGTGCGCCGAGGTCGGCTGCCTCGAGCGCGGTCTCCACGCCCCGCAAGAGGCTCTCAAATTGTGTGACCAACTGCTGATGCTCCTGGACACTGCGTTGAATGCACTTGCGGGCTGACAGGCTGAAGGCGTTTCCTGACGGCTTCAAGGGTTTGCCGGCAAGACGGTGATGAAGGATGGGATCCCAAATGAAATAAACATGCAGCAGAGTCCGAGAGTAGCAACCACAGAGCTCTCGGTTTTTCCATTGCTCGACCCGCAACCGGTCAAGAATCTCAACCCCTTCTCGTTCCGAACGCTGACCGAGGACATATTGCTGAAGGAGGTCTCCAAGATCTTCAAGGGTCTCGTAGCGGAACTGCACTCGCATGCTCTGTTCGGGCAAGGAACGCAACAGCGCTTCGAGCATGAGCTTTCCACGATCCCGTCCCTCGTCACTTGCGAAATACGATGCCAATCCCTTCAACTCGTAACCCGCGACGAACGCCCCATTGGTTCGAACCACAACGTTGTCCAGGTAATCGCGCACCGGGAGTTGTTCACACAGGGCTGCGTCCTGTAGTTTGCGTTCGTGTTGTTCTAGCGTCAGCGGCACGTTCATTCCTCTCTCAGATATGGTGTCCGCATCTCGCGATCACGGGCCAAGGCACAGTAAGCACGCGGTTTTATGTAGAAGAACGCGAGATCACGCACATAGCCGCGTGGCTTCCCGTACTTGAAAGCCATCAGCAGAGGCACCATCAGAAGCGGCACGCCGTACTGCAGCACAAGGTTCGTCGGGATCCCAGCAATCTCGCCTCCCACAAAGTGCCCAATCACATTCATCACCGCTGCTGCACCGAGCACAATGAAAAGGTCCTCAAACTCAAGCAGCATGAAGGTCACTCGTGTTTGCAGATTGCGGTTGACCGGTGTCACTTGCAATGGCATGACTTTTCGTCTCCTAACGAACCCCGGCGGTTCCGTGTTGAACCCAGAATTCGCCAAGGCGCAACAATCCTGACAGCCCAAAGCAACACATGGCGGAGATGAGGTTGCGAACCCAGGCCTCGCCGATCGTCATGCGCTCAAGCAACCCCGCAAAGTGTGCGACCGCGAGCACAACTTGGCCCGCACCATAAAGCGGCAACAGAACGTTGCCGACCCAGTTCACCAGTGTCAGCACCGAGATCCAGTAGCGGTCCGGGTTGTTCCAGGCCGCTTGATTGCTGAACGACTCCATCACACGAAGTAAACCGGAGCACATCAATGACGCCAGCGCTGCTTGGCCGAGGTTTGAGCATGGTTGCCCCTTACTGAAGCGGTAGATCGCAGCGGCAGCGAATAAACCGGCCATGGTCGGCATGATGACGTTGCCCAGCCAGTTCGTCAGGTTGAGCAATCCATTTGTAAAGTTCACTGGATCACCTCCGATCCTCATCCGCCGACCATGGCTTGAACCAGCTTCCAAATTCCCGAAACACTCAAGAATGCCAGGCCCGATCCAACCAGCGGCATGAACGGCCGATGGCGGGCATAGTTGAAAATAGCTCCCACAATGGCCAATCCTGCCGCCTCTGGCAAAATTGTTCCCGCCAGAAAGTTCCATCCGGAGGTCAGCATGTCTGTCGTAGCGAACTCGGAACCGCTGTTCCAGCTCTGCATGAGCTGGACCGTCCCGGATACAGACAAGAGAAAAATGCCGGCGATGATGGACGCGAGCGGGTTATGCCCCTCGGCGGCGTCGAGCGCGGCTTTCAAGACACAAAATGCAGCCAGGATGGGGACTAATCTGGCGACGACGATGTTTGAAATGAAACCGGTGAAACTGTTCTCCACACTGGCGACCCAGGGGCTGCTGATACCGCCGGCTTGAGCCGGCATCGAGATACCTTGTGCCGCAAACCACGACAAGAACTGAGGAAGCGTCAACAGAATCACCGACCACAGCGCCCATCGCTGGAATTTGCCTCCCGTCTGAAAGTTGACTCCACCTTCCTGCCGCAGTGCGATTCCCGCCAGCACCATGGTGCAGATGGCGGCCGGAACAGCCATGTCGAGCAGGAGCTTCATCAGATCGGCGATGATTTGCGGTAATGTCATTGCTCAGCAACCTGTCGTGCGTCGCTCTTACTGAACTCCGGCGGTGCCATTCGCAATCCAGAACTCAATCAGGCGCGTTAGCCCGGAAATGACCAGAAGTCCGCCAGCCGTGACCGCCCATCGCGCTACGCCGCGTCCCTGCGAATAGGAGATAACCGCCATGACAACGGCGAGCGCTGCGCCGACAGGAGAGATCACGTTGCCGACCCAATTGACCAGATTGAGAACGGTTCCTTCGGGCTGGGCGGCGGTTTGCCCTTGTACGGCTTGGCCTGTTGCAGGCTGCTGCCCGAGGTTCTGGGCATAGCTCACAATCGGGAACAGCTGAAGCGAGGTGACAACCAGAACAGCAATGAGTGCACAGCGATGCCGAGCGTTTGGGGAACCAGCCAATCTCATATTTCTCGTCTCCTGCAACCTCGACGCGCTCAGTTCTCCGCGCCGAAGGCGAGAACATAAGGGCCTTTCAAATTTCGGGCAAGTCGCAAGAATGTGAAAGTCGTCTCAGGAAGTATGGGGATTCGAGAACTAGAACGACTAAGACTTGGAAGGTCGTGTCAACCTTTGTCGTCGATAAATTTCAGAGAGGAAAATTGGGAGTTGCGTCTTTTGCGCAGGACATAAAGCAAGGAGTTGTGAGATGAACAGATGTGTCAGTTTGGTGCATCTCACAGAACCAGGTATGGTCGACAAATCCCTGTTCCATAATCTCCTCCTGATGGGCGCAGTTTGTTTTCTGGTTGCCGGATGTCAGGCAGTTCGTTTTTGCGGCACCCGAAATTCAAGCACCCGTCCGCGTTGCTGCTGAGGCACCCACTTCACGGCCTTTCGGAAGCGAACTGGAACGTAGAACTCAATCACGTTTGTCATGTCGGTGCTCCTCGTTCAACCTTCTTGGCTTGAACTCGTGAGCCATTGTGCAACTCGGTTCGAATTTCGGAAACCCTATATCGGGGAAGGTGCAAACTCTTTGGGAGGCAAAGCAGATCCTACTAATGAGCTAGAGAAACCTAGTCATTTGGGCCGCAAATGGTGTGGCGCTGCAACCGCGGCCGAACTTAGTATCGGGAATACCGCTAGAGCTCTATGGCGCGCAATATCCAGGAGGAAAAGCAATCAATTATACGCCGAGCCCAGCTGGGCCAGCATGCCCGGTGCCATTCAACGGACCCTACTGCCCCACTCAAAACGGAACACAGGGCAACTTCCCGCGCAATTACCTCCGTGGATTCGGAGCTTCACAAGCGGACCTCGCCTTTCAGCGTGAATTTCATTTCACGGAAAGAATCCAGCTTCGCTTTCGCGGCGAGTTTTCTAATATGTTTAATCACCCCAACTTCGGTCCACCCACTAACAACCTAACGAGTCCTCTCTTCGGCTACTCGACGGCGACGCTGAACAACAGCCTCGGCTCTGGAGGCGCAAACGGGGGCCTCAATCCGCTGTACCAAATTGGCAGCCCGCGCTCAATCCAACTCGCGCTCAAGCTGCAATTCTAGGTCAGAATCCCATTTAGACCTTCGTTAGTGGTCTAAGGCGGGAGCACTTTCTGTTGACTGGTTCAGCTCCTGCTGCAACCGTAGCAGCTGGCGCAATTGGTCAGTGCTGGCCGTATTGGCTGCCGCGACACCTCGCGCACGTGATGCCGCCGGAATCTGATTGGACTTTGGAGCTTGTTGAAGCACCAGATAAATCGGTGCACCCGCTGGCACTGTGACCACGATCTGTTGATTCACTGCCAAGCGTGAAATCTCCTCATCTCCAGTCTCTCCAATATTGCTGGCGGCGCGCTCTCGCATAAGATCCGACTCGCTGAGCGGCTGGTTCAAGCTGCCTTGCCCCAGAAACAGCGAGCCAGCCTGACCAATTCCGGATAATGATCTGACGAGGACGTTCTTTCCTGTGTTCTTGCCTTCAACCTTTCCCTTCAGAGGTCGCAGGTCCAAACCTGTGGCGACGGCCTCGATGGGAATGGACGCGCCGCCCGGCATCAGGAGGGATTCGAATTGCAGGTCAACATACCCTGAACGGTTGGCCTCTCTGATATGACCAACCGCCTTCGCTCCTGCGGGAACGATGATTTCTCCATCTAGTTCATAGTTGTATTCGATCACCGCTAGAACTGGTGCGCGAACAGCAGTACTAGCGGCTGAATCCAACCGTGCCCGCAACCGCGTACCTGTAGCCAAGCCCAAGCCAAGTTCAGCCGGCGCTTCATTCGCAGTCTGAGGACCAGCGGACCCGGCAGAGATCTTGCGCACGTAGATTAGCGAGGGCTTTTCCATCGCCTCGCGCTCCGCCTTATTCCTATCGTTTGCGTCAGCACTGGATCCCGCCTGGTATGGGGGTGCTTGCCACTTGTCTCCAAAGGGCGGGATGGAGCCTAAGGTTCCTGGCGCGCTAGGCTGCGCAACTTGCGAAGTATTTGCTCCCGATCGAATTGCTGTCCTCTGCAGGTCGCTTTCGTTGACAAATCCCCTGTGGGCTTCCTTTACTGCCGGACGCCCGGAATCGGTGATCGGGAATAGGCTTTTCGCGGCGCCCTCATTGCTGGTTTCTATGGTTGACTCGGTCTTAGTGGCGGCACGGCCTTGGGTCTTCTGTGGCGCGTTCCGATGGGGGATGAAGACGGCAACGAAGATCAGAATTGCCGTCACAACCGCGCCCGCCGCAATGATGACGAAACGATTCTGTTGGATTGGCTGCCTCGCGCGTTGCTTGCTTCTGGTCGCGGCCTCTTGCAAAGCATCGGCCGGGAGCACGGGAGTCGAAACATCATCAGCTTCAGCCACGCCGAGATTTTCGACTAAACCGGTGCTTCCGTTGTCGCTATGTCCATTTCGACGAGTCACTTCCCACCCCCAGCAACTGGAGCTACGAACGCAATGGGCGCCAACACCGGACGGTCGACCTCTTCTACCTGGGCAACTGCCAGCAAGAGCCGTTCATTCGATTCCTTAAAGCTTGGCCTTTCGAAAAGGACCACGCCATCGGCTCTCGCGCCCGGCGCGAGTTTGCGTGTTGTTAACCAATAGTCCTCGATTGCAACCGGCTCAGCTTTGATTGCTTTCCGATGCTTATCCTTCGATGTGCCAGCCAGTTGTACTTGTGGTGGGAGAACCTCAATCGTGCGCGAGGAAGCATTCAGTAATGCGAACGCCACCGTCATTTGCTGTTCCTTCTCGCTTGTCGGGCCCACGGCAACCCGCAGCAACTTGCCTTCCCAGTGCGGATTTTCAACACGTTCTGCCTTCAGCAGTTGCTTCTGCTGCTTTGCGGCGGCGTTGGCGCCAGGAGGGCTCTCTGGTGGGTCTGCGGAGGCAATGCTCCGCGTCTCGCCCACCACAAAGCTGGAATGATTCGACGTAATCAAAAGGCTGCGCGGAGGCGCGAAGTTCAGAACGTAATCGACAACTTCATTCTGGTCCGATTTTCCCAAGCTCACCAGGCTCAATGGGATTTCTCGGCCGCTTTTAGTCGTGATTAAAGCATTGGTTTGCGCTGCTTTCCCGCTCGTGGTTTTGAAGAACACCAGTTGTGGCTCGGCTTCGGAGTGTTCGGCTCTAAACTTCCCAGGATCACCCAGCACGACCGAACTGACTTCCTCGAGCACTCGAACCGAGCTGACGTAGTCCGGTCGCAGATGAAGGATCAAGACCTGTTCGGGATCAACACTCCGGTTCACGATTCGTGCGTGCGGCAAATCGCCTTGGGCCGCGCACATGCCGGACGTCAACCAACAAATCATTATCAGATGCACCAAACTCAGACATTTGTTCATCTCACATCTCTTTTCTCAGTGGCCGTGGTTTCTGCTTCAAGGCTTGCTTCGTGAAGATAAGCTGCTCGAACGCTTGAGACGTACCGGACGACGTCAGAATTTCTGTAGCTGAGGGCTCTTCTCTCAATGCGCTCTTCACCGACATAGTAAGCAGCCACCGCGAGCCTGAGATCGTAATGAAACCGCTCGATGAGCCAGGCGAGATAGCGCACACCGCCAGACACGTTTTGATCGAGATTGCATCGGTCCGTCACCCCCAGCCTCGTTGCAGTTTCGGGCATCAACTGCATAAGCCCCAGAGCGCCCTTCGTAGATTCTGCGCAAGGCCGCCAATTTGATTCGCGCTCCACAATCGCCCGAGCGAGCGCAACCGGAACGCGATAGTGGTTCGCATATGCCGTCACGTAATATTCGGCTTCTGCCCGAGTCGTTCGCACACCCGATTGCGCCTGGCAAATCGCGGCTGCGCACCACACGACGATCAGCAAGGTTTTCATGCTGCAGGGCCTCGCCGGGCCTCGGCACTGTACTGCTGCGCGTCGTAAATGAGGCTGGCAAAACCATCGCGCAGCAGAAGTTTCCGCCGATCGGCCTCGGTCTTGGCCAGCAACGGAAGGAGAATATCTCTCATCTCCGCCGTAATTTGTTCCGTCCCCAGAATCGTGAGTGCCTGCGCAAGGTCCAGAATTTCGGACACAGAAGGCGGTTTCTCGAGGCTCCAGCCGCGCAGCGCCTTGGCGAGTCCTGCCATACCGGCATGGAATTCGCGGCTCGAGTCCGGCGTTCGCAGCGCCACAATTTCTGCTTCACGTTCGGCGGTCGGGTGTTCAACGCGGAGATAGAAGCTGCGACGGCGCAGTGGATCGCCGATGCGCCGTTCTTCGTTCGAAGTCAGCACAACAAATGGAATGCTTTTCGCCCGAATCGTGCCGAGCTTTGGGATGCTGAGAGTCCAGGCGCTTAGGAGTTCCAACAGCATGGCTTCGAATGCGTGGTCTACTTTATCGAGTTCGTCAATCAGGAGGACACAGGGCTTCTCGTACTCGAGAGCGCTGAGCAAAGGGCCCGCGATGAAGAATTGCCGGCCATGCAGTCCGGTCTGCAGCGATTCCCAATCGACAGTGTTGGATTTTGCCTTGAGTTCGACGCAAAGCCTCTGCAGCGATTCATCGAATTTCCCGATGGCTTTTTCTTCGTCGATACCTTCGTAGCATTGCAAGCGCTCGACAGTTGTGTCTGCCGCCCCCGCAACAGCGTAGGCCAGCTGCGTCTTTCCGCTTCCTGCCGGGCCTTCCAGAAGCAGTGGTTTATGGAGCTTGGCTGCCAGGTAAACGGTTGTGCTTGCGATTGAATCCGTAATGTAGCCGGCATCCCGAAGACCTCGCTCAACCTGCTCGAGTGACGAAAACATTTCTGCTTTTCCTTGGCCAGCCTGCCTCGAATTGCGAAGACGCTCGCGAAGTTAATCCGATCGAAAATTTCAGTCAAATGGCCACGAATTTCGGAGTTGAAACGTCGCGAAGTCTTCGCCTGTGGGCCTTGACCGAATTCAGCGGTGGCCCTAAAAGCAGTGCAAGTGGGAGGCCAGCCGTGGCGGTGATCAACGTTCAGAACCAGCAGAGGCGCTTTCTCGGCACCAAGGCCGCTGCCGAATACTCAGGAATTCCAGCCGGCACCTTGCGCGCCTGGAGGTGTCAGGGCATCGGGCCGAAATTCTATAAACCCCGCGGACGCGCGCTGTATGATGTGTCTGACCTGGATGAATTCATCCAGTCCGGCATCCGCGTTTCCTCTGTGCGCGCAAGCAGGGAGGAACGGAATGTCTATCTACCTGCGGGGTGAGGTCTGGTACTACCTTTTCTACATCAACGGAAGGCGGTACCGCGGCAGCACCAAAACCAATAACGAAAAAGAGGCGCTGCGTGTCGAGGCCAGGAAACGAGTTGCGGCAGAGCAAGGGCAATCCTTGCGGCCCCAACGAGTTCCCCTGCTTCGGGAGTTCGTCAAGCCCTTTGAAGAATGGCTCGACAAAACCACGCTGGCCGCGAACACCAAGAGCGATTACAGGAACGGCCGACGTCTGATCCTGAAGACTCCGCTTGCAGGGATGAGGATGGATCTGATTACGGCCGATGACGTCGAAACCATGAACTTTCACGAATCGCCCCACAGCCGCAACTCGGCCATTCGGACAGTGCGACGGATGTTGGGCAAAGCCCGCGACTGGAAACTGCTTCGTGAGGTCCCGAGAATCAAGACCGTAAAAGTATTCCCCAGGGACCGCATGATCTCGGTCGATGACGAGAAACGGCTCCTTGCGGCGGCGAAGCGGCCCTTAAATGACGTGCTCACGATCATGCTGGATTCAGGAATGAGAAACGGGGAGGTCACGAGAATGCGCTGGGAGAACATCGATTGGAACAGCGCCTTCTATTTCAACCCCAAGGGCAAAACGCGCAAAGCCCGGCGGCATGTGCCGCTGAGCGAGCGTGTCATCGCTCTGCTCAGAAACATCCAGCAGGAGCAGTCGAAAGAGCAGTCTAAGCAGCCGTCAAAAGGACGCGAAGGATGGGTGTTTCCTTCGAAGAAATCCCCGTCCGGATATATCGGGCTGAGCGGTCTCGAGCACAAGTTCAGAAAGCTTGCCCGAACGCTCGGGATTCCGGATGCGCTGAAACTCTACTGCGCGCGGCACACGTTCGGCACGGTGGCGATGGCGGAAACGAAAGATCCGGGACTGGTCCGAGAAGTGATGGGGCATGAAAGCCTCACCACGACGCTCGGGTATCTTCACCCGGAAACGGCTGCGATCAAGGCGGTCATCGATCGTCGCAATCAGCAGAAGCTTAAGGACGAAGCTGTGGAAGAGCAGCGTGGCGGTGGACAACTGATTCAGGGGAAATACGTGATGTAAAAATCAGTTGCACAGCCACAGAAACAGCCACAGCAACTGATTTTGTGGACTGGGGTCTCTGTAAGTAGTTGAAAGATGGTGAGCGCGGAAGGAATCGAACCTTCAACCTACTGATTAAGAGTCAGTTGCTCTGCCAATTGAGCTACGCGCCC
>Ga0335085_10012772_pt1 | contig 12349 bp, 11 predicted proteins | sample Lox_Sample_45_FD_206712 | JGI IMG/M metagenome (GOLD analysis project Ga0335085, IMG submission 206712) | Soil microbial communities from Loxahatchee National Wildlife Refuge, Florida, United States - Lox_Sample_4.5 | ecosystem: Environmental > Terrestrial > Soil > Wetlands | place: USA...
CACTTCCACAATGGCGCCGATCTTTCCACCGGCGTGGATATAGGACCCGACGATACCTTCCGAAGTGGCTCGCTGCGCCTTTTTCGCGGCAGCGGCTTGTCCCTTCTTGCGCAGAAGATTGATCGCCTGCTCGATATCACCGCCGGACTCCGCCAATGCATTTTTGCAGTCAGAAAAGCCCGCGCCGGTGCGGTCGCGCAACTCCTTCACAAGTTGCGCAGGAATACTCTTCTCAGGTGTAGCCATAAGATGCACACATTCCTTCTATATTCAAGAATTCGATCTGTTTATAGCTATTAGACGCTCTAAGCGCCGGATCGGTGAAACAGGGAAAAAATTCGTCTGCAAGGCTATCGGCGATGGCCGCTTTCATCCGACCCGTACTGCACCGAAGCCTCCTCCGGCGGCATAACTTCTTCCGCCACCGGTTCGCCTTCGACGAAGTCGCCTTCCTGCTTCTCGTAGACTTCGTATGCGCTGGTATCGACGTATTCGGGAGACTCCTCGGCAGCCATATCTCCAGCCGCTTTGGTGTCCGCGATCTGCGTCTGCTCGAAAGACTGGCGGCCCACGAGTACTGCGTCGGAAATCTTCGATGTGAACAGGCGAATGGCGCGAAGAGCATCGTCATTGCCCGGTATGATCCAGTCGACGAGGCCAGGATCGCAATTCGTGTCTACGATCGCTACCACCGTTACGCCCATGCGGCGCGCTTCGCGCACGGCAATTACCTCGGAGTTCGGGTCGATCACGAACATTACGTCAGGGAGCGTCGCCATGCTTTCGACGCCGGCAAAATTTTGCTGGAGGTGCTTCAGCTCGCGTTCGAGGCGCGCGGCTTCTTTTTTGGGAAGCGCGGCCATGCGGCCGTCTTCGATCATGGCTTTCAACAATTTGAGACGCTTGATCGACTTCTGCAAGGTAACCCAGTTGGTCAAAGTGCCGCCAAGCCAGCGGTGATTGACGTAATACATTCCGCAGCGTTCGGCTTCTTCCTTGATGGCTTCCTGAGCCTGGCGCTTGGTGCCGAGGAAAAGAACGCTCTTGCCCTGACCGGCGCGTTCGGAAACAAAGCGAGCAGCATCGCGGAACATCTTCAAAGTCTTCTGCAGGTCGATAATGTGAATGCCGTTGCGTTCGCCGAAGATATACTCCTTCATCTTCGGGTTCCATCTGCGCGTCTGGTGGCCGAAGTGAACACCCGCCTCCAGAAGCTCTTTCATTGTGATTTCGACTGCCAAAGTACCTCCTTTTTTCGAAGGGATGCTTCGAATCGGACTCGCCGCTGGGCGATTAGCCCGAACAGCATCCTTTTTCGCCGGTTCCTTGCCGGCCGTGAGATTCGTCCGGCCTCGCGGCCGGACGTTACAACAAAACTACCGCTTGCTGAACTGGAAGCGACGGCGCGCACCCTTCTGCCCGTACTTCTTCCGTTCCTTCATGCGCGGATCGCGCGTGAGGAAACCGTTCTTACGCAGAGACGGGCGCAGCTCGGGATTCAACAGCGAGAGGGCGCGGGAAAGACCCATGCGAACCGCTCCGGCCTGTCCGCCGACGCCGCCGCCCTTTACCTGTGCGCGAACGTCAAGCTGATCGAGCATCTGCGTGAATTTCAGCGGCTCGACCGCGGCGGTGTGCCAGGCTACGTTGCGAAAATAATCTTCCACCGGGCGACCGTTGACCGTGAACTTCGCCGCACCGGCCTTGATGTAAACGCGCGCGATCGCCTCGCGTCTGCGGCCCGTGCCGTAGAACTGCTTGGCTCCATTGCTACCCAAAGAATTCGGCGTAGAACTCAACTTTCCTCCTCAAATGTGCAGCGGACACGAATCCGTGCGCAGACACCAATCGGCTGACGCAAAGGGCCGAAGTACTACAGCGAGATAGGCTGGGGTTTCTGTCCGGCGTGCCGGGCGAGCGATTCTTTCCCGGCGTAGACGCGCAACTTCTTCGCGCGGCGAGCGCGAAGCTTGTTCTTCGGCAGCATTCCAAGCACTGCTTCCCGCACCACCTCTTCCGGACGCCGCGACAGCAGCGACTTCACGGATTCTTCCTTTAATCCGCCCGGCCATCCGCTGTGCCGGCGATACACCTTCTGATCGATCTTATTGCCGGTGAGCTTCACTCGCTCGGCATTGATCACCACAACATGATCGCCGCAATCCAGATGGGGCGTGTATTCCGGCTTATCTTTGCCAATCAAGAGGCGCGCTACGCGCGTAGCGACACGGCCCAGAACCTGATCTTCGGCGTCGATCACGAACCAGTTCTTGCCAACCATCAAAGCTTCGGCCTCGCGGCCCTTGGGAACGTACGTCTGCATCGATCCAGTTACACCTTTCCGGTAGAGACAAACCCCAAGTCTAGGCTATGGCGGAGGGCAAGTCAAACAGAGAGTGCCTTTGGAAGAGCCTACTCACATCGTATCCCCCTGGTGGGGTTGAAATGTGTGAGTGAGAAGAGACGAAGGAGATCGTAGCGCCAAAGAGCGGACAGCGGATAGCATCCTTATGCTCGTTTGCCAGAACTGCAGGGTAACTCGCAAAACCTTTTCCGAGCTTCACTTAGATTAACTCTCATTACTCATCGTCTCCGAGGACGAATTGGCGGCTTCAAGATAGCAACGAGTACGGTACAATTATGAAGTCTTGCTCTCCGTTAACAACATCACGATGCGCTTCGGCGCTCGAATACTGTTCGAAGACGTCAATTGCACGTTTTTCGCCGGGCGCAGGTATGCGATTACGGGTCCAAATGGCGCGGGGAAATCCACGCTGATGAAGATCCTCACGGGCGAAATCGATCCCACAAAAGGTGACGTAACGCGCCCGAAAAAGCTCGGCGTGCTGCGGCAAGATCAGTTTGCCTTTGACAAGCACCGCGTGATCGACACGGTAATCATGGGAAATGCAGCCCTTTGGAGCGCGTTACAGGAGCGCGACGCGCTTTACGCGAAACCGCACGAGGAATTGACTGACAAGGACGGCATGCGGCTCGGCGAACTCGAAGGCATTATTGGCGATGAGGGCGGCTACACTGCGGAAGCGGATGCCGGGTTGCTGCTTGATGGACTGGACATCGATCATTCGCTCTATGAACGCAAGATGAGCGAATTGCAGGGCGGGCAGAAAGTCCGCGTGCTGCTGGCTCAGGCGCTTTTTGGGAGTCCGCCCTGCCTGCTGCTCGACGAACCTACCAACCATCTCGACCTCGATTCGGTCCACTGGCTTCAGGATTATTTGTGCGAATACGAGGGCGTGCTGATCGTGATTTCGCACGACCGGCATTTCCTCAACAGTGTTTGCACGCATTGCGCGGACATCGACTATCAAACCGTCATTATGTACAACGGCGGATACGACGATATGGTGATCGCGAAGACCGCGGTTCGCGCGCGCGTGGAAGCAGAAAATGCCCAGCGAGAGAAGAAAATTGCGCAATTGCAGGAGTTCATCGCGCGATTCTCGGCGGGAACGCGCTCTGCGCAAGCGACCTCCCGCAAAAAAGAGGTTGAGCGGCTGCAAACAGCCGAACTGGCGAAATCGAATATCGCGCGGCCGTTCATTCGGTTTCAAGTCGATCAGGCTTCGGGTCGCCATCCGCTGGAGATCAAGAGCGTCGCGAAGTCCTATGACGGAATGAAAATTTGGAAGCCGTTTTCAGCCAGCATCGAGCGCGGCGAGAAGATCGCTTTGATGGGCCGCAACGGAACTGGCAAAACGACGCTACTGCGCTCGCTGGTCCGCAATGCGCCTGGAAAAATCGAAGACGCAGACAGAAATTTCGCCGCCGATGGCGGCCAGGTGATCTGGGGTCACAACGCGTCGGTCGGTTATTATGCGCAGGACCGTTCGCACACGATCGATAAGAAGACGACGACCATGCAATGGCTCGCCGATTTCGATCCGCGCGCCACGCAGGAGCAGCTTCGCGGGCTGCTTGGACAGATGCTCTTCAGCGGCGACGACGCGATGAAGTCCACCAAGGCACTTTCCGGTGGAGAGTCCGTCCGCCTCATTCTATGCCGCCTGATGCTCGCGAAGCCGAATATTCTCGTACTTGATGAGCCTACGAACGATCTTGATCTCGAATCGATCAACGCCCTCAATGTTGCGCTGCAGAAATACGACGGCACGATCCTAATGGTGACGCACGATCACGACGTGATCGACGAGGTTGCGACGCGCATCTGGCACTTCAAAGACGGCCGCGTCGAAGATTTCAAGGGGCCTTACGCCGACTACCTCGCTTACGCCAAAGAAAAAGCGTCTTAAGGATTTTTCGGCAGCTTCCTCGCATCTCGCGTTTCTTCTCAAATCGTTCACGCCGCCGCAACACTGCGCCTGCGCGGAGTTTCCGTTACAGCGAGTGATGCTACAATCAAGCCGATCATGGCGCGATCACCATTCACGATAGGAATTGTGCAAGACGCGGCGACTGCGGATATCACGGCGAACGTTGCGCGTGCGGAAAAGCACATTCGCGAGGCTGCGCAGCGTGGCGCGCAGATCGTGTGCCTGAAGGAGCTGTTCAACGCGCCTTACTTCTGCAAAGCCGAGCAGCATGACCGATTTGACCTGGCCGAGCCGATCCCCGGCCCTACTACTCAGCGTATGCAGGCGCTCGCGAAGCAGTTGGAGATTGCGCTTATCGTTCCGCTTTTCGAGCGAGAAGCGCCCGGCATTTATCGAAATTCCGCCGCTGTAATTGACGCCGACGGCAGCCTGATGGGCGTTTATCGAAAACTGCATATTCCCGACGATCCGCTCTACTACGAAAAGTTTTACTTCACGCCCGGCGATGTTTCTGCTGCGGCCCAATCGCACGAAGTGCCGGGATTTAAGGTTTGGAAGACGCGCTACGCGACGATTGGCGTGCTGATTTGCTGGGACCAGTGGTTCCCGGAGGCCGCCCGGATCATGGCTCTTCTCGGAGCGGAAGTTCTTTTCTATCCGACTGCGATTGGTTGGCATCCTTCGGAAAAGAAGGAGTGGGGCGCGACGCAGGTGGATAGTTGGCGGACGATGCAACGCGCCCATGCGATCGCCAACGGAATTTATGTCGCCGCGCCGAACCGCATCGGGCATGAAGACGAGCCCGGCAGCGACGGCATCGACTTTTTTGGCAATTCCTTCATCGCCGATCCTTCAGGCCGCGTCATTGCCTCAGCGGGCGAAGAAGAAACCGTACTCATAGCAGAGTGCGATCCGGCAGAGATCGAGTCAACCAGACGGAATTGGCCTTTCTTGCGTGATCGCCGCGTCGACGCCTACGGTCCGATTTTGCAGCGGTACATCGCCGGATGAACCCTTCCGCACCGAAACTGCGGATGCCCGCGGAGTGGGAGCCGCATCGCGCGACCTGGATTGCGTGGCCCCATCACGAACCTGACTGGCCCACAAAATTTGAAGCGATTCCCTGGGTATACGCTGAGATAGCGCGCGTTCTCGCTGAGCATGAGCCTGTTGAAATTCTTTGCGAGTCGGCGGGTGCTATCGAGAGCGCTCGCACGATACTTAACGCACATGCAGTTTGTATGGATCGCGTCAGGCTGCACGTCGTTCCCACCGACCGCGTCTGGCTGCGCGATAGCGCACCGACTGGCGTCATTGACGAAAGCGGCCGTGTAGTGCTGCTGAATTGGGCGTTCAACGGCTGGGCTAAATACGACAATTGGAAACGCGACGCGGAAGTTGGAGCGGCAATCGCCGAAAAAACCGGACTAACGAGAATTGAACCTTTGCGACAGGGTACTCGGCAGCGCCTTGTGCTCGAGGGCGGCGGCATTGAAACGAATGGACAGGGGCTTCTGCTCGTCACCGAGGAGTGGCTACTGAGTGATCTCCAAATCCGCAATCCTGGATTCGATCGGGAGCAATATGAGCGGGTGTTTGCGGAATGGCTCGGAGTTCGCAAGACGATCTGGCTGGGCGCGAGCTGCGCGGGCGACGATACTCACGGACATGTCGACGATGTCGCGAGATTCGTTTCGCCGGATACGATTGTGCTCGCGATTGAGCCCGATCCAGCTGACGAAAATTATTCGCTTTCGATGGACAATTTGCGGCGTCTTGAACTCGCGTCACGCGATCCGGCGGTCGGCCCGTTGCGGATCGTTCGGCTTCCCTTCCCGCGACCGGTGATGATGCTTGGCGAACGCCTCCCCGCCAGTTATGCGAATTTTTACATCGCGAATGGGATTGTCATCGTCCCGACGTTCAATGACGCAAACGATGTCGTGGCCCTGCAAACACTCGCCGGACTTTTTCCGCGCGGCAGGGTCGTCGGTATTCACGCGCGTGACTTGGTCTGGGGACTGGGAACGCTACACTGCCTCACTCAGCAGGAGCCGCAAGGTGCGACTGCATCGAATATTCGATAATTGCGCGGGCAGAATGGGCTGGCCGTATACTCGGTCATTCCGTCTCAAGGAGGCTGTGCAATGAAGCTCCGGATTCTGGCAAGAGTGTGTGGGCTTGCTGTCGCGCTTGCCGGCGCGTTTCTAGCGGGCACATGGGCTCAAACGCAAACGCAGAGCCCAATTTTGAAATGGCCGCTGAGTTTGGAAGCCGTTCACGCTGCACCCACTGTTCATCACGTACTTTTCGAAAATGATTCCGTGCGTCTACTGGAAGTAACCGTTCAGCCGGGCCAAACTGAGCCTCGGCACTGGCACATGTATCCGTCGGTATTTGCGATAAATGGAGTGCAAGCGGCGCTGTCGGATCACACGGCTGCGGGTGAGACGAACAGACCCCGGCAATATGAAGAGGCCGACTGGTCGCAACCGCAATGCAGGACGATGCCCGTTCAGGCGCCGCATCAGGTTACCGATACGGATTCATTCCCAGTTCACTTCTACCGCCTGGAATTCAAGAAAATGGATGGGAAGAGTATCGAAACGAACTGGGCGCAGTATAAACACTAGGAAAACTGCGCCCTCAAAATTGATTACTGGCGGGCAGCCGCGGGCGCACAGAACTTGTCGAAGGCTTGCTTCAATTTCTGCGAGATTGTGACAGGATCGCTCGTCTCGATGTCGCGCCGCTCCAGCATGAAAGCGACTTTACCCTCGCGCATCAGCGCAATCGAGGGAGAAGAAGGAGCATAGCCTGTAAAATAGCTGCGCGCCCTTGCCGTCGCTTCCTGGTCCTGGCCGGCGAATACCGTCGTCAGCACTTCTGGCCGCGCGCTGTTGTTAAGCGCGTTGACAATCGCGGGCCGCGCCTTCCCGGCGGCGCATCCGCAGATTGAATTCACCACCACGAGCACGGTGCTACTTTGCCCTTTCAGCGCCGAATCGACTTCCTGCGCTGTGCGCAGCTCGCGAAATCCGACTCGCGTCAATTCTTCACGCATGGGCTTCACAAATTCTTCTGGGTACATGGCAACTCCTCTTTCAGGTCAGGTGCAAACATCACGCTCGTCTATAAGACAAATATAGCACGCAAAAAACATCAGCAGGCACGCATGGAAGCGATCCATGCGCCGATGCGCGCATCAGCCCTGAAGAGCTTCACGCTGCACGCTCAAAAATTCCTGCGGCGCCCATCCCTCCGCCAATGCACATCGTCACCATCCCGTATCGCGCATTCCGGCGTTCCATTTCTCGCAGGATCGTGGCCGTCAGCTTTGCCCCCGTGCAGCCAAGCGGATGCCCAAGCGCCACAGCGCCGCCATTCAGGTTCACGCGCGCCGGGTCCAGACCCAATTCTTTCATAACGCTGAGCGATTGCGCCGCGAAGGCCTCGTTCAGTTCGATCACATCGATCTGCTCAAGCTTCAGCCCAGCCAGCTTCAGCGCCTTGGGGATCGCATAGATCGGGCCGATTCCCATGATCTCCGGGGGGCATCCCGCCGTCGCGTAAGCAACAAATCGCGCCATTGGTTTAAGCCCCAGCGCCCTGGCGCGCTCCGCGCTCATCACCACAGCCGCGGCGGCTCCGTCGCTCATCTGCGAGCTGTTTCCGGCCGTGACGGCGCCTTTCGCATGAAACGCGGGTTTCAACTTCGCCAACGCTTCCATCGAAGTATCCGCGCGCGGCCCCTCGTCAGTCTCAAAGAGTGCCGTTAGCGTCTTCGGCTTCGTGCTCGGCTTGGATGAACTACCGTTCGCGCTCGCCTCCACGTAGTTGTACGAAATTTCGTAGGGCACAATCTCGTCTTTGAACTTACCCGCGGCGATCGCCGCAATCGCCTTCTCGTGACTCTTAAGCGAAAACTCGTCCGCTTGCTCCCGCGTAATTCCGTATTTCTTCGCTAGATTTTCCGCTGTGAGCCCCATGCTCAGGTACGTATCCGGATAGTGGTCCATAAGCCAGGGGTTGGGAGCAACCTTGTTTCCCCCCATAGGCACCAGGCTCATCGATTCGGTTCCGCCCGCCACAGCCACATCGCCTTGCCCGGCCATGATTCGCTGCGCTGCATCGGCAATCGCCTGAAGGCCGGAGGAACAGAACCGATTGATGGTCATCGCGGGCACTTCCACCGGAAGTCCGGCGCGCAGGGAGGCAATTCTCGCCACGTTCATTCCCTGCTCCGCCTCAGGCATCGCGCAGCCAATCACAACGTCTTCGACATCCCCTGGCGCAAGCCCCTTCGCGCGCGTAATCGCCTCGCGGATCACGGCCGCCGCCAAATCGTCCGGCCGGGCTGCGCGCAAACTGCCCTTCCCGGCCTTTCCAACAGCGGTGCGAACGGCGCTTACGATGACAGCTTCTCGCATGCTCGGTACCTCTCGCGTCAACTACTCCACAATTCCAAGTATTGGATGCTTTTGCCCTCCAAAATGCAACAGCGCCGCGCGGCCTTTTGTTTCGCTAGGCCACGGGGCGCTGAGTCATATTCGCGATCGAACTCCAGCTACTGCCGCTGGAACCTGATCGTCACGGTCACATCGGTCGCTATGGGCACACCGTCCAGGGTCGCCGGCTGGTACTTCCAGCTTCGGAGCGCGCTCGTGGCCGCTGCCTGCAGAGTAGCCGGTCCGGAGACTACCTTCATGGATGCCACGTTCCCTGTCTTGTCCACGTGCGCCAGAATCACGACGTTCCCCGAAATTCCAGCGGATCGTGCCGCAGAAGGATAATTCGGAGAGACTGAATGCAGGAGTTTCGGCTGGGCGATCACACCTCCCACACGCACACGAGTAAGGGGCGGCTGAGACGGTGGAGGCGGAGGCGGCGCCGCTTCGGAGGAACCAAGCACTCCCGGCAATGTTTCCGATCCACCCGTCGCTGCGCTGACTGAGGGTGCTGTCGTCAGAGCAGGCGCTCCCATCCGGCTCGTGTCGTTGGCGCGAGCGAGAGGCCGCGCATTTGTCGGAGCGAAGGTTTTCTCTACTGTCGAGGGGCTGGGCGTGGCTGGAGCCGCGGGCCTTAACTCGCGCACGAGCGCATTCTCTGCCAATCGCGGCGGCTGCTCGGACGCGCTCGGTACAGTCCGATAGGGACGTTCAGCAGTCGCCGATGCAGGAGCCTGTGCCGACGCGATGCTCTCATCGGGCAGGGTCTCTTGTTGGGGGGCGGGCGATTCCGCAACCGGCGCGGCAGATGGTGGCGCGACAGGTTGCGACACCGCCGCAGGCGCTTGTGCCCGTGCTTGCCGTTCTGTCGAATGCTCCCGGAAATAAAAAGCACCGCCGGCCAACCCCACAACAAGAAAGAAGACGCAAGCCCCAATCCACATCCAATTGTTGCTTGGCGTTGCGGCAGGATGCTGCGTGGAGACGCCCAAATCGAGTCGAGCACCGAAATCGGAAGAAACCGCAGCCTGCCCCGTCCGGCCCGTTCCCCCTGTGAGCGTTCCAAACGTCCGGGGTTCTTCTATCTTTGTGTCACTCTCGGTCGCCTCGTTCGTCGCCTCCATAGGTGCAACGACCGAATGGGCAGAGGGCGCCACCTTGTGCGCCACAGGCAACGCGACACCGACAACCGGAGCCAACGCAGAAAGGCGACCAGCGGGAGGTGCAATGTGGGTCGCTGGAGATTGCAGCTCGGTATGGGCCGCCGGAGGTTGCACGTCTTCCTGCGATCCAATCGGCGCAAAAGCAGATTCATTTTGCGCCAGCGCCGCCGGAGCCTTCGGCATCGCTTCAACTCTCACGGTCACCGACGAAACCACGGGTTTCTTTTCGGGTTCGGGCACGGCCGACGTGGGTGGAGCGGCGGCAGGAGGCAATTCCTCATCGTCAGCCGGGAAGCGAACACCCCAATAGCCCACCTGCCGATGTGTGAACTCCACTTCGACATACGACTGAGAATTCGAATAAGCGCGCACCTTCACGACCCGACAGATCGCGTCCTGATTGGTGCGCAGGCTCGTGAGCACGAGCATTTGCCCAACACTGACCGCCGTAGCCATCCGCACGACTCCACCGTGCGGGAAAACGATCATCGTGGATGCCTCTTCCTCAAATGGCTCGGTGTGAGGAGTCACCCCGCGAACCACTTCCCTCACCCGCGAACCGTGTACACGCACCGGCACGTCGAGCGATACCGCATCGGCGCGCAACCTGTTCAAGTCGGGCTTAACTTGACCGGAGGGTGTGGCGGTCTTGCTCGCGATGCCCACAGCATCTAGCGTTTCTTTGGGAGGGGTCATCTTAAAGTTCCTCGTAGCTCATGCCTTATTTCAGATCGGACATTTCTCTGCACTCTTAAATGTTCCTAGTACTAGGACTACCTCACAATAGTACGATCGGCCTATATGTCCAATCGGTTGCGAAAGTGGCAGGTTTACCCTCCGCCGCGAGCCGTGCCACCCAATTTCACCCGGCAACCATCGTGATTCTAATCACAGCCCTGCGCGGTCGATGCCTATAGGCTACCTGCAGAAGTTGGGAGCTGGCGTTGCAAGGAGTTTTCTATGCGCACGGAAGAAGAGAAATCGAAGGCGGCTGAAGAGACGGCAGCGGAAATGGAGGAGCGGCAGGAGGTTCGTCGCCAGAAAGAGCAATCTCAGTGGCAAGATCTAAATCAAGGCATCCAAACGGGAACGCATGATACCCAGTATACTGGGCCGCGCTGGGGCTCTTCCTACAAAATCCGCAGGAAAAAATCCAAGTCCGGACAGTCCGGCGAAGAGAAGAAGGGCTAGCGACTCAGGGACACAGGCGGCCATGACCGTTGAGCTGGCCGCCCTCCGACATCAGAACTGCCGGACGATGATCCCCGTGAAATTTCGAGTCCCATCGGACGCGATCGCGAGGACGGTATTCTGGTCGATCACGTAATAAGCGATCGGATAGTCCTGCGAGCTCGTGCTGATCGTCGCGGTTCCGCGCCCGTTGGTATCCGGCGCAACGATCAGGGCCTGCACAATCGGCGTGCCCGCCGTTACGCCCCCCGGTAACATGTTCAAATTGAGCGTGCCCGTGGAGATTGTGGTATTGTTCACCGCAAATTGCCCGATAGTATCTTGCTGCGCTGCGGAACTGGTGCCCGTGAAATTCGCTGCATAGTTGCCCTGCAAACCCGCATTGCTCGTTTGCAGGAACGCCGTGCCCGAGACAACGCTCAACACATTGACGCTGTCCGTTTCCACCATCAGCATGGCGCCATTGGAGGCCTGATAACCCGCGTAATTCCACGTCCCAACGGTTTTGCCTGCCAGCGACGACGTGAGCGAAAAGGTGATCCGCCCCAACTGCGGATCGACGGAATAGGTGGTTGAAGTTATCAATGCCCCGAGTGAAATCGAGCCGACTCCAGCGTTCACATCCATTTCTCCGCCGGTAATTTGTCCCGAGCCGCTCGAAGTGAACACTCCGCCCTGCGAGAACGGGCCCTTTGAATTCTGTCCCGCCAGAGTAAACGGATAGTTTCCTTTCTTGAGTGAAGCGCTCGAAAACAATCCGCTCGTGTTTGGGGCGCTATAGACGTCCCCCGCGCTGAACGTCTTCCCGTCCGTCTCGATCAATTTCAGGTGGGTCGCGTCGATCACATAAAACGCGAAAACGAACGAGGTCTGCGTCGTCAGGCTGCGCGTGGTGGTCAATGTCAAGGTGCCTCTGCCCGTGCCGGGATTCGAGGCATCGGGGGAAAACGATCCCGCCAGTGTAGTGTCGTCGGTCTGCACTGTTCCCGCTTCGTTCAAGTCCCACACGCCGGGCGTCAGCGACCCTGAATTGCCGATCAGTCCGCTCGATTGAAACTTACCCGCCGCAGCAAAGATCGTCTTAAAAGTACCTTGCTCGGAGACTTGAAAAGCATACGGCCCGAAAGGCAGCGGCAAATTTACGGCGACCGGATCCTGTTGGTTGATCGTTCCGCTTCCCGACGCAGTCTTGTCGAAACGCACTAGCAGCGCCTGCTGAGCAGGCCGGCCAGCCGAGGCAATCGTATTCCCC
>Ga0335085_10012773_pt1 | contig 12348 bp, 13 predicted proteins | sample Lox_Sample_45_FD_206712 | JGI IMG/M metagenome (GOLD analysis project Ga0335085, IMG submission 206712) | Soil microbial communities from Loxahatchee National Wildlife Refuge, Florida, United States - Lox_Sample_4.5 | ecosystem: Environmental > Terrestrial > Soil > Wetlands | place: USA...
TGTACCGCCGACAGTTCCACCTGAACGAAAACGAAGTCGAGCTGATCGCGGGACTGATTCCGAAACAACAATTTCTAATCAAGACACCAGAACTGGCGAAGGTCGCAAATCTGACAGTTGATGCCAAGAGTTACTGGCTCTACACCAACGATCCCTACGACAACCGCAAACGCAAGGAAGCATTTGAACAATACGGCTTCGAGAAGGGACTCGATGTCTTGGCAGGAGGCGCTCGATGAACCCGCTGCTTCCGGGGCCGATCCTTCCGCCGGAACTTCTCCCGCAGATTTCCGCAGCCCTCTTTTCGATTATCGCCTTCACGCTCAGCGGAGTCCTGTTAGCCACAGTTGTACTGATTCTATTTCGACAGGGCTCCAGCGTCAGGCCAATCAAGAACCGATCCCGCACAGATTCGTTCGATGAAGGAGAAACGACATGAAGATCGTGTTCCGCGTCCCATCGGTTTGCTCGCACAAAACAGCCGCGCTCCTTGCGTTGCTTTGTATTGCCTGCTGGTCGGCGTTGCCGCTTCGCGCCGACACCCCAGGAGCGCGTGTCGTGAAGTATTCGCAAAGCGACATCGTGTCCGTGCGAGCCAAAATCCGTTTTTCGACGCTGATCGTGCTCCCGGAAGGTGAGGAGATTCTCGACTTCACCACCGGCGACAAGGACTTCTGGATCGTCAACGGCGTCCACAACCTGTGCTTCATCCATCCCGCGCAGGTCGGCATCAGCACCGATCTCAACCTCATTACCGCGAATGGCCATGTGTATTCCTTCCTGCTGACCGAGATCAGCAATGAACCGAACGCCCAGCCGGACCTGAAAATCTTCATCGAACCCAAAGATCAGTCCAGCGTCGGCGTGCATGGATTCTTTCAGAATTATGTGCCCGCCAGCGAAGCTGACGCGTATCGGAAGGAAATCCAATTAGTCCGCGAACAAGCAAGCGCAGAAGTAACAGCAGCGCAGGCCCAGGCCAAAGAGCAGATCGAGAAATTCCGCTACGAATATCCCGAGCAACTGCGCTTCGACTATCAAATCGACAAGAAAGCTTCAAAGCCTCCATTCCTCGTGACGGCCATTTTTCACGACAACGCCTTTACCTATGTCCAGTGCTCCGCAAGAGAGAAGCCCACCATTTACGAACTGAAGGACGGCAAGCCGAACCTCATCAATTTTCAGTTTGAGAACGGAACGTACGTTATCCCGAAAATTCTCGACAACAGTTATCTCGCGATCGGCAAAAAGAAGCTCTCGTTTGTGCGGCACGGAGCGCTGCAACTCACGGAGGGGCCGAAACCATGAACGAACCAATCGAAGAGAAAGCCCCAAAGCCGCCCGGCTTACTGCCCAAACACGTTCAGTCCTGGCTGATCGTGGGCCTGGCGCTTTTGATGGTGGTCATTATGTGGCTGACCAGTCCGAAAAAATCGCAGACCCAGGCCAAATCGAATACTCCGGTCGCTCAGCCATCCGCAGTCATGCAGGTGAATCAAACCGAAATCAACGAACTCCAAAACCACATCGCGGAATTGCAAAGGCAAGAATTAGTCGCACAGAATGCGCTCGCCGAGCAGACCAAGGTGCTGGGCAACGCACCTTCTAACTCACAAACCACTCAATCGGGCGAGCCCGACGCTACACCGGCGCGCACAGAAGACCCCATCCAATCCGAACAGAAGAAGCGCGCATACCTCTCCTTATTTGCTTCGAACGTAGCCCTCAGCTATCGAAAGAATCCGGTTCCCTCCGACCAGGACGCTGGAACAGTTGGACCGAATGCAAATTCCTCCACGCCCACAGCCTCCGGCAATGGTCTCGATTCAACTGCGCAGATCGCGCAACTACTGAAACAGATGCAGCCACCTATTCCGACACAAGTCCCGGCCCCTCCCCAGGCCAGCGTCCCGCCTCCAGTTGCGCCGAATGACCCTATTCAACGCAAGACCGAGGCCGACCACGACACCAAGGAGGTGAGCAAGCCTGCCGCCACGCCGTCCGGCACAGCGGGCGTGGCGGCAGGAAAAACCTACATCGTCTTTGAAGGAACTGTCCTCGAAGGTGTCCTTATGAACCGGCTCGATGGATCGTTTGTCGGCCCGGTCGAATGTCTGCTCAGCGACGACGTGTATTCGCACGACCGCCAGCACCTCTTGATTCCAGCGGGAACGAAGATCCTCGGAGAGGCGAAAAAGGTGGAAGCCCTCGGGCAGACACGCCTCGCCGTCGCCTTCCACCGCCTCATCATGCCGGACGGCCTTTCCGTTAGCCTCGATCAGTTCCAGGGGCTCGACCAGATCGGCGATACCGGCCTGCGCGACAAGGTAAACAACCACTATCTGCGCATCTTTGGCACATCCCTCGCCATCGGCGCTTTGGGAGCCGTCGCCGAAACAGGCACAGGCAGTGCGTTCAACGAATCCGGCAGCGACTTAATGCGGCAGCAGTTCGCTTCCAGCATGGCCCAGTCCTCGGAACAGATTCTCGACCGCTTCCTGAACATTCTCCCAACCGTGACGATCCGCGAGGGGCACCGCGTAAAGGTTTATCTCTCGGGCGATCTGGCATTGCCCGATTACAACAATCACCAACTGCCTTCGAACCTATGAAGGCGAGAAAGGATGGAGTTTCTATGAAAAAGAAAGTTGTCGGTCTTCTGTTGATTGCAGGTTTGTGCGTTGGCACTGCGTCGGCCCAGTTTGGTTTCGGGATCGTCTACGACCCCACGAACTACGCCAACGCTTTGCTGCGTTATGCCGAACTCGAACAGCAGCTCGTCCAGCTAAAGAACAGCTACACACAGCTTGTCACTGCCTACAACCTCGCGCTTCAAATGTCCAAAAACCTTCAGAACATGCCTGCGCGGTATAAGGCGCTCTTCTCCCAATGGCGCTATGCCACCGCGCCAAACACCTACGGCAACACCGGGGGCTGGATCAGTGGCATCAATTCGGGAGCCGTACCGACTGTCACAAGCGGCTATCAGCTGGCGACGACTGGCTTACTTCCATATAGTTCCGCGCAACTCGGCGGTATGACGCCGGATGAACTCGCTCGCGTGCAGTCCCAATACGCCTCGGTCGAACTCTCCGATGGTGCAAACACCACCGCTATGGAGACGATTGGCTCGATTCGCGGCGACTCTCAGGACATTCAGACCCAGATCAACAACCTCGAACAGGATTCATTTTCGTCCGATCCCAATCTCAACACCGAAGTTGGCGTGCTGAACAAGATCAATGCCGCAGGCGTTTTGACACTGCGTACGCTTCAGGACTCAAACAAGCTCCTAGCCTCGCTGCTTGAGGAGCAGACCATCCTCGCTAAGCAGCAACGTGAAGGTACCACCAACTCCATAAACGCCGACATCGAGCGCCGTGCGAACCTCGCCGGCAATATGACCCAGGTTACCGGCACGCTCACGAGTTCTCTTCAGAGTTTCCAGATGCCCTAGATCGAACGCCCGACCGCGCCGGAGGAGCCGCCGCCATGCAGACCGATTATCTTCAGTTCATCTTTCAGGCGATCAACAATCTCCTCACTCAAAATCTCGGCTTCTTCGACGCGATGGGCCAGAACCTCTTTCGGATGTTTGCGACGATCCTGGTCGTCTGGTACGGCGTGAAATCCGCACTGTCCGCTGCTAGTGGAAGGCACTTCCTCCACTTCGATAATTTTGCGGCTCTCCTTCTTACGATCAGCTTTGGGTTTGGAATGGTGAATTACTACAGCACTCCGATCCCTGGCATCGGCAGGAGTTTTCACAACCTCATTACGGACGAATCGCAGTTCCTTTCGACCAAGATCAATCAAACCGAATTGCAAACCGTCGAAGAGCGAATTGCAGACTTCGAAGTGCGCATGAATTCTCCCACCTTCGGCGACATCCTTGGAACAGCGGAATACGTAGTCATCACCATCCTTCTCGCGGCGGCGCAGGCCATCGCGATTGTCGTGATCGCTTACGGATTTATTGCCACCGCAGTATGCGTTTTGGTAGGTCCCATCTTTGTGCCGTTCTTTATCGTTCCGAAGCTTGAATGGCTCTTCTGGGGATGGTTCAAGGCGTTCATCCAGTATGCCTTCTACCAAGTGATTGCAGCAGCCGTCGTTTACATCATCGGGAACCTCATTCTCGGCATCCTCGATTTGGAGCCGACCGGCACGATTTCCGTGGTTCAACTCATGGAAGCTTTTCCCGTCCTTTTCATCACCTTCCTGGCTGCGATCTACGCACTGCTCAAGATTCCGGCGCTTACCAACCACATCTTTAGCGGCACCTCGGGAACGTCCTCTGCCGCCATTCTCGAAAAGGTGTTCGGATGAACAACGATGCGAGCTTTGAAAATGCCAAGCGGCTCTATCTCGAACAGTACGGTGATCCGATGGTGACCAACACCTATCTCAAGATTGCGTTGGTGCTCCTCTCCCTTGTGGCCATCGGCCTCGCTTTGGTGGACCTGAAAACTATTCGGACGTTTCAGAACTTCCGCCCACTGGTGATCCGCATTGACCAGTTGGGAAGGGCTGAGGCTCTCGACTATCACACCTTTGATTACAAGCCCCAGGACGCCGAGGTGCGCTACTTCCTGACGCAATTCTGCACGCTCTACTACCGCCGCAATCGCTACACGATTCAGGACGATTTCTCGAAGTCGCTTTACTTCCTCGACAGCAGCCTGGCGAATAGCGTTTTCGACGCCTACAAGAAAGGCGCGATCATCAAGACTTTTCTTGCGAATTCTTCTGCGCCCGAGATCGACATTGACGTTAAGAACGTCGCCCTTGAAGGCTTCGAGAACCCTCCGTATCGCGCCCGTGTGGACTTCGATATGGTGTACTACTCGCCCGTAGACCACAGCGAGCTGAAGCGAGAGCTCTACACCGCCGATTTCGTTTTCATTTTCCGCAGCAAAGTTCCAAATGAATTGATTCCCGTTAATCCGCTCGGGCTAACCATCACCTACTTCCGAGAAGACGAGGCGTTCAACTGAGGATGCCATGATCGCAAACGCACTACTTCTGACGATTGCCGTGCTGCTCGCTTACGGCTTCTGGCTGATGGATCAATTGAAGTTCATGGCCTCGTACAAAGCCGTCATCCTCCATGCCTATGGCAGTGTGCTTCTCGTCGCGGCAGCCGTGCTTTTCTTAAACGTTTTTGCCGCGTTCCTGGCCATCAACCGCCGATTCTTTTTGAAAGATACGGGCCGCAAGCTTTCCCACCTCGACAAGCAGTTCAATGTCGGCCAAGCCGAGATGCCCGCTCCTTCCGAGAACGAGGAGACTAATTAGCATGCCCCGCGACTTCTATCCCTACGATCCTCAGGACACGCGCGATGTGGTTCGTCGCACTTCGGGTCACCGTCGCGGGAGCGAAGGACGGCACAGCCCATCAGGAAGAGGATCAGGAGAATCGTCACTTCCTGACCGCCAAGAGCCGGAAGCCCGCGAGCACAGGGTTCTCAAACCTGACCGCGAGGATTCGCCGCGCGCCTACTACTTGCGCGACCGCGAATACCTGCTCCGCGAATCCGAAATTCGCACGCTCTCTGAAGTAGGCAGGTTCCGCGTCGTAGCCGCGCACGATCTCGCCCAATACGCCTACGCAGGTGACAGTGCACGGATGGAACGTGATATCCGACGGCTCAAAGAGCAGTCGCTGCTGAGCGAAAGGACTCTGGAAATCTCCGGCAGAAAGACATTGCGCGTTGCCACCTTGACGAAACAAGGAGCGAAGTTCCTCCGCAGCACGAATCTCATCCCGGATGAGCAGGAGATTTATCACGGCTTGCGCAAGCCCAAAGAAGCCAAACACGATGCGGATCTGTACCGGCTCTATCAAAAGGAAGCCGCACGAATTGAGCAGGGGGGTGGCAGGCCCCTTCGCGTCATTCTCGATTACGAACTCAAGCGCGATCTAAACCGCGATTTAGAAGCGCTTGGTCCTCAAAGAGACGATCCCGATATTAAGCAAGCGGTAGCAGAGAAGCATCACCTTCCAGTGGTCAGCGGGAAGGTCCAACTACCCGACCTTCGCATCGAGTACGAGAACGCCCAGGGCGAGCTAGACCATACAGATGCGGAGCTGGCGACACGGCATTATCGCCCGCAGGGATTAGCGGCAAAAGCCAACGCCGGATTCTCTCTGTACAGCCATCCCGAAGACGGTTCACGTCTGCGCCGCATTCTGAATGACCAGGACATCACGACAGAGATTCTTTTGCTATGAGCATCTCGCAATCCCATCTCGATGCTTTGAAAGCCCTCGGCTACACCCAACCCGAGGCCCATTTCCTGTATCTCGTCGCTACGCATTCTGGCTACTTTGTCGCCCGCCAGTTCCTTGGATTTACCGGCGCTCATTGGGGCAAGCGGACGACCATGTTCTGGGCCAAACTCCACGCTCAGAAACATGCCCGGACCGAATGCTTTCCGAAAAGTGGCGTGATCTACCACCTCTTCTCTCGCAGGCTCTATCGGCAGATCGGACGCGAGAACCTTCGCAACCGCCGCGAGCATGAGGTCGAGTTCATCCGCCAGCGCATCGGCATGCTCGATTTTGTGCTGGCGAATCAGGAGTATCGGTACCTCGAAACCGAGCCGGAGAAGGTCCGATTCTTCTGTGACCAACTGAAAGTCCCAAGCCATTTCCTACCCGCCAAAACCTATCAGGGGAGCCGCGCTTCCGAGCCCACCATTCGCTACTTCGTAGACAAGTTCCCGATGTTTCTGGGCGCTGGGAGTCTCACCTCTCCTGTGGTGACGTTCACCTTTCTGCAAGGTAGCGAGGCGAGCACAGCCGAGTTCATTCATCACTTGAAAGTTTATTTGCTGCTTTTTCGGCAACTGTCCGAGTTTCGATTTCTCTATCTGGCGCGTGTGGACTCGCACTTCCGTGCGGCCAAGGAACTGTTCGATTCCCTGGTCACGATTCCACTTCAGTCCGACGCGTCGGCAGACATCGTACGGTACTTCCAAATCCGCAAGGCTTGGGACCTGAAACAGTACGGCACGCTGAGCGAAGCCGACCTGATCTTCCGTAACAACGCCAAAATGCGGTTCCCAGGGAACCGTTTCGAGAATCTTTATCGTGCCTGGAAGGCGGGGCGACTGACAGAAGCAAGTATCCGTCAGGAATTCGGAAATGGTGATCGCTCGCATACTGTCTATTTCGCCGCGCAAATCCTTCCGCGCATTGCTCCGGCAAGCACCGACACCGGCGAATTGAGGGTGCAGAGCGCGGAAATCGGACCTACAACGCCGTCTTCACCGGTTTCCTCACCGCCCGAGGGACAGAACCCCTTTTTTCAGGCCCGAGTGGGAAAGCCGTGAAAAACAAAGCCACCGTGGAAAAAACGCAAAATCGGGCGGGAGCGACCCCGCTTTTTCGGCTTTCAGCCGCCCAAGCGGATCGTGGGTCGCTCCCGCCCTTCGGCACAGATCGCGTGCCCCGCGTTTTTTCCACGGTAAGAGCAAAGAGCTAAGACCCGAACGACTTTAGGAGGAAGAGATGTCGATTATCAAGAAGGCACCCGCAATCCAAACCCGTGAAGTTCGTCTCGAAGAACCTGTCAACGAATTGGTCGAAGACTACGCTCGGTTCATCGAAAGCAGTCCCGATCACGTTATTAACGCCGCACTGAAGAAGGTCCTCTGGCGCGATCAGGACTACCGCAAATGGCGAGACCAGCGCCGCAGCGGTTCGGACAGGCCGCAGGCCACAGAAGGGAGAACGAAGGCATGATCCAGCGCATTCTCCACTCGCGCGGCTTCGTCTCCGCTCTTTTGGCGATGGGTGCCGGGACGATCCTTTATTACACGCATCCATTTCCGTCCGACCAGATTTTTTTGCGCGTAACCGCCATCCGTGCCCCACGCGCCTTTCTCAGTTTCGAGTACCTCTACAACCTGTTTCTGTTCACTACTCCGTTTCTGTTCTTCTCGACGGTGTTTTCGGGGCTCTACATTTTCACGCTCAAAGTGCGCCATCACATCTCGCCTGGACACTTGCCGAAGTACATTACCCCCGAGAAGCGAGACAGCCTTTCTGTCGTGGTAGGCGAAGTTCACAACCCGCGCAAAGCGGGACCATCTGAGACCCCCCGATGGCTCTCGATTCCCGAGCGCGGTCTCTTCACCGGGATCGCCATTTTCGGCGCGGTCGGGAGCGGCAAAACAAGCTGCTGCATGTACCCATTTTCTGAACAGGTTTTGGCTTACAAAGCCAATGACAAACAAAAGCGGATTGGCGGCTTGATTCTCGAAGTCAAAGGCGACTTCTGCCGCAAAGTAAAGAGCATCCTCGACAAGCACGGGCGCGGCGAAGATTACATCGAGATCAGCCTCGACTCCGAATACCGTTACAACCCGCTTCACAACGATCTAGACGCATACGCCCTGGCGTTCAGTATCGCGTCGCTTCTCAACAACTTATTCGGCAAGGGCAAGGAACCGTTCTGGCAGCAGGCATACACGAATCTGGTCAAGTTCATCATCCTTCTTCATAAGGTCGCTTACGAATATGTGACCCTGTTCGATGTCTACCAGTGCGCGATCTCTCCGTCTCTTCTCGAAGAACGGATTCACGAGGCTGAAGACATTGTGATGGGCCGCCATTCTGTTGCCATGAAGCCGGACATCTACGGCCAGCGCGCGGCGGACTTGGCCGGCCTGGGATTCGTTCACGACGGGAAGGAAGACCGCTACATCGCGCCTGCAACGCCAGAGCTTCGGCAGACCTTGCAAAACAAGGGCATCGGCTTCGAGTCCCGAAGCGTACTTGACCCCTCCCAGGCCGACCCCGAAAAGCTCGCACAACTCGAAGCGGTGAAGCGTTGGTTTGAGGATGACTGGAGGCGCATCGAACCGAAGCTGCGAACTTCGATAGTCGAGGGTATTTCCGTATTCCTTTCGCTCTTCGACGACAATCCAAAGGTAAAGAGAGTTTTCTGCCCGAAGAAAGAGTGCTACGACCCAACAATGAACGCGGATGAAAGACTTGGCAAGCCTCTGCCGTCTTTCGCTTGGTTGATCGAGAATGGGAAGGTTTGCGCGCTCAATTTCCCGGTCAGTATGAACCCCGGACTGGCGAAAGCTCTCGGCGTCATGATGAAGCTCGATTTCGAGCGCGCCACTCTGAATCGAATACCCGCAATTGAGGCTCACCCCGAGCGTCACTTCCGGCAGGTTCTGTTCCTCTGCGACGAGTATCAGCACTTTGCAACCGTGGGCGAGAATGACCCCACAGGCGACGAAAAGTTCTTCAGCCTTGCGCGTCAGCCGAAGTGCATCTCGATTATCGCTACACAAAGTATCAGTTCGCTCAAATCCGCTCTGGCTGGCGATTCCTGGCGAACACTCTTGCAGACCTTTCGAACGAAGATTTTCCTTGCGCTATCAGATGATTTTTCCGCGAAGACGGCCAGCGAGCTTTGCGGGCGTGAAGATCAGCTCAAGGTCAGCTACAACCTCTCGGAAAGCGGCCACGATGCCCGTATCAGTCTGCTCACCGGGAAAGCCGTGTCGCACAAGGCCAACATCACGGCCTCGAAGAGTTACAACACGCAGAGCGATTACCGCTTCGACGTGAAGACGTTCACCGAATTGCGGAACGCGCAGTCGGTCACCGTTGCCTACGACGGCTTTAACCCGATGCCGCCGATGTTTTGTTACCTCAAGCCCTATTACAACGATCCGAACAAATCGTATTTTCGACAGCTTGCGGATGGACAGCTATGACGACCGGGAATGGAACAGCCGGAGTAAATGGATTCGAAATGATCCTGCCGTTTTTGAAACCTATCGAACACCTGATTCTCGACGACTCGATCAGCGAAGTGATGGTCAACGGACCCGACCAGGTATTTATCGAGAAGGGTGGTTTCCTGGAGCAAGTCAAAGGCGTTTCCCTAGGAGAGAAATCCCTTATGGTCGCGGTGAAGAATATCGCGCGGCGTTTGGGCGATGACATCTCCGAAGCAAAGCCCATCCTGGACTCACGGCTCCCGGACGGCAGCCGTGTTGCCGCTGTCATCCCGCCGTGTAGTTTGCGGGGAGTCACACTCACCATCCGCAAGTTCACGGCTCGGCGCTTCGAAATGGAGGACCTCATCCGCTCGGGAATGCTCGACCGGTCCCTTGCGAATCGACTCGAAGATTGCATTCTCAGCCGCAAGAACCTTCTCATTAGCGGCGGCACGGGAACCGGCAAAACGACATTACTCAATATTCTCGGAAGATTCATCCCCGAGGACGAACGAATCCTGTTGATCGAGGACACGGCGGAGATTCACATGCCGCAGCCGGATCTGGTTCGGTTCGAGGCTCGCCAGGCGCAAAACGGCGTACCGGCAGTGCCAATCCGCGACCTCCTGAAAGCCTCCCTTCGGCATCGGCCAGACCGCCTGATACTTGGTGAGATTCGCGGCGGCGAGGCGTTCGATCTCTTGCAGCTTCTCAATACCGGCCATTCGGGAACTCTATCGACGATCCATGCGAACTCGGCGCGGCAGGGACTTGCGCGGTTTACGAGCTGTGTCCTTCAGAGCGGAGTTGAATTGCCTTACCGCGCCATCAAGACGAATATCGCCGACTCGCTCAATGTCGTGATCCACATCGAGCGCAGGCCCGGACACCGCTATATCTCCGAAGTTATTGAAATCAATGGCTACGATCCCGACGCGGACCTCTACGACTTCGGTGCCGTTTACGTGGCGAAACGAGAGAAGCCATGAACCTAGACAAAACGTTCACACCTCATTCCTTGTCCGCCTCCGAATACGTTCTTGGGTTGTTCCAGCCTGCCGACGAAGTAGCGATTCTCACCCGGAACCGCAGAACAGGCCGAACGGTACAGCGAATCGCAACGGCGGAGACGATAACCGGCCCTCAGTTCCAGAGTTGGCTGCGAAGCGAAAGCGCAGCGGGAGCCGACATCTTCGTTGGCATGAATCCAATCAAGAACGGTGCGAATAGCCGAACGAAAGAGAACATCCGTGAGATTCGGCATCTTTATCTCGACCTGGATAGAGGCGGCCGGGCTGCCCTAGACGCGATCAGAAACTCACCCGATGTGCCCGCTCCGAACTTCATCCTCGACACATCGCCCGACAAGCATCAAGTGGTCTGGCGAGTAGAGGGATTAGCAATCGAAGAATCTGAGGCAATGCTACGAGCGATGGCCAATCAATTCGGCGGCGATCCAGCAGCAACCGACTCCACCAGACTGCTCCGGCTGCCTGGCTTCGCAAATAGGAAATATGATGCGGAGTTCATCGTACAAGCTCATCACGAATCTGACGCCGTTCATCACGCACGCGACTTCCAGCTTCAGGAAGACTCACCGGAAACTCCGCACCGGTTCGAGAGTGAAGCCGGAAGCAAAATCTCGCCGGGGCACAGGAGCCAGTCCGAGCAGGATTGGGCCTACGCAAAACGCGCCCTTGCTCGCGGCGATGATCCCGCAATCGTTATGCAGCGCATCGCCGATTTTCGGGCGGACGACAAACCCGATCCTGAGTATTACGCCCGCCACACTGTCGATAAAGCGCGGGAAGCACTACGCGCAGGTCCTCGACATTCGTCAGAGGATATTCGCGCCGAGAGAATCGACGTAGACCGAGAACCTTAACCGGCACAGCTTTCGGCTAAGCATGATGCGCGCACGGGCAAATTTCGCCACAAAGCCAGGTTCGACGCTAGACCCAGCGTTGAAAAGCTGGTTGGATAACGTCGTCATTCCCGCTTTGCTTCGGGAATATTTAGAGCATGTCCGCGCTGCGAGCCGAAAAGCGCTTGCTATCGATTCGAAGCCTAGCGTACTGTCGCTGTCGGACATCGGCAAACGCGAGGGAACGAAATGACACTCCGATGCGCGGCTTACGCCCGCTATTCCAGCGACCTTCAGAGTCCAACATCTATCGAAGATCAAATAAGGAAATGCCGTGAGTACGCTGTCGCACACGGTTTTCAGTTTTTGGACGACTACGTGTATGCCGATCAAGCGCTTAGCGGTGTTGGAGCGGACCGTCCTGGACTCTGCAATCTCATGAACGCGGCAGTATCTCAACCGAGGCCATTTGACATAATTCTCGTGGACGACAGCAGCCGTCTTTCCCGCAGCACAAAAGACGCCCTTGCCATCTTCGAGCGGCTCAATTTTTGCGGAGTCCGGCTCATCGCCGTTAGTCAGGGGATTGATTCTGAAGACGAACAGGCCCACGTACTCGTGACCGTTCACGGAATGGTGGACAGTCTGTACGTGCGGGAACTTGCAAAGAAAACGCACAGAGGCTTGGAAGGACTGGTCCTAAAGGGTCGGCATGCTGGCGGGCGCGTTTTCGG
>Ga0335085_10012774_pt1 | contig 12348 bp, 8 predicted proteins | sample Lox_Sample_45_FD_206712 | JGI IMG/M metagenome (GOLD analysis project Ga0335085, IMG submission 206712) | Soil microbial communities from Loxahatchee National Wildlife Refuge, Florida, United States - Lox_Sample_4.5 | ecosystem: Environmental > Terrestrial > Soil > Wetlands | place: USA: Florida...
GCATCTGGCAGACGAGAGCGCGACGTTAGAATTGGGGCGCCGGCTGGCGCACGCCCTCCAGCCGGGCCTCGTTGTGTACCTGATTGGCGAGCTCGGGGCGGGGAAGACCACCGTGGTGCGGGGATGCTTGCGTGCGCTGGGGTATCAAGGCCGGGTCAGCAGCCCGACCTTCTCCTTGGTTGAACTTTATCGCATTTCTAACTTATACTTGCATCACTTTGATTTCTATCGATTCCGCTCGGCAGGAGAATGGATCGATGCAGGCTTTCGAGATGCCTTCGGCGCGGATTCCGTGTGCCTCGTAGAATGGCCGGAGAGAGGCGGCGATCAGCTTCCGGCGGGCGACCTTCGGATCGAGTTGCAGCCAGTAGGCAGCGGACGCGAGGCGAGGATCGCCGCGGGAACCGCGAAGGGGAAGCAGTGCCTGGACCGGTTCATCGTCTAGCCGCATCCGCATCGGGCATCTTTGTCCCGGGAGGGCCGCTCAGTTCGCTGGGCGGTGTCCTGCTGGTCGCCGTTGGGCTGCTCTGCCTACCACCTAGTGCGGCGGAAGCCGTGGTAGCGATCTCGGCCGTGCGGGTTTGGCCGGGCCCCGACTACACGCGGGTGACAATCGAATCCGAGCACCCGATCCGGTACACGCTGTTCGGCGCCAAGAGCCCGGAACGTCTGGTTCTCGATCTGCAGGACGTCGAGTTGAAGGGCCAGCTCGAGACGCTGCCCGCCCGCATTGGCCCTAATGATCCATTCATCGCTCAGGTCCGGCTCGCGCGCAATCGTCCAGGTGTGGTGCGGCTCGTGCTCGATCTGCGCGTCGAGGCGAAACCGCAGGCGTTTTCCCTCAGTCCGGTCGGGGAATACGCCCACCGTCTCGTGCTCGATATCTATCCTGCGCAGGCACCCGACCCGGTCATGGCGCTGCTGGAGGAACTCAACCGAGCGCATCAGCCTGGCCCGCCCGCCAACACGGCAGTGGCGGAGCTGCCTACCGAAGCGTCGGGGGCGAACCCGCCCCCGCCCCCGCCGGATTCGGCTCCTGATGCGGTGCAAGGGCACGCGCCGGCCCCGCCTCGGAACGGAAGATCGACGGGGAGCCAAGCGCCTCCACGCGCGTCCAACACAGAGTCCAAGATGGCGCGGCCGATCACCATCGCCGTCGACCCCGGCCACGGCGGAGAGGATCCGGGGGCAAGAGGCCGCAACGGGACGCAGGAGAAAGAGATCACGCTCGCGATCGCCCGCAGCCTCAAGGCGCTGATCGACGCCGAGCCGAACATGCGCGCGTTGCTGACGCGAGACGGAGATTACTTCGTGCCGCTGCACGAACGCGTGAACAAAGCACGCAAGGTGCGCGCGGATTTGTTCGTATCTATCCACGCGGATGCCTATGTCCGGCCGCACGCCCGCGGCTCGTCGGTGTTCGCGTTGTCAGAGCGCGGCGCCACGTCGGCCGCCGCGCGCTGGCTGGCCAGGAAGGAAAATGAGGCGGATCTCATCGGCGGGGTCAACCTGGACGTGCCCGACCCCTACGTGAAGCAAGTGCTCCTCGATCTGTCACAGACCGCCACCATCAACGACAGCATCAAGCTGGGGCGGGCAGTGCTGGACGAGATCGGCGAGATCGCCGTCCTGCACAAAGCCCGCGTCGAGCAAGCCGGGTTTGCCGTGCTCAAGGCCCCGGACATTCCATCGATATTGGTCGAAACCGCCTTCATCAGCAATCCCCAGGAAGAGAAGAAGCTCTCCAGGCCGCAGTACCAGCAAAACATCGCCGCGGCGATTCTGCGCGGAATCCGTGGTTACTTCGGAAAGAACCCACCGCTCGCACGCGATAAGGTGGCTGCAAACCCCTAACGGCGCGCCGAATTCACTGCGCCGGCGGACACGCGCCTACCCGTTCCGGCCCGAATGCGCCGGCCGGGAAAAGGTGGTTGCGCCGCCTCCGCCGACGCTTTAGGATGGGCGCAAGCGACTGCGCTAGTGGCCAGCGCCGGTCCCGGCGCTTCCATCCCGCGGATCGAAAGGGCGGATCACCGCTGCGGAAGGGATGACAACGGCGATACCCGCTCAAGGAACTGTAATGGAACAACTCAGGATCACGCTCCCCCCGCGCGACGCGGCCAATCCTCTGGTCCGACTGCTGTTCGGATTGGGGGCGACGGTCGTCGGGCTCGCCGCCCTCGCGATGGTGCTATTTGTCTTTCTACCACTCGTGGGAATCATCGTCTCGGCGGCGGTCGGCGGCGTAATCCTCGCCCTCGCCGGGGTGGTCATGATGATCCCGTTCCTCTTGCTGGCCGCCACTGTTCTGGTGCTCCTCTCCCGCTCGCAAGCCCGACGGCACGCGAGCGTCCGCTCCCATACCTTCGGCCGGTGAGGCCGCGGGACAGCTCCGCGTAAGGTCGTCTCGACGCGTCGATGATCTCCGGCATTCTGTTGGCGGCCGGGGCTGGCGTTCGCTTCGGCGGCCGGAAGCTTTTACAGCGGCTGCCGGACGGGACGCCAATCGGCGTGGAAAGCGTGCGCAACCTGCGCGCCGCGCTCGTTCAGTCGGTTGCGGTGGTACGAGCCGGCGACCAGGAGTTGCGCAGGCGGCTGTCGGAGGAAGGCGTCCCGGTGATCGAGTGCGCCGATGCCGCGTTGGGCATGGGCCACAGCTTGGCGGCCGGGGTCGCGCATGAGTCTGGGGCCAGCGGATGGGTGGTTGCGCTCGGCGACATGCCGTGCATCCACCCCAGCACGATCGCGAAGGTTGCACGAGAGCTGGAACGCGGGGCCGGCATCGTAGTCCCGGTCTTCGCCGGTCGGCGCGGCCACCCGGTGGGGTTTTCCAGTGCGTTCCGGGACCAGCTCATGGGGCTGCGCGGGGATGCGGGCGCCCGTGGGATCTTGTCGGCGCATCCCACCTCGATCCGGCAACTCGAGGTGGAGGACCCGGGCGTCGTGCAAGACGTCGACACCCCGGAGGACGTTCAGCGCCTGATGCAGCCCTGATCAGCGCAGGGCGACCGGTGTGAGTCGCCCCGTGGCACGCGCCGGGGTCTCACGGCCTGAGGACCATGGCCTTCGGGTCGCCGAGGATGCGGAAGTTGCCCCTCACGACATTGGCATTTGAGCGCAGCTCGACCGAGGCGCGGCCGCTGATCTCCTTGTTCGCGGCGACCTCGCCGCTTGCCGTTGCGTTTAGCAGACCCGCGGTCACACGCACGTTGGAGTACGCATAGCGTGCGCCGGCGATGGACAGGTTGCCGGTCAGCTCGTCGAACTTCGTCTTGCCGCCTTGTACACCCTCTCGGCTCGGGGATTGCAGCGCGCGGACAAAGTCGAGACCCGCCAGGTCGCCCTTCTGCACGCTGAAGGCGGCCTCTACCCGGGGATTCTCGAACAAGGACTCCAGGCTGTTGCTCTGCATGGCGTAGCGGCCTTTGGCGGACAGGTTGCCGTCCGAGGTGATGTCGATCTTGAGCGCCTTCATGGCCGACTCCAGATCCAGGTGCTTGATCTCGAACTCGCCCTCGAGCGTCCACTTCTCGCCCCATGAGATGAGGGTCTGTCCAGTGACTTGTCCGTTGTACAGGTACAGATCCATCTCGGTCAGGTGGACCTGATTGCCGCTCAGCACTCCTTTGGCCTGCCCCTCCGTCAGGTCGAGGGAAGGCCCGAGCGGGAAAGGGGTGTTCTTGGCTTGGATGGTGAGGTCGGCCTGCTGACCCTTGGGGAACAGCTCAGCCGAGAGGCGTCCGTCCGTAGACTCGATCGTTGCGCGGGTCAGGGTGCCGTCCGCCGCCAAATAGAGCTGCGCGTCGAACGGCGGCAGCGTCGCACCCTTGACCTCGAGCTTGGCGCCCTTGAACTGGATCCGTTGGAGCTTGATCCTGCTGTCCTTGGAGGTGCCCGCGTTGAGCCAGCGCGGCAGTCGGGGAAGCACGTCCTGCGTTGCCTGCAGTTGTTCGATCTGCAGTGTCTTGATCGCCTTTTCGCCCCCCAGCACGGCTCCCAGATCCATGTAGGCCACGATGCTCGGCACGCGCACGTCCTGCTGGATGCCAACGGTGACGCCGTCCAGCGTGAGATGGAAGCCCGGAAACACCGATGCGTGCACCCCGCCGATCCGAACCGGTTCGCCGATCGCATCCGAGGCAAGCTTCTCGATCGCTGGCGCATACGCGGAAAGCGGGGCGACTTGGATCGCTAGGATCACCAACCCGATGAGGGCCCCCACCGCGACTGCGGCGATGCGTCCGGGTCCCCATGCCCGCTTGCTCGCTTCGTGCGCGAGCCGCTCGCGTTCCGATTTCTTGCGGTCGCGTTCTTGCTGCTCGGCACGCTGCCGGGCGAGGGCCTCTTCGCGCGCCCGTTGCTCCCCTTCCCGCCGTTCGCGATCGCGCCTCTTGCGCTCCTCTTCGGCCTTCTTCTTCCGCTCTTCTTGCTCCCGGATCCGCTGCTCCTTCTCCTCTTGCTGACGGCGGATCCCCTCCTCGCGTGCCCGCTGCTCGGCCTCTCGCCGTGTGCGCTCCGCAGCCTCGGCCAGCTCCCGGGCCTCGCGGTCCGCCTTCTCACGCGCCTCCCGCTCGGCGCGATCCATCGCGATCCGGGTTTCCTCTTCCAGCCGGAACCGGCGTTCCTGCTCCTCCAGCGCCTGGCGGATCGTCTCTTCCTTGGCCAGGAACTCCCTCTCGACCTCCGCCTCGACGCGCTTCAGGGCCTCCAGGTCGGCGTCGAAGTTGGAGGAGACCTGCGGGCCGGATGCGGGTGTCGCGCTGAAATCCAGGGTCGGGAACGCACTCGCAGAGCGCTGCTGCTCGCGTTTGCGCTCCTCCTCTTCCCGACGCTTGCGCGCCTGCTCCTCGTCGCGCCGCTGCCGCTCCCCTTCTTCACGCCGCCTGCGCTGTTCCTCGTCGCGGCGTCGACGCTCTTCCGCTTCCCGCTGCATGCGGTCGGCGTCTTTCTGCCGCTGGCGTTCCTGATCTTCTTCCCGCCGGCGGCGCTCCTCTTCTTCCGCCTCCCGGCGCGGCTCTGCGTCGCCCTCAAGACGCTCCCGCTCAAGCCGCGCGCGCAACTCCTCCTCTTCACGTCGGTGACGCTCTTCCAACTCTTTGCGCAGCCGGTCCTCCAGTTCCTGCCGGCGGCGTTCTTCTTCCTCCTTCCGCTCGCGCTCCTCCTCCTCGCGGAGGCGACGCTCTTCCTCTTCCTTGCGCCGGTGCTCTTCCTCTTCTTCCCGGCGCTTGCGTTCCTCCTCTTCCCGGCGGCGGCGTTCCTCTTCTTCCCGGCGCTTGCGTTCCTCCTCTTCGCGGCGGCGACGCTCCTCTTCCTCTTTGCGCCGCCGCTCTTCCTCCTCGCGACGCTTGCGCTCTTCCTCTTCCCGGCGCCGGCGTTCCTCCTCCTCCTCCCTCCGCTTGCGCTCTTCCTCCTCGCGACGCTTGCGTTCTTCTTCCTCTCGGCGGCGACGCTCCTCTTCCTCTTTGCGCCGGCGCTCTTCCTCTTCCCGGCGCTTGCGCTCCTCCTCCTCTTTCCGGCGGCGTTCTTCTTCCTCCTTGCGGCGCCGCTCCTCCTCATAGCGTTTGCGCTCTTCTTCTTCCTTGCGGCGCCGCTCTTCGTCCTCACGGCGCTTTCGCTCTTCCTCTTGCATGCGGCGGCGTTCAGCTTCCACACGAATCAGCGCTTCGGCTTGAATCTTCGCTCGGCGTTCCGACTCTTCGCGTGCCCTGCGGTCGACATCCTCCTTCGCCCGCTTGTCCGCCTCGAGCTTCTCTCGAGCGCGCACCTCCACCTCTTCTTTGGCCCGCTTCTCCGCGTCCATGCGGGCGCGCACGTCCGCTTCCAGCTTCTGCCGCAGCGCCTCTTCTTCCTTGGCGCGGCGCTCCGCCTCGGCGCGCACACGACGAGCCGCCTCCTCTTCGCGAGCGCGGCGCTCGCTATCTTCCTGAGCCCGGCGCAAAGCATCCTCCCGCGCCTTGGCAGCCGCGGCTTCGGAGGCCTTGCGCTCGGCCTCTTCCCGCTGGCGCTGCTCCGTGGCCGCGCTCTGGTAGATGCTGGGCTTGGTTGGTTTGGCCGGTCCGAGGATCTGCGTGAAGTCGAGATCGTCGACGTAGGCGGCGCTGGGCGCCACCGGAGGAATCGTTACGCTTGCATAATCGCCTCCGCTCGTCGGGTTCGTAAACTCCTTGATGAAGCCGCCGTCGGACAACAGCGCCAGGACTTTGCGCAGCTCGACTTCGGTGATCCGGATCTTTTCGACCAGGTCGTCGAGACTGGTTTTGCCGTCCACCAGGTTCAGCACCCGGAACTGATCTCGGGATAAGCGGTTAGACTTGTTCTTGATCTCCAGAAGCCCCTTGCCGGTCTTGGAGAATACCGTCGCCTTGTTCATCGCCCTAGATCGATCGCTCTCGCGGAGTCATACCGCCCGATCGGCGGCAGTGGCCTTGGGGCGGCGCCCGGCCTCGGCCGCCTGCCCCGACTTCGGCCACCCAGAGAAGCACCGGGCGTGCCAAGGCGACGAAGGGCGGGAACCGATTTCGGAGCCGGCCGCCAAGGCCGTCTAAGACAGCAGTGCGAAGATCCCTCCGAGGACCGGGAAAGCTCCGGGGAAGGGGGACCCCGGGCGGGAACTTCTGCCTGGATCGGGCGGGACGGCGTGCCCTGCTCGGGAGCTAACCGTTTCCGGCAGGCCGGGCGTCAGGGACGATCAGAGAAGGGCGACACGCAGCCACATGTCGAAGCAGCGGGACCTGGCGTGCGCAGGTCAGGATAGAGCCTTGATCACGTCCTCGACGACTTTTTTCGCGTCCCCGAACACCATCATGGTCTTATCGAGGTAGAACAGCTCATTGTCCAGGCCGGCGTAACCGGCCGCCATGGACCGCTTGTTCACCAGCACGGTTCGGGCCTTGTAAGCCTCCAGGATGGGCATGCCGAAGATCGGGCTGCCAGGCGTCTTGGCCGCCGGGTTGACGACATCGTTCGCACCCAGGATCAGGGCCACGTCCGTGGTACCGAACTCGCTGTTGATGTCGTCCATCTCGAACACCTGATCGTACGGAACCTCGGCCTCGGCCAGAAGCACGTTCATGTGACCCGGCATACGCCCGGCGACCGGATGGATCGCGTAGCGCACCTGCACACCCTTATCGATGAGCTTCTGGGCCATTTCCTTGACCGCGTGCTGGGCGCGGGCCACCGCCAGCCCGTAGCCTGGCACGATGATCACCGACTCGGCGTTCGACAACAGGAACGCAGCATCGTCCGCGCTACCGCTGCGTACGCTCTTTTGCGCAGCGCCGGCCGCTGCCGTGCCTTCGGCCGCACCGAACCCGCCCAGAATGACACTGAAGAAGGACCGGTTCATCGCCTTGCACATGATGTAGGACAGGATCGCGCCCGAGGAGCCCACCAGGCTGCCAGCGATGATCAGCATCCTGTTGTCGAGCGAGAAGCCGATGCCCGCGGCAGCCCAACCCGAATAGCTGTTGAGCATCGAGATCACCACCGGCATGTCGGCGCCGCCGATGGGGATGATGATCAGCACGCCGAGCACGAACGCGATGGCGGTCATGATCAGAAACGGCGGCCATTGTCCTTCCGCGCCCGAGAAGAAGAACGCTAACCCGAACCCGACCATGACGATGGCAAGAAGCAGGTTGAGCCAGTGCTGCCCCTTGAATACGACCGGCGCGCTGGAGAACAACCGAAAGTGCTTGCCCAGTCCCGCCAGCTTACCGAAAGCGATGACCGAACCGGAGAACGTGATGGCGCCGACGAAAGTGCCGATGAACAGCTCCAGCCGGTTGCCCCTGGGGAGCGGCGCGGGGAGTTGAAACGCCGCCGGGCTGTGAACCACCGAGACCGCGATCAGCACCGCAGCCATCCCGACCAGCGAATGCATGGCGGCCACCAGCTCGGGCATCTGCGTCATCTGCACGCGCCTGGCCACTGTCGCGCCCACAGCCCCGCCCACCGCGATGGCGGCGAGGATCAGAAGCCAGCTGCGGGTGACGAGCAGCGTGGTCACCACCGCGATGACCATCCCTGCGACGCCAAACAGGTTTCCGCGCCGGGCGGACAAGGGGGATGAGAGACCCTTGAGCGCCAAGATGAACAGCACCGACGCGACCAGATAGGCGAGAGCGACCTGGCTTACCGACATCTGTTCTTCCTCACCGGGGAGATCGGCATTGGGGCATGCCAAGCGACCATGCTGCGAGCACCGCAACCTGCCTGTGCTTGCTCACTCATGCCCCTTTCCCGCCTTGGGTGTCTTCTTCTTGAACATCTCCAGCATGCGCTGGGTCACCAGGAAGCCGCCGAACACGTTCACCGCGGCCAACCCGACAGCCAGTGCGCCCAAGCCCGACCCGAAATCGAGCTTCTCGGCACCGGCGGCGAGAATGGCCCCGACGATGATCACCGAAGAGATCGCATTCGTTACCGACATGAGTGGAGTATGCAGCGCGGGCGTAACGTTCCAGATGACGTGATAGCCGACAAACACCGCCAACACGAACACGGTGAGATTGACGACGGTGGGATCGATCGCTTCGTGCATGATGCTTCCTCACTAACTCGACAACGAACTTCTGGGGCGCGCCGGATGAAAACAGCCACCCAAGACCACGGATCCCTCGCTGCCGAACGCTCAGGATCGCTTTACCACTTCGCCGCCGATGCAAACTAGGCTGCCGGCGATGACCTCGTCTTCGCGGTTCAAGTTGAGCTGCCCACTCTTGGCGTCGACCAAGAGCTGGAAAAAATTGAGTAGGTTACGCGCGTACAGGGCGCTCGCGTCCGCGGCCACCATCGCCGGCAGATTCGTGAGCCCGATGATCTTGACACCATGCTTCACTACGATCCTGCCGCGCTCGGTCAAGGGGCAGTTGCCGCCCTGTTCCACCGCCAAGTCGACGATCACCGCGCCGGGCCTCATCGCCTGTACCGTCTCCTGCTTCAGCAACACGGGCGCGGGCCGCCCCGGAATCAGCGCTGTAGTGATGATGATGTCGGCCTGCTTGGCGCGCTCGTGCACCAGCTCCGCTTGGCGGCGCATCCAGTCGGCCGGCATCGGACGGGCATAGCCGCCCACTCCCTGCGCGATCTCGCGTTCTTCGTCGGTGAGGAAGGCGACGTCGAGGAACTTGGCGCCGAGCGATTCGATCTGCTCCTTCACCGCCGGCCGAACATCGGACGCCTCTACCACCGCGCCCAGGCGCTTGGCGGTCGCAATCGCCTGCAGGCCGGCCACCCCAGCACCCAACACGATTACGCGCGCGGCCTTTACCGTGCCGGCGGCCGTCATGAGCATCGGCATGAAGCGCTGGTATTCGTTGGCAGCCAGTAAGACCGCCTTGTAGCCCGCGATGTTGGCTTGCGAGGAAAGCACGTCCATCGCCTGGGCCCGGGTGATGCGCGGCAGCCACTCCATCGCGAAGCCCGTCAGACCCTTCTTGGCGTAACTGGCGATGCCCGCGGGATCATACGGGTTGAGCAGACCGATGACGATGGTGCCGCTGCGCAGCTGCTCCACCTCCAGGGGCTGCGGCGCGCCCACTTTGAGCACGATCTCAGCTTGCTGGAAGACTTCCGCTGCGCTCGCGACGACGGTCGCGCCGGCGGTGGCATATTCCGAATCGGGTGCGGAAGCGGCTACGCCCGCGCCCGCCTGAATCAGCACCTGGTGATGCCCGCCGGCGAGGAGCTTCTTCACGGTTTCGGGCGTAGCCGCCACCCGCGACTCGCCCGGATTGATTTCGGCCGGTATGCCGATCCGCACCTTGACGTTCTCCTTGACCGCCGCCGGTTCCTCTCTCCCCGATGCGCCAGTCTCACCTGGGGATTCGGCGTGAGTTGAAGCGCAGCCGCGGATTATAGGGAAGTCGCAGCGGTCAAGCCAATGCCGAGGCTATAATTGCGCAACTTTTCACGCTCCCCTCCATGCCGCCAATCCAGCGCCTGTCCGATCTTCTCATCAATCAAATTGCCGCAGGCGAGGTGGTGGACCGCCCGGCGGCGGCGCTCAAGGAGCTGTTGGAGAACAGCCTCGATGCGGGCGCCACCTCGATTCAGGTCGAGCTCGCAGGCGGCGGCACGCAACGGCTCAGAGTGGTCGACGATGGCGCCGGCATCGCCCAGGAGGAGCTTCCCCTGGCGCTCGCGCGCCATGCGACCAGCAAGATCGCGACGCTGGAGGATCTTGAGCGCGTGGCAAGTCTCGGGTTCAGGGGCGAAGCCCTGGCCAGCATCGCCGCGGTCTCGCATCTGACGCTGGTGAGCCGCCGCCACGCGGAGCGGCACGCCTGGCGTATCGAATCCAGTGGCGGCCGGCTCGCGCCGGTCGAACCCGCAACCGGCGCAGAGGGCACGAGCGTGGAGGTGCGCGAGCTCTACTTCAACACGCCCGCCCGGCGCAAGTTCTTGCGCACCGAGGCCACCGAGCTGGGCCACTGCGAGGATGTGTTCAAGCGCATCGCCTTGTCGCGGCCGGAAGTGGCGATGAGCGTGCAACACAACGGCCGCGGGCAATTGCGAGTTCCCCCGCAGTCGTTCACCGAGCGGGCCCGTGCGCTGCTCGGCGCCGAGTTCGCATCCGCCTGTGTCACCCTCGATGAGCGCTCTGCAGGGCTCCGCCTGCACGGGCTGCTCGCCACGCCCACTTTCAACCGCAGCGCCCGCGACTATCAGTACTTCTTCGTCAACGGCCGGTTCGTGCGCGATCGCCTCGTCGCGCACGCCGTGCGGGAGGCTTACCACGACGTGCTGCACGAACAGCGCTTTCCCGCCTTCGTGTTGTTCCTCGAACTAGATCCGGCCAAGGTCGATGTCAACGTCCATCCGACCAAGACCGAAGTGCGCTTCCGCGATCCGCGCGCGGCGCATCAGTTCCTGTTCCATGCGATGTCGAAGGCCTTGGCGCCGGCAGCGGTTCCCGTGTCGCCGTCCGTGACCGAGCTGCCCGCGCTGAGGCTAGGCTCAGCACCGCCACCATGGCAGCCGGGGCCGTCCGGTGCCGGCGCGACCCACGCGGCGGCTCCCGGCTTCATGCCGCGCCGCGAGCACATGCCGCTCGCGTCCCGCCAGCCGACCGGGCTCTACGACGTGCTATTCCCCAGTCATCAAGGATCCGCCGCGCCCGAGACGAGCGAGACGCCTCCGCTCGGGTACGCGCTCGCCCAGCTCGCGGGCGTATATGTGCTGGCACAGAACGCGCGGGGGCTGGTGATCGTCGACATGCACGCAGCTCACGAGCGCATCCTGTACGAAGAGCTGAAGCGCGCGCTGGACCACGATGCCGTGCCGACGCAAAGCCTGCTCATCCCGGCAACGCTGCGCGCGAGCCGCCTCGAAACGGCGCTGGTCGAGGAGCACGCGGATGCGTTGCGCCGGCTGGGGTTCGAGCTGGCGGTGGTGGGGCCCGACACTCTCGCAGTACGCTCCATGCCCGCCCCGCTGGGAGATGCCGATCCGGCCCAGCTGGCACGCGATGTCCTGCTGGAAATCGAAGAGTACGGGGCCGGCAACGCCCTGCATCAGCGGCGCGACCAGATCCTCGCCACGATGGCCTGTCATGCGGCTGTGCGCGCCAACCGCTCGCTCACGATCCCAGAGATGAATGCTCTGCTGCGCGACATGGAGGCAACGGAGCGCTCGGGCCAATGCAACCACGGCCGCCCGACTTGGACGCAGGTTACCCTGGCGGAGCTCGACCGGCTGTTTCAACGCGGCGAGTAGACTCAACGCAGGCGAGGCAGCGTGTTCCGGTCGACCAGGTGATCGCGCCGCATCTCTTGCGGGACGTATACGCGGTAACCGGGACCCTATGCTTCCCGCGCGCCGCGTTGCCGAGACCCGCTCCCCGGCCCGCCCCGTCCCGACGCGATTCCCCGGCTTGAGCCCTGCATCCACTTCGGAAGGGCCGGCTGTAATCCTGCTGATGGGCCCGACCGCCTCCGGCAAGACCGCGCTCGCGGTGGAGCTCGCACGCCGCTTCCCGGTGGAGCTGGTGAGCGTCGACTCGGTCCAGGTCTATCGCGGGATGAACATCGGTACGGCGAAGCCGGACCAGGCAACGCTTCGGACCGCGCCGCATCATCTCATCGACATCCTCGATCCCGACCAACGGTACTCTGCCGCACAGTTCTGCGCCGACGCAACCACAGTCGTCGCCGAGATCCGCGGACGTGGTCATGTGCCACTGCTGGTGGGCGGAACGATGCTCTACTTCAAGGCGCTCACCGAAGGCCTGAGTCCGCTGCCGGCCGCCGACCCAGACATCCGATCGCTGATCGACTCGATGGCCGAAGCCTCCGGCTGGCCCGCGCTGCACGCCGAGTTGGCGCGCGTCGACCCACAGACGGC
>Ga0335085_10012775_pt1 | contig 12348 bp, 12 predicted proteins | sample Lox_Sample_45_FD_206712 | JGI IMG/M metagenome (GOLD analysis project Ga0335085, IMG submission 206712) | Soil microbial communities from Loxahatchee National Wildlife Refuge, Florida, United States - Lox_Sample_4.5 | ecosystem: Environmental > Terrestrial > Soil > Wetlands | place: USA...
CACCGAAGTCGCGGCTTGTCGCGCCGGACAGGTGCATGTATCGCTGAGCGATCATGGCCACCTGCGCCGCCGGCGTCGACAGCCCGTGCGGATAGGAGAACGCATTGTCCGCAGTCGTCGAATCGGCCTGTGTGCCAGCATCTCCCACCAGCCGGGTCTGCACCTGGCCGAATCGCATGCCGGAGCGCTCGTTGAACGCCCGGTATGCCACCACGACGTCGGCGACGCCGGTGGCAACGGCCATCGCCGCGTGCTGGACGGTCGCGCACGCGGCACCGCCGCCATAGTGGATCTTGGAGAAGAACTTCAGTTCGCCGATGCCGGCCGCCCGCGCGACGGCGATCTCGGTATTGGTGTCCATCGTGAAGGTGGTCAGCCCGTCGACGTCGGCGGGACTCAGCCCGGCGTCGTCGAGGGCGTCAAGCACCGCCTCAGCAGCCAGCCGCAGCTCGCTGCGGCCGGAGTTCTTGGAGAAGTCGGTGGCGCCGATGCCGACGATCGCAGCCTTACCGGACAGCACTACGCACCCCCGATCATCAGCGTCACCGTCGCAATGACGTGATCACCAAGACTGTTGCGACCAAACACTTTCACCGTGATCAGGCCGTCCTGCACGGCGGTCACCTCACCGGAGAAGGTCACCGTGTCGTAGGCGTACCACGGCACCCCGAGCCGAAGCCCGATCGACTTGACCAATGCCGACGGCCCGGCCCAGTCCGTGATGTAGCGCTGCACCAGCCCGGTGTCGGTGAGGATGTTGACGAAAATATCCTTGGAGCCCTTCGCGACAGCTTTGTCGCGGTCGTGGTGGACATCCTGAAAGTCCCTGGTGGCCAAGGCCGTTGAGATGATGAAGGTGGGATCGCCGTAGAGTTTGAGCTCGGGCAGCTGCGTCCCCACCTCGATGACCGGCGCGCTCATGTGTCAGGCTCCCATGCGTAGAGGCTCCACTCCGGGCCGCTGGCACCGGCCGGGAAATCGATATATGTTGCGCGGACCGGCATTCCGATCTTCACCTCGGCGTGCTCGACATTGCGCAGCTCGCCCAGCATGCGGACGCCCTCGTCAAGCTCCACCAAGGCGATCACGAACGGCAGCGTGCGGCCGGGCACCTTCGGAGCATGGTGCACCACGAAGCTGAACACGGTGCCCTTGCCGCCGGCGACGCGATACTTGATCGGCTCTGCCGGATCCTGCCAGACGGCCGGCACCGGCGGGTGTTGCAGGCTGCCGTCGGCAAGCTGCTGGATCCGCAACTCGTGGGCCTTGACCCCGTCCCAGAAGAACGCGGTGTCACGCGAAGACGAAGGACGCATCATGGCGTCGGCATCGAGGTCGGCGGGCACCGAGGTGGCGGCCGGAACATCGGAGGCGGGCTTGAATTTGAGGATGCGCCACTCCATCTCGGCGACATCCTCGTCACCGACCCGCCACGTGATGTGCTGGTTGATGAACCAGCCCTCACCGAGCGCGGTCTTCTTGGGGCCGACGACATCGCGCATCTCGGAGAAAATGCTGACTTCCTCGCCGGGCTGCAGATAACGGTGATAGGTCTGTTCGCAATTAGTGGCGACCACTCCGACGTAGCCGGCATCGTCGAACAGTCGCATCATCGGGCCCATCGGGTCATCGGTTGGACGTTCTCCACCGAGTCCGAACATGGTCCACACCTGAATCATCGCCGGTGGAGCCACAATTCCAGGGTGTCCTGCAGCGCGGGCTGCTGCCTCGTCCACGTATATCGGGTTGGCGTCCCCCAGTGCCTCGACCCAATTGTTGATCGTCGGCTGGTTCACCGGGTCCCGGCCCGCGCGGGGCTTGGCGACGACGGTGTTGGTGATCTCCGCTATTGCCTCTCCAAGCTCCCCGATCCCGGTCATCGAGGCACCCTAGGCACTTTCAGGCCGGATGCGGCGATCATCTCACGCATGACTTCGTTCACTCCGCCACCGAAGGTGATGACCAGGTTGCGTTTGGTCTGCGAGTCGAGCCACTTGAGCAGGTCGGCGGTGTCCGACTCGGCCGGGTTGCCGTACTTGCCGACAATCTCCTCGGCCAGCCGGCCGATGTACTGAATACGCTCGGTGCCAAAAACTTTCGTCGACGCGGCGTCGGCCACGTTGATGTCCTCCCCGGCGGCGGCGACCTGCCAGTTCAACAACTCGTTGATCCGCCACATCGCATAAATCTCACCGAGCGCTCGCTTGACGTCCTGGTGGTCGATCGGCGTGACGCCGTCGCCACCCGGCTTGGACGCCCAGGTATGCAACCGGTCGTAGATCCCGGCGACCCGGCCGGCCGGGCCCAGCATCACCCGCTCGTTGTTGAGCTGGGTGGTGATCAGCCGCCACCCGCCGTTCTCCTCGCCGACCAGCATGTCGGCCGGCACCCGCACATCGTTGTAGTACGTGGCGTTGGTGTGGTGGGCGCCGTCGGACAGGATGATCGGCGTCCAGGAATAGCCCGGATCCTTGGTATCGACGATCAGGATCGAAATACCTTTGTGCTTCACGGCTTCCGGGTCGGTGCGGCAGGCGAGCCAGATGTAGTCGGCGTCGTGGGCGCCGGTGGTGAAGATCTTCTGGCCGTTGACGATGTAGTGGTCGCCGTCCCGGACCGCTGTGGTGCGCAACGACGCCAGGTCGGTGCCCGCTTCCGGCTCGGTGTAGCCGATCGCGAAGTGCACCTCGCCGGCCAGAATGGCCGGCAGAAATTTCTTCTTCTGCATCTCGTTGCCGAAGACCTGCAGAGTGGGGCCCACGGTCTGCAGCGTGACGGCGGGCAAGGGCACGTCGGCCCGGTGCGCCTCATTGACGAAGATCGACTGCTCGATGGGCCCAAAGCCGAGGCCGCCGAACTCCTTTGGCCACCCGACCCCGAGCTTGCCGTCCTTGCCCATCCGCCGGATCACCGCGCGGTATGCGGCGTTGTGGCGGTCTTCCTCCATCGCCTTCATCTCGTCGGACGAGATGAGATTCGAAAAGTACTCCCGTAGCTCCGCCTGCAGCTGTCGCTGCTCCGGAGTCAAGTCTATGAACATTGCGCTCCCACCAGGTCGAGGCGTAGAGAAGACCCGCCCAGCAGCCGGGCCAGGTCCTTGATCGTGGAGTAATACCGGTGCATCGGATAGGTGATGTCCATGCCCATGCCGCCGTGCAGGTGGTGGCAGATCTGCATCACCGGCGGAGCCTGCGAGGCCAGCCAGTACCCGAGGACATCCAAATCGGCGTCCGCATCAAGCCCCTGGGACAGTCGCCAGATCACCGACTTGGACGCCAAATCGATGGTGCGCGAGGCGATATAGACCTCCGCCAGTTGCGCTGCGACGGTCTGGAAGGTCGACAGCGGCTTGCCGAACTGCTTGCGGTTGGCCACATAGTCGGCGGTCAGCCGCAGCGCCCCGGCCACCAGGCCGTCGGCGAACGCGCCGATCATGGCCAGTGCCAGCTGATTGACCCGGTGTGGAGCCGCACCCGCCAGAACGTCGGAGTCGGGAACCGCCACGCCGTCGAAAGTCACCGTGTACTCGTCGGAGTCATTCGACGTCGGCGTGCGAACCAGCTGCACGCCGTCGGCCTTCGGCGACACCACCACAACGGCGTTGTCGGTCGTGACCAGCAGCCAATCGGCTTGTTCGACATATCCCACACCAATTTTGGTGCCGGACAGCCGTCCGCCGGCGAAACTGGTTGCGGGACGGTCGGGTAACGCCGTGCCGGGCTCGTTGAGCGCCGCGGTCAACACCCCGCCCCTGGCGACTCCGGCCAGGAAGCGGTCCTGTTGCTCATCGGTGGCGAGGTCGAGCAGCGGCATCACACCCAACCCCAGCGTTGCCAGCACCGGCGTGACGGCACCGTGGCGCCCGACTTCGGTGAGTACCGTGCCCACCTCGGCGAGGCCCACGCCGTCGCCGCCGAGACGTTCGGGCACCGGCAGTGCCGTCACGCCGCCGTCGACCAGCGCCTGCCACGACAGCTCCCGCGCTAGCACCGACGTAACGACATCGGCGACGGCCTGCTGCTCTGCACTGAGGTCGAAGTCCATCGTCGTGTTCAAGTCCATCGTGGTATTCAAGCCCATCAGTGGTCGACCGGGCACTTGCCGGTGTAGTCGACCTGCCAGTGCTTGATGCCGTTGAGCCAACCCGAGCGCAGTCGCTCGGGTTCCGAAACCGGCTTCAGATCGGGCATGTTGTCGGCGATGGCGTTGAAGATCAGGTTGATCGTCATCCGGGCCAGGTTGGCGCCGATGCAGTAGTGCGCACCGGTGCCGCCGAAGCCGACGTGCGGGTTGGGGTTACGCAGGATGTCGAACTTGTACGGGTCCTCGAAGGCCTCTTCGTCGAAGTTGGCCGACCGGTAGAACATCAGCACCCGGTCGCCCTTCTTGATCTTCACGCCGGACAACTCGTGGTCGTCCAGCGCGGTGCGCTGGAAAGTGGTGACCGGGGTGGCCCAGCGGACGATCTCGTCGGCGGCCGTCTCCGGGCGCTCTTTCTTGTACAGCTCCCACTGCTCGGGGTTCTGCGAGAAGGCGATCATCCCGTGCGTGATGGAGTTGCGCGTGGTCTCGTTGCCGGCCACCGCCAGCATCACCACGAAGAATCCGAACTCGTCGTCGGAAAGTTTCTCACCCTCGATATCGGCTTCGATCAGCTGCGTCACGATGTCGTCGCCGGGATTCTTGGCTCGCTCTTCGGCCATCTGCATCGCGTAGCCGATCAACTGTGCCGACGACATCTTCGGGTCGACGTGGGCGAACTCCGGGTCGTCGGCCCCGGTCATCTCGTTGGACCAGTCGAACAGCTTGCCGCGGTCCTCCTGCGGCACACCGAGCAAACCGGCGATCGCCTGCAGCGGCAGCTCACACGACACCTGCTCGACGAAGTCGCCTGACCCCGCCGCTGCCGCCGCTTTGGCAATCTTCTGAGCGCGCTGCTGCAGTTCGTCCTGCAGCCGTCCGACAGCACGCGGGGTGAAGCCCCGGGAGATGATCTTGCGCAGCCGGGTGTGGTGCGGCGCGTCCATGTTCAACATCACGAACCGCTGCACCTCGATGTCCTCGCGCGCGATGTCGTTGCTGAACCGGGGAATGACGCCGTTTTCGAAGCTGGAGAAGATGTCGCTGCGCCGGGACACCTCTTTGACGTCGGCAAGTTTGGTGACGGCCCAGTAGCCACCGTCGTGGAATCCCCCGCCTTCGCCGGGTGCCTGCTCGTTCCACCAGATCGGCGCGGCGGCCCGCAGCTCGGCAAACTCCTCGACCGGTACCCGCTCGACGTAGATGTCGGGGTCGGTGAAATCGAACCCGGGTGGAAGATTGGGGCTGGGCACGCTTGTTCTCCTTCAACTGCAGTCGGCTATGACTGGTGATGTGGTCACTAGTTCTCCTAGTGACACTCTGTTGCCAGTAAAACATGCCTTCACCGCATACAAAAGGCGCCGAGGCATCGTCGCTTGTCATAGTAATGAAACGTGTTCTAGCCTGGCCCCATGGGTAACCCGGTAATCGTTGAAGCCACCCGCAGCCCGATTGGCAAGCGCAACGGATGGCTGTCAGGGCTACATGCCACCGAGCTCCTTGGGGCGGTACAGAAGGCGCTGGTCGACAAGGCCGGCATCGATGCGGGCGACGTCGAACAGATCGTCGGCGGCTGCGTCACGCAGTTCGGCGAGCAGTCCAACAACATCACCCGGGTGAGCTGGCTCGTCGCCGGGCTGCCGGAACATGTCGGCGCGATGACCGTGGACTGCCAGTGCGGCAGCGGCCAGCAGGCCAACGGCCTGGTGGCCGGCCTGATCGCCGCGGGCGCCATCGACATCGGCATCGCGTGCGGCATCGAGGCGATGAGCCGCGTCGGGCTCGGCGCCAATGCGGGTCCCGACCGCAGCATCCTGCGGCCCGCGTCATGGGACATCGATCTGCCCGACCAGTTCACCGCTGCCGAGCGGATCGCCAAGCGACGGGGCATCACCCGCGAAGACATCGACGCGTTCGGATTCCAGTCCCAGCTACGCGCCAAGCGCGCCTGGGACGAGGGCCGTTTCGACCGGGAAATCTCACCGATCGAGGCCCCCGTGCTCGACGAGCAAAAGCAGCCCACCGCCGAGCGCCAGATGGTGTCCCGGGACCAGGGTCTGCGCGACACCACGCTGGAAGGGCTCAGCCAGCTCAAGCCGGTGCTCGAGGGCGGGATTCACACCGCGGGCACGTCGTCACAGATCTCCGACGGCGCGGCGGCCGTGCTGTGGATGGACGAGGACAAGGCCAAGGCGCTCGGATTGCGGCCGCGGGCCCGCATCGTCAGCCAGGCCCTCGTCGGTGCCGAGCCCTACTACCACCTGGACGGGCCTGTTCAGTCGACGGCGAAGGTGCTGGAAAAGGCCGGCATGAAGATCGGCGACATCGACATCACCGAGATCAACGAGGCGTTCGCGTCGGTAGTGCTGTCCTGGGCGCGGGTCCACGAACCCGACATGGACCGGGTCAACGTCAACGGTGGCGCGATCGCGCTGGGCCACCCGGTCGGGTCTACCGGCAGTCGCCTGATCACCACCGCGCTGCACGAGCTGGAGCGCACCGATCAAACCACCGCGCTGATCACCATGTGCGCGGGCGGCGCCCTGTCCACCAGCACCATCATCGAACGAATCTAGTCCGGATTCAGCCCTGGTGATCGTCTCCGAAGAAAGCCGCATCAAGGCTGCCCAGGCCTACATCGACGCGCTGGTCAGCCACGATGGGGACTCGGTTCCGTTCGCGACCGGCTGCACCCGCGTCGAGCAAGGCATCAAGAACGGGTTCTCCGGAAATCACTTGCGCCGCAGCCTCAATCGCGGTCCGCAATACTGGGTGATCGCCGACGCGACACCACCGAATTATCGCATCGTCGGCGACGAGGTGCACGCCTTGTACGACGTGCTGACGAAGGCGGCGTTCCGCGGCCGGCGGATCGCCGGACGGGTCGACGAGACCTTCGTGATCCCGGCCGAGAGTGCAACCGGCAAGGCCGAGATCCAGCGCATCAAGGTTCGCTTCAAGCCATTTATTCAGCGCTGACTAGGATCGGCGCCATGCCGAAATCACCGCCGTGGTTCATGAGAAGCGATTTCGCCCTGAAATGGATGTCGCGCATCAACACATTCCTGTACCGCCGTAGCGGCGGAGAGGGCTTGGGCGGCACCGTCCAGAACATTCCGGTGGCGCTGCTGACCACCACCGGCCGCAAGACCGGGGAGCCCCGGGTGAGTCCGCTGTACTTCCTGCGTGACGGTGACCGGGTGGTCGTCGCCGCCTCGAAGGGCGGCACCCCGAAGAACCCGATGTGGTACCTCAACCTCAAGGCCAATCCCAAGGTTCAGGTACAGATCAAGAAGGACGTGCTCGACCTGACCGCGCGGGACGCCACCGACGACGAACGCGCCAAGTACTGGCCGCAATTGGTGGACATGTACCCGTCGTACGACGATTACCAGTCCTGGACCGACCGGACCATCCCGTTCGTGGTCTGCGACCCGTAGCCCGCATCGCCGACCGTCTGATTTCGGACACTCGATGAGCACGGACGACGAGTCGCCGTACGGCTCGGGAGATCCGACTGCGGCGTCCACCTGGCTGGCTTTGAGCGGACGCCCGGTCACCGACGAAGTCCTCGAATGGCCCCCCGATTTGTTCGCCCTGACCGACGTGATCCTGGACTTCACACAGGCCTACCGGTTCGTGTTCTCCCCGCCCGGCGAGGCGACATGGCCGCCCGATCGCTTCGCCGACTGGGCCGGTGCGGTGGAGGACGCGGGCCGGGATTGGAGCGGCTGGGTCGTGAACCAGCAGGGCGCGCTCCCCGATCTCCTCGCCCAGGAGTGGACCATCTTTCGCGAGCACGTTGAGATGCCGCTGGAACATCTGGCCGAGGGCCGCGACTGGCAGATGTGTGAGGCACTGCTGACGCTTCATGCGGTCGCGGACGAGGCTTGCGCGGGGTTGGGCATCCCCCTGGGTCGGTCCGACACAAAGGGATGCGGTTACCGCGCCCGGGGACGTGAACTGTTGGCGAGGACCGGGTCGCTTGCCCGAATCCACCCACATCTGTTGCGGGTACTACCGAAGGTGCGGACTTCGCCCAACGGGACCTCGTTGGGTTCGTTCGCACGCTACGCCTGCGTCCATCGTCCCGGTGCCCAGGTCAGGTGGTCCAAGATCCCCGCCCGGCACCGCGGCACCAATCCCCAGGCCGAGTACGCCAACGTGCTACTGCTGCCCTGGCCGCTGCGGGTGCGCGAGTCGGACTTCCACCCGGTGGAAGGCTCGGTGCGCACCCTGACCACCGAGCCCTTCGGCTATTTCGAGTTCGCGCCGGCCGAACCGCTCGATTTGGACTTGGTGGATCGCACGGTTCTCGCGGCCCGAGACGAGGTCGGCGGCGTCGACGTGGTGGTGCTGCCCGAGAGCGCCGTCGACGAGGCGGATATCGACGACCTCGAGGCGGTTTTGGATCACCACGGTGTCACCATGCTCATGACCGGTGTGCGCCAGCCGGCACCGCAACCCGGGCACCTACCCGGCAACTGGGTGCACATCGGAGTCAGCTCGATACTTGAAAAGCGTGCCGCCGCAACAGGTTCAGCTCGCGAACAGTGGTTCCACGTCCGCCAGAACAAACACCATCGATGGTCGCTCGACGAATCACAGATCTACCAGTACCACCTGGGTGGCGCCCTGCACCCGCACATCCTTTGGTGGGAAGCGATGGACGTCGCTCGCCGGACGGTGCAATTCGTCGAACTCGGGGAAGAACTGACCCTTGTCTGCCTGGTGTGTGAAGATCTCGCCCAGCACGACGATGTCGCCGAAGTCGTCCGGTCGGTTGGCCCGACGCTGGTTTTCACACCGCTGCTCGACGGACCTCAGCTGACGTCGCGCTGGGCGGCCCGATACGCCAGCGTGCTGGCCGACGACCCCGGCTCGGCCGTCGCGACCTTATCGGCGTACGGCATGGTGCAGCGATGCCGACCTCCCGGGCAACCTCCCTCCCCGGTGGTCGGCCTGTGGAAGGACCCGGTCCGCGGAATCCGCGAGGTGCCACTCGAGGCCGGTGCGCACGGCGTGCTGCTGACGATCTGCGGGGACCGTGCGCTGCGACGCACTGCCGATAGCCGCGAGCCCATCGACAACTCGATTTACTACTTCGACGTGGCCGTGCACCAAATCCGCGCCTCCACAACGCCCTCGGAACCACAACCGAAGCAGACCCGGCCGCCGCCTCGGCCCACGCTCGAGGTCGAGGAGCTCACCGTCCTCACCGGCTGGGCCCAGGCAGTCGCGGAAACGCTTGCCTACGCGCCCGAGCGAGTGCTCGATCTAGTGGCAGACGCGCGCCCGGGCGGGCGGTGGCGGGCCGCACTCAAGATCGCCGAACCATCCGCCCAACTGAGCGAAGCGCTCGACATCCTCGAACGAATCGTGCGGACGAGCGCATCGCCAAGCGGCTCAACCACATTCGATGCGCTGATCACCGCCGCGAGCGAAGCCCGGGCGGACGAACCAAACCTCGCCGGGTTGGTTCGCGGAGTGCTGCGATCGACGCTCGAGCAGCGCCGCACTCGACAAGCAGGAGAAGCCGCCCGCTAGCGCGCCATACGCGGAATCAGGCCCCGTAGACCGGAACCGGCGGGCGCGCCTTCGCCAATAGGTCGGTGACGACGGGCCCCAGCTCGGCAGGATCCCATCTCGCGCCCTTGTCGATCTGCGGGCCGTGCGCCCAGCCCTCGGCGATGCGGATCTTGCCGCCCTCGACTTCGAACACCTTCCCCGTGACGTCGCGTGATTCCACGCTGCCCAGCCAGACCACCAGGGGCGACACGTTTTCCGGCGCCATGGAGTCGAAATCGTCGCCCTGCGTCGACATCATCTCGGCGAAGACGGTCTCGGTCATGCGGGTGCGGGCTGACGGTGCGATCGCGTTGACGGTCACGCCGTACCGGCCCATTTCGGCGGCCGCGACCAACGTCATCGCCGCGATGGCCGCCTTGGCGGCGCTGTAGTTACCCTGCCCGACACTGCCCTGCAGGCCCGCACCCGAGCTGGTGTTAATGATCCGCGCATCAACGCTTTTGCCCTCTTTGGACAGTCCCCGCCAGTACGACGCGGCATGCCGCATGGTGGCGAAGTGACCCTTGAGGTGCACGGCGACGACGGCGTCGAACTCCTCCTCGCTGGTGTTGGCCATCATCCTGTCGCGCACGATGCCGGCGTTGTTGACCAGGACATCCAGGCCGCCGAACGTGTCCACGGCGGTTTGAACAAGGCCGGCCGCTTGGTTCCAGTCGGCGACGTTGGACCCGTCGGCGACGGCTTCGCCACCGGCAGCGGTGATCTCGTCGACCACACCCTGCGCGGCGCTGCCCCCGCCGGCGGGCGAACCGTCCAGGCCCACCCCGATGTCGTTGACCACCACCCGCGCGCCTTCGGCCGCGAAGGCAAGCGCGTGCGCGCGCCCGATACCGCCGCCCGCTCCGGTGACGATGACCACGCGGCCGTCAACTAGCCCCATTGTTTCTGTCTCCTCTATTTGATCGCGCTCGCGTTCGTGGTGGCCAGATAATGCGGCGGCTCACCGCCGCCGTGTACCTCTAACGAGGCGCCGCTGATGTAGGACGCCGCGCCGGAGGCCAAAAACGCTGCGGCCCAACCAACGTCCTCGGGCTGGGCCATCCGGCCCAGCGGCACGTTCTTGGAGATCGCGGCGATCGACTCGGCGTCGCCGTAGAACAGGTCGGCCTGTTCGGTTTCGACCATGCCGACCACGCAAGCGTTCACCCGCACCTTGGGCCCCCATTCCACCGCCAGCGTCTGGGTCAGACTTTCCAGGCCGGCCTTGGCCGCCCCGTAAGCGCCGGTCCCGGGTGACGGCCGCCGGCCGCTGAGGCTGCAGATGTTGACGATCGACCCGCCGTCCGACTGGTCCTGCATCTTCTCGTTGGCGTACTGCGAAACCAGCAGCGCACCAATGAGGTTGAGCTCGATGATCTTGCGGTTGAACTTCGGGCTCGATTCCGCAGTCAGCACGTACGGCGAGCCTCCGGCGTTGTTGACCACCACGTCGAGCCGTCCGTGCCGCTCGACGATCGAGTCGATCAGCGCCTTGACGGCTTCCTCGTCGCGCACGTCGCAGGAGTGGAACTCATGGGGCAGGCCCTCGACCGCGCGCCTGGCGCAGGTCACCACGGTCGCGCCCTGCTGGGCGAAGACCGAACTGATCCCGGCGCCCACCCCGCGGACTCCCCCGGTGACCAGCACCACCCGCCCGTTCAGTCCCAACCTGATGGGTTCCCCGGCAAGGGGACCTGATTCGGGGCGGGTCACTGTGCTAGCGTACCAAGCAAGTGCTTGCTTAGGTAGCTGACCCCAGCAGGAAGTGCCATGACCATTACCTCCACCACCCTTGAACCGGGCATAGTCGCGGTCACCGTCGATTACCCGCCCGTCAACGCCATCCCGTCCCGCGGCTGGTTCGAGCTCGGCGACGCCATCACCGCCGCCGGCGACAACCCCGAAACCCACGCCGTGATCCTGCGGGCCGAGGGCCGCGGCTTCAACGCCGGCGTCGACATCAAGGAGATGCAGAAGACTCGATCTACTCAGGGGTTTACCGCCCTTCTCGATGCCAACCGCGGCTGCTTCGCCGCGTTCCGCGCGGTGTACGAATGCGCAGTGCCGGTGATCGCGGCGGTGAACGGATTCTGCGTCGGCGGCGGTATCGGGCTGGTAGGCAACGCCGACGTCATCGTCGCCTCCGACGACGCCGTCTTCGGGCTGCCGGAGGTGGAGAGGGGCGCGCTCGGCGCCGCGACGCACCTGTCCCGGCTGGTGCCGCAACACATGATGCGGCGGCTGTTCTTCACCGCGGCCACCGTGGACGCCGCCACCTTGCATCACTTCGGCTCGGTGCACGAGGTGGTGCCCCGCGCCGAACTCGACGAAGCGGCACTGAAGGTGGCCCGCGACATCGCCGCCAAGGACACCCGGGTCATCCGGGCCGCCAAGGAGGCGCTCAACCTGATCGACGTGCAGCGGGTCAACTCGAGTTACCGCATGGAGCAAGGCTTTACCTTCGAGCTCAACCTCGCCGGGGTGTCCGACGAGCACCGCGACGCGTTCGCCGGCACGGCGAAGGGCAAGAAGGAATGACCGACAAGCGCACGACGCTCGACGAGGCCGTCGCGCACATAGAAAGCGGCATGACCATCGGCATCGCCGGCTGGGGCTCGCGGCGCAAACCGATGGCCTTCGTGCGGGCCCTGCTGCGCACCGACGTGACCGACCTGACCGTAATCACCTACGGCGGGCCCG
>Ga0335085_10012776_pt1 | contig 12347 bp, 10 predicted proteins | sample Lox_Sample_45_FD_206712 | JGI IMG/M metagenome (GOLD analysis project Ga0335085, IMG submission 206712) | Soil microbial communities from Loxahatchee National Wildlife Refuge, Florida, United States - Lox_Sample_4.5 | ecosystem: Environmental > Terrestrial > Soil > Wetlands | place: USA...
CCTTGGCCATGGCCGTTTCGGCTTCCTCGGTCTGCTGGTCCTGCGGCTGGGCCCCGCTCTCCTCTGGCGCCGAGGTACAGGGGCCACCGGCAATCCCCTTCCGCATGATCGTGGTTCCTGGGGCCTGCCGCGATTGCCGAGGCCCCCCGCCGCTACATCGCGCACAGCCGCAGGAGCCCGCGGGATGCGGAAACTTCCCGGCCGGCATCCGCATGACCTGGTCGGCCAAGCGATCCGCCTCGTGCTCCAGCGGATCGTCGGGCCGGCCGACCGCGAGCTTTGCCTGCGGCTGGCATTGCGGCGCGCCGCGTGCGCCCGTCGCAAAGATGGAAAGCCCGTCAAAGTCCCAGGAAGGGCCCTCCGTCGGCCCGGCGGCGGTCGCGCCCCGGTGACGACCCCACCTGGGTGCCGCGACGGACGGGCGACCAACCGGGAGGGCACTCCACCGCTGCGCCGGCGCCCTTGCCGTCCTGCGGGTTCTCGGCGCGAACATGCCCCCTGTTCCTCCCGTCCTGTGCCTGCGGGTCGGTCCCCGCCCCTTCGCGGGCCGGCAGAGCGTGCCTTGTTTCATGAACCCGATGTCAGCGAGCCTCGACCTTACCCGCAGTGCTCCCGACGGCGAAGCGGAATTCCGCGCCATGCCGTGCCGGGCAAAGGCTGTGTTCGGGCGCGTTCCCGTCCAGACGGCCCGCCCCGGCCTGCCCCCTTTGCGCGTCCCGAAAGGCTGGCGGCGGCCGATCACGAAGTCGCGCGAACCTGGTAGTCGGCCCGGGCCCGATCAGCGGCGGATGATATGAGTAACCCACGCCGACTTCATTCGGGATGAGGCCCCGGTCGGCTCTCCGCCCCGATCGGGATTTACGGGAAGCTCAGGCGACGTTTCAACGGAGCCCGCGGATGATGTCTAGGCTTGCGACGATCAGGGCGTTCCAGGGCCTGCCGGGCGCTGCGCTGGCCCGCCTGGAAGGCGCGGCCTGCGCCGTGGAGCCCCGCCACGGAACGGAGATCTTTTCCGCGGGCGATCCCGCCGATGCCGTCTATGCGATCGTCGGCGGCGACGGGAGCGTGCATATCGGTGTCGGCGACCGGCGCAGCAAACGGCTGATGGTGCAGGTCTTCCGTGCTGGTGACCTGTTCGGCGAGATCGGCGTGATCGACGGCGGCCCGCGCAGCGCCGGAGCGGTCGTTGACGGACGGGTACGGCTCATGCGCATCGGTGCCGCCGCCTTCATGGAGGTGATGCACCAGGAGCCGCTGCTTGGCGTCACGCTCTGCCGGACGCTCTCGGAGCGGCTGCGGCGCACCTTCACGCTCTTTCAGGACGCCTCGTTCGAGTCCCTGCAGGTGCGGCTCGCGCGCCAGATCCTGTATCTCGCCGGGCAGCAGGGCCGGAACAGCGGGCAGGGCGTGCTGCTGGCCGGCCGCCTCCGTCAGCAGGACCTCGCCGACCTGCTCGGCGCCACCACCCGCAGCATCAGCACCATCCTCAATGCCTGGCGTGCCGAAGGAGTCGTGCAGCACGACGCCGACCATGCCCGTCTGACGATCAGTCGCCCGGATGCGCTGCTGCGTCTCGTCGATCAGGACGACTGAGCAGCCGCCCCCTCCCGATAAGATTGAGGATGTCGCCCTCCACACGCGGGCTGCGCGCGATGCACACCGTCTCCTGCACCGCCCGCGACGCACGCGCGAGGTCGGCGAGCCATGACATCGTCCAGCCGGGGTCCTGGGTCAGCGACCGCCGCCAGCCGCGCGCCCAGGCCGCGTACGCGCCGCCCCAGCGCGGGGCCAAGGGCTGCCCCAGGCCGAAGAAGCCGAGCGCCGCCTGCAACCCGGCCTCGCCGAGCACCGTGAAACTCCTGGTCCAGATCTGTGCCAGGATCGGCAGCGGCCGCACATCAAGGCCGCCGAACGTCGCGCCCGCGACGCGGGCGAACTCCGTGTCCACGCTCGCCTCGGCGTACATGCGCCGGCCGGTTTCCAGCCAGAAATGGCGGAAGTGCCGGTTGCGCAGCATTGTCGCGCAGAGATCGAGGTAGCGCATGGCGGGATCGAAATAGCGCCGGAAGTCGCGCTCGAAGGAGGCGAGGAACGCCGCGTCGAACCGGCCCGCCGCCAGCGCCCGCTCCAGCGTCGCGGATGCGAGCAGCGCGGATTCCATGCCGGGCGTGATGCCCTCGCCCGTCATCGGATCGACGAAGCTGCCCGCGTCGCCGATCAGGAGGCCGCCGGTGAAGTGGTTTTGCCCGGCCGCGCCATAGCCCCGCACCACGCCGCCGACCGGCCGCCCGGTCAGGCGCAGCCCGGCGCAGGCAGGGTGCCGGCGCCGCAGCTTTTCGAGGAAGGCATCGAGCAGCCGCGGCACCGAAAAGTTGAAGCGGTGGCATGTCTCGGCGAGAACGCCGACGCCGACATTGACCCGCCCGTCCGGCATCGGGAACATCCAGCCGTAGCCGGGGAATATGTCGTCGTCGAAACCAATCGTCGCTTCCCCGCAATCGACGCGCACGCCCTCGGCGTAGCCGCGCTGGGCGATCACGGTGTAGCGACGATCGTTTGTCCACAGCCCGGCGCGGCGCGCAACGATCGACTCCGTGCCGTCCGCACCCACGACGAGCGGCGCGCGCAGCATGAAGCCCCGCCGGCCGCCGCGCGCCGCAACGCGCATCATGCCGTCAGCACGCGCGATGTCCGTCACGGCGCAACCCTCGAACACCGTGGCCCCGGCGGCCTGCGCATGGCGGAGCAGGTGCGTGTCGAGGTCGTGCCGTGGCACGAGGCCGCCATGCGGCGGCAGGCCGTGGCGGGCCTCGTTATAGGGCACGTTCCCGTGATAGGCGACCCGCGGGCCGATGAAGATGCGGGTCGTCTCGATCGGCAGGCGCGCTGCCGCCGCGACCGGCGCCATGCATCCGATGGCCCGCAGAATGCGGAGCCCGGCGGGTTCGACGAAGTCGCCGCAGACCTTGTCGCGTGGGAAGTTGGCGCGATCGACAACGGCGACCCGGATGCCGCGCGCCGCCAGCGACCACGCCATGACGGCGCCTGCCGGGCCGCCGCCGACCACGATCGTGTCGAATGCGCCGGCAGCGGCCACTGAGATCGGGCTCCGATGCGTTCTGGCAGATAACAGCGAATGATATAAATTCCCCAACGGGAATGGGGAAGGGCGGGATGCCCATGGCGGACGTGGGAGAGTGGCTGGCCGCCCTCGGCCTCGACCAGTATGCCGCGACCTTTGCCGCGCAGCAGATCGACGGCGACGTGCTCGCCGACCTGACAGACGCCGATCTCCAGGCGCTCGGCCTGCCGCTGGGGCCGCGCAAGAAGCTCCTCAGGGCCATCGCAGTGCTGCGGGAGGGTCAGCCCGAGCCGAAATCCCCAGGCGGGCGGGGGCGGCGCGCAGCCGCGCGGCCAGCCCCCCGGAGCGGCCCGGAGCGGCGGAACCTGACCGTGCTCGTCTGCGACCTCGTGGGCTCCACTTCCCTCGCGACACACTGCGACCCGGAGGAACTTCGCGTCATCCTACATGGCTACATGGACGCGTGCAGCGCGGTGGTGGCGTCGCTCGGCGGCCTTGTCGCACGCTATCACGGCGACGGGCTGATGGCCTATTTCGGCTACCCGGAAGCCCGTGAGGACGCCGCCGAACGGGCTGTGCGCGCCGGCCTCGGGATCGTCGAGGCGGTGCGGGCCGTCCCCGGCGTGCCGGCGGTGCGGCTGCGGACGCGCGTCGGCATCGCGACCGGCCTTGCCGTCGTCGGCGACCTGATCGGGGAAGGCGCCGCGCGCGAGGAGGCGGTGGTGGGCGAGACCCCGGCGCTCGCCGCGCGCCTTCAGACGCTCGCTCCGCCCGAGAGCGTCGTCGTCAGCCAGACGACGCGCGACCTCCTCGGCGCCGCGTTTGCGCTTGAGACGATGGGGCCGAAGGTGCTGAAGGGCTTCGACCGGCCGCAGACGGTGTGGCGGGTGATCGGCGTCGAGCGCACGGAAAGCCGGTTCGCGGCAGCCCATTGCGGCGCGGCGAGCGAACTGGTGGACCGCGACTCGGAGCTTGCCGTCCTGCGCTCGCGCTGGAGCCTTGCCGCTGCCGGTCGCGGCCAGGTGGTCCTGATGACGGGCGAGGCCGGCCTGGGCAAGTCGCGGCTGGTTCAGGCGCTACGCGAGAGCCTTGTGGGCCAAGCGTATCGGCCCGTCCTGCTGCAATGCGCCTCCTACAGCCAGACGAGCGCGCTGCGCCCGGTGATCGAGTGGATCGACCGGGAGGCGGGGTTCGCCGCGACGGACAGTGCCGAGACCCGGCGCGCGAAGCTGCGCGACCTTCCCGGACTGACCGGCGACGCGGCCGAGGTCGTGGCAGGGCTGCTGTCGCTGGCCGATGGCGGTGCCGCGACGAGCGATCCAACACGGCGCCGCGAGCGCACGCTCACGGCACTTTCCGGGCTGCTAGTAGGCGGCCCGCCGGATCCGCCGCGTCTGGTGGTCCTGGAGGATGCGCACTGGAGCGATGCCTTCACGCTCGATCTGCTGGCACGTGCCGTGGAACGGGTGGGAACGCAGCCGGTGATGCTGCTGGTGACGACGCGGCCGGACATGACGCCTGAATGGGCCCGGAGGCCGGACGTGATCCGGCTGCACCTGGACCGCCTGGAGCCCGAGCATGTCGCGCGCCTGATCGAGCTGGTCGCTGTCCAGGACATCTCGCCGGACATGCGCGCGCGGATCGCCGAGCGGGCCGACGGCGTGCCGCTCTTCGTGGAGGAACTGGCCCGGTCGGTCGCGGAGGCGGGGAATCAGACGGTGCCGGTCCCAGCGACGCTGCAGGACACGCTGATGGCGCGGCTCGACCGGCTCGGCCCAGCCAAGGCCATCGCGCAGGCCGCCGCCGTGCTCGGACGCGAGTTCCATTTCCGCTGGCTCGCGACCTGCACAGGAGTTGCGCGGCAACGCCTGGTCAAGGCCCTCGGAGAGCTGGTCGCCTCCGGCCTGGCGACGGCGCGCGGCGAGCCGCCGGATGCCATGTACGCGTTCAAGCACGCTCTCGTGCAGGATGCGGCCTATTACTCAATGCTGCGCAGCGACCGGGCCCGCATCCATGGCGAGATCGCGCGCATGCTGGAGACGCGGTTCGCGCGCATTGCTGCCGAACAACCTGAGCTGGTGGCGCATCACCACTCGGAGGCAGGTGCGACGGCGGCCGCGATCACGTGGTGGGAACGGGCCGGCGCGCAGGCTGCGAGGCAGGCAGCGGCCACGGAAGCGGTTCGCCATTACCAGTCCGCGCTGCGTCTGCTCGCCAGCCTGCCGGCCAACGCCGATCGTGACACGCGCGAGACTGCGCTGCGCGTGGCGTTGCAACCGGAGCTGACCAATATCGGTGGCTACGGGTCCCCGGACAGCGAGGCCAATCTCGACCGTCTCGCGAAACTGCTCGAGAACGCGCCGCCAAGCCTGGAGGCCGTCGGGATGCTCTACAGTCAGGCCGCGCTGCGGCTGCTGCGATCGGAACTCACGACGGCCGAGGATGTCGCCCACCGGTGTCTGCAGCTGGCCCGGAGATCGACAGTCCCGAACGCGCAGGTTCTCGGTCAGCGCATCATTGGTTACGTCGCCCTGGTGCGCGGCGACGTCGCCGAGGCAGCGCGGTGGTTCAAGATCTCGTTCGATGAATTCGATCCTTCGCACGGCCGCTTGATCTGGGTCGGGAGGTCTCTCGATACCCTGGCCACTATGATGGCGCAGGACATAGTGGTGGCGATCCAGACCGGGCGGCTCGATACGGCCGCGCAGCTCGCGCGAGCTGCGCTCGCCGAGGCGGAGCGGCATGCCGCTAATCCGCTAACGATCGCATACGTGCTCGTGCACGTCGGCCTGCGCTGCATCATCGTGGGCGATGCGCAGGATGCCGCCCCGGCGGCCGCGATGCTGTTGGAGACGGTGCCACGCGCCGAATGGCTGCGCGGGCATGCCGAGACTCTCGCAGGTTGGCAGCAGGCCAAAACCGGCGGCGTCGACGAGGGCCGCGCCCGGATGCACCACGGACGCGAAATTGCCATCCGCATTCACGACCGCGTGTGGTTGCCGCTGTATGCAGCGTCCGAAATCGAGATTCTCGTGGAGAATTCGCGTCACGAAGAGGCGCTCGCGGCGAGCGATAAATGCCTGAGACTGATCGCGCAGTTCGGGCAGGGATTCGCGCTCCCGGAGGTCCACCGACTGCGGGGCACCGCGCTTGAGGGAGCCGGCGCTTCGTCCGCTGCGATCGAGACAGAGTTCCGCATCGCGCTGGAGATCGCGCGGCGCGGCGGCCTGCGGCTCTATGAGTTGCGGGCCGCGACGAGCCTCGCGCGGTTGCTGATGCAGGATGGCCGCGCCGCCGAAGCGCAATCGCTGCTCGCCCCTGTTGTGTCCCGCTTCACCGAAGGCTTCGACACTGCCGATCTGCGCGCCGCGCTTGCCGTGCTCGCAGAGCTCGCTACCGCCGGCTCAACTGCCGGGTCTGGTTGACCAGAGCCAGCAAGGGCCGCGGATCGACCGCGAACAGCCGCGCCTCGGCGCGCGCCTCGTCGGCGATCCGGTCGAGATAGGCTTCCGCCTCAGGCAGTTGGCCGGCGAAGGCGCACGCCATGGCATTGAGATCGTCATTGCTCGGCTCGGACTTGCAGAAGATCGCGCCGATTGAAGGGTCGCGGATCGCCAGTGCCGCCGGCAGCGTCAGGATGCCATCGCGCACGTCCTCCTCCCCTCCGCCGCCGAGGGCCGCCGCGCCGCGCACGTCGCCCACGTCGTCGCAACCGTGGTAGAGCAGGCCGAGCAGCCCGCCGAACTTGCGCAGCCGCCCGCTGCGGTCGCCAAGGCAGGCGCAGATCTCGAACATCGAGCCAGTATCCTCGCCGGCGATGCGCCGCCAGTCCTCCACGCCGAGCACCTGCCGCCGCAGCCGCCACTGCAGGCACTCGGCGACGCCGAGCCGCTTGAAAAGCTCGGAGAACAGGCCGATCGCCTGCAGGTCGCCGCCAAGCTGCAGATAGCCGTCAGCGACGATATAGCCCGATGCCATCAGCGCGTTGAGTTCGCCGAACCGCGTGTGCAGCGTCGCGCGCCCGCGCCGCGTCGGCGAGCGGTCCACGATGTCGTCGATGATGAGCGAGACGTTGTGGAAGAACTCGACGACCAGGGCCGCCGTCATCACCGTCTCGGGGATCGGGCCGGAGATGATGGAGCGGTGGCACGCGAAGATCGTCAGCGGCCGGAAATACTTCGAGCCGGAGAGGAACTGCCACTCCATCGCCTCGCGCATTTCCGGGTCGCAGCGTGCCACCCACTCGGCGATGCGCGCCCGCAGCGCCGCCATCTCCCCGGTGAAACCGAGGGCGTCGATGACGCCCGCGACGTCCGACCCGGCACCGGGCGCGTCGTTCATTCCTTGACCTGGTGTCGGCGCGGGCGCGGCACTCCCGGCGCGAGCGGCGGCGAGGTCGCCTCGTCGGCGGTGGCGGCGATCGACTCGCCCACCATGTCGAGTTCGTGCTGCAGTCGGCGGGCCTCCTGCATGGCGGCATCGCCGATCTCGCGCAGATAGGCGCGCAGATCGTCGGCCAGCATCCGGCACTCGGAGGGGTCGCCCGCTGCCTCGCCGGCCGCGCGATCCACCACCGCCTGCATCAGACTCGCCTGATGCCGCGCCATGATCTCGGCAAGTGCGCGACCGTAACGCAGCGTGCTCGCGGCTGCGACCATGCAGGCCTGCGAGATGGCAGGCCACATCTCCGCGACCTCCGCCGAGGCCGTCTGCCCGCCTGCGACCGCCTCACCGAGATGGCCGGCACCGGGCAGTGCGGCCCCCATTGCGACAGCCATGTCCGCCATGGCGCCCAACGGGCCGCTCTCCGGCTGTCCGCCACGTCCTGCGGCCGAGAGCACGCCGTCCGCCACGGCCTGCCACGCGCTGAGCCCCTGCCCGACCAGGCTGCCCAGTGCGGCGATGATGCCGCCGGCCGGGTCGGACTGCCCCGGCCCAGACGCGCCGAGTCCCCCGCTGCGATTGCTCACGACCGGTCTCCCCCGACGATGTTCCTTCTCTAGGCCGAGTGCCCGGGCCGGTCCATAGGCATGGTTCCCGTTTCGCACTCAATCCGGCTGACCTGTGCTTCCGGCTGCGCTACCTGGCGCAGGCCGCTCTCCCCGCCGCAGGTCAAGCTGGTTGAGGAAGATCATGAGCGCGAGGGCCGGCGCGCCGGAAAGCCCGCGCAGAAACTGCACGTGCGCCACATAGAACGTCCGCATGGCGTCCTCGACCGCCGTCTGCCGCTGCGCCGCCGGAAGGCGCCACGGCTGCGCCGCCACCTCGGCCAGCGTCAGTGCCTCCGTCGCGGCGAGGCGCAGAGTGCGGGCGGTCAGATCCAGGCATGTGACGATCATCGCGGCCTGGACCTGCACGGCGGTGCGGCGCATGCTGGCATAGTCGGATGTCATCGAGCGTCTCCCGGCGCGGCGCGGCCACGGCCGAACAGCGAGTAAGCGAACGAATGGGAACGACGAAGCGTCAGGACGGACCTCGGGTCTTCGTCGCGGGCGCCGGCCTCGCCGGCCTTGCCGCCACGCACCGCCTGCTCGAACGCGGCTATAACGTTACGCTCATCGAAGCCAACGACTTCATCGGCGGCAATCTCAGCGCGCATCACGATGTCGGTGCCGATGCCGGCGGCACGGCGGCACCGGTGCGCACAACCTGCGACGTCTGCCGTGACCGGGCCCATGGCTGCCTCCGTTCGTCCGACTGGCACGAACATTGTTATCACATGTACTTGAACTGGTACCACAATTTCTGGGAGATCATGGCGGAGATCGGCTGCATCGACAACTTCCGGCCGGAGCCCTCGATCTTCAACATCTATCCCCGCGACACGCCGGGCGGGCGGCAGCCGCCGATCTCGCTGGTTAACATGGGCTCGCCGTGGACCTTCGCGCGCAACCTGGTTTCCGGCTACGCCCCGCTGCCCGACATGTTCCTGCTCGGCCAGACCTCGACCGACCTCATTGCCGAACCGGCGCGGCGGCACGGTTTGCTCGAGCGGACGAGCATTTCAGCCTTCCTGCAGTCACGGGGCTACGCGACCGAGGCGTCACTCGCCGGAACCTACCGGACGACGGCGCAGGCGTTCGCCTCGCCGAGCTATCTCAGTTCGGCGCGCAGCTTCAAGGCGTTGCTCGGCTTCGGCTTCCGCCTCCCGGAGCCGTGGATCTGGCTCCTGAGAGGTCCGACCGAGGAAATGATCTTCACGCCGTGGTGTACGTTCCTAAGGCAGACGTTCGGCGACAAGCTCACGATCAGGACGCTCACCTCCGTCAAGCGCCTGGAAGTCGATAGGACGGGACGGGTGATCAAGCTCGGCCTTGAAGTGAACAAGGTGTCGCCCACGATTCATCGCGGCGATAGGACGTTGCGGTCGGCACTGCCGGGGGTCAGGCGCGAGAATGAGCACACCGAGGACGTGGCCGAGGGAGACTTTGTCATCCTCGCCCTTCCCCTCTCGCAACTCAGCGCGCTGGTCACGCCGGAGGTCGCTCTCTGGGCCCCGAGCCTGCCCGACGTGCGCTACCTGCGCACCGAGCCGATGATCGCGCTCGACCTGTACTTCCGCAGGAAGCTGACGGGAATCCCAAACAGCATCACGGTGCTGCTGAACTCAAACCACGCGATGAGCTTCCTCGACACCTCGCAGAACTGGCGCAACGGGCCGGACGACCAGACATGGCTCAACGTGATCGCCTCGACCGCGGACGCGCTGATCCCCTACCGCGACGAGGAGATCATCCGCATCATGCTCGGCGAACTGAAGCGCTATATTGCATTCGACGAGTCCGACATCATGCGCTGCCGCACGCACCTGCAGACCAACGTGGGCGAGGAACTGTTCGTCAACCAGGTGGGAAGCTGGGAATGGCGGCCGCAGGCAACAACCGGCCTTGCCAACCTGTTCATCGCAGGCGACTACTGCAAGACATTCATCGACGTGGTCACGATCGAGGGAGCTGTGGTGAGCGGCCTGATGGCAGCGGAGGCGCTGCGGCGGCGCGCAGGGAAAGGCCCGGCGATCCGCATCCGCTCGCCCGACCAGTATCCTGTCGCCGCGGTCGCCGCGATGGCGCATGCATCGCGCCCCCTCGCCTACCTTGCCTATGCCGGCTCCACCGTCGATCAGGCGCTGAAGCGAAGCTATCGCAACTGGTTCCCGAACGGCTGAACCCCGAGTGGCCCCGGCGGCATCAGCCGCCCGCTGAGCCGTTCCGTCCAGCCATTTGCCGCGGGCAGAAGCCGTGCAACGCCGAGGGTGCGCAGATCGCTGCACAGGCAGCGCGCCTGTCCGTCGCAGAGGCAGGGTGATTGTCCCGGCTCTCCAAGCTCCAGCGCGACGCTGCCGCCGATCTGCATGCCTTCGCCCCTGCCGCTGCGCACCAGAAGCGAGCGCTGCGGCATGTCCTTCTCTTTGCCGACCGGAGAGCGGCGAACCGAAAAAACGGTCTGCGGGCCGTCGAACGTGCGGCGATTGCCGAAACGCGGGAAGCTGACCCGGAACGTCCGTTCTGCCGCGTGGCCGCGCCCGACATGGAACCGCACGGTGTCATCGCCGTAGGTCGCCTGCAGGGCGGCCGCAACCGTGCCGTGCAGCCCCCAGAGCCGCTCCATCGGCACCTGGGCGGTGTCGGCGCTGATGGCGAGGTAGGTGAGAAAAGCGCCCGGCTCGACGGTGATGCCGCGCGGCGTGACAACGAGGGCCAAGGTGATTTCCTGGTACCGGCCGAAATCGGATACACGGTAATCGGTTCCCTGCAGGACGACCATCGCGCGTTCCCGGCCGCACTCGATCGGCTCGAAATACGCGAGCACCCCTTCCTGGCCGGTCGCGGCGGCGGCGGACGCCAGAACCTCGGCGGCCTTTTGGATCGGGACGAACCAGATCGCCCAACCCTGCGATGCGTCGAGGATCCGCGCCGGCGGCACGAAGGGCCGTTTCGTATCGTTCGGAATGTCGATCATCATGCCAAGCTCGTGGGGCTCGGCACCGGAAACCGGTACGTGATACTCGCTCAGCGTCGCATCGGGCGGCATGGCCAGCCACCCGGCGATCTCCTGGATCGCCGCCGGCCCTGCCGACGTCAGGCCAAGCGCGAAGTCGGCCGCGTCGCCGGCAAGTCCGGTGACCAGCCGCCCGGCGCTCCAGGGACCGAGCAGGCTCTGCTCGACGCGCATCGACGCGCTGCGCAGCGTCTTCGCGGCGACGTGCATCTGGCGGACCACGATGTTCTCGCCGACGCGGAAGCAGGTCTCCACGAGGCGATAGGCGTCACGGCTCGTGAAACGCGGCCGCAGCATGGGCGGACCCGGCTGCTCTGGCATGGCTCGGCTCCCGTCCCGTCGGTTCCTCTCATCCAGGCCGATCATACCGGGATGCGCGCCGCTGACCAACGTGCGGCCCTCTCCGAGCCCTGAAGCATTTCAGATCGCGCCGACGCCGCCCCCTCTACACATGCCGCATCGGACGAGCCGAAAGCAGCGGCTCGGACCAGCCAAGTGGAGGGTGTCATGTCCAGCAAGTCCTTCGTCCTCGCGGCATCCTTCGCTATCGCGGTCGCGCTGTTCCCGTCTTGCGGCTCTCCCGCCGAGTTGCCGACGCTTCCGAGCCTCGCGCCGGCAGCGACGACGGTCGTGCAGCACGCGACGGATCAGCCGCCCGCCGCGCCGCCCGCCGCCGATCAGCAGGTTGTCCCCTTCGCCGGCATGGGGTGGGGCTGAGAGCCGGCAATCACGCAATCGGGGGGAATGACAATGAGCTTCCTGATCCCGCTCCTCGCACTCTTCGGCGCGCTGCTGACCGCGATCGCCCTCGATCTGTCGCCAACTGAGTCTTGGCGCCTGGACTTCGAGGACAGGCATGCGCGGCCGCGACGCGACGACCCGGAGACGGAGGCGACCAGCCTCCCTGCCCCGGACCGCGATCCCCTTCCCGACGCGCTTGAGCTCGATCCCCGGCCTGCCGCGCGCAACCTCCTCAGCCGATAGGATGTCCGCCCCGATGATCACGACAGACAGGGCGCCCGTCTGCGACGAGCATGTCCGGCGCTATCTGCGGCAGATCGCCAGCTTTCCGATGTTGACACGCGAGGAAGAAATCGTGCTCGGCCGCCGCTGGCGCCGTTCCGGCGATATCGAAGCCGCGCACCGTTTGACCGCCTCGCATCTGCGTCTCGCCGCGAAGATCGCTCTCCGCTACGCTGGCAATGGCGTGCCGGCGAGCGACCTGATCAGCGAAGGCAATGTCGGGCTGATCCGCGCCGTGCACGGC
>Ga0335085_10012777_pt1 | contig 12346 bp, 13 predicted proteins | sample Lox_Sample_45_FD_206712 | JGI IMG/M metagenome (GOLD analysis project Ga0335085, IMG submission 206712) | Soil microbial communities from Loxahatchee National Wildlife Refuge, Florida, United States - Lox_Sample_4.5 | ecosystem: Environmental > Terrestrial > Soil > Wetlands | place: USA...
GATTTCGCTTGCCCGCCGCCGCGCGCGCGGTGCAGCATTTGCACCGAACGGCGCGTCGTACACCGAGGCTGCGATGCGAGCTGCGAAGCCCCCCGTGAGGATCGCGCGACGCCTGGCCGGCGCCGCCGCGGCCGCATTGGCCGCCTCGGGCCTCGCGTGCCGCGACCGCGCCACCCCCACCTCCATCCGGGGCACGGTGCCGCCGGCAGCCGCGGTCACCGAGTTGAGGCTCCCGACGCCCGACGGCAGCTACAACGTCCTCCATCCCAGCGTGCGCTGCAGGGACTTCGCGTGCTTCATGGTCGCGTGCCAGCACACGCTCCGCGACGACGACCGCGGCACGCGCTCGCCCATCGTCGAGAACACCATCGGCTACAAGTCCGCCGGCACCGACCTGCTGCGCTGGACGCCGATCCGCAACCCGATCATGACGGCCGACGAGATCGACAGCACCACCGACCTCTCCGATCCCGAGCTGCTAGACCTCGGCTCGAAGCTCGTCGCCTACCAGCGCCTCGTGCCGCTCGGCTACGACGTGCTCTACATGAAGGAAAGCACCGACACCCTCGCGTGGACGGCGCCGAAGGAGGTCCTCCGCACGCTCGCCAACGCGGCCATCTCGCCCACCGTCCTCCGCAACGGCGACGCCTACGACCTCTGGGTGGTGGATGCGCGGCCCCAGGGCTGCCTCAACCCCAGCTCGGTCACGGTCCGCCGCCGCTCCACGTCCTACGCGGACTTCTCCGGCGCCGCCGTGGACACGACCGACCTCAACGCGCTCCGCGTCGGCGGGATGGTGCCTTGGCACATCGAGATGATCGAGGGGCCGAAGGACCGGCCCGACAGCCTCATCCTGCTCGTGGCGATGCACCCCGTCGGCGCCGACTGCTCGCGCTCCAGCCTCTACATCGGCACGACCTCCGACGGCCTGCACTTCCACGTCAACGGGGAGCCGATCCGCGCCGGCGGCGGCGCCGACACCATCTTCTCGATGGTGTACCGCTCCTCGGGCGTCTACTTCGAGCGCGACCGGACGATCACCATCCTGCTCTCGGGGATGAAGTTCAACGCGTCGCCCGAGTCCCGAATGGCGAGGATCAAGTTCGACTACGACTCGCTGCTCGCGGCCACCTACGAGGGGCGGCCGCCGACGCCGCTGTCCGAGGAGGTCGTCGCCGCCCGGGCGTCCAGGTAGCCGCGCGGAGGCTCAGTAGGAAGCGACCGCCTGCAGCTTGTAGGTGTGTCCCGCCGCCGAGACGGCGATCGTGTCCGCCGTCATCGTCGCCGTCGTGGGCAGGCCCGCCGTGACCGCCAGCGACAGCGTGTCCCGCTTCCACGTGTACGTGCCCGAAGAAACGACGATCTCGGTCGTCTCCGACCTCCCGTTGGCGAGGTCGAGCTGCTGCGTCAGGGCGAGGCTGTAGGTGCCGATGTGGCACGGGATCTCGATGTACGTGGAGCCGTCGGGCATGGTGACGACGCCGGTGATCCCGTTGAGGACGCCGTCCACCGCGTTCATGCAGGCGCTGTCCGCCGGTCCGACCGGCGTGATCACCGCGTCGGCGAATGTCGTCCGCGCCCGGAAGCTGAGCGTCCCCCCGACCAGCGTGGCCCTGGCGCCCGCGGTGTCCACGGTGCAGCAGGGCAAATCCGCGCCGTCGGCCGTGCGGAGGGAGTCGAGCGCGACGAGGGGACCGAGTTTCGCGCCGGCGGCCGTGGGCGCTTCGCAGGCGCCCGCGACGAGGGCGGCGGCGGATGCGGCGAGCAGGCAGGCGAGCGGGCGGTGCATGGCCACGGTCCTCGAACGGGTCTGCAGAATATGACCCGGGGACGTCGGTTCGGCGTCACTCGATGCGGACGAGCCGGGTCGCAATTGCGCGACGCGGGCCGCCGCGCGGCACGCGGGTCTGGTGCGGTTCACGCCCGTGCGCCAGGTTCTACGGCCGGCGGTGCATCGGACAGGGGGACTCGGGTCGTGACGCGCAGCGTGGTACTCTGGATCGTGGCGGTCTCGGTGGGCGTGGGGGCCGGCGTGTGGCAGCGGCTCAGCGGACCGTCGTATCCCTGGCACGGCCGCGTGGACGTAGGCGGTGCCGAGGTGCCGGTCTCGCTGCCGCGGAGCCACGTCACGACCTCGCCGGCTCGCGTGGCCGTGCCCGCGCCGGGCGCGGGAACGAGGGGCACGCTCTACTGGCGCGGCTTCCCGGTGGACGGTCCCTTCGCGGCGACGCCGATGCGGCGCGCGGGCGACACCCTCGCCGCCGACCTGCCGCTCCGCGCGCCCGCCCGGATGGTGGAGTACTACGCGGAGCTGGGCACGGCCGCGGGCGAGACGCGCCTCGTGCCGGCCACCGGCCGCGCGGTGGTGCTGCGCTATCGGGATCCCATCCCCGCGCCGCTCCTGGTCTCGCACATCGCCGTGATGATGCTGGCGCTCGTGCTCGGCGCGCGCGCCGGTCTCGCGGCCGCGTTCGAGGGCGAGCGCTACCGCTCGCTCGCGCTCCTCACCCTGGCGGCGATCGTCCTGGGCGGCCTCGTGCTCGGACCCGCCACGGAGAAGGCCGCGTTCGGCACCTGGTGGACCGGCGTGCCGCTCGGCTGGGACGTGACGGACAACAAGACGCTGCTGGCGTTCGTGGGCTGGGTCGCGGCCGTGTTCGCGGGCGAGCGCCGGCTGCGGCGGGCGCCGGCCCTGGTGCTGGTGGCGTGCGCCCTGATGCTGGCGGTCTACCTCGTGCCCCACAGCGTCGTGGGCAGCAACCTCCGGGCGTACTGAATGAGCGAGACCGGCGCCGGACGCCCCGCGCGGGGCCCGCTGGGCCTGCGGGTCGTGGCCGCGGCCGTGGCGCTCTACGGCCTCTTCTGGCTCGCGCTCGCGGCGCGGTTCATCGTGCCGGTCTTCGCGTTCAAGCACGCGGGCGGCACGCTCCCGGCCACCGGCCTGGTGGGCTCGGCGTTCCTCACCGTCAGCTCGCCCATCGCGACGGGCGTGTGCGCGCTCGTCGCCGCCGTGGGCGTGTGGCGCGGCGCGATCTGGGCCGGCTTCGTGATGGCGCTGTGCGCGCTGCTCTCGGCGTGGCTCTTCCTCGAATCGCTGTGGGTCGTCGGCCTCGTGGCCGCCGATTCCCACCGCCCCTGGCTCCTCCTGGGCGCCCTGGTCTTCATGGCGGCCGTCACCGCCGCGCTCGTGCTCGCGACGCGGTGGGTCTGGCGGCGGACGCGGCCGGCCTAGCGGGCCGCGGCTCCAGCCCGGCGAAATCGAAAGGCACCTCCATGCGTCCTTACATCATCTGTCACATGGCCGCCTCGGTGGACGGCAAGACCGACGGCCGGGCCCTCTCCGCCCTGACCGGCAAGGGCGAGTACGAGACCCTCGGCGCCAAGCTCCAGGGCGACGCCTGGATCTGCGGCCGCGTCACGATGCAGGCCTTCGCCGACGACGAGCCGTTCGTCTCCGCGTCGGGCGAGCCGGCCGGGCCGCAGCCCGTCCACGTGGCGCGCCGCGCCGGCTCCTACGCCGTCAGCGTGGACACGCTCGGCAAGCTCCGCTGGCCCGACGGGGACCTGAGCGGCGACCACCTCGTCTGCGTGGTGAGCGAGCGCGTCCCGAAGGACTACCTCGCCTGGCTGCGGGACCACGGCGTGTCGTACGTCGTCGCGGGCTCGCCCGCGGTGGACCTCGCGCGGGCGGTGGACCTCCTCGGCGAGCACTTCGGCATCCGCCGGCTGCTCCTCGAGGGCGGCGGCCACGTCAACGGCGGGTTCCTGCGGGCCGGCCTCGTGAACGAAGTGAGCGTCCTGCTCGTACCAGGGATAGACGGACGCCACGACGTCGCGGCCGTCTTCGACGGGATGGAGGGGCCGAAGCACGCGGCCGTGCCTCTCAGGCTGATGTCCGTCGAGCGGCGTGAGAAGGACGCGCTGTGGCTGCGCTACGAGGTGGCTCGCTAGGCGGGCGACGGGAGGCGTGACGATGGAGAAGCGCAAGCTGGGAAAGAGCGGCCTAGAGGTCTCGGCCCTGGGCCTCGGGTGCATGGGGATGAGCTTCGCGTTCCCGCCCTACCCGGACCGCAAGGAGATGATCGCCCTGATCCGCAAGGCGGTGGACAAGGGCGTGACCTTCTTCGACACGGCCGAGGCGTACGGTCCTTACGTCAACGAGGAGCTGGTGGGCGAGGCGCTGGCGCCGGTGCGCCGGCAGGTCGTGATCGCCACGAAGTTCGGCTTCAAGATCGGGCCCAAGGGCGAGCAGAACGGCGTGGACAGCCGGCCCGAGCACGTGAAGGAAGTGGCCGACGCGTCGCTCAAGCGGCTCCGCACGGACGTCATCGACCTCTTCTACCAGCACCGCGTGGATCCCGACGTGCCGATCGAGGACGTGGCGGGCGCGGTGAAGGACCTGATCCGGGCGGGGAAGGTGCGGCACTTCGGGATGTCGGAGGCGGGCGTGCGGACGATCCGCCGCGCGCACGCGGTGCAGCCCGTGACGGCGCTCCAGAACGAGTACTCGCTGTGGTGGCGGAAGCCCGAGGAGGAGGTGATCCCGGCGCTCGAGGAGCTGGGCATCGGCCTCGTGGCGTTCAGCCCGCTGGGCCGCGGCTTCCTCACGGGCACGATCGACGAGAAGACGAAGTTCGACGCCAAGGATTTCCGCAACATCGTGCCGCGGTTCACGCCCGAGGCGCGCAAGGCGAACCAGGCGCTGGTGGATTTGCTGCGGCGGCTCGGGGCGGAGAAGAAGATGACGCCCGCGCAGCTGGCGCTCGCGTGGCTGTTGGCGAGGAAGCCGTGGGTCGTGCCGATCCCGGGCACGACGAAGCTGCACCGCCTGGAGGAGAACATCGGCGCGGCCGCGGTCCGGTTCACGGCCGACGATCTGCGCGAGATCGAGGGCGCCGCGTCCGCGATCGCGATCGAGGGCGCGCGCTACCCCGAGCACTTGGAGAAGCGGGTCGGGCTCTAAGCGGGAGTCGAGTTGCGGTTGATTCGCGGGCGCCCGCGTTGAGAATTAGCCCCCGGACCCATTGGGGGGGCGGAATGCTGAAGCCGTTGCGCGTGGTGCTCGTGGCGTCGGTGGCCGGTCTGGGGGCGTGCGTCGGATCGCTCTACGACCTCTACTCCGGGACGGAAGTGATCTCGGAGCCGAGGCTCGTCGGCACGTGGACCGACTCGACGGGCAAGGGCTGGGTGGACATCAGCGCGAGCGGTCCCTTCACCTACCGGGTGCGGGTGCGGGACGAAGCCGGAAAGGTCGGCGAGTTCCAGGGGATGCTCGGCCAGGTCGGCGGCCGCCTCGTCCTCGACCTGCAGCCCAACGTCACGACGCTGCCCGTGCCCGCGACGTACACGGGGATGCTGGCCGCGCTCCACGCCTTCGTCCTAGTGGATTCGCTCGGCGACCATCCGGAGTTCAGCCTGCTCGACACCGATTCGCTCAGGGCCTTCCTCGTCGCCCACCCGGCCGCCGTGCGGGCCGACACGTTCGGGGGCGGGGTGATCCTCGAGGGGCGGCCGCCGAGGCTCCAGGCGTTCCTCGCCACCTACCTGCAGCGGCCGGGGGTCGTTTCCGCCCCCAACCGGGCCCAGCGCTGCACCCAGTGCCAGGTGACGAAATAGGCCGGCGGGGCGGCCCGCCCGGGCGCCGGACCGGCTTTGGGAAGGCCGCGGCAGCCTAGTCAACTGAAAGCATCGCAGCGACTTACGCCGTCGCCGAAGTTGGCACTGGCGCGGTTACCTCGCTGTATCGATTTTTAACACACTCCCTGCACACACCCAGCTGCCGTGAACGTCCCGTTTCGGGATGGCGCCGAGTGTGTATCCGGGCCCTTGGGTGGACCGATCCGGGCCGTTTGCCCCGGAACGACCCCCGAGCCGAGGGAGGCCGGAGCCCGGCCGACTGCGAAGCACGGCGTGAAGCGGATCGCAGTCGCTGCACCTCGACAAGGAGCCGTACCAGTTGCGAATCACCATCCTGGCGTTGGCCCTCACGGGGGCCCTGGCACTACCGCTGTACGCACCACCGATTCCGCCCGCCCGCATCTCCGACCCCGTCGCGAGTGCGTGGGCGAACCGGTACCACGTCGATCCCGCTCTCGCCCGGAAGATCCTCTCGGCAGCCTACCGCCATGGCCTCGACGGCCACGTCGCGTTCCGGCTGGTCAAGCGCGAGTCGAGCTTCCGCGTGGCCATGCTCGGCGATGCGGGAGAGATCGGCCTGACGCAGATCAAGCCGAGCACGGCGAGGGACCTGCGGCCGGGCATCACGGCCGACCAGCTGTACCAGCCCGAGATCAACCTGGACCTCGGCTTCGCCTATCTCGCGCAGCTCCGGGCGCGCTACCACGGCGACCTGTGGCGCGCGGCCACGGCCTACAACCACGGCATGGCGATCGCCGACACCCTCCACGGCCACACCGACTACGCGATGGAGCTGCTGGGGGCGCGTCCGATTCCCGGGCGCGCAGTCGCGCTCGCGCACGAGGCCGACTGACGAGCGATCGCGGGGGGCTGCTGCAGCGTCATGGTAGCGCGGTGGCGCCAGGGCAGCCTCATCCGCGATGGGTCACGCAGGAGTCATGGCCGGAGCACGTCTAACCACCCGCCTTCATTCGCCACCAGCACGCGTGCGTGCGCGGCATCATACCTGACTTCGCGTGGCGTGCCTCCGACAGCGATCAACCGCACCCGGGTCCGCGTGGCGCGATCGATGACCTCGACCCTACCGGAGTCCGCCAGGCCGGCATAGAGTCGCGCGCCGTCCGATGAAATCGCGAGGCCGAAGGCGGGGGCGAAGAGACGTATCGTGTCGGTCGCCGCGCCTGACGCTACCGCGATGCCGACCAGGTACGGCACCGATGCGTTGGCCACGTACACCATCTGCCGATCGGGGGAGAGCACCATCGCCTCGGGATTGCCGCCCACGTGTATGGAGCGGACCACGGCCATGGTGACGCCGTTCACGACGAGGACATCGCCCGTGGTCCCGTCGTACGGGTCCCACGTCGTCGCGAAGACGGTGGCGTCGGGAGGATCGACCAGGAGGTGATAGGCCGTGCCGCGCAGCGGGGTCGAGTCGGTCGCGAGCTTGGTCGCCAGATCGATCCGGAACAGGAAGTCGGAGGTGGTGCCGACGAACAGCGCGCCGCCGATCACGCCCAAAGGGACCGCGACGTTGTTGGTGTGGATGGTGTCGACCTGCGCGTTGGCGACGACGTCGACCACCGAAACGCCCAGCAGAGCCTCGTTGCTCACGTACGCCCGGTCCCCCGCGGAGTCGAACACCACATGGACCGGAGTCCCGGAGACCCCCGCAGCGGCCTGGCCCAGCGTCAGCGTTGCGAGGTCCAGCGGCACGACGGCGGTGAGCGTGGTGACGTAGGCCCCCAGCGGACCGATGCCCACGTCGAAGGGCTGAGGCAGAAGCGTGAGCTCCGCGATGATCGTGGTGTCGGCGACGGACACTAGGGCCCCGTTGACGGCGTTGCCGGCTGCCACCCGGATGGCCGCGGATCCGCCGCCCACGCCCGTCACCACGCCACCCGTCGAAACCACGAGCACGGTAGTATCGGTGCTCGTGAAGGTCGGCGGCTCGTCCCGAAGCGCGTCGCCCTGCGCGTCCAGGACGGTCGTCCGCAACGTGAAGCTGCCTCCCTCCGTGATCGACGTATCCCGGGGGAACACGGCCACGCTGGCCGGCGGCCCGTGCAGGTGGAAGTCGCTCGTCGCGCGACAGGCGTGGAGCGAAGCCGCTGCCGCGACGACCAGGGCCACGCCGAGCGCATGCATCGGGTGGGCCGAGGCGGGCGAGGGCCTGCTGCCCCCGCTCACGGGTAGAATCGCAGCACGAGCGTGCCCCGCGTCTCGACGTCCACCCAGCTCAGCGCCACGCCCACCGAGTTGGTCGTCACTCCGGTTACTGTTGAGGCACCGACAAACACCTTTGTCACCTGGCCCTCGGCGCCCACGCTGAAGTGCGGGCTCACGAGCAGCTCGCCTCCCCCCACGATGCCCGCCCAGAAGTCGGTGCGCGAGGATTGCGCGTCGCTTGGGACGGTGAGGTTGTCGATCTTCTCCTCGTCGCTGACGAAGGCTGCGCCGAAGCGCGGTCCGATGTAAAGCAGGCACGGCGCGCCGATCGGGCGTACCGGGAGCGGGTGCACGTAGTAGATCCCCATGCCCAGCCACAGCTCCGCGGCCGTCGCGTCCTCGACGTAAGTGCCGATCTGGGTGCTGTTGCCGTAGGACCTCGATCGCTGCGACACGTACGAGATCTCAGGCACCAGCCTGAAACTCCGACCCGCTGCGACGCCCAGCGTGAGCCGCGACGTGAGATCCACGCCGATGCCGACGCCCGGGGCGAAGGCGGTGGCCGCGGTCCCCGGCGCGGCGCGCGGTGCGGTCAGCGTCAGGGAGTCGGCGCGCAGGTAACCCGACAGCGAGCCGGCGCGGACATCGCACCAGCCCGCAACGCACGCGGCCACGCGCACCGCCCAGCCGGCGGGCAGATTCGTCAGGATCCGGGCCGCGCTGTCGGGCTGCGTTCGGAGCGCGGTGGCGGCGCCGGTGTAAGCGGTGGTATCGCGCATCGGCGCTGGGACCTGCGCGCCGAGCCGCGGTGCGGCGAGCGCAAGCGCAGCAGCGAAGGCATGCTGCAGGATTCGCATTTGAGACTCCGGGTGTGGGGTCGGCGATGCTGGCCCGGCACACGTGCCCGGCCCGGGCCGACCCGTCGTGACACGAACCTGAGCAGCGGGCGTTAGGGTGGCGTTAGGGTGGCGTCGTTTGGCCGTCGTTTTGGACGCGCTGTCAGGGAGAGGGGGGGCGGAAATCCTGCGAGGCCTCGCCTAATAACCCGTGGGCCGAGTTGCCGCTCCCCTCCGCGGAGTGCTACGTTCTCCGTCCCCACGCCGGCACGGATTTCCGGCCCGCCTCCGCGCCCCGCTTGGGCGGCGAGGGCGGCGGTCCCGGCGGACGGGGGAACGTTACGAGGGGGAAGCTGATGGACGCCGAGGGTGGGAGCGGCAAGGCCCGCACGTTCGGGGCGGGCCTGATCCTGGGGGCGCTGGTGGGGGCCGGCCTGGCCCTGCTGCTGGCGCCGCAATCGGGCGCCGAGACGCGGCGCGAGCTGGCCCGGCGCGCGCGCCGGCTCGCGGACGAAACCCGCGACCGCTACGACGAGGCCAAGCGGCGCATCCGCCGCGCCCGCGACGCGCGGGCGCACGTCAAGGACGAGGCTAGCGCCGAGTGATCTTCGCGAGCAGCGCGGCGGCCTGCGCCTTGTACGTCGAGTCGCCCGAGTCGCACCCCAGCGGGAGCCGCGCCACCTCCTCGAGGTGCGGCTGCGCCTCGGCCTGGCGGTCGTCGTCCACCAGCGCCTCGGCGAGGTCCAGGTGATGGTAGATGTTCTGCGGGTTGATCTGGATCGCGCGGCCGAAGTACGCGAACGAGCTGTCCCACGACGCCGCGTTGAAGATCGAGGCCCCGAGGAAGGTCCGCGCGAAGAACTTCGTCAGCCCCGGCAGCCGCATGATCTCCGCGTTCCAGCGGCCCAGCACGTGCAGCGCGCCGTCGTGCCGCGGGTCGAGCGCGACGGCCCGGAGCGCCGCGTCGCGCACCACGCGCGCGGACTTCACCCGCTCGTGCGCGCTCTTGGTGAGCGCCACGCGCCCGGCGGCCACCGCCACCATGTAGTGCCCGTCCGCGCCCATCGAGTCCACGCGCACCGCGCGCTGCGCGAAGGCCAGCGCCTCGGCGTAGACCGAGTCGCGCGCGTCGCGCTTGGCGTCGGGCATCAGCTTGCCGATGTCGGTCAGCTCGCGCGACGCCTTCCAGTTGGCCTCGTAGTTGAGCGAGTCGAGGGCCAGCGCCTCGCGGTAGTGCGCGAGCGCCGCCTGGGAGTTGCGCTCGCAGCGCGCGGCGTCGCCCGCGGCGATGTGCTCCGCGAGCGTCTGCGCGGCGGCGGGCGCCGCACCGAGCAGCAGGGCGGCGAACGTGAGGGACGCGGCGAGCGGCAGCGGGCGCATGGAAGAATCTCCGGCGCGGTGAGGGTGGCCTAATGTTTGTCCCCGGACTCATCGAGCGCAAGCGCGACGGCGGCGCCCTCGCGGCGGCCGAGTGGCGCGAGCTCCTGACCGCCTACCAGGCCGGCACCGTCCCCGACTACCAGATCAGCGCGCTGCTGATGGCGTGCTTCCTCAAGGGCCTCACGCGCGAGGAGACCGCGGGCCTGCTGGACGGCATGATGGCCTCCGGCAGCCGGCTCGATTTCGGCGGCCTCGGCCGGCCCGTGCTCGACAAGCACTCCACCGGCGGCGTCGGCGACAAGGTCTCCCTGATCCTCGCGCCGCTCGTCGCCGCGTGCGGCGTCGCCGTGCCGATGATGAGCGGCCGCGGCCTCGGCCACACCGGCGGCACGCTCGACAAGCTGGAAAGCATCCCCGGCTTCCGCACCGACCTCTCGCTCGAGCAGACGCGGGCGCAGGTCGAGAGAATCGGCTGCGCGATGATCGGCCAGACGCCCGAGATCGCGCCCGTGGACAAGAAGCTCTACGCGCTGCGCGACGTGACCGCGACGGTCGAGTGCGTGCCGCTGATCGCCGCGAGCATCATGTCGAAGAAGCTGGCCGAGGGGCTGAACGGGCTCGTGCTCGACGTGAAGCAGGGGAGCGGCGCCTTCATCACCGACGCCGAGCGCTCGATGACCCTCGCGAAGACGATGATCGAGCTGGGCGAGGACCGCGGCTGCCCCACGGTCGCGCTGCTGACGGCGATGGACCGGCCCCTGGGCCGCGCGTGCGGCAACGCGCTCGAGGCCGAGGAGGCGATCATGGGCCTGAGGGGCGAGGGGCCGCAGGACCTGCACGAGGTCACGATCGCCGAGAGCGTCGAGATGCTCGTGCTCGCCGGCGAGAAGGACCGCGCCAGGGCGAAGCAGCGGCTGGAGGACGCCCTCAAGAGCGGCAAGGCGGCCGAGACGTTCCAGAAGATCATCGAGGCGCAGGGCGGCAACCCCGCCGTGGTGGACGATCCGGCGCTGCTGCCGCAGGCCGAGGCCGTGGAGGTGTACTACGCGCGCGCGACCGGCACGATCCTGCGGGTGGAGCCGCGGGCCATCGGCCGCGCCGTCGTCGAGATGGGCGGCGGGCGCCGGAAGGTGGAGGACGCGGTGGATCCGACGGTGGGCTTCGTGATCACCGCGCGCCCGGGCCAGAAGGTGCACACCTCCGAGCCGCTGGCCTCGATCTTCGCGCACGACGCCGCGGGCATCGAGCTCGGACGGAAGGCGCTGGACGCCGCGATCGAGATCGGGGAGGGGAAGGCGACGGCGCTGCCGCTGCTGCAGGCCCGCGTGACCGCCAAGGGAGTGGAACAGCTGGCGGGGAGGTGATGAGGTGATGGAGTGATGGGGTGATGAAGTGATGAGGGGCCGTCTGCAGACTGCGGGCTGCAGACTTCAGACCGAAGTCCGCAGTCCGCCCCTCATCACCTCATCACGTCATCACCTTCATCACCTCATCACCTCCCCGCTCTTTCTCCGGTCCAGGACCTCCCGCACCTTCAGCGCCAGCACGTCCGGCGAAAACGGCTTCTGCAGGTACGGCATTCCCTCTTCCAGCACCCCTCGCCGCACCACCGCGTCGTCGGTGTAGCCCGACATGAACAGGACGCGCAGCGCGGGGTGCCGCGCGGCCAGCGCCTGCGCCAGCTCCCGCCCCGTCATCCCCGGCATCACGATGTCCGTCAGGAGCAGGTCCACCTTGCCGTCCACGCTCGCGGCCAGCTCGAGCGCCGACGGCCCGTCGTTCGCGCGCATCACGCGATAGCCGCGCAGGCCCAGCGTCTCCGCCACCACGTCGCGCACGGCGCGGTCGTCCTCCGCGACGAGCACGGTCTCGTGGCCGCGGACGGCGAGCGGCGCGGGCTGCGCCGCGCGCGGCGCCTCGGCCACCACGTCCACGCGCGGGAGGTAGATCCGGAACGTGGCGCCGCGGCCCGCTTCGCTCTCGACGATGACGTGGCCGCCGCTCTGGCTGACGATCCCGTGCACCGTCGCGAGGCCCAGCCCCGTGCCCTTGCCGACCTCCTTGGTGGTGAAGAAGGGCTCGAAGACGTGCGCCGCGGTCTCGGCGTCCATCCCCGTGCCGGTGTCGCTCACCGTCACGAGCACGTAGGCGCCGGGCGCCAGCTCGGCGTGGCGCCGGGCGTCGTCCGCCGTCAGCACGACGTTCGCGGTCTCGATGGTGAGGCGGCCGCCGTGGGGCATCGCGTCGCGCGCGTTGACCGCGAGGTTCAGGATCACCTGCTCGATCTGGCCGGGGTCCGCGCGCACGGCCCACAGCGCCGCGCC
>Ga0335085_10012779_pt1 | contig 12346 bp, 10 predicted proteins | sample Lox_Sample_45_FD_206712 | JGI IMG/M metagenome (GOLD analysis project Ga0335085, IMG submission 206712) | Soil microbial communities from Loxahatchee National Wildlife Refuge, Florida, United States - Lox_Sample_4.5 | ecosystem: Environmental > Terrestrial > Soil > Wetlands | place: USA...
CACACTTTCGTCAATTACTGCCTCGGCTGCCACGGCGCGCAGTACGTGCGCTACAGCGGCCTCGGCGACATCGGCCTGTCCGAGGCGCAGATCCGCGACAACCTGATGTTCACCGCCGACAAGATCGGCGAGCCGATGAAGACCGGCTTCAACGTCAAGGAGGCGAAGCAGTGGTTCGGCGTCGCGCCGCCGGACCTGTCGGTGGTGGCGCGCTCGCGCGGCGCCGACTGGCTGTACACGTATCTGCGCACCTTCTACCGCGACCCGAAGAGCGCGACCGGCTGGAACAACGCCGTGTTCCCGAACGTCGGCATGCCGCACGCGCTGTGGAGCCTGCAGGGCCAGCGCGGCCTCGAGGTGGTCGAGCGCGAGGGCGAGCACGGCGGCGCGCCGGAGTACAAGTGGAGCGAGCTCTCCAAGGGGACGCTGTCCGAGGCCGAGTACGACGCCACGGTGCGCGACCTGGTCAACTTCCTCGTCTACGTCGGCGAGCCGCACGCCGCCGAGCGCAAGTCGATCGGCATCGTCGTGCTGTTCGTCCTCGGCGTGCTGTTCATCTTCGCCTACCTGCTGAAGAAGGAATTCTGGAAGGACGTGCATTGACCGCCCGCCGGCGCGATCGCCGGCGGCGGGCGGATTTTCCGAGCGAAGGCCAGTCGTCATGATGCAACTCTATTCGGGCACCACCTGCCCTTTCAGCCACCGCTGCCGCTTCGTGCTCTACGAGAAGGGCATGGACTTCCAGGTCATCGACGTCGACCTGTACAACAAGCCCGAGGACATCGCGGTGATGAATCCCTACAACCGCCTGCCGGTGCTGGTCGAGCGCGACCTGATTCTGTACGAGTCGAACATCATCAACGAGTACATCGACGAGCGCTTTCCGCACCCGCAGCTGATGCCCGCCGACCCGGTGATGCGCGCGCGCGCGCGCCTGATGCTGTTCAACATGGAAGTCGAGCTGTTCTCGCAGATCGAGGCGCTCGAGTCGGGCAAGGAGAAGCAGGTCGAGCGCGCGCGCCAGCACGTCACCGACCGCCTGATCGAGCTCTCGCCGGTGTTCACCAAGACCAAGCACATGCTCGGCGACGATTTCACCATGCTCGACGTGGCGATCGCGCCGCTGCTCTGGCGCCTGGACCACTACGGCATCAAGCTCGGCAAGACCGCCGCGCCGCTGATGAAGTACGCCGAGCGCATCTTCTCGCGCCCCGCGTTCATCGAGGCGCTCACGCCGTCCGAGAAGGTGATGCGCAAGTAGCGTGAAGGAAATCCCGACCAAGCCGTACCTGCTGCGCGCGCTGTTCGAATGGTGCGTCGACAACGGCTACACGCCGCACCTCGCGGTGAAGGTCGACTCGCGCACCCAGGTGCCGAGCGAGTACGTCAAGGACGGCGAGATCACGCTCAACATCAGCCCCAACGCCGTGCACAAGCTGCAGATGGGCAACGAGCTGATCGAGTTCACCGCGCGCTTCAGCGGCGTGCCGCGCCAGATCTCGGTGCCGGTGGCGAACGTCTACATGCTGTACGCCAAGGAGTCGCCGCGGCAGGGAATCAGCTTCGACATCGAGGGATTGAGGGCGGGCGTGCAGCTGAAGGCCGAGCTCGACGTCGCCTCCAACACCCGTCCGCCGGCGCTGCCGGCGCCGCTGACACCCGAGCCGCCGAAGAAGCCTTCGGGCGGCGGCAAGCCCACGCTGCGCCGGATCAAGTAGGCGCATAATCCGGGTCCGCAGCGCGAACAGACCGCGCTGCAAGGCAGCGAGCGCGCAAATCCGGGCCGGCTTAGCTCAGTTGGTAGAGCAGCGGTTTTGTAAACCGTTGGTCGTGGGTTCGATTCCTGCAGCCGGCACCAACGCGGCAAGAAAAAGGCGCCAGGCTTGTCCAGAAACAAAAAGCCCGCGTCAGCGGGCTTTTTGATTTGCGGCGGAGGGTTCTTACAGCGGCTTGATGTTCGCCGCCTGCAGGCCCTTCGGGCCGCGCTTCACTTCGAACTCCACCTTCTGGCCTTCCTTCAGGGTCTTGAACCCGGCCATCTGGATGGCGGTGTGATGCGCGAAGAGGTCTTCGCCGCCCTCGGTGGGGGTGATGAAGCCGAAGCCCTTGGAATCGTTGAACCACTTCACGGTACCGGTTGGCATTGCTGATTTTCCTTCAACTAACTGCCGCGACAAATCCGGGCGCGACGAAGCCGGGCACGACGATCCGAGGGAGGGAACTGAACTGCCACTACGAAGGTGGGAAGAAACAAATTCTCGCTACCTGAGCATCTTGCGGCCCGCATTCTAGCAGTTTTTCGCGCCAGCGGGTCTACCATCGCGGCATGGCGAACCTCTCCGATATAGTCACTTCGGCCTTCTGGCGGGTGAACCCGCCGGACGCGGACCCGGCCGAAACGCGCGAATGGCTCGACGCGTTCGACGCCCTGGTCGAAGCCGAAGGCCGCGAGCGCGCCACTTTCCTCCTGCGCAAGCTGCTCGACCACGCGCGCGCCCGGCGCGTGCCGCTGCCGCCGGTGCTCAACACGCCCTACAAGAACTCGGTGGGCCTCGCCGACCAGCCGCAGTTTCCAGGCGATCTCCAGCTGGAGACCCGCATCTCTTCCATGGTGCGGTGGAACGCGCTGGCGATGGTGGTGCGCGCCAACCGCGCGCACGCCGAGCTCGGCGGCCACATCGCGAGCTACGCCTCGGCGGCGGATCTGTTCGAGGTCGGCTTCAACCATTTCTTCCGCGGCGAGGACCTGGTCTACTTCCAGCCGCATTCGGCGCCGGGGGTCTACGCGCGCGCCTTCCTCGAGGGCAGGCTGTCCGAGGAGCGGCTGGCGAACTACCGGCAGGAAGTCGGCGGCAAGGGTCTCTCCTCGTACTGCCATCCCTACCTGATGCCGGATTTCTGGCAGTTCCCGACCGGCTCGATGGGCCTCGGGCCGCTCAACGCGATCTATCAGGCGAGGTTCCTCCGCTACCTCACCCACCGGGGCATCGTCGACGAAGGAGATTCGAGAGCGAGGAAGGTGTGGGCGTTCGTCGGCGACGGCGAGATGGACGAGCCCGAAGCTCTGGCCGGCCTGTCGCTCGCCGCGCGCGAGAGCCTCGACAACCTGATCTTCGTCGTCAACTGCAACCTGCAGCGCCTGGATGGACCGGTGCGAGGCAACGGCTCGATCGTGCAGGAGCTGGAAGGCCTCTTCGCCGGCGCGGGCTGGAACGTGCTGAAGCTCCTGTGGGGCTCGGACTGGGACCCGCTCTTCGCGCGCGACCACGACGGCGTGCTGCTCAAGCGCCTGCACGAGACGGTCGACGGCGAGTTCCAGACCTACGCCGCGACCGACGGGCGCTTCAACCGCGAGCACTTCTTCAACAAGTATCCCGAGCTGCAGGCGCTCATCGCCGACATGAGCGACGACGACATCGACCGCCTGAAGCGCGGCGGCCACGACCCGGTGAAGATCCACGCCGCCTACCACGCCGCCGCGCGGCACGAGGGACAGCCGACGGTGATCCTGGCGCAGACCAAGAAGGGCTACGGCATGGGCCTGTGGGGCCAGGGCAAGATGGGCACCCACCAGCAGAAGAAGCTCGACGACGCGGCGCTGCGCGAGTTCCGCGACCGCTTCTCGCTGCCGCTCTCCGACGACGACATCGCGCAGCTGCGCTTCTACCACCCCGGCGATGCCAGCCCGGAGATCCGCTACCTGCGGGAGAGAAGGAAGGCGCTCGGCGGCTACCTGCCGGTGCGCCGGACGAAGGCGGACAGCATCGCGGTGCCCGGGCTTTCGGCTTCGCCGCGCAACCAGTCGACGACGATGGCGTTCGTGCAGCTCCTCGCGCAGCTGATGAAGGACGACAAGCTCGGCCGGCGCGTAGTGCCGATCGTCGCCGACGAGGCGCGCACCTTCGGCATGCAGACGCTGTTCCGCCAGTTCGGCATCTACTCGGCGCTCGGCCAGCTCTACGAGCCCGAGGACCACGAGGAGCTGCTCTACTACCGCGAGGCGAAGGACGGCCAGATCCTCGAGGAAGGCATCACCGAGGCGGGCGCGCTGTCCTCCTGGCTCGCCGCGGCGACGGCGTATTCCTCGCACGGCGTGCCGATGCTGCCGTTCTACATCTACTACTCGGTGTTCGGCTTCCAGCGCGTCGGCGACCTGATCTGGGCGGCCGGCGACTCGCGCGCGCGCGGCTTCCTCGTCGGCGGCACCGCCGGGCGCACCACCCTCGCCGGCGAAGGCCTGCAGCACCAGGACGGCTCGTCGCACCTCGTCGCCTCCACCGTGCCGAACTGCCGCGCCTGGGATCCGTGCTTCGCGCAGGAGCTCGCGCTCATCGTGCGCGACGGCGCTCGGCGGATGCTGGAAGGGCAGGAGGATGTCTTCTACTACCTGACGGTGACGAACGAAAATTACGACCATCCCGGGATCCCTCCGGACGCTTCGGAGGGCGTTCTCAAGGGGATGTACCTCTACAAGAGGAACGACAAAGCGCAAGTGCAGCTGCTGGGGAGCGGGCCGATCCTGCGCGAGGTCTTCGCCGCGGCGGAGCTGCTCGAGAAGGAGTGGAACGTGGCCGCGAACGTCTGGAGCGTCACGTCGTTCACCGAGCTGCGGCGCGACGGCATGCGCGCCGAGCGCGCGCGGCGCCTCGGCGGCGAGGACGAGAGCTGGGTGGAGAAGTGCCTGAAAGACACCCGGGGACCCGTGATCGCCGCGAGCGACTACGTCAGCGCGGTCGCCGACCTCATCCGGGCGTACGCCGGGGGGAGAGAGGCCAGTCGCAAGTACGTCGCCCTCGGCACCGACGGCTTCGGGCGCAGCGACACGCGCGCGAAGCTGCGCGGCTTCTTCGAGGTGGATGCGAGGAGCATCGCCGTCGCCGCGCTCGCGGCGATGGACAGCCCGTCAACCGCCGCTGCCCTGGACAGGTATCGGATCGACCGCGCGGGGAAACCCGCCTGGGAGCGGTAGCGGCGCTTCGGGCGGGCGCGGTACGGAAGCCGGCGGGGGCAGGCGCAGCATCTGCGCGTCGCGCTCGCGCGCCGTGCGGGAGCGCTCGGTTCGCGGCGCGATCGAGCCGTCGAATTGCTGCAGCTGGCGCGCGTGCAACGCGTCAAGAGCCCCGGGCTGGCCGCGCAGCTGCGCGTTGAATTCCGCCGACTGCTGATCGCGCTGGATGAGCGCGCGCTGCACGGCGTTTTCGGTCGGGTCGGCGAGGGCGCCGGAGGCGGCGAGCGCGAGAGCGGCGGCGAGGAGCGGCCTCACTCGGCCTCCACCGCCTTGCGGCTGCGGATCGTGCCGGCGAAGTAGAGCACCGCGCGCGCGAGCGCGACGCGGTCGTCGACCGAGCGCATGACGGTCGGCGCGGTGAGCACGTCCATGCCGAGCGAGCGCACGTTCTCGGCCTCGGCCGCGTCCTCCTTGTCGAGCACGAAGCCGTCGATCTGGCGCAGGTACTCGATCGCCACCGAGCGTGCCGAGGGATCGTGGCCGAGCTCGCGCATCATCTTGCCCGCCGACCCCTTCAGCGCCTTGCCGCCGACGATCGGCGTCACCGCGATCACCGGCGCGCCGCGCCTGCGCAGCAGCTCGCGCATGCCGTTCACCTCGAGGATCGGCCGGATGACGTGGTAGGGATTCGCCGGGCAGATCACCACCGCCTCGAGGTCGGCCGAGTGCAGCGCGTCGAACACCTCTTCCGAGATGCGCGCGTCGGAAGCGCCGCGGTAGCTGAAGCCGCGCACCGCCGGCTCGCAGCCGAGCTCGGCGTAGTACTCCTGGAACGAGACCTCGCCCTCGTCGGTGACGACGTGCGTGTGCACCGGGTCGTCGCTCATCGGCAGGATGCGCGCGCCCACGCCGAGGTTGCGGCAGAAGTCGAGCGTGATCTGCGTCAGGCGGCGGCCCTCGGCGAGGCCCTGCGTGCGCAGGAGCGGCGCGGCCACGCCGCGGTCGCCGAGCTGCGGATTCTCCGGCCCGCCCAGCCATTTCAGCATCGTGTGCAGCGCGCGCGTCTCGCCCTCGGGCTCCCACGGAGCGGCGGGGCTGGCGACGCCCGCCAGCATGTAGAGCATCGTGTCGAGATCGGGCGAGAAGGCGAGGCCGAGGTGCTCGTAGTCGTCGCCGGTGTTGACGATCACGGCGAGGTCCTTGCCGCGCAGCTGGTAGAGGCCGTCGGCGAGCTTTGCGCCGCCGACCTGCCCCGCGAGTGCGACGACCTTGGCCATGGGCGATTCTAGTCGAGCGCTCCGGCGAGCGCGAGGCAATGCGCGCGCAGCGCGCCGCGCTCGGCGGCGGCGAGGCCGGCGGGATCGAAGCGATAGCGGTAGTGCAGCGCGAGCGCGTGAGCGAGAGATTCGCGCCGCGTCGCGTCGAGGCGCGCGGCGACGCGGCCGATCCAGCCCGCGAGCGGCTCGTCCGGCGCGCGCGCGCCGTAGCGAGTCGCGAACGCTTTCTCGAGCGCGTAGAACTCCGAATCGGCGCCGCCGAAGGCGCGGCGCGCGGCGGCCGCGGCCGACGGCGCCTGCGCGGCGCGCCGGATGCGCAGCAGGCGCCAGCTGAAGACCGCGATCAGCACCGCGAGCAGCGCGTACGTGCCCGGCCCCGCCTCGAAATCGCCGCGCTGCGACCAGCGGAAGCCCGCCCAGCGCGCGAGGTCGGCGAGCGCTTCCCAGAACGGCGCGCGCGCGTCCTCGGTCGCGGCCCACGACGGCGGCGTCGTGTCGACGTCCATCCAGCGACCGTCGATGTACGCCCGGCTCCAGGCATGCGCATGGCGCGCGCGCACGAGGTAGGCCTTCTCGAGCGCGCTGTACTCGTACATCGCGAAGCCGGTGGCGTAGCGCGACGGGATTCCCGTCGTGCGCAGGAGCAGCGTGGTGGCCGCGGCGAAGTACTCGCAATGCCCGCTCTTCGAGCGGCGGATGAAGTCGCCGAGCGGCGTCGCTCCCGCGGGCACCGGCTGCTCGCGCCAGGTCGCGTAGCTGAAGCCGGCGAAGTAGTCCTGCACGCGGCGCAGCGCTTCCGCCGGCGCGACCGATTTCAGGCCGAGCTCGCCGGCGAGGCGCGCGAACTCGGCGCGCTCGCGCTCGGGGACCTGCAGGTCCTCGGCGCCGGGCGGCGGATAGGCGTCGAGCCCGCCGGCGGTTTCGGCGACGTAAGGCGCCCAGTCGCCGCCGAAATCGGCTTCGACGCTGCCGAGCGGGCTGGCGCGCACCGCGGAGGCCGCCATGTCGGAGATGCGCGCCGTGCCCGGCGGCAGCGCGAGCAGCGCGCGGCCGCGCTCGAGTCGCGTGACGATGCGCACCGAATGCGAGGGCGTGGCCGTGCCGAGCTCCCAGGTGGTGCCGTTCGCCTGCGGGGCGAGCGGCGCGAGCGGCGCGTTGCGCGCGAGCCAGGTGGTGCCGGTCAGCGTGTTGAAGCTCGCGCGATGCAGGAGACGAAAATTCGGAGCGTCGGCGTCTTGCGCGTAGACGCGCAGCACGATGGTGTCGAGCAGCTTCAGGCGCCCGACGCTGCCGAGGTCGGTCATGTTGCGCAGCGGATCGGCCGCCATGCCGCGCAGGTAACGCTCGCTCACCCACTCCTCGATCCACGCCTGCGCCGCGTTCAGGTTGCGGTGGGCGAAGTGGCCTGCGCCGGCGGCGACGAGCAGCGCGCCGCCCCAGAGCGCGAGCGAGACATGGCGCGGCCGGTTGGCCGCGAGCGCCCACGCCGTGAGGAGCACGATGCCGGCATAGAACCCCGCGTCGCGCGTGTTGGGAATGCCGGCGGCCACCAGGCAGACCGCGAAGTAGACGGGCGCGAGCTCGACCGGCGGGTCGACGACGGCCGGGTCGCGCCGCACCTGCTTGCGCATGTAGCTGAAGAGCGAGCTGAGCGGGATGCGCCCGGCGCTGGAGAGCTGCTGCGCGAGCAGCAGCGGCATCAGGATCGCCGGCATCCACAGCAGCGTGGTGAGCACCGCGCGCGCGACGCGCGGCGGCTCGACGGTGATGAACAGGAAGCCGAGCAGCGAGACGAAGATCACGTTGCACAGCGTCGCGACGTGCATGAACTCGGCCTGGCCGAGCTCGAAGCGCAGGCGCATCGAGCGCGGTGCTTCGGCGAGGATCGCGAGCAACCCCGCCGCGACGTAGTTTCCCGTTCTCCAGCCCCAGAACGCGAGCGCCGCGCCGAGGAGGAGGCGCGGCATCATCGCAAGCCCGCCAGGCCGGCCTCGACGCTGCCGGGCGCGAGCACGGTCACGCCCCGCGCGGCGACGCTCTCTTCCGAGATCAGCAGCGTGCGCACCTCGAGGCCGCTCGCGCGCAGAGCGTCGATGAACCTGCGGCGCGGCTCGTCCCAGGCGAGCAGCACCGCGATGCAGCTCGACAGCGCGCGGCGCTGCCCGAGCACGGCGCGCGCGAGCTGCGCGAACTCCTCCGGCCGGCTCGGCGCGACGCCGGCGAGCACTTCCAGCATGTGCTCGATCTGCATCTGGCCGCGCCCGGCGGTGTAGGTGCGCAGCTCGCCGCCGACGAAGAGCAGGTCGAGCAGGCACTCGCGCGTGTCGATGGCGTAGACGAACGAGGCGGCGACCGCGACCGCTTCCTCGAAGGCCGCGTCTTCGCCGCGCGCGGAGCTCGTGTCGAGGATCAGCGCGTGGCGCTCGAAGAACTCGTCCTGGTACTCCTTGACGATCGGCTCGCGCGCGCGCGCGGTCGACTTCCAGTGGATGCGCTGCAGCGGGTCGCCCGGGCGGTACTCGCGCAGGCCGATGAACTCCTCCGAGTCGCCGACCGAGGTGGCGAGCGTGACGCCGCCCTGCTGGAAGCGGCGGCTGCCCGGCAGCGCCACGTGCGGCAGGCGATAGCGCCTGGGGAGCGCGATCACCGCGCCCTGCGCGGCGACGGCCGCGATGCCGCGCGCGAGGCCGAGCGGATCGGTGCGCGCGAGCGTGAGGCCGGCGAGCTCGATGCGGCCGCGGCGGCGCGGCTTGAGCGAGAGGCGCAGCGCGGCGCGCTCGCCCGCGCCGAGCGCCGCGAGCGGCTTCTCCTCGGGGCGCTCGGGCGTGCGCCGCTGGATGAGCCAGCGCCAGCGGAAGTAGCCCTGGTTGCGGTCGAACCAGTTCCGCCGCTCCTCGCCGGGCTCGCGCGCCGCGCGCCATTCGTCGTACGCGGGCCGCGGATCGCGCAGCGCTTCGCCCACCGTCACGCCGTCGAGCGCGCGCTTGCCGCGGTTCTCGAGCTCGACGCGGTACTCGAACGCCTGTCCCGCGGTGGCGTAGCGCGGCAGCTCGCGGCGCACCGCGACCCTCGGCCGGAAGAAGGGTGTGGCGAGGAAGGCGACGGCGAGGAGCGCGGCGAAGAAAGCGAACGCCTGATAGCTCACCGTGCGATCGGTGTCGATGCCGACCGCGCCCGCGGTCGCGGCCGCGGCGAACACCAGCCAGCCCGCCAGCGTGAGTCGCAGCCGCAGGAAATGCTGCAGGCCGCTGAATCCCCGCAAGGCGAGGTAGGTGAATTTCTTCAAGCCGGCACTTTGGTCTCGCGCAGGATGTCGGCGACGAGCGTCGCGCCGCTCGCGCCGGCGAACTTCGCCTGCGGGTCGAGCACGACGCGGTGCGCGAGCGTGGCCACCGCGATCTCCTGCACCGCTTCCGGCGTGACGAAGTCGGCGCCGTCCATCAGCGCGAGCGCCTTCGCCGACTGCACGAGCGAGATCGAGGCGCGCGGCCCGCAGCCGAGCAGCACCTGCGGCGCGGCGCGCGTGCGCCGCACCAGCTCGACGATGTAGTGCTTGATCTCGTCGGCGATGCGCACGCGGCGCACGCGCTCCTTCAGCGCCAGCACCTCGTCGCGGCTCGCCACCGCGCGCACGCGCGCGAGCGGATGCTCGAGCTCCTGCGCGCCGAGCACCGCCACCTCGGTGTCGGCGTCGACGTAGCCGAGCGCCAGGCACATCGCGAAGCGGTCCATCTGCGCTTCGGGCAGCGGGTAGGTGCCGCGGAACTCGACCGGGTTCTGCGTCGCCATGACGAAGAAGAGGGCGTCCATGGCGCGCGTCTCGCCCTCGATCGACGCCTGGCCCTCGGCCATCACCTCGAGCAGCGCCGACTGCGTGCGCGGGCTGGCGCGGTTCACCTCGTCGGCGAGCAGGATCGAGGTGAACACCGGCCCGGGGCGGAACTCGAAGCGGCTCTCGCGCTGGTTGAAGATCGACACGCCGAGGATGTCGGCCGGCAGCAGGTCGGGCGTGAACTGCACGCGCGTGAACTTCGCGCCGACCGAGGCGGCGAGCGCCTTGGCGAGCGTGGTCTTGCCGGTGCCGGGCGTGTCCTCGATCAGCACGTGGCCGCCGCCGGCGAAGGCGGCGAGGAGCTTGCGCACCGCGGCGTGCTGGCCGCGCATCACGCTCTCGATGCTCGCGCCGATGCGGCCGAAGAGCTGCTGCGCTTGCGCTGCTTCCATCAGAATTTCTCCCCCCACGGCCGCAGGTCCGCTTCGAACGTCCACGCCGAGCGCGGCTGCGCGTGCAGCTGCCAGTACAGCTCGGCGATCGCGTCGGTGCCGAGCAGGCCGTCGGGAGGCAAGTCCTTCAGCCTGTCTCCCCAGCGCTCGCGCGTGCGGCGGTTGTCGATGCCGCCGTCGACGACGACGTGCGCGACGTGGATGTTCTTCGGCCCGAGCTCGCGCGCCATCGACTGCGCCACCTGGCGCAGTCCCCCTTTGGCGGCGGCGAAAGCGGCGAATTGCGCCGAGCCGCGCAGCGACGCGGTGGCGCCGGTGAAGAGGATCGTGCCGCGGCCGCGCGTCATCATGCGCCGCGCCGCCTCGCGGCCGAAGAGGAAGCCGGCGTAGCAGCCGAGGCGCCACACCTTCTCGAACATCTCCGCCGGCGTGTCGAGGATCGACGAGCGGAAGTTCGCGCCGGCGTTGAACACCGCGACCTCGACCGGTCCGCGCTTCTCAACCCGGTCAAACAGGGCGACGACTTCGGCCTCCTCGCGCAGGTCGGCCTTCTCGCCTTGTGTGCGGGAAGAAAGAACAACGTCGAGGCCGCCCTGCGCGAAGCGCCGGCCAAGCGCCGCGCCGAGACCTTCGCCCGCGCCGCCGATGAGCGCGATGCCGCTCACAGCGCCGCCGCCAGCTCGGCGCCTTCGAGCATGGCGCGCTTCGCGTCGAGCTCGCCGGCCTCCTTCGCGCCGCCGATGAGATGCGCCCTGGCGCCGTTCAAGGGCCGGTGCGGCTCCTGCCCGGCGCAGACGACGATCGTGTCGGCCGCGATCAGCTGGTCCTGGCCTTCGAGCGTGATGTGCAGTCCGGCGTCGTCGATGCGGCGGTACTCGACGCCCTTCAGCATTTTCACGCCGTGGCGCGCGAGCTCCGCGCGATGCACCCAGCCCGTGGTGCGGCCGAGCGTGTGACCGAAGGGCGTGGGCGAGCGCTTGAGCATCGTGATTCTCGTTGTTGCCTTTTCCCGTGGAACGCTGGCGAGGGAACCGTCCGGACCGATGCCCCAATGGGCGGAAAAAACCTTCGCATCGAGCGGGGCGCGGCTTCCGCCCTCGAGCAGGTAGAGCGCCACGTCGAAGCCGATGCCGCCCATGCCGATGATCGCCACCTCGCGTCCGGCCTTCGCTTTGCCCGACAGCACGTCGACGTAGCTTACGACCTTCGCATGGTCGACGCCGGGAATGCGCGGCGCGCGCGGCGTGATGCCGGTGGCGAGCACGATCTCGTCGAAGCCCGCCAGTTCTTCTTCCGAGGGATTGTGCTCCAGCAGAACCCTCACGCCGGCGCGGCGCAGGCGCTCGGCGTAGTAGGCGATCGACTCGGCGAACTCCTGCTTGCCGGGGATCACCTTGGCGAGGTTGAACTGGCCGCCGAGCTGCGCCGCTTTCTCGAACAGCGTGACTGCGTGACCGCGCTCTGCCGCGTTCGATGCGAACGACAGGCCGGCAGGGCCGCCTCCCAGAACGGCAATGCTTTTCCGGGAAGAAACTCTCTTCATCAGCAGTTTCGTTTCTCTTCCCGCGCGGGGGTTCACCACGCAGCTCGCCGGCTGGCCGATGAAGTAGTGGTCGAGGCAGGCCTGGTTGCAGGCGATGCAGACGTTGATACCCGCCCGGTCGCCGGCGCGCGCCTTGTTGGCGAACTCGGCGTCGGCGAGCATCGCGCGCGCGAGCGAGACCATGTCGGCGTCGCCGCGCGCGATGATGTCTTCGGCCACCTCGGGCGCGTTGATGCGGTTGGAGGCGACGACCGGAATCTTCACCGCCTGCTTCAGGCGCCGCGTCGCCCAGGCGAAGGCGCCGCGCGGCACCGCCTGCGCGATGGTCGGGATGCGCGCCTCGTGCCAGCCGAT
>Ga0335085_10012780_pt1 | contig 12345 bp, 23 predicted proteins | sample Lox_Sample_45_FD_206712 | JGI IMG/M metagenome (GOLD analysis project Ga0335085, IMG submission 206712) | Soil microbial communities from Loxahatchee National Wildlife Refuge, Florida, United States - Lox_Sample_4.5 | ecosystem: Environmental > Terrestrial > Soil > Wetlands | place: USA...
GATGAAGATCGTCATGTGATCCTTCAGCAGCTTCGCGGCATGGCCAATGGCGTCCTGCGGCGAAATGGCGCCGTTGGTCCAGACTTCGAGCGTTAGTTTGTCGTAGTCGGTCATCTGGCCGAGGCGCGCGGCTTCGACCGTAAAGTTGACCTTGCGCACCGGCGAATGCACCGAATCGATCGGAATGTAACCGATGGCGAGGTCTTCGTCGAAGTTCTTGTCAGCGCTGACGTAGCCGCGTCCCGTTTTGAGGCGCATCTCGATGTCGAGTTTGCCGCCTTCGCTGACGGTGGCGATGTGCAGGCCGCGGTCGAGCACTTCGACGTCAGCATCGGTCTGGATGGCGCCGGAAAATACTTCGCCGGCCTTATCCGCGACGAGGCGCACGGTTTTAATACCTTCGCCGATCACTTTGAACGGCACCTGCTTGAGGTTGAGGATGATGTCTGTGGCATCTTCCACGACGCCCGGAATCGGGCTGAATTCGTGATCCACGCCTTCGATGCGGATCGCGGTGATGGCGGCGCCTTCGATGCTCGACAGCAGCACGCGGCGCAGCGAATTGCCGATTGTGGTGCCGAAACCGCGCTGGAACGGCTGGGCCGTGAACTGCCCGTAGCGTTCCGTCAGGGTCTCGGTGTTAGCGACCAGACGTTTGGGTTTCTGAAATCCCTTGAACATACTTTTTCTGCTCCAATAACGGCGTGGCTTTATCTCAATCCGCGCACACCGGTTTAATTACTGCTTACTGCAAACTTCATTAGCCACGAATTTCGTGTTCATTCGCGGCTGGAAATTACTTACTGTACAGTTCGACAATCAGCTGTTCGTTGATCGGGATCTGCGTCAACTCATCGCGACGGGGCGAGCTGTTGATCCGGCCCTTCAGATTCTCCCGATCGACTTCCATCCAGGAAGGTGACGGCGCGTGCGCCGTGGCATCGCGCGCGGAGAGAATTGTCGGATTGTTCCGGCTCGATTCGCGCACGGAAACTTCATCGCCCGGCTTGACCACGTACGAGGGCACATTGACCTTTCGCCCGTTCACCTGAATGTGGCCGTGCCGGACAATCTGCCGCGCCTGCGCGCGGCTGGTGCCCAGGCCCATTCGGTAGATGACGCTGTCGAGACGACGCTCCAGCGTGCCCAGCAGCATCTCGCCCGTGATGCCTTTCATCTTGACGGCTTTTTTGAACGTGTTCCGGAACTGCGTTTCCAGCACGCCGTAAATCCGGCGCACTTTTTGTTTCTCGCGCAGCTGCAGACCGTAGCCAACGATCTTCGCCTTGCGGTCTTTGCCGTGTTGTCCGGGAACGAAGTTGCGTTTCTCGATGGCACACTTTTCGGTGTGGCATCGCTCGCCCTTCAGGAATAATTTCATGCCCTCTCGCCTGCACAGCCGGCAGGCAGGGCCTCTGTAACGTGCCAAATTACTGTCCTCTCTTATGTCACGTGCGGTTTACAGCCGATAGGCCTTCGTCCCGCTTTACCACCACAAATTAAACTCTGCGTTTCTTCGGCGGCCGGCATCCATTATGCGGAATCGGAGTCGTATCCCGAATCGACCGCACATCCAGCCCCGCTGTCGCCAGCGCACGCACGGCCGATTCGCGGCCGGATCCCGGCCCGCTCACCCGCACATCCACCGAACGCAATCCCACTTCGTTCGCTTTATTTGCCGCTGTCAGGGCGGCCTGCTGCGCTGCGAACGGTGTGCCTTTGCGCGATCCGCGGAATCCCAGCGAGCCCGCGCTCGACCAGGAAACCGTATTGCCTTCCGGATCCGAAATCGTCACGATCGTGTTATTGAACGTGGCCTGAACGTGCACCAGTCCCACATGCACGACGCGTTTTTCCTTCTTCTTGAAGGTCTTCTTCTTTCCGGTTTTCGCCGGTGCCTTGGCCATTAGGTCTTCGCCGTCGCTTTCTTCTTGTTCGCCACTGTGCCCTTACGCGGGCCCTTCCGGGTGCGCGCGTTGGTGTGCGTTCTCTGGCCGCGCACCGGCAGGCCGCGGCGATGCCGCAGTCCGCGATACGAACCCATTTCGATGTGACGCCGGATATTCAGCGACACTTCCTTGCGCAGATCGCCTTCGACAGCGCCCTCTTCCTCGAGAATGGTACGGACGGCGTTGATTTCTTCTTCGGTCAGATCCCCGACCTTCTTGTTGAAGTCGATGCCCGCGCGATGAAGCAGACTCTTCGAGCGCGTGCGGCCGATGCCGTAAATGTAGGTGAGGCCGATTTCAGCCCGTTTCTTTGGAGGCAGGTCAACGCCCGCGAGTCGTGCCATAGTTTTATCCTTGACGCTGCTTGTGTTTCGGATTCGTGCAGATCACCCGCACCACGCCCTCGCGGTGGATCAACTTGCACTTATCGCAGATTTTCTTTACCGACGCTCGAACTTTCATATTTCAGTCAACCAATCTTCTTTACGATCCGTCCCCGCGTCAGGTCGTGCTCGCCAAGCTCGACTTCCACGCGGTCGCCCGGCAGAAGCCGGACCCAATTCCGCACTGCGGATCCCGCGCCATGCGCGAGGACCTGCGCTTTGTTACCCAGCTCGAGCCGGTACAGCAGGCTCGGCAACTCCTCAACCACAACGGCGGGCACGGTCACGGCCGCGTCAAAACCCACGGCCCGTTCGCCGTCACCGCCACGCAGTGCTCGAAGTGAGCCGAATACGACCCGTCCTTCGCCACCGCGGTCCATTTATCCTTCAGCACCTTCGCGTCAGGCCGGCCGGCGTTCACCATCGGCTCGATCGCCAGCACCATGCCTTCGCGCAGGCGCGGATTCTCGTTCCGCCGGTCCACGTAGTTCGGAATCTGCGGCTCTTCGTGCAGCTGCGTTCCGATCCCGTGGCCCACATACTCCCGCACGATCGAAAATCCGTTGTCCACAACGTGCTTTTCGACCGTCCCGCAAATATCAAACAGGCGATTGCCCTCGCGCACCTTGTCGATCGCCAGCTCCAGCGATTCCTCGGTCACTTTGAGGAGCTTCTTCGTCTGCTCGTTCAGCTCCCCGACTCCCACCGTGAGCGCCGAATCGCCGAAATACCCATCCAGCTGGACGCCCGTATCGATCGAAACGATGTCGCCCTTCTTCACCACCCGCTTCGGGTTCGGCATGCCGTGCACAATCTCCTCGTTTACCGAGGTGCACAACACATACCGGTACTTCTCGCCGGCGGCGGGCACGAAATAGTCTTTGAACGCCGGCTTCGCCCCGGCGTCCGCTATCATCTTCACCGCCGCCACTTCCAGATCCCAGGTCGACACGCCTTCTTCGACCATCGCGCCGAGCGTGTGCAGAATTTTATGCACCAGCAGCCCGCTGCGTCTCATTTTCTCCAGTTCGGCCGCAGTTTTACGAACAATCATCCCTGAACCAGGTCCTTCAGCTCAGACTTGATGCGCTCAAAAACCACTTCCGGACGATCCCGGCTTGCATCCACTTCAATCAACCGATCGCTCGTCGCACGGAAGAACTCAATCAGCGGCCGCGTCTGGCGCTCGTACTGGGCCAGCCGCTCGCGCACCACTTCTTCCCTGTCGTCATCGCGAACCACCAACGTGGCGCCATCGAGATCGCAGATACCTTCGACCCTGGGGGGGCGGGAAACGGAGTTATACAGCGTGCCGCACTTCGGACACACGCGTCGCCCACTCATTCGCGCGATAATTACATTGTAATCAACGACAAGGTGAATTACCACCTCGCCCGCTCCGGCGGCCGAGAGCAGCCGCATCATCTCTTCCGCCTGCGCCGGCGTACGCGGATAGCCATCGAGGATAAACCCGCGCCTGGCGTCCGGTTGCCCGATCCTTTCGAAAACGAGCTGATTCACCAGTTCATCTGAAACCAGCGACCCGGCCCTCATCCGTTCCTGAATAGCTTTGCCGATGCTGTCGCCGGAGCGAATGTGTTCCCGCAGCATGTCGCCCGTCGATATCTGGGGAATATGCAGCCAATCCATCAGATACTTCGCCTGCGTGCCTTTGCCTGAGCCGGGCGAGCCGAACAGCACCATTGCGAGCGGCCTTGCCACAGGCCTGACCGGGTTCTTGTCATCCTCAGGCGCGACGGCGCTGGCAGTCTTCGAAGCTGTCTTTCCCGGCGCCATCAGTAGCCGCTGCGGCGGCCGCGAATGCGTCCGGCCCGCGGCGTGAATCCTTCGTAGTGCCGCATGATGAGCTGCGCTTCCACCTGGTTGATCGTGTCCATTGCTACGCCGACGACGATCAGCAGCGAAGTACCGCCGAAATAAAACTGAACGTTCAGGCCTTCCAGAATGAATCGCGGGAACGTTCTGTCGATGGCATTGCCGATCAGCGGCAGGTGCTGCAGATGAATGCCGTTCATCATGACCTGGGGGATGATGCAGAGAATTGCCAGGTAGATGGCGCCGACGAAGGTGATCCGGGTGAGGATCGTGTTCATGTAATCCGAGGTGCTTCGTCCGGGGCGAATGCCGGGGATGAAGCCGCCGTACTTGCGCATGTTGTCGGCTGCTTCATTCGGGTTGAAGATGATCGAGACGTAGAAGAAGCAGAAGAAGATGATCAGAGCGACGAAGAAGATGAACCAGAGCGGCTCGCCGGGCCGGATTGATGTGAGCGTGTTGGTGAGCCAGGCGTTATTTCTGACGGCCGGGAATGTGGCTATGGTCTGCGGGAAAGCCAGAATCGAAGAGGCGAAAATCACCGGAATGACGCCGCCCGCGTTGACTTTGAGCGGCATGTGGGTGGAAGTGCCGCCCATGACGCGGCGTCCGATAACGCGCTTGGCGTATTGCACTGGAATGCGGCGTTCGCCGAGCTCCACCAGCACGATGAAGGCGACCACGGCGATCATGACAACGATGATCAAGCCCAGCTCAAGGGCATTCCATTCGTGGGTGACAAAAACGTTGGTGTAAAGGTTGCCGATCGCGCCGGGAACTCCGACAACAATTCCGGTGAAGATGATCAGCGACATGCCATTGCCGACGCCGCGCTCGGTAATTTGTTCGCCCAGCCACATGATGAAGGCCGTTCCGGTAGTGAGCGAGAGGATGGTCATCAGGACGAAACCGATTCCCGGGTGGATGACAATGTTGTCCTGCATGCCCTGCAGGCTGATGGCGATTCCGAATGACTGCGCGATGCCCAGCCCGACAGTCAGGTAGCGCGTCCACTGCGTAATCTTGCGCCGCCCGAGTTCGCCTTCCTTCTGCAGTTTTTCGAGAGTGGGTACGACGACGGTGAGCAGCTGCAGAATGATGGACGCCGTGATGTACGGCATGATGCCGAGGGCGAACACGCTCAGGCGGCGGATGTTGCCGCCGGCGAAAAGATCGAAGAAGCCGAAGACGCCGCCGCCCTGGTGGTTGAAGAAATCCTGCCAGCGGATGACGTCGATGCCGGGCGTCGGGACGAAGCTGCCAAACCGGTACACGGCCAGCATCGCGAACGTGAACAGGACGCGCTTCCGCAGATCCGGAATCCGGAAGATATTGCCGATGGCTTCAAAAAACTTGCCCACAGGTTTCTCGCCTTCTTTTCTCACCGCGCACAACAGCCACGTCGGCCTGCGCGCTTTTGCTGACGCCTTCTATGCTACGCCTTTACGCGGCCGCCCCGATTACGCGGGCCTGGCCGCCGGCCTTCTGAATTTTTTCCGCCGCCGACTTCGAAAAAACATGCGCTTCCACATCGATTTTCCGGGTGATTTCGCCCGTTCCCAGAATCTTCAGCCCGTCGCCCAGTTTCCTGATCACTCCCAGCTCCGTCAGGCTGTCAACGGTGAACGTATCGCCGGGCAGCTTTTCCAGGTCTCTCAGATTTACGATGACGTACTGCTTTTTGAAAATGTTCGTGAAGCCGCGCTTCGGCAGGCGCCGGTGCAGCGGCATCTGGCCGCCTTCGAATCCGCGCATGATGCTGTAGCCGGAAATCGACCGCGCGCCCTTGTGTCCGCGGCCTGACGTCTTGCCCTTGCCGGAACCCATACCGCGCCCCACGCGCTTTCGCCGGTGCTTCTGGCCGGCCGGTGGTTTGAGTGAACTTAAATCCATTGCAGGTTTCCTTTAATCCACGAGCGCCAGCAGATGCGGCACTTTTTTTACGAACCCGCGGAACGCCGGCGTGTCCGGACGCTCCACCACCTGGTTCATCTTTCGCAGTCCGAGCGCCCGCACGATAACCTTGTGTTTTTCCGGCGTGCAGATCGGACTGCCGACCAGCTTGATTTTGATTTTCCCGCTCGCCATTAATTCTTCTCCGGGCTCAGACCGCGCATTTCCATCACAGCGCCTTTGTCGCGCAGCTGCTCGAGCGCATTGATCGTCGCTTTCACCACGTTGTGCGGATTGTGGCTGCCGATCGACTTGGTCAGCACATTCGGAATTCCGCAGGCCTGAACCACCGCGCGGACCGGACCGCCCGCGATCACGCCCGTGCCGTCCTGCGCGGGCTTCAGCATTACCAGGCCGGCTCCGTAGCGCCCCAGGACCTGATGCGGAATCGTGTTGTCGAGCAGATGAATTCTGCGCAGATTCTTCTTAGCCGCCTCGATACCTTTGCGTATCGCCGACGGCACTTCCTTCGCCTTGCCCACGCCGAATCCAACCACTCGCGCCGACGAATCGCCCACCACCACCAGCGCGGAAAAACTCATATTCTTTCCGCCCTTGACCACTTTCGTGACGCGATTGATGGCGACGACGTTTTCCTTCAGATTGAGTGACTGCGGATCGACCCGCTTTACATTGTTGACTGCCATCAGAACTCCAGACCCGCTTCCCGCGCCGCATCGGCCAGCGCTTTAACGCGGCCATGGTAGATGTACCCGCCGCGGTCGAACACAACCTGGCTGATGCCGTTTTCCTTCGCCCGCTCGGCCACCCGTTTGCCGATTTCCTTCGCCGCCGCCACGTTGCCGCCCGTCGACTTCTTGCCGCCGGACGCCTTCTCGGTCGAGCTTGCCGCCACCAGGGTCACGCCCTTGGTGTCGTCGATCACCTGCGCATAAATATGCGCAGTGCTGCGGAACACGGCCAGACGCGGACGCTCGGTTGTACCGCGCAGCCTTTTGCGAATGCGCTCGTGCACGTGCAGGCGGATTTCGTTTTTCGATGTCCTGCGAACCATTTATTTCTTCGCTCCCGTCGCGCCGGACTTCCCGACTTTCTTCTTCAGCACTTCACCCGTATACCGGACGCCCTTGTTCTTGTACGGATCCGGCTTGCGCAGCGCCCGGATGTTTGCCGCTACCTGGCCCAGCAGCTGCTTATCGTGTCCGCTCAGAACCAGGTGTGTCTGCTTGTCGATCTTCAGATCGACGCCGTCGGGCAGCAGAACTTCGATCGGATGAGAATAGCCGAGCGTGAACGTCGCCAGCTTGCCCTTCACATCCGCGCGATAGCCGATGCCCACGATGTCGAGCTCCCGCGTGAAGCCTGTCGATACGCCCTGCACCGCATTGGCGGCCAGTGCGCGCGTCAATCCGTGGAGGGCCGCGTGATCCTCGCTCTCGCGATGCACTTCGAGCACGCCGGTCTTCTGCTCGAGCCGGATTCCGCTCGGAATCGGCACTTCCAGCGTCCCCTTCGGTCCCTGAACCTTCAGTTGTTCGCCGATCTGGATCTTCACGCCGGATGGCAGCGGGATCGGCTTCTTTCCTACTCTCGACATATCTGTTCTTTCAAAGCTGAATTGTTCAACTTATTTCGGCTACCAAACCCTGCACAGAACTTCGCCGCCGACGCCCTCTTTGCGGGCCGCCCGGCCGGTCATGACGCCTCGCGGCGTCGTGAGAATGCTGATGCCGAGTCCGCCCTGTACCCGCGGAATCTCCGTCTTGCCCACATACGTCCGGCAGCCAGGGCGCGAAACGCGCTCGATACCTGTGACCACCGGCGAGTTGTCCGGCGAATACTTCAGGTAGATGCGGATGACTTTCTTGATACCGTCCTCCGGTGCGTTCTTGCTTCCGCCCTCGGCCGGGGCGACCTTGAAGTTCGCGATGTAGCCCTCTTCTTTGAGAATGCGGGCAATTTCGGTCTTCAGCCTCGACGCCGGCACGTCCACTTTGGGATGGCGCGCCGCCATGGCGTTGCGCACCCGCGTCAGCATATCCGCGATTGGATCACTTGTCACTTATGCGGTACCCCCTTGCTACCAGCTCGCCTTAACCACGCCAGGCACTTCTCCGTTGAGCGCCAGCTGCCGGAAGCACAGCCGGCAGACACCATATTTCCGCAGGAATCCGCGCGGACGTCCGCAGCGCCAGCAGCGGTTGCGGTGCCGGCACGCGAACTTCGCCTTCTTCTTCTGCGCGCGCGCCCGCTTGTTCTTCTCGGCCTGCTTTTCGTCTTTTGCAATCTTGGCGAGTGTTGCCATGAAACTCCCTTTCCTACTGCGTCCGGAACGGCATTCCCATCTGTTTGAGCAGCGCCAGACCCTCGGCATCCGTTCGCGCAGTAGTGGTGATGCAGATATTCATCCCCTTGGTCTTCTCGACTTTCGAATAGTCGATCTCGGGGAAAATCAGCTGGTCTTTCACACCCAGCGTGTAATTGCCGCGCCCGTCGAAAGATTTCGAAGAGACGCCGCGGAAGTCTCGCACACGGGGCAGGGCAACGTTCATCAGCCGGTCGAGAAACTCGTACATCCGGTCGCCCCGCAGCGTCACCATTGTGCCGATCGACATGCCTTCGCGCAGCTTGAACGCCGCAATCGATTTCTTCGCTTTCGTGATTACGGGCTTCTGGCCGGCAATCGCGCCGAGCTCGTTCACGGCCCCGTCCATCAGCTTGGCGTTGCCTGTGGCCTCGCCCATACCGATGTTGATCGAAACTTTGTCGACCTTCGGCACCGCCATCACGTTTTTGTACCCGAACTCCTTCGTCAGAGCCGGTACCACTTTCTTCGCGTAGTGCTCTTTCAGTCTCGCTGCCATGGCAACCCTTATTTATCCAGGCTCTGACCGCATTTGCGGCAGACCCGCGTCCGCCGGGCCGTTCCGCCCGGTCCCTCTGTTATGTGGTGCGCGATGCGAGCGGGCTTTTCGCATTTCGAACACAGGATCATAACGTTTGAAACCGCAATCGGCGCTTCTTTTTCCGCGATGCCGCCCGCAATCTGTTTCTGCGGATTCTTGCGCGTATGCCGCTTGACTATATTGACGTGCTCGACAACCACCCGCCCCGTCGCATTATGCACGCTGAGGATGCGGCCTTCCTTGCCCCGGTCACGGCCCGCGATTACTCGCACGTTGTCGTTCTTCTTCAGCTGGATCCGCACCGGCGGACGTCTGTCTTTTTTCAGCTTTACCGACACGTCAGATTACCTCCGGCGCCAGCGAAACGATTTTCATATAGCGTTTGTCGCGCAGTTCTCTCGCCACCGGCCCGAACACGCGTGTTCCGATGGGCTCGCCGACTTCGTTGATCAGCACTGCCGCATTCGAATCGAACCGGATGTAGCTGCCGTCGCGCCGCCGCGTCTCCTTGCGCATGCGCACGATCACGCACCGCACCACCTTGCCCTTTTTGATGGCCGAGTCCGGCGCGGCTTCTTTGACCGATGCGGTCACCACATCGCCGAGACCGGCGCGCAGCCCGAGATCGCCGCCGCGCGGCAGTATGCAGGAAAGCCTGCGCGCGCCGCTGTTATCGGCCACCTCGAGGATTGTTCTCATCCCGATCATGATCTGTTCCTCAAAACCCTTTCAGCCACGATTCCCGGCTTGCATCGAGTTCAGTCGCGGCTAAAAACTAAACCTTCACATCCAGATCGGCGGGCTCCGCCGTCCCGACCAGCGCCGCGCGCCGGATTACATCGCCCAGCCGCCAGCGCTTCAGCTTGCTCATTGGGCGGCATTCGATGATCCGAACCACATCGCCCACCCGCGCCTGATTTTCTTCGTCGTGCGCGTAAAACTTTTTGTGCTTCATGACGATCCGGTGGTAAATCGGATGCGGCACGCGGCGGCTCACCTGCACCACAATCGTCTTCTGCATTTTGGTCGAAACGACTTCGCCGACCTTCTCGTTTTTCTTGTGTTCGCCCGCCATTATTTCCCGCTCCGCAGTTCGTTCTCGCGAAGGTACGTCAGCAGCCGCGCCCGGTCCTTCCGGTTCTCGCGCAGCTTCTTAACGCCTTCCGTCTGGCCCATCGAAAGCTGGAACTTCACGCGGAAAGTCTGTTCCTCGATTTCTTCGAGCTTGTTCCGCATCTCAGCCGGGTCGAGTCCCCGCAATTTGTCTTTTTTCATGGCTAGTCCACGCTCTCGCGCGATACGAATTTCGTCTTCATCGGAATCTTGTGGGCCGCGAGACGCATAGCCTGCTGCGCGATGTCCAGACCCACGCCTTCCATCTCAAATAAAATTTTTCCCGGCCGGATCACTGCCACCCATTCTTCCGGAGCGCCTTTGCCTTTACCCATACGGGTTTCGGCCGGCTTCTTCGTTATCGGCTTATCGGGAAACAGGCGGATCCATACTTTGCCGCCGCGCTTGATGAAACGCGTCATCGCGATACGCGCTGCTTCGATCTGGCGTGAAGTGATCCAGCCGCAGTCCATCGCCTTCAGACCGTATTCGCCGAAAGAGATTGACGAGCCGCGCCACGCTTTGCCCTTCATGCGACCGCGCTGAACTTTGCGGTATTTGACTTTCTTGGGCATCAACATAGTTCAGTTATTCCTTGCTCCCCGATTCATTCGAAGTTTCAGGGGAGGTCTCTGGCGAAGCCGATGCTTCAGGCTGCTCGCCTTCCGCGCTTCCTTCGGGTTTCGATTCGGGCTTCGGTTCCTTCCATGCAGGCTGCACGGGCGGCATTAGCGGAGGCATAATCGGACCTCCTGCGCGCGGCGCGCGGGTTTCGGACGGTGGGGCCTGCATCGGCGCGGCTGGTTCACCGAGAGCCGCCGGCTCTCCTGCCGGGCGCGGGGCCCGTTCGCCATCGCGGCGCGGCGGTCTGCGATCGCGCGCCCCGGGGCCGCGCTCATTGCGGCGCGGCTCGCTGTCGAGCATCGGCGTCCGCTTTCCGTCTGCCAGAATTTCACCTTTGTACAACCACGCCTTGACGCCGATCACGCCGTATGTCGTGTGCGCTTCGGTGGTGCCGTAGTCGATATCGGCGCGCAGAGTGTGCAGCGGCAGCTGTCCCTGCAGATACCATTCGCTGCGCGCGATTTCCGCGCCGTTCAGCCGGCCGGAAACGCGCACTTTAATTCCCTTGCAGCCAAACCGCAGCGCCGAGTCCACCGCTTTGCGCATCGCGCGGCGGAATGCCACGCGCTTTTCCAGCTGCAGCGCGATCGATTCGGAAACCAGCTGCGCATCCAGTTCCGGCTTGTGCACTTCCTGAATATCGATGAACACCTCGCGGTTGGTCTTCTTCGCCAGGGAGGTCTTCAGCTTCTCGATTTCCGCGCCTTTGCGGCCGATGATGATTCCCGGGCGCGATGTGCGGATGGTGACGCGCAGTTTGTTGCCCGGGCGATCGACTTCGATCGAGCTCACGCCCGCCGATTTCAGCTGTTCGCGCAGGCCTTCCTTCAGTTCCAGATCTTCCTGCAACAGCCCGGCGTAACCCTGCTTGGAAAACCAGCGCGACCGCCACGGCTTGTTGAATCCCAGCCGGAAACCGTATGGATGTACTTTCTGACCCATGTTTACTCTTTCTCCGCCACTTTCACGACGATGTGCGACGTGCGCTTCTGAATCCGGTATGCGCGGCCCATCGGCGCCGGGCGCACGCGCTTCTGGCGCGGTCCCTCGTTCACATAGGCCTCCGACACGATGAGCTGATCCACGTCGAGGTCTTCGTTTTTGTTCTGCGCGTTGGCGATCGCCGAATGCAGAACCTTTTCGACGGTGGGCGCGATCCGCTTATTGACGCTGCGCAGCGTGATGATTGCATCGTTCGCCTTGCGCCCGCGGATCAGATCCACGACGAGGCGGGCTTTCTGCGCCGATATCCGGATGAATCTGGCTTCTGCTTTGGCTTCCATCTTTCTATGCCTTCGCTGCTTTCTCGGTCGCCGCCTTCACCGAATGTCCCTTGAAAGTGCGCGTCGGAGAGAATTCGCCCATCTTGTGCCCCACCATGTTTTCGGTCACGTAAACCGGAATGAACTTCTTTCCGTTGTGTACGGCGATCGTATGGCCGACAAACTCCGGCAGGATCGTCGAACGCCGCGACCAGGTGCGCACTACTTTCTTTTCGTTGGCCGCGTTCAGCGCATCGATCTTCGTTTCCAGATGCGAATCGGTGAATGGTCCCTTTTTTACGGAGCGTCCCATGTTTTACTTCTTCCCTCTCCGGTTGACGATAAATTTGTCGGTGCG
>Ga0335085_10012781_pt1 | contig 12345 bp, 11 predicted proteins | sample Lox_Sample_45_FD_206712 | JGI IMG/M metagenome (GOLD analysis project Ga0335085, IMG submission 206712) | Soil microbial communities from Loxahatchee National Wildlife Refuge, Florida, United States - Lox_Sample_4.5 | ecosystem: Environmental > Terrestrial > Soil > Wetlands | place: USA...
TTCGTTGAAGACGCCTTGCTTCACCTCCGCGAAGGCGGTCTTCTGCATCTGGAATTGAACGAAAACCCTGAACGTTATGCCGCTCTGCGCTGGTACGACCGTGCAACACTCGACTATTTCCTTTCCCGGGGCACCGTTGATCACGGTGTAGTTCGTATCCGAAAGGTTAAGGGCCAGCGATGAGAACTTATGCCGATACAAAATCCTCGCGAATTGGCGTTTGCCTGCTGGTTGATACAGTAGGGCACGATGCCGGGACCGAGCACCAGGTCCTGGTCACCGCCAGGGAGCTCGATAAGAGCAGATTCAATGTGCACGTCTGCTGCCTTGAGCCCAGTCCTCAACTACGCGCCCTTGCCGACCGCTGTCGTATCGCGGTCTTCCCAGTCAAGAGCATTAACTCCTGGGAAGGACTGAACGAGGCCGACCAATTTCGCCAATATCTTCGCCGGAACCGGATTCAGATCGTGCACGCGTATATGAACAAGACCGCCATATTTGCGGTTTTGTCGTGCTTCATTTCCGATTGGATCGTGATCACTAGCCGCCTGAACACCGGCTACTGGTACACCCCAGCCTTACGCGCAGTGTTCTCGCTGCTGGATCACGCAACAACTCGTATCGTGGCCAACTCGGAGCAGGCGAAACGGATTGCAGTTCAGAACGAGCACCTTCCGCCGGATAAAGTTGATGTCATTTACCAGGGTGTCGATATGAGTGTTTTTCGTCAGGGGCTCGGGGATCCGGCTGCCTGCGAACAATTGGGCATTCCCCGGAAGTCGCCGGTCGTTGGCATCGTTGCCAATCTTCGACCGGTGAAGGACATTCCCTTGTTTCTTCGGGCAGCCAGTCTGGTTGCCCGCGAAGTTCCTGACGCGTGCTTCTTGATCGTGGGACACGGCGAGCAACTTCCGGAGCTGCAACGTCTCGCCGCAGAGCTGGGGTTGCAAGACCAAGCCTTCTTTACCGGCGGCAAAGGCAGAGTCATGGACTACCTCTCGCGCATGTCGATCGGTTGTCTGACTTCTCAAAGCGAGGGTTTTTCCAATGCCATCTTGGAATACATGGCCGCTGGACTCCCGGTCGTCGCGGTCGATGTGGGTGGCAACGGCGAGGCAATCGTGGACGGCAAAACCGGATACCTGGTCGCCGAACGCACCCCGGAGAAATTAGCCGAACCAATGATCCGCCTGCTGACCCATGAGGCGGAGCGAAAGAACATGGGGCAAAGGAGTTTCACCCGTTGTCTGGAGCACTTCGAGTTGCACCGCACTATCAAAGATCTGGAGAACTACTACTCCTTCCTGTGCTCGCATTCGGCAGGTGGCAAAGAGACGGTGATGAGGGGAGCGCACGCCGGGCCGACAGAAGCCTGGACTGGACATGCTCGTGAACGGCTCCCGGACCACTTCTCCGGGGTCGCTGCATAAATTGCGCCGATAGGCCGCTGGGCGAAATCGCCAGAGTGGCCAAGGATGCGGACAATCTACCGAAGCTCCCTCATTGAGGTGCCACGCTGAGATTTGTCCGCACCACCGTTTTGCTGATTCCAACATTTTCGAACTGGTCATAGACGCGAATCACGATCGTGTGCTCGTCCAGCTTTTGCTTCGAAACCGAAGAGGCTGTACCTTCCGGCGATTTCGGAGGTGCTGCGGATGAGGCAGGAATAGGAACACGAAAATCGTAGTTTTCGACCTTGTCGTCCGATATCTGACCTACGGGGTCGGCGATCTGCCAGTCGTCGGCGTCGATGGAATATTCCGCGCGCGAGATCGTCGAAAAGCTGTCGACCGATCGAAACGTCAGATGCACCTGATTGTTTTCGACCGATGCCTTGAGCGCTTCGATGCGTGGCGGAGTATTGTCCACCTCAAAGCGGGGACTCGTGGCTTCTCCCGTCAGGCTGTCTTCGCGCGCATGCGACGGCGCGTCGGAGGCGACGACCAGTATGTTGTAGCCGCCGTCGGCAAAGAGGTCCGACTCCAGATTGACGAAGCGATTCTCGACGTTATCGCGCAAGAGCTTCCAGCGGTTCTCGCCATCGGCGCGATAATACACCGAGTACACCAGGTCGTCGTCGTTGGCGTCGTGGGCCTTCCACTTCACAGCGATCGCATGTTTGTCGGGAACTGTGGGCGGTCCGGCCTCGACACCATTCGCATCCACCGCGGGGGGTGCATTGCGCGCTCCAGGCACCACCCGCGCCCCGACTGTGACGGCAACCTCATCCACTTCAGGTGCCACGTTCTTCGGCAGATAGAAGATCGTCACGTTATCGATGGCCGACGCCGGAGCGCCGGGGAACAGCACCGCCTTCCATTGCGCGTAACGCGCCGAAGGTGTTTGCGGAGGAGTCTCCTTCGACAGATCGACTTGTTTCCATGGGCTCCAGTTCCGGTCCGGATTATCGACGTTGCCACTGCGCACGTAGAGGTCGAATTTGCCATTGCCGCGCACATCCAGCCGTCCCCACTTGGAAAAGATGCGGGCATCGAAGACATCGCTCTCGTAGGTTCCCTCGGCGGCTGTTCCTGGACCCAGCTCGAAAATCTTCCCCAGATTGCTGGTTGCGGCATAGATACCGCCCTTTGGCGCGCGCGCAAATGCCGTTACCTGGTTGGCGCTGGCTTTGACCAGGTCGGTGTAGTCACGCCCGTTGATCGCGTAAATTTTGCCCTTGTTGCCCGTGCCCGCCAGGAGTCGCCCGCCGGAGTCGAACGTGAGCGCATAAACCAGGTCATCCTTGGAAGACCACAGCGTGCGCGGCGAGCCGTCTGGAGAGATGCGATAGACCTCCGAGCCACCAAGGTTGGCCATGACTGATGGTGGTAGCGGCGTCAGCGTCGGAGCCGAGCCGGACTGGGACGGCCCTCCAGGTTGCGGAGCAATCGCTATGGCAGCAGGTGCGCCCCCCGTTGGAGCGCCCGGGCTGGGCGCACCGCCTCCCCCACGTTTCTCGCCTGCTCCCGCGGCATAGATGTTGCCCTGCGTGTCGATGGCAAGCGCTGTGATCTCTTTCTTGGGTGCGCTGTAGAGCACGAAGCCATCGCCTTGTGGCGTGATGCGATAGATTAGCCCGCTGCCATCCGTGCCGGCGATGACGTTGCCGGAGTTATCAAAGGCCAAGGCGCGAATCTGCGCCTCGTCGCTCTTGAAGAACAGCGCGCCGCTACCGCTCGGCTCGACGCGGAAGATTTCGCCGCGATCTCCAGTGCCGACATACAGCCTTCCCGATTTGTCGAGCTCCAGTGCCCAGATGTACTTGGTGCGCGGATCAAAGAAAACGCTTGCGCTGTAGGAAGAATCGACGGCTACCGCAGTGCGGGACTTCTCTTCGCCGGTGGCCGGCTTGCCACCCTCCTGCGCTGCGGCGACTTCAGCCGTGGTGTGCGTACCTTCCGCAGACTTACCCGGAGCCGGACCGCCGCGCACGATCTTGTACACCTTGCCGTCGGGCGAAGTCGCTGCGTACAGCGTTCCATCGGGAGCAACAGCCAGCGCCTGCACTTCGAGCTCCTGCGCGGCGAAGATGATGCTGGCTTTGCCATCCGGCGTGACCTTGTAGACACGCGCCGGCGACCCTGCCGCGGCGTAGACATTTCCTTGCGCGTCAGCGGCGAGATCCCAAATATAGGTCGAAGGCGAGGTGAAGAGGTCAGTGAAAACCGGGGCCAGCGTCAGGCTGCCATTGCTGTTGATGGCCACGTCCCGGGGAGAGCCCTTTTCGAAGTCGTCGTACTTGGTTTGCACCCAGGTCCGGGTCGACTCGGCGGCAACAAGCGAGGAGAAGAGGAGAAGGAATAGTGCGAGACGGGCAAATCTCATCAGGATCCTGGTTTCAGGCGCGACTCAGCAGGGTATGAGAAAGCGTAACATGAGCGATGGTCGACGGCAGAGGCACGCCTCCATGCGTGTGTGGTGCCGGGCAACGAGCGAAGCTCCCCGACCGGTGTAATCCCGATCGGAGCCGAAGCTCTCCAACGCGTGTCATCCCGAGCGAAGCCGAGGGACCTGCAGCTTCTTCAACAGGCCAAACCGCGTCTACCAAGCAGGACCGCTCCAGTCAGATAATTGCGTTCGCGTACCACTTATCCAGCCCGAGCAAACTGCAGGTCCTCGACTCCGCTCGGGATGACACGGTCTATCGAAGCAGCACAGTTGGCTTATTCACACTCGCAGTTTTGATACCTTCAAACCATGTTCCCTGCTTCAGTTCATCTCGACGGCCGCGTCATTCGTGCTGTCATTTTCGATTTCGGGGAAGTACTGTCGTATCCGCCTCCTCCCGCTACCATCGCTGCCATCTCGGAGTTGCTACACGTAACACCAGAGAAGTTTCGTGAGTACTACTACGCGGAGCGGCAGGACTACGATCGTGGCAAGTTGACGGCGGAGCAGTATTGGCAGGCAGTGGCTTGCGACGCCGGTATCGAGCTTAAACCGGTGCAGATCGAATGGCTGCGCCATACTGACGTCGCGATGTGGAGTAACGTCAATCCGCAGATGCTGGCGTGGGCCGAGCAATTGCGGAGCCACGGAATGCGGACCGCTGTGCTGTCGAACATGCACGCTGACATGGCGAAATCGGTGCGCGCAGAGTCCGCCTGGATTCGCCACTTTGATTGTTTTGTCTTGTCAGCCGAGTTGGGATTCGCCAAGCCCGATCCACAGATCTTTCAACATTGCCTGGATTGCCTTGGCGTACCTGCGTGCGAGGCCATGTTCATCGATGACAAGCAGCAACACACGCGAGCAGCCGAGGCGTTGGGCATTGCAGGAATCTGCGCCAACTCGCCTGAAACGATTCGGGAGCACTTGCAAAGTGCGGGATGGAGTGGGCCACCGCCTTGAGGCTTGTGTGATTCGAGTTGGCCTAATCTTCAAGGGTGAAAGGGTATGCCGGAGCGCTAAAACGGCGTCAACGCCGCGGCTTTCTCCTCCGCCTCTTCAACCGCCTTCAGCGAGACATGTTCACGGCGCGCAAGCAACAGGCCGACGGGTATGACCGACATAAACGTCACAACCCAGATCAGCATGCCGCAGCTCACAGCGAGCTCCGGCGTGACCTGGAAACCATCCTGCAAAGTCGCGATGGTAGCAAGCTGTGCGCCGCCGCCCACCGCCGGCAGCTGAAGCAGAGAACCGACCATGCTGGCGAGCATCAACAGCACGATTTTGGACGGTCCCAGGCTGCTGAGCGTGGGGTCGGCATAGGCATGGGTGACGGAGAGATAAGCGATGGCGACGACGATCCACATTCCGATGCTGAGAGCCGTGAGTTGGGCGGCGGAACGCAGGTCGCGAACGATCTCCAGGTCAGCGCTGAATGCGGCGATCTTGTCGCGCAGCTTGGCTGCTATGTGGGGAGCGAGGGGATGAAGGCGCCGATGAACGGCCTTCGCCATGGCGCCACCCGCTTTTCGCATTCCCACCGCGGCAGCCATCAGGCCGAAAATAAGCAGCAGTAGAACAAAGGCTCCATCGCGAAACTCTCGATAGTGGTGCACGGTGCGCAGCTCTGGTGAAAGAAAACTTAACGCGAGCAGAATGGCAAACGCGCCCATGTCGAAGATGCGCTCGACTGTCCAAGCCGCCATTTGAGATGAGAAGGTGACGTTCTCCTTTTTGGCAATGATGTAGGGCCGAATGACTTCGCCCGCACGTCCGAGTAGAGCCAGCGCTGCAAATCCCACGTATTGCGGGCCCAGTAATCGTACTGTCTTAGTCTCACGAATCGGCTTGAGGAAAATGCGCCATCTTACAGCCCGGAACGCGTACGCCAGGTAGATGAGTGCGGTTGCAAACACGACATACCACCAGTTGACGTGTGCGCTTTGCTCAGCAAAGGTATGCCAGTCAAATCGCTTCCAGCTCCGTACCTGCAGCCATATCAGCAGGCAAAGCAGGGCCAGCAATCCGAGCATGATTACGATGCGTTTTCTATTCATTTACCAGTACGAATGACCTATTTGAGGAGAAACGGAAAACGGTCGACAGTCAAGCTAAAGAGATACCCTTTGAATCAGCATTGGCTCGTCTCGGCATGAGCAAACTGCGGATCCCTCGGCTTCGCTCGGGATGACACACATTGGGGTTGGGCTTCCCTCGAAATGACATCGTCACAAGTGTTTCGGGATCGCTGAACAACGGGTCGCTTACGGCGTTATTCGCCAGCGCGGGCTGCGCTTTTCTTCGGGGATGGGAGCCTGGCCTGCTTCATCTCCGCCAGCTTCTTGCGGTTGTAGTCGCGAATGATGCGCGCGACATAGGCTCGGGTCTCCGAGTAGGGCGGGACGCCTTTGTACTGCGTCACGCGCTGCGGGCCGGCATTGTAGGCGGCGAGCGCTTTGGCCACGTCGTAATTGAACTGCTGTAGAAGCTGGACGAGATAGCGCACGCCGCCGTCGACATTCTCCTCGGCGTCGAAGCTGTCCTTCACACCGAGCTGGTCGGCAGTGCCGGGCATCAACTGCATCAGGCCCCGGGCGCCCTTGCGCGAAACGGCTTGCGCATTGCCGCCGCTCTCAGCGCGAATCACGCTGGCGATGAAGTCGGCATCGAGACGGTTCCGTAGGCTGACTTCGCGGATGACTTCATTCAGATCAAAGGGTTTAGCGACTTCAACCTTGGCAGGCTCCGGCGGCGCAGATTCGAAGCTCGCGACCTCGGCCGTCGGCACATCGATGTAGCTGGTGGTGTCAGCACCGGTGTACAGCCGTGTCATCACGCCCAGCACCTCGTGCCGCTCATGACGAATGCTGAAGCCGTTGCTCAGGTTGGCGATCTCCGCCGCACGCACTGGGGCGAGCGCAGAGATTATCAGCAAAGCTGCCAGCAACGCTTTACGCATTCGTGATCGCGGCATTCCTTTCCAGCGCCTGATCGATGGCCGCCGCCACACCATGTTCATCGCAGTGCAGTGTGACCGTCCAGCCGTTCTGCTTCAGGTCCTCAGAAGCATTCTGCATGATGACGGGATGGCCGGCAAAGGTCAACATTTCGATGTCATTGTAATTGTCACCGATGGCCATGACCTCGGAACGATCAATGCCGCGATAGTTGGCCCAGCGCTCCAAGGCGTGCCCTTTCGAGCATCCCGCATTCAGCAGGTCGATGATGCACAGATTGCGATATTCGTATTGCGTCCGCAACAGCGTGAACTCCTGGCGGAACTCGCATAATTCCAGCCGCTCGACCATGGTTTTCGCCAAGTCAATCGGCCCGCAGAACATCGCCTGGATGGGATCGGCCACCAACGCACTCTCAATTGGACTGACGTATTCGATAAAAGGTGAGTTCTTCTCCATCCAGCGCTGTATGACGCCGTAGAGATGCTCGTGGCTCTCGCAGACGATGGCGCCTTTGCTATCACGGTCGAAGGTCAGCACCATGTACTCGTGATAGTCGTGCATGAGCCGGGAAAGCCTGCGAGCGATCTCAACGGGCAGCAGGTCCTGATGGAAGAGTTCGCCTTGGACGGATCGGGTGACCGCTCCGTTCGAGCTGATGAGCCACAGGTCGAAGCCGAGGGACTGCGCGATAGGCAGCGCGAACTGATGGCGGCGTCCAGTGCCGAGCACAATCTCAATTCCGGCTGCGTGCGCGCGCTGCAATGCGGCGCGGTTCTCTTCGGAAAGCTTTACATTGGTGCCGAGCAGTGTGCCATCAATGTCGATGGCAATAAGCCGGATGGGTTGTGCCACACCGCCAGTTTACCAGCGCCCCTAGCCATCCGGCGTTACACCCAAGTAAAGTAGCAGGAGATGGAACTCCGTAAAGATCCCATCACGCGCTCCTGGGTTATCACCGGCGACGAGCCGGACACTGCCCCGCATGACCACGGGTGTCCCTTCTGCCCGGAAGGCGGCCAGCATTTGCAGGTCGTGTCGTTTGTCCCAAGCGCGAATGGCAATCCGTGGGCAGCCCGCGCGGTGGTCCATCCCCGCCCGATCTATCGCATTGAAGGCGAACCCGAGCGCGCCGGCAACGGACTCTACGACCGCATGCAGGCTGTCGGGGCGCACGAGGTAATCGTGGAGAACACTCGCCACGACCGCCATCTGTGGAACGCCGACGATCGCGAGATCGAGGAATATCTGGCCCTGCTGGGCAGCCGTATCGATGACCTGAAGAAGGACCTGCGCTTCAAGTACGTCACCGTCTTCAAGAATTTCGGCGGCCTCTCCGGCCAGCAATGGGACCATCCGACTACGGAGATTGTGGCGACAACGTTTGTGCCGCGCCGCGTGCTGTATGAGCTGCGGGCGGCACGGGAACATTACCGCCTGAAAGAGCGCTGCGTTTTCTGCGACATCTTGGCGCAGGAGCAGCAACAAAAGCTGCGGCTGATCGAGGTGCGTGGTGACTACATGGCTTCGTGCCCCTATGCGCCGCGGGTGCCGTATGAGACCTGGATTGCTCCGCGTTCGCATGAGGCTTACTTTGAGCGCACGGCAACCAAGTCAGGAGCACTGCGCGACTTGGCTGCGGTATTGCGCCGGACCCTGCACCGCATCCGCACCATTGCTGATGGTTTTCACATGGTGCTACACACCTCGCCGAACACCTTGCATCGCTCGGAGAATTTGGGTTTCTGGAAGACAATCGATGACGATTACCATTGGCACATCGAGATTCTTCCGATTCTCGGTTCGAAGGAAAAGTCGTACACCTTCAAGGAAGTCTATTCATCTCCCCTGACTCCGGAAGCAGCCGCGGCGCGTCTGCGCGAGGCGCCTGCCGAGCACTGAGTCCCATGACCGTTCGCCGCGTCAAGACGTACACAGCGCAAACCGGCTACGTATACCAGTACTACTTTGTGGGACAGCGCGAGGCATTGGCGTCGGACCCGGAATCGCCGGCAACGGAATACATCTTCGATGTGACCTCCGACCGCAAGACCATGTTCGCGGTGAGCGTCTTCCTGCGCCCGGCGGCGCGGGAGGCGTGGGCTTCAACCAGGGGACGCCGGCTAACGGAACCTGAGTGCTACGCCGCCGTGAAGTTGCGACTGATGCAAGGGTTCGATGAGACGCCCGACATGCTGCATTCGGGCCGGCGGCTCCGGGTGGAGGCGGCAGAAATTTGTGACCTGCTGGGGACGATTGGAATCGATTAGCATTGCAGCTCACGATATTCCGTTGCCGCAGTCCATATCCCAGGTGGGGCCATGTTTGAAGAGCTGAGACCCACATCCCGCAAACGGTGGGACGCCGCCCTGCTGATGTCATTCGCGGCGCATGGCATCATCCTGCTGCTCGTGACGCGGCACCCGGCTGCGACGGCCGTTCTGCCCCATGAAGTCGCGCTGGGAACACCGTACTCGTCCGGAAGCGTCATCTATCTTGCGCCTCTTGGTCCAGAGCGGGCGCAAGACTCAGAGCCGCTCCAGGTAGCGAAAGCAAAGCCACGACAACAACCTGTTTCGTCGCCCGCGAAGCCTGTCTCCCGCAACCGTGAGGAAGCAAGCAAGACTGCCGTCAGTGCTCCTGACGTTACCGCCAGCGCCGGCTCACCGTATGGCGTCCACGTTCCGGGAACTCCGTTAACTGGTCCGGCGATCATGCCGGCATTGCCCCAGGTGTTTCCCGATCCGCCGGTTGCACGCTCCGAGCTGCCACCAGGGATTCAGGGCGACGTGATCGTTGAAGTGACAATTGACGCCGACGGAAATGTGACGGACCTCAAGCTGACGCAGGGCATCGGCTACGGAATCGACGAGAAAGTCTTGGCAGTACTGCGGCGCTGGCACTTTCGCCCCGCCACCCGCAATGGCTTCAACATCGCCTCGCAACATCTGGTGCACTTCCACTACCCAGCGTAATGAACTCCTTCCGTTTTACTGTCATCCTGAGCAAGGGAGCGCTGCAGTTGGCGCGACCGCGTCGAAGGACCGCTATAACAAACAGCCTGCCTCAATAGGGGTCCTTCGACTCCTCCCCCTCGACTACGCTCGGCGTCGTCGCTTGGATGACAAGGGTGTGAGATTATGAACACGGATGAGTGAGCCGCAACCAACAACTGCCGACCAGCCGACGCCAAAGGCCATTCCGCGCAAGGATGACGAGTCTCCCTTCTCCGTCATCGTCGGTCAGGTGTACGAAGGGCCCCTGGATCTGCTGCTTGACCTCATCCGGAAGCAGGACATAGACATCTACGACATCCCGATCGCCAGGATTACCGAGCAGTATCTGAAGTACGTCGAGGGCATGAAGCAGCTCGACGTAGATGTTGCCGCCGAGTTCATCTACACCGCTTCGCTGCTGATTCACATCAAGTCGAAGATGTTGCTGCCACGCGATCCTGACGCGCCTGCAGAAGCCGAAGATCCGCGCACTGAGCTGGTGAATCGCCTGCTGGAGCACGAGCGCTTCAAGACGGCAGCCCAGATGCTCCTGCAAAAGCAGCAGATTGAAGAGGCGGTGTGGTCGAATCCTTCGCTGAAGGAGTTTCGCGATGCGGAAGGCGCCGATCCCGAGCTGGCGGCTGATGTGGTCGACCTGGTGAAGACGTTTCAGAAGATTCTCGACCGCGCGAGGAATCGCCCGACGTTCGATGTCGCGGAAGAGAACGTCACCGTTTCGCAGATGATTGAGTATGTTCGCCGGCGGCTGGCGTTGGAAGACAAGCCAGTGCGGCTGAAGCAGCTGTTGCGTAATCTGAACTCGCGCGCGGCGCTGGTGTGTGCGTTTCTGGCGATTCTGGAGTTGATCCGCTTGCAGGCTGTGCTGGCGCGGCAGGACAACGTTTACGGTGAAATCCTGCTGAAGAAGCACACCAATTTCGATAGCTTGATGGGTGAGGGCGCGCCGGTAAAGGACGACTGGCGGTGAAGAGGGTTGGGGGCGGAAAAGACGCTTTGAAAGGGCACGGCTTCAGCTGTGCCGCAATCGTGCCTGATGAGCGGCTTTAGCCTCTGAGGGAACTCGTTCTCCAAACGGCGCGATTCCCGCAGCGGCTAAAGCCGGCATGTCAAGGCCCTGCGACGGCACGGCTAAAGCCGTGCCCTTTCAAAGCGCATTTTTGGAGGAGATGGCATTACGCGGGGCTAAAGCCTCGCACTACCCGGAATGAGCGTTAAAGCCAAAATCGAAGCAATCATTTACGCGACCGAAGAGCCGGTTACTCTCAACCAACTCGTGCCGCTTTTGAAGGACGCCGTCCTCGCCGAGCTGCGTGCCGAGGAAGCGGCTCGACTTGCGCTGAATGAAGTCGTCGCCGAGCCACCCGCGCCTGAGGCCGAGCTCGACGAAGAAGGCATCGAGTTCGAAGACTCAGAGCCTCCCGCGCCGCCGGCGGAAACTGTGACGGCGGAAATCATCGAGGCCGAACCTTCGGCCGTCTCCGACGCGCAATCTGCCGAGAAATCGGAAAAAGAAGATCTTCGCCGCGTGAAGGACCTTATCAGCCTTGCGCTTGACGAACTTATTTCCGACTACGCTTCGAACGACCACGGCGTGGAGATACGGCAGATCGCTGGCGGCTATCGCATGGCGACCAAGCCTGAGCATCACGACGTGTTAGTCGGCTTTGCCAAGAGTTTGAAGCCGCCGATACGTCTCTCGTTGCAGGCACTCGAAACCTTGTCGGTCATTGCTTACAAGCAGCCGGTCACCGTGCCTGAGATCAGCGAGATTCGCGGCGTCGACTCCGCCGGCGTGATTGCAACGCTGCTCGATCGCAAACTGATCACCACAGCCGGACGCAAACAGGTCATTGGACGCCCGATTCTCTATAAGACGACGAAGGAGTTTCTTCTCCGCTTTGGCTTGAATGATGTCAACGAGCTGCCCAGCATGGAGGAGTTTGAGAAGCTGGGCGATCCGCAGGCGGAGCTGTTCCAGCAGCCTGCGCCGGCCGCGTCGCAGGAGCAAACCGCAGAGACAGAAGAACCCGTGACCGAAGCCGATCCGGCGGTGGCAAGTGCGGAGAACAGCGAGAAGCAGCCTGCATTGGAGGCGAACCATCCTGAGCGCTTCAACGAAGCGGTAGCGCCCGTGGCGGGAGTAGACGAGCCCGGCGAGGGTTCGCGCTAACTTGGTTCCGAGCCACAAGCGCGAGCACAGTAAGCTGTGCCATCCCGAGCAACGAGCGCAACCTCAATATGCTGTGTGATCCCGAGCGAAGCGCAGCGGAGCCGAGGGACCTGCAGTTTGCTCGGGCTGGATAAGTGGTACGCGAACGCAACTATCTGACTGGAGCGGTCCTGCTTGGTAGACGCGGTTTGGCCTAGTGAAGAAGCTGCAGATCCCTTCGCTGCGCTCGGGATGACACCGCTGGAGTCTTTCGCAGCCACAAATTCAAATCTCTGTGTCCCCCCGTAAACCGAACGTCCACCGTGTG
>Ga0335085_10012783_pt1 | contig 12344 bp, 15 predicted proteins | sample Lox_Sample_45_FD_206712 | JGI IMG/M metagenome (GOLD analysis project Ga0335085, IMG submission 206712) | Soil microbial communities from Loxahatchee National Wildlife Refuge, Florida, United States - Lox_Sample_4.5 | ecosystem: Environmental > Terrestrial > Soil > Wetlands | place: USA...
GAATAAAATTAAAAATAGATATTTAACTGAGAAACCAAATCTTAACCAGTATATTTTAGATCTTGTAGTCGGGGATAGTCTCATAGAAATAAACTTACCTCCTCCATTATTTTAATCAAATAATATCATTAATTGATTAAGGTAAGAGATAAGGAGGTGGAGGTACTAAGCCGACACTGAATAGATACGTATGGGCATGATCATTAGTAAAACTAGCCAGATAGTCCATGATAGGCTCTAGTCTCTCAAGTATGTAGTCAGGAGAGAGATACTTGGTATTCAGTATCTCGATGATGTTATTATTGAACATCAATAGAGACTCAGTGGGTATGGCGAGGACATTAGATAGCCTACTCTTGATACTTTCGAGCTGGCTTCTTAATACGGGTATTGGTATACTATCGAAGTGGACAGACGTTATCAGCTTCTCGATAGTGGCCAGTTCTCCCTTTAACTGACCAGCTAAGCCTACATCTGAGTTCAGTAGTGGATAGACAGCCCTAACTAACTGCTCATCATGAAAGTAGCGGCCATATGAGAAATAGCGTTTAGCTAGTTTTAGATAGTTAGCCCCCGATGCTGAGTAGTACAGCTTTGATATGTTTTTCTTCAGTTCTCTATCAAAAAACGTCGAGAAGTCATCATAAGACTCTTGAGGGGCATTGATAGTATGTACTGTACCATCAGGAGAGTAATAGAGTAAGTAGAAGAAGTTACTCATCTCAGTAAATTTCTCATTCAGGACTACTATCAGTTCCATGTTCAACACCTTACTATCTTTGATAGCATCTATCAAACTGATACCTACACCACCAGGTAATACTTTGTATCCTGATAACACCTCATCACTGGACCATCTGATAGTAGCGTGTTGGCGTAACAACTCATCAACTACTTCATAGCCCTCACTGGTAGCGCCTCCTGATAGGATATCAAATATCAGTGTGAACTCATCATCAGGTAAGAGCTTCTCTTTATGTAGTCTTTCGAAATCATCTATTGTGTAGTCGTACAGTTCATAGCGGTAGTCAGTGCCTGCTTTAAACTCAAGAAACCAATGATTAGCCCTTAATGAATCAGCCACGATAGCTTGTACTTGCTTAGCGAACTTGCTGATAACAGTATCAGCATCACAGCATGATGCAAACACATCAGATACGTCAATGTCTGATGGGTATTTGCTACCTCTGAATGAATAAGATCCTTTGAGGTCCCAGTTCTCCTTATCTATCGAAATAGCCCGCATCTCATCAACAGCCTCCTTGGTGTAACTAGTATCAGGCTTAGCTTCTGTTATCTGATTGAATGATAGATCACTTAACATCAATAATACTAAGTGAGATATTTAGATATCGAGATCGAATATCTTGTCGGTATTTTTTATTTGCGTATACGTTACCAATTGATTAACATTACTATGACCAACGAACTTGGCCACGATACCCATTTCGAGCTTCTTAGTGTACAGCAGATAGTTAATGCATGCGTATCGTAGTGAGTGGGTATTACAATGGTGATACTTCAATAGATAGTCGAGAACCCTTTTCTTAAGGCGATCCTCTTTGATGTAGAGTATGTAGTAATTGATATCATCTAGAATAGGTCGTATCAATCTAAACTTAAACCAAGTCTTTGGAAACATCATACGCCTGTATCTCTTCTTAGTCATGTATTGCTCACCGGTATCCTTCTTGTACTTGATGGACTCTGATTTCGCTATCTTTACGATGACCCTATCATTGTAGTTTTTACTGGTCACAAACTGCCTCAGTGCATCAGCCGCCTCTGAGATACGCGACCCATTACGTAGCTGGACTATAGCTATCAGTGTGTATATGATACGATTAATGACTATTCTCTTCATCTTCTTACTCACAAACTTCAGTTTCTTGAGTTCTGTCTTTAGATACGCTATCAGCCGCTTCTTCATTTTCTTGTAGTCTACGTTGCGATCAAAGCCACGTTCGATATCAGGTTTGTCTATACTCATCTCCTACTTGTATGTCCGATTTTATTATTATTCATTGAGACATTGAGCCAGTCATTAAACAAAGTAAATAACTTATATATTTTGTTATGATTTCTAAACGCGCTCAATAGAGTCTCCTTAGTGCTATTGTCCTTAGAGTCTCCTTAGTGCTATTGTCCTTAGAGTCTCCTTAGTGCTATTGTCCTATCGCAAAGTTATGGCAGTTGCAAAAAAAAATTTGGATTAGGGCTACGACTTTCTCGATAAAAATGACCTATCATTAAAGTTCTCGATAGGAATTCGGATATACTAATGATGAGTTACAAAACATAACTTTGGAAAAAACAGGATAAGCTATAGACATAAAGCCTACTTTTTACTAGTTCTAAAAAAACAGGATACAGGCTATGATAGAAATCACTACTTTTATAAAATACAAAAAATGAGTTTATAGAATTTCATTCCAATAAAAATCTTATTACATAGGGAAGTAATACCCAATGAGTCATTTTATTGTAGATATATTATTTATCATTAGTATATCCGCTTTGATAAGGAGGTATATTTGAGTTGGTCACCATATCCGATTCTATTAATAGTTATGTTATATAAGCATTGATAGAATAATAAGATAACACTATATAGTAGATGACTAAGGTACAATCAATCATATTCGATAGAACACGTTGGACACCTAAGGCGGCTATGAAATGGTTAAGGAGACACCATGATAAGCCTATCAAGGCTATGCATTCTACAAAGCATTTCTTCAGGTATCGCCTACATAACCCACATGAATTTCATCGCTTTATTACTAAGAAACTCCCTAATGGTATTGACCTAATCATTGGCTATCCCTAGTGTCAACCATGTAACTATCTCATCAAAACTGAGGTTATAGTGTTCTGATATGGCCTTCAGAAAGCGATAGTATGTATCCAAGTCCATAGACCGGCATAGTACTCGTACTACACAGTGGCGCCCACATGTCCGGATGTTCCTACCTTCTTGTTGAAAGGCGTACTCATTGTACGTTAAGTCATATGGTGAGGTAAGCAGTAGATAAGTCAGATATGTGTGGTCCTGATGGCTTTTCTCTCTGAATTCGTCTGGGATGTACTCTAATGAGTCGTCAGGGTATCCTCCATACGGGTTAAAGAACTCGAGTGTATTGTCGTCTACTTTGAAGACACATGTCCAGTGACCATACTTCGGTCTGATCTCAAATAGTAATATGAATGCTCCATATGGCTCTAATAACTCATCTATATGTCTGTACTTGAACAACTCAGGATACAACACTATGTTGGCCTTGTAGTCTAATAGCTTTAGGATATCGATGTTAGACAACGCTACATCTTCGTACTTCTTCAATACTCGCTTGTACATATTATTTAATATTACTAATATTAAATGATATTTACTTAGACATCGGGTTTTGATGTTCCCAGTCCTCTAAGGCATATATTAGCCTATTGAATGCTGGTCGAAACTGCTCAGGACGTCGTATGAAGTTATCGTAGAAGACAGACTGTAGCTGTTCCATAAACAGAGCCAGCCAACGGTCATAGTCAGCTGGATCGTGTTCAGTTTCTTCCTCTTCACTCTCACTATCGCCTTCTTTATCATAGATACGAACTTTACGATTATCGTCATTATCATCACTATCACTCGAAGTAGACTCAGCATCGCGGTATAGTCTTCTCTTAGGCATCTCCTATACCTAAGTCCGATTTTATTTCTGTAGGTAGCTCACAGACCCAGTGGTTTCGGACTTAACCGGCTAGTTGTGATTTCACATTAGCTCAGGGTCCACGTTATGGTCGTACTGTAGAAGCCACCGTTAGTTGTACCTGCACCTGTTTTCGAAAATTGTCCAGTCAGTACTCCAGCATAAATAGTGATCACTCCAGATGGAGGAGTAAATGATAATGAGCCGGCTTGGCTTAGGTTAATATTGTTGACAGGTAACCAAAAGCAAAATTGCGTGGATAGGCTGGGTAGATACTGAGATGGTATTGCTGTAGTGGATACGATGTGTTGGTTAGCTACTGTAACCAAAGCTAAGACTGAGTTGTGTAGTGTCATTGAGACAGTGTTACCTATCCTTGTGAAACTAACGTTACTTGTTTGATTAGTCCAGGGACCAGTCCATGTGAACGTAGTCTGATAGGTATCGTAGTAGTTCAATTGGCCAGCAGCCGCTGAACCCACACTAGGGAACTGTACGCCACCACCATTACCCACTATACGAAGTAGCTCAATGTCAGTGCCTAACCCAGTACTTGCGTAGAATATGTGGTTTGATGCAGTAGTGTTGACTTCATAACGTAGCGCGCTAGGGTTGACACCAAAGCCAAAGAAATTAGTACTATCACCAGGTACACTAGGGAACATAACTATCTTTCTGTTGTCAGTTGTATCAGGCTGGATAATTCTACCTGTCTGGTCAATAGTGTCGCCTTGTATGGTTAGGCTACCTCCAGCCGGGTTACTAGTTATTGTATTGACAGCTAGCGTATTCATTGACTCAATATTGGCTGTTAATGAATTACAGAACAGATCATATGCATTTGGTTCAAATAGGTTCGATATTGACATTACTATAATATTAATATCGAAAATAATTAAGACACGAGATAGGTTATGCTGAAGCCATATGTCCCAGATGTTCCTACAGTAGCAGATCCTGAGAAACTACCCGTGCTTGTGTAAATCAGTATGGTTCCATTTGTTTGGATATTAACAACACCTGGAGCTGTGGTACCGTTATCTTGGATGAATGCCATACCCCAAACAGCAAAGGCTGGGCATAATCTGGTAGGTATGAAAGTCGAAGATGAGATGTTACTAGCGGTAGTTGCATTAGCCAATAGAACAGCTTGTAAATTAACCGTTACCTGATTACCTAGTCTTGTAATAGACACTGTCCCAGTGTATGAGGCAGCCCAAATACCTGAAAATGTGTAGGTAGCACTAATCGTTTCATAGTAATTCAACTGAGCGGCTGTTGCGGCGCCTACACTAGGAAATATAACACCGCCACCGTTACCCACTACACGAAGTAGCTCAATGTCTGTGCCTAAACCAGTACTTGCATAGAAGATGTGATTTGATGCAGTAGTGTTAACTTCATAACGTAGGACTCCAGACTGTACACCGAAGCCAAAGAAATTAGTACTATCGCCAGCTACACTAGGGAACATGACTATCTTTCTATTGTCAAGTGTAGTAGGCTGGATAATTCTACCTGTCTGGTCAATAGTATCGCCTTGTATGACTAGATTACCTCCTGGTGGGTTACTTTCTATAGTACTTACCTCAAGAGTATTGACTAATTCTGTATCGATATTGAGGACATCAGCTGTCAAAGCATCACAATACAAATCGAGATCATTTGGTACAAGTAAATTAGAAATGGACATTATACTATTAGTTAAGATAATTCTATCGGTCCTTAGCTGAAATAAAAATCGGACTTAGATATATAATGCAAACGTTCACTAGTCCACCACAGGTACCATTGACTGATGCCCAGATATTTGAGCAGCTTATTGAGAAGTCGTCTAAGGAGCAACTTGACGAACTGAGTAAGGCTATTGATGAGGAGAAAGAGCTACGACGTCTCAAGGATAGTAAGTTAATTCGATTACGAAAAGAAATGAATGACGAGAAACAGAAGATATCAGCTGGACTACAAAAGCTCAGGTCTAAGATGGCTCAGATGAAAGAGGCTGTCGAGGATGAAGAAGAAAGTGAGCAAGAGGACGAACCTGTTAAGAAGGTTGTTAGGAAAAGAAAAGCTAAATAGTATGATTACATAGTATGTAATTATACTTCTATGATGTCTCTATCCGACTGTGTTTCAAGAAGATGTATTATATTATGCATCTCCTTTCGTTTATCGACCCATGTATCTCTCTCTTTGAGTAGAGTCTTTAGTCTCTTGTTCGCGCTCCTACTATTACCCTTATAAGGTATGATCAATGGTTTCTTGAATTCCTGAAACTCAATCAGGTAATTTTGTTTGGCTAACTCTAGTTCATCCGGTGTCTTGTGCTTATATTCATCACCTGCGAATACCCTATCCATATCATCATAGAACCTCCTATTGATAGTATGGTCATGTCTTTTTTCTATCTCATCATAAGTTTTCATCCCTAAGAAAAGTTGGATACCTAGTATCTGTTGGAGTAGCATCTTACCTTCGATTTCTAGTTTGAGTTGTTGCTGACGATAGACATTGACATCAGGTGTATCTCCTTTGCTGATCATTTCCTTGATTCTATTATACAAGGCATTAGGTCTATTGACATAGTGTTCCTTATAATATTTCTTCTTATGCTCGATATTCTTTGGCTTATGCTTGAAGCAATACTTCCCTCTACATAGAGTACCACACTGAGTACCCTTCTTAGGACCCTGAACAAAGACGTAAGCACACTCGCGTGACGACCACATAACTAATTATAACTTATATATTTTATAAAAATTTCCAAACGCACTTTCACAAGATGTAGGCCCCATGTTCGTAGAGTACTACCATTGGATAGTTCTTGTGTATAGTAACCCATCGAGATGGTAGCCCGAGTATCCCCTTTATCTGTTTATCATTGAGGCCATAGTACTTACTCAATGCGTATTTGATCTGTTGTGAGGCCCCTGACTTAGGGAAGACTGTCAGTGTATGCATCTCATTAAGTACTGTCCTAGCTATCTTGCGTTCGTTGGGTATGACCAAGTGGTTAGTTACGATTATCGTGATGTCCAGTTTGCGGCCTACCTCCATGATATCAGACATCAGTTTATCTATCTGTTTCTTCTGCTTATCATTCTGTATAGTGTTACAATCATCGAACAATAAGATAGACCCACCTCGAAGTTCTTTCTCGATATCAATGGGATTCTTTATCAGGTCATCGTTTATCTTAACTTGCTGTACTGTCATCCCACTGTAGGCTGGGTCGCTCTTGTAGTCTGTCCTACTGAATAGAAAGAACTCTTTCTGAGGAAATACTTTTCTGTAGCTCTTGACTAACTGCATGGCGTACGTAGTCTTACCTGAACCAGATGGGCCTGCTACGTACGCCACTGTTCTCTGTTTCACGTCTAATAGAGGTTCTAGTGTACCCTTTAACCGTAACTCTATACCTAGGTCGTCACCAGAGTCATCACTAGAGTCCTCAGAAACTTGTTGATCTGGGTCTAATACACACAATAGCTCTCCTTTACAGCGGCCGTCTACTACTCTGGCTATCAATTTACCATGCCTAAATGACAACATAGTGCTATAATACTGTAAGATTTTTTGTAGGGCACCCATGTTATTTTAAAATATTCTTATGTAGTTGATATGGATAGCAAGAAAATTGAGGTAAGCAAGAGAAAACTAAAGAAAGGGTACAACCTAGCACTATTGGATGTGACTACAATGAAGTATGCTACTAAGCCATTGGGTAAGGCGATATACCGGGCTAACGTAGGCCGTCCACGTAAAGAACACAAAGTACACTGGTCAGACCGTATCAAATGCAAAGTCTGTGGTAAGGAGATAATTAGGTCAGGTAGGTCAAGGCATAACAAGACCAAGTATCATCAGACATATGCTAATGTAGGCGAGAAGCTACAAAAGATACTGATTGAGAATTAATTTGTATGCTAATAGTATAATGCAACGATCGTATTCGTATTTAGAGAGGTCAGGAGAAGAACACATCTACTACAATGTTTCGATACCATACGACTTCACATCTACTAACTACTTAACACCGGCCACCTTTGTAGAAAATCGAACACAGCCGATCATTGATAACCCCAATGACTATTACTTGTCTATCATACGTTTCTACATCCCCAGTTTCATGTTACCGGTGACTTCATTGCCCATATTACCGTTTCCTAACACGAACGTGAATAAAACATCGTTGTCTATAATCTTTAGTTATAATGGAATTTACTCTGATGAACAGTCATTGATTTATTTTACTGAAGATGATACCACAACTGCACCTCCTTCGGCTACTGCGACTAACCCTACGTACCCCACTAATAATCCCTACTATTTCATATATAACTACCAACATTACTTAAATATCATAAATAATGGGTTTTTAGCTGCACTTACTAATCTACAAACGAAACCAGGTACAGGAGCTATATCAGCTGCGACATCTCCTTTCATAACGTATGATGCTGTAACACAATTATTGACTTTGCATGCATCCTCTACTTTCTATGATCAGGCTAATTTATCATTACCAATCATACTTTATTTCAATGTCCCAACCTATGATTTCTTAACTGGGTTTCCTTATCTGAATACTACATTAAATCTATTCAATCCAACTGTACCAGGAGGGACAAGAAATACACTACAGTTACTATTACAAGATGATGGTGTCAATACTGTGGGTGGTGTTATCAACTTGACTGAAGAATACATCACTGTAGGGTCTATCAATTTATTCAAGTCTATCATAATAACGAGTAACAGTATCCCCATACAGAGTGAATTACTACCAGCTTCTAATGGCTCGGGTATCAACATTGGTAAGCCAATAGCCACTGACTTTGAACCATTGATTAATGATAGTGCAGGTCAAGCTAGAAGTGTATTTCAATACTATCCTCAGGGTCCTTACAGGTTGATTAATCTGAATTCAGCTAGCCCGTTGTATAAAGTAGACATCAATGTGTTCTGGCAAGACATCTATGGGAACGTATATCCATTTTACGTAGCCTATGATAGCATAATAACTATAAAATTATTGTTTGTGAGAAAGACTGTGTATAACAGTGGTATCAATAAAAAATAATATTTATCTCTTGTATATACAGTAATGTCCCTATCATTTCAAAAATTGAATACGGTCCTGGTTAGAGATCCTCGTACTATTGTTGACAATATGCGAGACTATGCTATCCTGAAATCAGGCTCACAAACGACATGGAAACAATATACTACTACCTCAGTCTCTAATTCATCTATCCAATTTAGTTGCCCGCCTCCTAGTGGGGGTGTCTTTGTAGACCGTAAACAGTACATCTATCTACCTGTTAGGTTGACTTTCACTGCCACGTCTACGGCATCTGGTCAAAGCATTATCCGCGCTAATCAAGACGCGCCTAGAGCATATCCTATCTCTTCCTCAATTGATACTCTACAGGCAACTATCAATAATCAGTCTGTGTCAGTGAACATGGGTGATATCGTACATGCGCTACTGCACTATAACACTGACTCACGTTTGAAAAACCATGACTACTCGATGACACCCACTTGCCCAGACCAGTCTCAGAACTACAGTGATCTATTAGGATCTATTCGTAATCCACTACAAGGATATGGTGACTCTAATGATGAGTCAGTTATGGGACGCGGTGGCTTTCCTCAATGGGAAGTCGTGTCGAATACAGTTAGTACTGGCTCAGGACAAGCATTAACTGCAGTAGTCGATCTGGCCTTGTGTGAACCATTATTCTTGATCAGTCCTTTCTACTGGGGCTGCCACAATGGGTCAGCTTTCTTCAACGTTACTACTATGGACTTCAATATTACTTTCTTTGGTCAAGCAGCTAACCGTATGTGGTCACATGACCCATCTGGTGCTACTGGTGTAGCCATTACATCTGCTAGTTATCAGTTCAATGGGTTCTCATCACCAGCGTTTTCTTTCTCTCAAGTAGGTCTGGGAGCAGTCCCATTGATGTTATTCCAGTATATCACACCTCAAGAGACTCAAGTATTGTCTCCTAGTATGGCAATTTCGTATCCTTACTTTGATGTCCCGCGTTATCCTACTGACGCTATCTCTGCAGTTGCTCCAAATGCTACTACACAACTCAACAGTAACAACATCCAATTGAACAGTATCCCACGCAGGTTGTATGTGTTTGTACGGAGTCGCAACCAAGACTTGTATTCTAACGCAGCCAACACAGATACTTTCTTCCAAATCAATAACGTGAACATCCAGTTCCAAAACAAGACAGGACTGTTGTCTAACGCAAGTATGGACCAGCTGTATGAGATGTCTGTCAAGAATCATTGTAATATGACTTGGGCACAATGGTCAGGTGGGCCAGTTTATCAAGCTGGTTCATTGTCTACACAAATCGGTACTATAGGGTCAGTCCTTTGCATTGAGTTTGCTACTGATATCGGTCTTGAGTCATTAGATGCACCAGGTAAGTTAGGACAGTATCAGTTACAGGTCCAAGTTCAATGTACTAACGTCAACCAGACTACTTCTATCACGCCAACGCTCTATCTAGTACCAGTCCTAGAAGGTGTGTATACTATTGAAGGCCTGGGCAGAGCATCGACTAACGTTGGTGTCATCAGTTCTACAGATATATTAGATGCTCAGTCAAGACCATTCATCAACTACAAAGACATAGAACATATCAATGGTGGTGACTTCTTTAGTGGCTTGCGTGACTTTGGTAAGTCTATCTTGAGTGGTCTACAACATGCACATGATTACGTTAAGAGTAATAAACTACTGAGTTCTGGACTATCTGTTATCCCCCACCCTTTAGCACAAGTCGGTAGTACAGTCGCTCGTTCACTAGGTTATGGTATGGACGATGAATTTGGAGACGGTGTATTAGTAGGTGGGATGCATATGGGGCGATCAGAATTAAGACGCCGATTAGGATAAATTATCTATTATAAGAATATAATACTAATGGATGACGATTACATTAGACATCGCGTCGATCAAATTATGCGGCAGAAGATAGCAATGGGTGGCTGTGGATCAGATGGTTGTGAGTATACAGGTGGTGCGATTGTAGGTGGCCGTAGAGGCATACCTCGATATACTAAAACAGGTAAGAGAAGTAGTAATGGCAAATATGCATACAATCCTAAGACAGGTAAATACGTTAACTACGAAAGATACAGTGCCAGATTAGCTAGAGAAGCTGGTGAGACACGAAAGAAAAAGAAAAGAACTAAAAAATCTAGTGGAAGTCGATCAAAATGGAACAAGCTAGTTCGTAAATATATCAAACAAGGTTATCTATTAGGAGAAGCTGCAAAAAAGGCTAAGAAAGAGTACAACAAGTAGACTAATTAGACATAAAATATTATGTATAATTAGTACATGTATCATTATTACGATGATGGACCAATAATGGGAAGTGCACCTGTAGGTGGCCGTAGAGGTGTACCTCGATACAAGAAACTCAAGTCGGGTAAATATAAGAGAGATCCGAGTGGTAAATATGCGTACAATACCAAGACAGAGAGATATGTCAACTATAAACGATACAGTGATAGATTAGATGAGTTAGCAGGGGAGAAAAAGAAGAAAAAAGAGAGATTAGCTGCATTACCAGTAGGAAAAGAAGGATTAACAGCTCGTCAAAGAGCACGTATCCTGAAACATTATAGGACAAGAAATAAATTGGGTCATTGCATCAAACAAGATGAGAATGGTGATTATTATCTGGATAAGGATTATAAATGTTTGAGTAAGGATGAATTAAGACAAGCTGTGAGGGCTGATATAAGACAACGCATATCGAAAACGTTTCCTACATTTACTAATAGATATCCTGAATACGTCAATAGGGAGAGAGTACGAGTTCGACCTAGCACTAGACCTGCATATAGTAGTTCAATGCCGATACCTACCACATTAGCTCTAACTTATCCTGGATATCATCCTGGACCTAGACCTCCTGGGTATAATCCTGGACCTAGACCTAGACCTTATAGACAAACAGCAACTGCTGTGTCTCGCCCAGGTAGTCCTAAAAGATATGGTCCAACTGTGAGTGAATACGAAGAAGTCATTGAATCTGAGGTTACTATAGATGATGCTTTGGATGACTTAAGCGAAGAATTAGGACATGCCTACCAAAATGTACAAGCCGCCAAAGATGATATCCGTCATGGTGATATAAAGGAAGCCGACAATAATGTACAAGCCGCCAAAGATGCTCTCGATAATGTAGATGAAATAATAGCTGAGCTAACAAATGAATTAGCTAGATCACCTAGTTCTAATACATCTGATGTATTAGTTGGTACTGAATCATCTGAAATATTCTCTTCTACTCCACCACTACCACCAAAGAGACCTGCTACTCTGAAGAGTATGGCAGATATGAAAGAATTATTACATGGAATACTGGTAAGTAATGAGACTTTGCAAACTGATCTCGGAGATTATATTAATGAGTATTATTATTATAGAACTATAATGTCTCCTATTGATGCTTACAAGGATTTAGTGAATAAAATTAAAAATAGATATTTAACTGAGAAACCAAATCTTAACCAGTATATTTTAGATCTTGTAGTCGGGGATAGTCTCATAGAAATAAACTTACCTCCTCCATTATTATTATAGAACTATAATGT
>Ga0335085_10012784_pt1 | contig 12344 bp, 12 predicted proteins | sample Lox_Sample_45_FD_206712 | JGI IMG/M metagenome (GOLD analysis project Ga0335085, IMG submission 206712) | Soil microbial communities from Loxahatchee National Wildlife Refuge, Florida, United States - Lox_Sample_4.5 | ecosystem: Environmental > Terrestrial > Soil > Wetlands | place: USA...
CCGGCCGTCGCCGCCGTGGAGGCGGAGGAGCGGGCGCGCGAGCTGGCCCAGGCCTTCGAGTCGCGCGGCCGTGAGCTGGCCGAGGTCCGCGCCCGGGTGATGATGCTGGAGGAGCAGGTGCGCTCCTCTTCCTCGCCGCCGCCCCTGGCCACCCCGGTCTCGTTGGCCACCGAGGTGCAGCAACTCCTCGATCGCCGCAACTTCGCCGAGGCCGAGCGCGCCCTGCAGCATCCCTCGGTCAACAATGACCCGGCCCTGCAACTCCTCCTCGGCCAGACGCTGTCCTCGATCGGTGGCGCCGACGCCGCGAAGCTGGACGCCGCCGCCGCCGCCTTCCGCCGCGCCTCCGAGCTGGATCCGAAGTGGGCCCGTCCTCACGCCTTGCTGGGCGGCATCCTCCTCCGCCAGGGCAAACGCTCAGATGCCCGCACCACCTTCCGCTCCGCCTTGCAGCTGGACCCGGCCTGCCCGGAAGCCCTCGCCGCAATGGCGAGCCTCCGCCCCCGTGGCCCGCTGATGGCGCTCTCCGCGGGCGCCGCCGCACTCGCCCTCGCCGCAGTGCTCCTCGCATTCCGCCACTCTCCATCGCACAACGCCCAGACCCCACCGGCCCAAGCCCCCGGCCCGCAGGCCCAAAGCCCCGAGTCACAGGCCCCAAGCCCCCCGCCCCTGAGCCCCGCACCACCCGGGCCCCAAGCCGCAAGCCCCGGACCCACACCCGTACCCGAGCCCCAGACCCAGAAGCCGGAGGTCACCCTCCGCCTCCCTGAACCTGGACCTGGCCCCGAACCCGAACGGAAGACCCGCAAGCCCCCCAAGCCCAGGAAGTCCCAAAACCGCGCCGCCGCCGAGCAGGAGTCCGCCCGCGGCGAAAAAGCCCTCCGCTCCTTCGATACCACCTCGGCCCGCGCCGCCTTCGCCTCCGCCCTCCAGCTCGACCCCAGTCTCCCTTCCGCCCACCGCGGCATGGGCATGGTCTACGTGCTGCTGGGCAAGAACGCCGAAGCCAAGGCCGAGTACACGCGCTACCTCCAGCTCGCCCCCGACGCTCCCGACCGCGAGCAGATCTCCCGCGTGCTCTCCCGCTGATTGCGCTTCGAACGGCGCCCGGGAGCCCCTACACTGCCGCCGCATGAACGCCTACACCTTCCGGATCCCGGAGCCGGAGGCGCGCCGCATCGAGGTCGAGCTGCAGGTCGATTCCCGCGGCTCGCCCACGCTGGACGTGCGCCTGCCGGTCTGGACGCCCGGGAGCTACCTGGTCCGCGAGCACCAGCGCCACATCGACGGGCTGCGCGCGCAGGGCGAGGGCGGCGAGCTGCCGGTGGACAAGGTGGACAAGCACACCTGGCGGGTGCGCTGCGCGGGGGCGCGCACGGTGCGCATCGCCTACCGGCTGCACTGCTTCGAGCTGACGGTGCGCACCAACCACGTCGACGCCAGCCACGCCTTCCTCAACCCCAGCGCGGCCGCCGCCTTCGTGGTGGGGCGGGAGGAGGACGCCTGCGCGGTGCGCCTGCAGCTTCCCCCGGACTGGAAGGCCTGGGTGGCCCTGCCGCTGCAGGACGGCGCCTTCGTCGCCCGCGACTATGACGAGCTGGCCGACAGCCCCTTCGAGTGCGGGCCGGAGAGCTCGCACGGCGTGCACTCCTTCACCGCCCAGGGCGTCGCGCACGAGCTGGTGGTCTGGGGCCGGGGCGACTTCGACGCCCGGCGGGTGATTCCCGACCTGGTGAAGGTGATCGACGCCGAGGCGGCGATCTTCGGCGGCCTGCCCCATTCCGACCGCTACCTCTTCATCCTCCACCTCAACGACAAGGGCCGGGGCGGGCTGGAGCACCGGCGGAGCTGTGCCCTGGTGGTGCCCCGCTTCTCCTTCGTGCAGAAGAGCGCCTACGAGGACTTCCTCCTCCTCGCCGCTCACGAGTTCTTCCACCTCTGGAACGTCAAGCGCCTGCGCCCCACCGCCTTCACCCCCTACGACTGGACGCGGGAGAACCACACCCGGCTGCTCTGGGCGATGGAGGGGCTGACCTCGGCCTACGAGGTGGTGGCGCTGCGCCGGGCGGGCCTGATCACCGCCCAGCGCTTCCTGGAGATCTGGGCCGAGCGGATCACCCAGCTCCTGCGCACCCCTGGCCGGCTGCGCTCCTCGCTGGCCCAGGCCTCGTTCGACGCCTGGATCAAGCACTACCGGCCAGACGAGAGCACGGCCAACACCACCGTCTCCTACTACCTGAAGGGCAGCGTGGTGGGCTTCCTCCTCGATCTCACGTTGCGCAAGCGCACCCAGGGGGCCCGCTCGCTCGACGACCTGGTGCGCGCGCTCTTCGAGAAGCACGGGCGGGCCCCGGGGCTTCCCGAGGACGGGGTGGAGCGGGCCGCGGTGGAGCTGACGGGCGATGCCTCGCTGCACGAGTGGTTCCGGCGCGCGGTCTACTCCACCGAGGAACTGCCGCTCGAAGAGGCCCTTTCGGGTGTGGGCCTGCAGGCGGTGATCGCGCCCGCCTCCTCGGCGGAGGACAAGGGCGGGGCGGAGGGGAAGCCGGCGGACGCGCCGGACCCCGAGACGCGGGCGCGGGCCTGGCTGGGGGCGACCCTCAAGGAGAAGGGCGGCGCGCTGGAGGTGGCGGCGGTGGCCGAGGGTTCGCCGGCCCAGGCGGCCGGCCTGGCCTCGGGCGACGAGGTGGTGGCCGTGGACGGCTTTCGCGGCGACCTCAAGCAGCGCCTGGGCCGGGCCCAGCCGGGGCAGGCGGCGCGCCTCTCGCTGTTCCGCATGGACGAGCTGCTCGAGCTGCAGGTGCGATTCGCGGCGGCCCCGCGCGACACCGTCACCTTCGTCCCCGCCCGCGGAGCCACGGCGGAACAAGTGGAAGCCCGGGAGCGGTGGCTGGGCGCACGCTGGCCCGCCGAGTGATTGCGCGGCGGACCGCCCGCGAGTAAACACCCCGCGTGCGCGTCACGGAGATCTTCTACAGCATCCAGGGCGAGTCCACGCTGGCGGGCGAGCCCACGGTCTTCGTGCGCTTCACCGGCTGCGACCTGCGCTGCCGGTACTGCGACACCGAGTACGCCTTCTACGGCGGCCGGCAGATGACCCGGGAGGAGATCCTCGCCGAGGTGGCCCGGCATCCGGCCCGCTTCGTCTGCCTGACCGGCGGGGAGCCCACCCTGCAGAAGGAGCTGCCCGATCTGGCCCGGGACCTGCTCGACCGCGGCTACCAGGTCTCGCTGGAGACGCACGGGCAGCGCCCGCTGGGCGCCATCCCCGAGGGCGTGCGCAAGATCGTCGACCTCAAGACCCCGGGCTCGGAGGAGGCGCACACCGACACGGGCATCTTCCGCAAGCTGGCCGCCGGCGACGAGGTCAAGGTGGTGGTCTGCTCGCGAGACGACTTCCGCTGGGCGGTGGACAAGCTGGACGAGCTTGCGCTCTGGGGCAAGGTCCCCGTGCTCTTCTCTCCCTCTTACGGCGAGGTGGCCCCGCGCGACCTGGCGGGCTGGATCCTGGAGAGCGGGAAGCCGGCCCGGCTGCAGCTCCAGCTGCACAAGCTGATCTGGGGCGAGGAGAGGGGGCGATGATGAGGCCCTGCTACGTGGTGGACTCGTTCGCGGCCCGGCCGCTTCTGGGGAACGCCGCCGGCGTGCTCCTGGACGGCGCGGGACTGGACGCCGAGACCATGCAGCGCATCGCCGCGGAGCTGAAGCACAGCGAGACCGCCTTTCCCTTGCCCGCGCGCGAGCCGGGCACCGATCTGCACCTGCGCTGGTTCACCCCCGAGTCGGAGGTGGCCTTCTGCGGCCACGCCACCCTGGCGGCATTCCACGTGCTGGTGGAGGAAGCGGGGCGCATTCCCGTGCCCGCGGACGGAGCGGCCCGCATCGCCTTCACCTGCAAGAGCGGGAAGCTGAACGTGGAGCTCTCCCGCCTGCAGGGGAAGCTGCGCATCCTCATCGAGACCCCGGCCAGCCGCTTCGAGCCGGTCCAGGTGCCCGGGGCGCTTCTCGCCTCCCTGGGGCTGGTGCCCGAGGCGCTGGATCCGCGCTGGCCGCCCCAGAGGAGCCTGGTGCTGGAAGGCAACCTCTACCTGGCGGTGCGCGATCGGGGCGCGCTGGCCCGCTGCCGGCCCGACGGGGCGGGGCTGCAGGAGATTGCCCGGCGGATGGGCGTCGCGGGCACCGTGGTCTTCACCCTCGACCCGGAGCCCGGCGTGGACGCGGCCCTGCGCTGCTTCTTTCCCGGCTACGGGATCCTCGAGGACCCGGTCACGGGCAGCGCGGCCGGGCAGCTCGGCTCGCTCTTGCAATCCCTGCGGCCTTCGCGCCTGCCGCGCCGGCTGCTCTTCACCCAGGGGGACGAGATGGGGCGGCCGGGCAGCATCGAGGTGGAGGTGCGCGACGACGCGGGCAGCGCGCGGGGATGGATCGGAGGAAACGCGGTCACCGTCCTGCGCGGGGAGATGGAGCTGTGAAGTCGCGCCGCGCTCCCAAGGCGGAAGCCGCCTTGCGCCGCCAGCTCCCGGCGCTGCGCGACGTGCACAGCGAGCGGGACACGCGCAAGCTGGCGCTGGACCGGGCCGGGGTGAAGGGGCTGCGCTATCCCATCTGCGTGCTCGACCGGGCCCGGGGGCTGCAGCACACGGTGGCCGAGATCGACATGAGCGTGTCGGTCCCGCAGCGGCGCAAGGGCGCGCACATGAGCCGCTTCGTGGAGCTGCTCAACCGGCGCCGGGGGGAGATCGACATCCGCAAGTTCCGCTCCCTCTGCGCCGAGCTGCGCGAGGACCAGGACGCGGACGCCGCGCACGTGGAGGTGCGCTTCCCCTACTTCCTGGAGAAGAAGGCCCCGGTCACCGGGGCGGTGGGCCTGCTCGACTACGCCTGCACCTTCGGCGCCAGCGTCTCCCGCAAGAGACGCGACCTCTGGGTGGCGCTGGAGGTGCCGGTCACCACCCTCTGCCCCTGCAGCAAGGCGATCAGCGAGCACGGGGCGCACAACCAGCGCAGCGTGGTGGCGGTGCGGGTGTGGTTCGAGCGGTTCTTCTGGATCGAGGACCTGATCGCGCTGGTGGAGGACTCGGCGAGCTGCGACCTGTACGCGCTGCTCAAGCGGCCCGACGAGAAGTACGTCACCGAGCGCGCCTGGTCGCGGCCCCGCTTCGTGGAGGACCTGGTGAGGGAGGTGGGCATCCGCCTCAGGGCGGACCGGAACTTCCCCCGCTGGGAGGTGGAGGCGGAGAGCTTCGAGTCCATCCACGCCCACAGCGCCTACGCCACGCTGAAACATCCTTGACCGACCGCGGTATTGCGGCGACGCTCGGGGGATGCTGACGCTGCTCCTCGCCTCCGTCTTCCTCAACGGGGTGAACATCGATACCTTGCGCTCGCAGAAGTTCGAGAAGTGCAGCGCCGTGCGCATCGACGAGCGCGGCGACATCCACCTGGAGTGCCCCGGCTACCAGGTGGAAGGTCAGGCGGCCCCCCCACCTGTCGCGGCGCCCGCCCCGGCGGCGGTTTCCGGGGCCATCACCCGGCGCTACTGGCTGGTGACCGAAGAGAAGGACGGGGCCGCCACCCAGTACGAGGTGGACGTGTTCGTCAACGGAAAGTTCCTCCGCAAGATCCGGGCGGGCGAGCCGCAGGTGGCGATGGAGATCACCAGGGACCTGCACCCCGGGGTGAACAAGGTGATGTTCGCCTCCACCAAGAAGATGGACGGCGGCCGCCGCAGCGTCTCCCCGCAGAGCTGGCTGAAGCTGGTGGTGGGCGAAGGGGAGGTGGGCGGGGGAACCATCACCATCGACAACCCGCTCTTCGAGACCCGCCGCACCGCCGCGGATACCGACAACCTGAACGAAGAGTTCACCCTCCAGGGCCGCTGAATGCTCCAGGAAGATCCCAGGATCACCCACCTGCCCGCCGAGCCGCAGCGGATCGCCGCCCTCTACCTCGCCACCAACCAGCCGGTGGTGCAGCCGACCGGGCGAACCGCGCAGCCTGCCCAGGCCTGCGTGGTGGCGTTGCGGGTGGGGCAGGCCTTCCGGGTGGTGGTGGCGCTCACGCTCTCGGAGAGCGGGGAAAACGTGGTCTACGCCGGCCCCTCGGTGAAGCAGACGGAGGTGCAGCAGGCGGTGGAGGAGGCGCTCAACTTCGCCGAGAGCATGGGGTTCATCCTCGACGCCAGCGGCTGGACCAACCTGGACGAGGCCCACCGGGCCGAGCTCCTGGAGCGCACTCCTGCCTTCTGGCCGCCCGCGGCGGTGGAGGAGGTCGCCCAGGAGCCGCAAGAGAGGCAGGCGGTGGAGGATCCGCTGCAGGCGGTGGCCCGGCTGATCGCGGCCTTCTGCTTGCTGCTCGTGGTCGCCTGCTCCGGGCTCTCGGCCGAGCAGCGGGCGCAGTCGGCGGAGATCCACCAGCAGCTCGGGGACAACCTGCTCAGCCAGGGCGACCCGCAGGGGGCGATGAGGGAGTACCTGCAGTCGGTGGACTTCGAGGAGACGCCCGAGGCGCACCTGGGGCTGGGCGTGATCTACTCCTGGTCGCTGGGGCGGCCGGAGGACGGGGAGAGGGAGTTCAAGCGCGCCCTGGAGATGCGGCCCGATTATGCCGAGGCGCTGAACAACCTGGGAGCCCTCTACATCCAGCGCGGCCGGTACGCGGAGGCCATTCCTCCCCTGCAGCAGGCGGCCAAGGACCCGCTCTACAAGTCCCGCATCCTGGCCCAGTGCAACCTGGGCTGGGCGCTCTACAAGTCGGGGCAGGCCGACCCGGGGATCGGGGAGCTGCGGGCGGCCCTGACCGTGGCGCCGAAGTACTGCATGGGCTGGCGCCAGCTGGGGACCGTCTATTCCGAGCAGGGCAAGCTGCAGGACGCGGGCCAGGCCTACGGCCGGTACGCCGAGGAGTGTCCCGACGTGGGCGACGCGCACCTGCTCCTCGGCAAGGTGCTGGCCCGGCAGCAGAAGGCCAAGGAGGCGCGCCTGGAGTTCGAGCGCTGCGCGATCCCCAAGCAGGAGCGGGACAAGCCGGTGGCCTCGGAGTGCGCGCGATTCCTCAAGGAGCTGGGCTCGCCCTGACAGCCCGCGCAGGCGGGTGCTAGATTCTTTCGATGGACACTCTCGAGAAACTCTCGGGCATGCCCGCGCTGCTGGCCCAGGTGGCCTCGCGGGTGCCGGCCGAGCTTGCGCGCGTGCGCAGCGGGCCGTTCGCGCTCGTCGAGCACGCCTGGCACCTGGCAGAGCTGGAGCGGGAAGGGTTCGCAGAGCGGGTGCGCCGGCTGCTGGAGGAGGACGATCCCTTCCTGCCCGACTTCGACGGGGAGAAGATCGCCCGCGAGCGCCGGTACCTCACGCTCGACCTGCAGGCCGCCCTGGACACCTTCGCGTCGGCGCGGGCGGAGACGCTGCACCAGTTGCGCGCGGTGCGGGATGATCAGTGGCCCCGCTCCGGGCGGCAGGAAGGCGTGGGCGTAGTCTCGCTGGCGGAGATGCCGCGGCGGATGCTGGACCACGACCGGGCGCACTGCAACGAGATCGCCGACCTGCTCGCCGATCTGGTTCCCCATCACCCGCTGCTCCCCGCCCTTCGCGCGCTGGCGCAGGGCGGGCCCCAGAGCTCGAAGGCCGCCTGACCTCGTGGACCTGAGAGCGCACCGCGTGGACGCTCTCGTGCTCCGCTCCATCGCCTACGGCGAGGCGGACGCGGTGGTGCACCTGCTCGTGCGGGGCCGGGGCCGGGTATCCGCGTTCGCCCGGGGCGCGCGCAGCTCGCGCAAGCGCTTCGGCGGGGCGCTCGAGCCGTTCCAGCGGGTGGAAGCGCTGCTGGCGGAGCGGGAGGGGCAGGAGCTTTGGGCCCTGCGCGAGGCGCGGGTGGTGGAGGGGCACGGCCGGCTGCGCGAGGACCTGCACCGCATCGCCCACGCCGGCTACGCGGCGGAGCTGATCCACGATCTCACCCGCGCGGGGCAGCCCGCCGACGGGCTCTTCGCCCTGCTGGAAGAATTCCTCACCCGGCTGGAGCAAGGCGCGGCCACCAGCGCGCGGCTGCGGGCGCTGGAGCTGCTCGCGCTGGACGCCGCCGGCTTCGCTCCCGAGCTGGCGGCGTGCGCCCGCTGCGGATCCCAGGTCCCCTCGGGTCGCACGGGCTTCGATCCCGACGCCGGGGGCATCGTCTGCGCCCGCTGCGCCCAGCAAGCCCGGCCGCTGGCCCTGACGCACGGGGCGCGCGCGGCGCTGGGGCTCCTGCGGGCTGGCGGGCTGGGGGCGGCGGACGCTCCCACCTCTGCGGACGGTTCGGGGCGCCCGGCGGACGGGCGCGCGTTCGAGGACGCCTGCGCGCAGGCGCAGAGGCCGCTGGGCCTCTTCCTCCAGCACCACCTGGGCCGCTCGCTGCGCAGCGCGGAGTTCATCGCGCAGGTGGGGGCGCCTCAGTAGCGGAAGGTGGAAGCGAGAAAGACGTAGAGAAAAAGCTGCTGCACCGAAGCCGCGTGGTACCCGGTGGGGTCCACGATGCCGGTGGGGTCGTTGGGGACGGCGGTCTCGCCCGTGCCATAGGAGGCGGAGACGCCCAGGTGCGAGAGCGAGTGCTCGCCCAAAAGGCCCAGGGCCAGCGTGGCCCCGTAGAGGGAGACGTGAGGCTCGCGGCTGGAGCCCGAGGCCAGCGATCCGTCCGGGTTCAGGGAATAGCCGGGGGCGGCGCTGCGGGAGGTGAAGAAGCCCATGGCCAGCGCGTACTTCGGGCCGAGCAAGAGCTCGGCGCCGGCATTGACGTCGAGCACCGGCTTGCGCTCGATGTGGTCCTGCAGCCGCAGCCGCTGGGCGATGTCCGCCGGGACGCCGAAGCGATCGTAGCTCGTGCCCAGGTGGCCGGTGAGTTGCGCGGAAACCGTCCAGGTCCCCGGCTTGCGCCAGGCGGCGCCCAGGCGGGCCATGGCCGGTACGCTGGCCTGGCTTTCCACGCTGCTGGTGTGGACGACGACCTGGTTCGGCGTCCCGGGGACGCTCGCCACGTCCTGGACGGTGACGTCCCCGCCGGAGTGCAGCGGCACGCCGGGAAGCCCCACGGAGGCGCCCAGAGTCCACTCGTCGGACAGGCGATACTTCGCTCCCAGGAGCAGCACCAGGCTGCCGGTCTGGAAGGAGGCGTTGGCGTGGTAGACGCCGACCGCCGGGTTCGCCGGGTCGCCCTGGACGTTGAGCGCGTCTTCGGTGGTCTCGTAGAAGCGGAGGACGTATTGGAGCGCGGCGCCGAGGTTGAGCCGGTCGGTGAAGCGGCCCGCGGCGCCGGCGGCGACGATGAACGTCCGGTCCAGCACCCGGGTGTGCACCTGGAAGGGATCGCTCGCGTCCGAGCGGAAGGAGCGGAACGAGGGCACGGTGAGGTCGAATCCGTAGGCGAAGGAGGTACCCCTGTCGTCGAGCGTTCCCCCGCCCTTGATCGCGCCCACCTCCCCGGGGATGACGTTCAGCTCGTTGAGGCCGGCGATGGAGAACGTCCCCGCGCCGATGTTGAGGTGGCCCGTGGTGCTCTGGCGCTCGATGCCGTAGAGCGAGGCGCTGACGCTGACGTTGAGCCGGCGCGTGTCGCAGATTCCCGCCGGGTTGTAGTAGAGGCCGCTGGGATCGTCGCCCAGGGCGACGAAGGCCCCTCCCAGGGCCATGGCGCGCGTGCCGATGGGGTAGTCCTGGTAGCGCGAGTCGTCGGCGCGCGCGCTGAAGGCGCAGAAGAAAAGGGCGAGCGAGAGCGCCCGCCAGAGGCGGATGGCGGCGGCAGCGGGATCGCGCGCTCCCAGGACGGCGCGGATGCAGGCCACTCCCCGGGCGCCGGCCTCGATGCAGCGGGCGGCGTTGCCCGCGTCCACGCCGCCGAGGGCGAGCACGGGGATGGGAGCCTCCCGGCAGGCCCGGGCCAGCGCTTCCTCGCCTTGCCCCACCTTTCCCGGCGTGTCGAAGACGGGCGCGAAGACCGCGAAGCCGGCCCCTTCCCGGGCCGCGCGCTCCACGTCCGCCGGGGAGTGCGCGCTCACTCCGACCAGGCGCAGCCCGAGAGCGCGCGCGTCCTTCGGGGAGAGGCCGCGGGCGGGCAGGTGCACGCCGTCCGCCCCCGCCGCCAGGGCCACGTCGGCGCGGTCGTTCACCAGCAAGGCCGCTCCGTACCGCTGGCAGAGGGAGGCCAGCGCCCGGGCCCGATCGAGCAGCTCGCGCCCGCCCAGGGACGGCTGGCGGAGCTGCACACCGGCGGAGCCGCGGGGGAGGACCGCCAGCGCCGCCTCCACCGCGGGCCGGGGGTCGCCGGATTCCGGCGTGATCAGGTACAGCCGGATCACGCCGCGCCGATCACCCCGGCGAGCGGGCTGGAGGCGCTTCCGTACAGCTTGCGGGGGATCCGCCCGGCGAGGAACGCCAGGCGCCCCGCCTCGGTGGCGAGCTTCATCGCCTGCGCCATGGCCACCGGGTCCTTCGCCCCGGAGATGGCCGTGTTCACCAGAAGGCCGGAGACGCCCAGCTCCATGCAGAGGGCGCAGTCGGAGGCGGTGCCCACCCCGGCATCGACGATCACGGGGACCTTCGCCTGGTCGAGGATCATCTGCAGCGCGTACGGGTTGCGCAGGCCCAGGCCGCTTCCGATGGGCGCGCCGAGCGGCATCACCGCCGCGCAGCCCGCCTCCTCCAGCTTCTTCGCCGCCACCGGGTCGTCGTTGGTGTAGGGCAGGACCCGGAACCCTTCGGCCACCAGCTGCTTCGCCGCCGCCAGGGTGGCCTCCGCGTCCGGCAGGAGCGTCTTCGGATCGGAGAGCACCTCCAGCTTCACCAGCGGGTTCTCCCCGCCCAGATGCAGCTCGCGGGCCAGCCGGCAGGTGCGCACCGCGTCCTCGGCCGTGTAGCAGCCGGCGGTGTTGGGCAGGAGCATCATGTCCCGGGGAATCCAGTGCAGCAGCGAGGCCTCGCCCTGCGCCTGCAGGTCGAGCCTGCGCACCGCCACCGTCACCATCTGCGCCCCGCTCGCCAGCAGCGCCGCCTTCATGGTGGGGAAGTCCTTGTACTTGCCCGTGCCCACCACCAGCCGGGAGGTGAAGCGGTGCCCGCCGAGGACCAGCTCATCCATCTTCAGCCTCCGCCCACGAAGGTGACGATCTCCAGGACGTCGTCCGGGGCCAGCGTCTGCTCGGGGTGTCGCGCCTTCTTCACCACCTCGCCGTTGCGCTCCACCGCCACCCGGTCGCCCTTGACGCCCAGGTGGCGGAGGAGGGCGGCCACGGTGAGGCCGTCGGGCAGGTCCATAGGCTCGCCGTTGACGGTGGCGCGCATGCGGCGGTGATAGGCCCGGGGCGAGGTGGGGTCAAGCCGCCTTGTCAGGTCCCGGGCGATGGGCGAGACTTTCTGTCGCACCGGACGGGAGCGCCCTTGGACAACCTCCAGCTTCTGCGGCAGGTCTCGATCTTCCACGAGCTGCCGGCGGAAACCATCGCCGATCTGGCCAGGCGCGTCTGGCACAAGTCGGCCGGGGCGGGCTCGGTGATCGTCAGCCACGAGGAGGCCGGGGACGCCCTCTTCGTCATCGCCCGGGGCAAGGTGAAGGTGGTGCTCTACGGGGAGACGGGCCGCGAGGTGATCCTCAGCATCATGAAAGCGGGGGACTTCTTCGGGGAGATGGCCCTGCTCGACAAGCAGCCCCGCTCGGCCAACGTGGTGGCGGTGGAGGATTCGGACCTGCTCGGCCTGGACCGGGAGGCGTTCCAGACGCACCTGACCTCGCACCCCTCCACGGCGCTGGCCATCCTGGCGGAGATGTCGCGCCGCCTCCGCCACGCCGACGAGGTGATCGGCAACCTCGCCCTGCTCGACGTCTACGGGAGGGTGGCGCGCACCATCCGCGACCTCGCCCAGAAGCAGGGCGAGCCGGTGGACGGCGGGCTGCTGATCAAGGAGCGGCCCACGCAGCAGGAGATCGCCGGCCTGATCGGCACCTCGCGGGAGACCGTCTCGCGAGCGTTGAGCGACTTCACCCGGCGGGGGATGCTGGAGATGCAGGGAAAGACGATCCTGGTCCGCTGGGGGTTCTTGCGGAAGGTGCACGACGCAGCGTAAGGGTCGCGCCCCATGTATCGCGTGGCAAAGCAGCTCTGGTTCTGCGCCGCCCATCAGGTCAGGCTGAGCGAGACGCAGTGCGAGGCCCTGCACGGGCACAACTACCGCATCCTGGTGCACGCCGAGGCGCGCGAGCTGGACCGCACCAGCTACGTGATCGACTTCGCCGAGCTGAAGAAGGCCGCGACGGAGATCTGCGGCCGCTTCGACCACCTGAACATCAACGAGGTGGAGCCCTTCCGCGAAGGGGAGCGCAAT
>Ga0335085_10012785_pt1 | contig 12344 bp, 13 predicted proteins | sample Lox_Sample_45_FD_206712 | JGI IMG/M metagenome (GOLD analysis project Ga0335085, IMG submission 206712) | Soil microbial communities from Loxahatchee National Wildlife Refuge, Florida, United States - Lox_Sample_4.5 | ecosystem: Environmental > Terrestrial > Soil > Wetlands | place: USA...
GTGCGGAACCGCTGAGCTGTTTGTCTCCGCTACCAGGCGCTTGCCCCTCGGCATCCGGCTATCGAAGCGGTCCAAGGTGGTGCTGGGGTCAGTGGTCTCGTGCAGGTCATAGATATCGATGCCGTAGAAGTCCAGCCCTGGAATGGCCCACCGCGCACGTCCGCCCTGGGTCAATACCGCGCCATAGCGCACGCTGGTTGTGTTGTCATGCACCAGTTCCAGCATGTGGGCATGGACCTGCTGCACCGTAGTAGCCGAAAGTGAAGCCTGCTCAGCCTCATGCCACGCGGTCAGCAGGTTCCCCGGCAGCGCTGATGCAGACTGCAGCGCCTTGATGATCGTCTGGTCATGCTGGCCAGCGAGCAGTTCCTGGGGATCTGGCCTGATCGACCACAGCGAGTGCAGCCCATCAGGCATCTCAGGCCAGGTATCCGCCAGCGGCTTGAACGAGCGGACCATGGTCATGTTGGGCACGTCTGGTGCGACGTCTTCATAGTGATTCTGGTTGCATCCAAACCACATAGCCATAGCCATCACCCCCTATCAGTTTCCGCAGTGCATCCTTATCGCGCAAGATTTCTTCGATCGGTTCTTCCTTCCCCCACTCCTCCTGCAGTTTCCGCTTTGCTTCCTCCACTGTCCGTGGCGTGGATCTCACTCACCGACGCGCAGTTGACCTGCATGCCCTCGATGCTGCAGTTCCTCAGCGAGTGGCTGGCCCGCGACCCCGACCGCCTCAGTACGTCCCTGGCAGAGTTTGCCGACCACCCCGCCTACGGCCTGGGCGAACTGCGCGGCGACCCGGAGCGGTTCGTCTTGCCGCTCGGCGGCAGCGACGGCGAGCAGCTCTTCGGCTCATAACTGGCTTCTGGCCACCGCTGAGCCCGGGGAGTAGCGTCCCCACCAGAAGTAAGCAGGTGGAGCCGACGGCGAAGATGACGCCCGAGCAGGAAGCCGCATACGCTTTGGACTTCGGGGTTGCCAGGAGCGATCTGCCGCCGGAAGCGCAACTGGCTTATGACCGCCAGGTGGAACAGCGGGCACGCGCCACCGCTTCGGCACCGGTCCTCCCGGCAGGCGCCGAGGCCACCAACGCCCCCGTCACCATGCCACGGTGGGTTGCCGCTCTGGGCACCGCCGTCTTCGCCCTGATCGTTCAGGGAGCCGGGGTGGTGCCGCTGCCATACGCATTCACCCACTGGCAGCCAGGCACACCCCCGTGGCCAGTGGTGGTGCGGGTCATCGGTGTGGTCCTGATCGCGGTGGGTGGCATCGTAGTGGCCTGGGCGTTTGCGCAATTCGCTGCCGAGGGAGCCGGTGTCCCAATCCCGGGCGAACCGAATTCCCAGCGGCTGACCGTCGGCGGCCCCTACCGGTACGTGCGCAACCCCCTCTATGTGGCGTCGGTGGTGGCCATCACCGGGCAGGCCCTGCTGCTGAGCAGGCCGGTGCTACTGATCTACGCGGTCGCGTTCTTGGCCATTACCTTCTTCCTCGTTCACTGGATCGAGGACCCAGCTCTCGCCCGCCGCTTCGGCCAGCAATCTGAGGACCACCGCAACCAAGTGCCCGGCTGGTGGCCCCGCCTGCCACGCCGCACACCCTGACGTCGCGCCGAACGTGACTGCCAAGGAGCACCGCCGCCGGAAAGGGACCATGAAAACGTCTAGGGCGCGTCAAGAATCAGCCGGAACACTGTCCAGCATCAGCCGAAGGCCAGATGGCAAGCATCAGCCGAAGTAGCACAGGGCTGAGAGTGGGGCGGGTGGGACTCGAACCCACGACCGACGGATTATGAGTCTAGCCCGCCAGCAACCCACGTCACAGCGGTTGACCTGGGCAGACACGGGTCCCCACGATCATGGTTAGCCCTATTTGGGCACTTATTTGGCATGATCAAGCTCCATGCAGACACCTCGGCTATGGTCATGTCGTGCCGAGGATCAGCGCCTTCTACGGTGTGGTGATCTACATGTACTGGAACGAGCGGGATCACCGGTAGCCCACTTTCATGCCTACCATGCAGGCCGTCGCGCCTCAGTGTCGGCGGACGGAGTGGTGCTCGCTGGCAGCCTGGAATCCCGCGCGCTCGGATTCGTCCAGGAATGGGCCAGCCTCAGCAACCTGGGGGTCTTTAGGTCTGTGTGAGGTCGGTGAGGATTTCGTTGGCGGCGCGGACGCCTTCGGAGGCGCCGCCTTCCATGAAGCCCTGGAAGCTGGTGGAGCAGTGTTCCCCGGCGAAGTGGATGTTGCCCTGGCGGACGCCTTCGTAGCCGCTGAAGCTGGTGTACTGGCCGGGCTTCCAGTAGGAGTAAGAGCACAGCAGGTTCGGGTCGGTGAAGGGGGTTGAGAGCATCGCCTTGCCGTTCCACTGGGCGGTGATGCCGGGGAAGATCGGCTCGAGCTGGGACAGGAACTGGTTCGCGTAGGTCTTAACGTGGGGACTTGTCGCGGTGGTGGTGTAGGGGCTGGACTGGCCCATCGACTGCGCGGTATTGGCGCCGGGGTATTCGACCAGGATTCCGGTGGTGCCGCTCTGGCCGCGGGTGACGTCCCAGGCGCTCTGGAAAGACTGGTCGGAGTAGAGCGAGCCGGTGCTGCCGGAGGCGTTCCACGGCCGCGAATTGAACTGGAGGTTCAGCTTGGCGTTGCGGCCCGAGCCGAGCTGGGTGATCGCGGTCTGCTTGAGGGTGTCGAAGTCGGCCTTTTTGTAGTTGAGCGTGCGCAGCACCGCGAAGCTCATGCACAAGATGACATGGTCGGCCGTGATCGTGTTGCCGTTGGCGAACGAAACGCTGATCGGCCCGGCGCTGCTGCGGGCGATCGCGGTCATCGGCGAGTTGAGGTGAACACTCCCGGCCGGGAGTGCGCCGGCGATCGCGACCGGCAGGTTCGAGTTGCCGCCGGCGATGTGGTAGCGCTCGTCGGAGGTGCCGTAGACCGAAAAGGTGCCCGGCCCGGCCTGGTAGCCCAGGAGGTAGATCAGGTTGAGCGCGGACTGGCCGGTCGTCTCGGCGCCGTACTCCTCGTTGTAGGCGGCGTTGAGCAGCGTCCCCAGCTGCGAGCCGTGGCCGCCGGGGACGTAGTTGGTGATCCAGTCGTACACCGTCATCTGGTCGAACATCTGACCCGCCGGGGTGAAGCTGTTGTACAGGGTCGGGTACCCGGCCGCCTGGATCTGCGCCTTCAGCGTCTTGTGCACCGGCTTGAAGTCGCTGAGCGCCTGCGCGTACGGGTACTGAGCGCCGGAGATCCAGTACGTGTCCGTGGTCCCGGCCGGCTGCGCCGCGAGCAGGTCGACCTTGGCCAGGTTGAACCTCTTCGCGAGGTGCAGGATCGTCTTGTGGCTGGTGTCGATCAGCTCGCCGCACAGCTCCGCCTGCTGCCCGTTCGCCCAGAAGCCGGTACCGAACTCCTGCCAGTCGGAGTGCATCCGTCCGCCCACCCGGCCCGACGACTCATACACATCGGCGTAGATCCCGTTGTCCTGCAGGGTCAGCGCCGCCGCCAGCCCGGCGATGCCGCCGCCGACGATGGCGATCCGCGGCGCGGCCGCCGCCCGCGCCGACCGGGCAAACACCAGCGGCCCCGCCACCGCCACGGCCGCCCCCGCTGCACCGGCACCCCTGAGGAAGTCCCGCCGCGACACCCCCGGCGTCTCCCCGCGCTCGCGCAGCCTCTCAACCTCGATCCCCAGCTGCGACGCGGCCCGGTGCTCCCACGCCAGGCGCTGCACAGCCCGCATCAACGGCGTCCGTGCCATCAGTCCCCCCGCTCTAGGGCTAAGCGATCACAGTTGATCGTCTGACGCTTGGGGCTGCCCTCTGGTTGACATGCAATCGAGGTGAATAGCGACCAACGCGATCCACGAGGTGTTTGGGGCTTCATGAGAGATTGTTTGGCGGTAGTTTTGGCACAGTGACGGCCGGTGCAAGATCGCAATGGGCCGTTGACCCGGGCGCGCTCGGAGGGACTCGAACCCCCAGCCTTCAGATCCGTAGAGTGTGTCGCGGCTTCTTGCTACCTGGGCACATGCCGCTTGGCCTGCGAGGATATTGCTCGTTGCTTTGCGTCGTTACCCAGTCATACGCGATGCTGTATGGCCAAAATCAGACCACCGGCCGGGCTCGTGGCTCTGAAGGTGGTAGGTCGATCATGCTGCTGGCTGTGCGGACTACCAGGCAGCGTCAAGCGTGGTGCAGGCGCACGGTCCACCGTCAACTGATCACCTGACCGGAAAATGGGGACCTTGGCGGGCGCGCGGCAGCGGACCTTGGCCCGGTGCTGTGCGGTCAGGTCTGGGTGTCGTGGCGTGGGGTCAGGCCGCCTCGGTGAGGGTGACGGTGTAGCCGAGGGCTTCGAGTTGGCGGATGTGGCCGCGTGCCTTGCGCTGGGTGTCGGTGCGGCTGGCGTGGTAGCCGGGGCCGAGTTCGCAGAAGTGGGCGGCGGGGTCGGCTAGCAGGTGCCAGATGATGACCAGGATGGAGCGGGCGACGGCGACCAGGGCCTTGAGCTTGCCGATCCGCTTGACCAGCCGCCGATACCGTTCGCCCAGGAAGGTGTCTGTCCTGGCGGCCGCGGCGGCGGCCTCGCCGAGGGCGCCCTTGGGGTAGGGGTTGCCCTTGCCGGTCTTGCCGGAGCGGTTGCTGGCCCCGGACTGGATGGTGCGCGGGCTGAGCCTGGCCCACGACACCAGGTGCCCAGCGGTGGGGAAACAGGTCATATCCAGGCCTATCTCGGCGAGGATGGCCTGCGCGCCGGCCAGCGAGATGCCGGGGACCTTATCGAGGCGCGCCGCCGCTGGGAGGACGGCCGCGTCGGGGCCGGTGCCCGCTGCTGGGCCGGTGGTCCCGTCGGCGTTGACGCCGCGGGCGGCGGGAATCGCGCCGGTCAGCTCCTCGATCCGGCCGCTGAGCGTGCCGATCTGGGCACTCAGGGCATCTATCTGGTCCAGCAGCATCTGGGCCAACTCGGCGTGATGCTGGCCGGACCGGCCGGTGAGCGCCTCGATCAGCGCGGCCCGCTTGGCCCTCATCCTGCCGCGGGCCAGGCCCGCCAGCGCCCGGGGGCTGCGCTGGCCGGCGATCAGCGCCTCGATCATGTCGCGGACCGACTTGGTGGTCATCGTGCTGGCCACCGCCGGCACCTTGATCAGCGCGTCCCCGGGCAGCTTCTCCAGCCGGGCATAATGCCGGGTCCGCTCCCGGGTCAAGTCCGTGCGCAGCCGGGTGTAATCCCGCAGCACACGGATCTCGGCCGGCGGCACGAACGAGGGCCGCAGCACCTCCCGCTCGGTGCACTTGGCCAGCCAGACACTGCCGGGCTTGTCCGTCTTCGGCCTGCCCGGCATGTTCCTGGCCTCACGGGCATTGACCAGCTGCACATCCAGGCCGGCCGCCTCCAGCAGGTAGAACCAGATCCGCCAGTAATCGCTGGCCGGCCCCGGCCGTCACCTTCTCGATCCCCTGGCAGGCCAGCTGATCACCCAGCCCGGTCACCGCACCGGTGGTGGCAGCCACCTCCCAGACCCGGCTGACCCGCCGGCCCGGCCTCGACGTGCGCGGCACCCGCACACACACCATCCCCGAGGCCTTGGCCACATCAATCGCGGCTACCCGCTCCAGGATCCGCTCGTGACCCTCATCCTCAATCTCCTGCGGTTTCATCATCACCGGCACTCTCCTCGCACCCGATCAGGAACAGAAGCGGGGATGCCCGGGGGCCTCGGTCGGGAAGCGAAATTCTGACCGGCGTGCTCGAAGCGTCCTGGCGTCTCCCCCGTCCTCCCGACAGGTCCCGGATCTTGCCGGGGAAGGTCCCAGTCAAGGGTCTGCCCCTGCGTAGCAGGGGACGCGGAGGCCGTAAGGCCGGAGCGCCCTTGACTGGGAGCTTTCGCGGCGACAGGATGCCCGGCGCAGGAGGACGGCCTGGCCGCTCTGGCAGGCGCGGTCACCGAGGCGTGCGTGACGGCGGGGACCGCCCGGCGGCGGGTGCGGGGGAACGGCGCTGCGGCGGCGGCCCGCGCCGTGCGTCCCCAGCGCTAAGGCAGCGGGCTGGGCCGCCGCACACCAGCGGCGAGACTCCTGCAGACCCCAGTCGCCTGCGGTGGGAACTCTCGCCTGTCCAACGCTCTCCCCCGTGAACCCTGTGGCCATGTCCGGAGCACCGCCAAGGCCGGACGGCCCGGCGCGCCGAAGGCGTGCCATTTAAAAAGTAAGTAAAGATAGTTCTCACCACTTCGGACAACATTCGTTGTCAACGCCGTGATCATCGCCGTTTCCGCTGGTCAGGAAGCGGATCGAGCAGCGCTGTTGAGCCGAGAGAGCCTGGCAACACATGTTTACAGTTCCACCTGACCCTTTACACCGTCCCTGCTCATGGGCGTCCTGGCTCGGCTTGATGCGTGACGCCCCGGCCGAGAGCATGGGGCCGTGTATCCGCCTACGTTGACGGCCAGGTCCCGCGCGTTGTGGGCAAGCCTTGCTGGCGCGCCCGCCAGATTCGGGCCTGTCTTGCACGTTGCCGTGTCGCCAGATTCGCGGCTGTGCCCACCGCGCTGGGTGGGCATCGTGGTCATCGCCGATACCGTCATCGCCACCGCTCCCACCCCAGATATCGCGCACACCGTGCAGCAGGCACTCGAGACTCTGCCCGCTGCTTCACTGACGGACCCCACGGTGCTCAGCACCCGGCTCCAGGTGCTGGACATACTCGGCCCCGCCTGCCTGGCCTACCTCGACCCGGCCGAGTTCCGCCCGGATCATGGGCAGATCGCCGTCGAGCAGCTTCTCCCCCACGATGACGACCTGAGCCAGCTCGTCGAGTCATCCAGCACCGACGACGTCGAAGAGAGCGGCATCACCCACATCACATCCCCGGCCTTCGCCGTCCGCGAGCACGGAGCGATCATCTCCGCCGCGGGCTACCGCGACTGGCCGGGCCAGGTCGCCCACCTGTCGGTGCTGACCATCACCACCGCTCGCGGCCGGGGCCTGGCCCGCGCAGTCGCATCGGCCGCTCTTACGCACGCGATCGCGCAAGGCGAGCTTCCCCAGTGGCGGGCCCGGCCACAGACATCCCGACGTGTCGCCCGCGCTCTTGGCTTCCGCGAACTTGGATCGCAGATAAGCATCCGCGTCGCGCATCCGTAACGCCACGCAGCCGGGCTCATGGAAGATCACTTAGGCCGGTGCTGCGCGGTGGCGATGTCACGATGGCGGCGCTGGTAGTGCTGTCGGGCCGCTGCTTCGGGACCATCTTGCGAAGTTCGGCATAGCCCCGGACGGCCGACTGTTCGGTGGCGTTCGGGGCGGCGAACTGCCAACGATCACTCACCGGCGCGCCTGGATCAGAGCGCGCCAGACGGCGCTAACCGCGGCGGAGCAAGCCTCGCCACTCGCCCGACGGCCATACGATCTGCGGCATGCCTGCCTGTCCACCTGGCTGAATGGTGGCGTCTATCCCACCCAGGTGGCGGAGTGGGCCGGGCACAGTGTGGACGTGCTGCTGCGGATCTACGCCAAGTGCGTAGTGGGCCAGGACGAGCTCGCCAAGCGCCGGATCAGCGAAGCGCTGCGCCAGGACTGATATCGTCAGCCCGCCAGCCGATCCCACTGCGTTGCAGCAGGCGGTGATGTCAGGCCGCGACCGTGACGGCCAGCAGTTGGGGTGCCCCAACCTCCTCGGGAACCGGATCACCATCAGCCCGCAGGCCTGCGATGTGGACCTCGATGGCCTCGACCGCACGCTCCCGGCATTCATCGATCGTGCTGCCACGGGTGAAGCACCCAGGCAAGGCCGGGACGGTCACAAAGTAGCCGCCGCCATCCTCAGGCTCCACGACGATCGTGTACGTGCGCATCGGATTCATCCTGTCACAACACCGCCCGCGCGCTAGGTGATCTTGGACTTGGGCACGTATTGGGGAAAGAGAGCCGCAGGTGACAGCCTCGGGCCGCATACAGCCGCACAACCGCGCAGAATCGAAGATCGCAAAAGTCAGGAGTTCCTGCAGGTCAAAGGCCCTAGATCTGCGGTTCTGGTGAGTGGGGCGGGTGGGACTCGAACCCACGACCGACGGATTATGAGTCCAGCCCGCCAGCAGCCCACGTCACAGCGGTTGACCTGGGCAGACACGGGTCCCCACGATCATGGTTAGCCCTATTTGGGCACGCATTTGGCATGATCAAGCTCCATGCAGACACCGCTCGCGATCCCGCCGCTGCCCTAAACTTCGGAACATGGACGAGAACTATCTGCCGGTCGTGGTAGGCGCCGCGGTGGTCGGTGACCGGGTGCTGCGGCTGCTTTTCAGCGACGGCACGGTCGGGGATGTGGACTTCTCGTCCGAGCGTTGGACCGGGGTGCTCGAGCCGCTCAACGACCCGGCGTACCTCGCCCAGGTTGGCGTCGATCCGGAGGCGGGAACCATGGTATGGCCCGGTGGCATCGACCTAGCGCCTGAGCCGCTCTACGAACAGGCCAAGGCCCACCCGCTTGCAGCGGCCTGACGCCCGCAGCGACGGGCGTCGAACCCGTCCAGTCGCTGGACGATCTTGCCTGCCCTGAGCTGTCGGACTCTGATGAGGAGTACGAGCGGTCTCTCGTTGACCTCTATGCGTCGCGCCGGTCCGGCCTGGCGTGAGCTTCGTCGTCTTGGACACCGCGCACGCAAGTGGGTCCGTCACGCATCCGTGACGCGATAATCTCCCGCTGTCGGTGGTGACGCTCTGGCTAGGCGCTCGCTTGCTGCCTACCGCTCCGCGACGAACGCGCCCCAGTTCCGCACCACGGTGACGCGGCCCTCGGAGGCCAGCACACGCACAGCACGAGCGGCAGTCGTGCGGCTGACGCTGTACTGCTCGCCAAGCTGACTGGCTGAAGGCAGCTGCTCGCCTGGCAGCCATTCGCCCGCGTCCAATCTGGTCCGCAGAGCGTCGGCTATGGCCTGGTACGGGACCTGCGGCGTTCTCGGCACACCTCAGCATCCCCCGATAACGATCTTGGCGCTACAGAGCTGTCAGGGCCGTCTGATGTGTTAAAGCTGTACGTGCTGTCAAGGCTGTTCTAAGGTGTTGGCAGAAGGCGGCCCCGGCCGGTGATAGCGCACCAGCCGGGGCCTAGGACCAGTCCTAGCTAGGAGGACAGATCCGTGGCACAAGACCCTACTAACGCGATCGTGGCCAGGCTCGAAGCGGACTGGCCGCGCTGGCAGATCTGGACCGTGCGCCGCGCTGTCGGCGGCACCATCTGGTGTGCGCGCCGCTGGGATGACGAAAGGCGGGTGCTGAACGCTGACAGTCCCGAGGAACTGGTGGAACTCCTGGAGGAGGTAAGCCAGTGAGCACCACCCCGGCCGCCCATCTGGCCAGGCTTAAGGTCACATACCAGGGATGGCAGCTCTCCCGCACCGCCGATGGATTCGCGGCTGTTGAACGTGGGACCGGCCGCACGATCACCGCAGACACCGTGACCGAGCTGGAGAACCAGCTGGCGCGGTTCTGAGGCGTACACGGTCTGGCCCTATGTGTTCTTGGTTGAGCGGGGGCGGCCTCTTCGTCCCGAAGCCAAGTCCGTAGTGCCTTGTGCTGGCACCTGTCGTGCTTGACCTCTTGATGAACGTCCGCCAACGTCCGTAGGCGTCCGGGCATGAGCGTGGCGATCGTCACTCAGTTAGTCACTCAGCGTGGAACAGCACCCTCGGTGATCCGCGAGCAAGACCATCGCCTGATCCTCTCGATGCGAGCTACCGGCATTGTGGCGCGGGATCGGTGATGGCATTGGTGCGCGTGGATCGTCTACCGGGGCGTGCCCGGATCGCCGCCCAGGTGGGCGCCGATCTCGGCCGGGTAGCAGGGAAAGTACTGGCTGATGACGTCCAGGCTGAACTGGCGCAGGATCGAGGTGGCGGGCTCGCGTCGAGGAGGAATTCGAACGAGGCCCTGACGGGCTCTTCGGGGGCGACGTGACCGCAGCCGAGGCTGGCGGCAAAACCGGCTGGCACGTTCACCTGGTGGCTGGTGCCCGCGGGTGTCTGGACACGGAAGGTGCCACCGGCCTGCTGGGTGACGGTGATCTGCGCCATGCCGTCACAATAGTCTCACGGCAGAGCAGGCGCAGGACGCGCGTCCGGACGTCAGCTCAAGTGCCGGATCCGCCGTCACAGCCACGCATCCGGCGCGGCACTATCTTGTCAACCTCGGATGACTCCAGTTGACGGAGGCCGTTGGCACAGACTGGGACTGCCCTGTGATCACTACTACCGGCCTGAAGAAACCCAAACACTGTCGGGTCCTCCTTCCGGCGGTTCTACCAGTCCAGTTGGCCGCGTCTGAATTCGAGTGAGGCAGTCTAGAAGTCCCTGACCCAGAGCTGCATGGTCCAGGGGTATTTGACTGCTGTTATTGGGCCTGTTTTTGGTCGCGGATCATCTTGAGTACCTCATTAATGATCCACCCTAGTACCGCCCCGAAAAAGGCTGCTGCTATGGTGATAGCTACCTGGATCCAGAGCTGCCATGTGTCGAATCTATTTTCAGCCTCATATACGTTCTCGTCTGCAGCGTCATTCATCTTGAGCGCTGATTCGAGAGTGCGATTATTGTAGTCTATTTGTTTAACTAGACTCTTTAGCGTCCGCTGATCGTGGCGAGAGAACCTCGCTACCTTGGAAACGCCGACAGCAGTCACCACGTTCAATGCCGTTTGCTCTTCGATGAGAGTCTTGAGAGCGTCAGAACGGAAAATCTCTGCTCGAGTATGACCAGATGTTGCCAGGCGGTCCGTGGATGATAGGGTCACAGACATATACACAGCTGCGGTAATTATTCCCACGGAGACAACGAGACATACGGCGGCAATGGCCCACGTTAGCGACAGCCGGAGGAGGCGTTCTGAGTAAGTGACAACTGCCTGCCAAGCATCACTAGCAGCTGTTTTTATGCGGTCTTGCCACTCAAGGCGTCCTATGATCCTCATGGCTACAACCCCCTGGAAGCCCCTACCCTTAGATGCTTATAGCCAGGTGGTATGAACCAGGGTCGTTAGCCCTGGTTCTTCAGGACGATGGACCTGCTGGGTCTCTTCATCGGACGCAAGCGAGGGACCAAGGCTCTTACCGGAAACCCATCTATACCTGGCGCTCAGCTAAGGGTCTTTAACGGTCTCGCCGTTAGATCAGCTCAAGCGCCGGATCCGCCCCATCACAGCCACGCATCCGGCGTGGCACTGTCTTGTAAGCCTCGGGCGGCTCCCGCGGGGACAAACTGCTGGCACGCACTAGGACAATCTTGTGATCACTTCGGCTCCCGGCCTGATGAATCCAGGACACCCAGGCCCACCAGGAACCATCGCGCTCGTGCCGCTCCCATGCGAGCTGGTGCCCGACGACGCCGCCAGTCAGCTCGACGAGCGGAGGTCCCACGGCGTCTGATCCCACGCCATGAGCCCAGTGTGCGAAGTTAAGTTCGATATGTGTGTCTCAACCCCGGTGATTCGCGCTCGCCTTCTCGCTGCGTCACGCCCCTATGACCCCCTGCTTGCAAAGCATGGCCAAGATGTCCAGCATCGTCCATGGCCTGGCACGGAGCGCTCCCAGAGTCCGCCTGAGTACAGCACCGTCCAGGTGTGTTGGTGTCGGTTGTGGGTGTCATCGTGGCCGCTGTGCTCAACCTGCAGGCGCGGCCGACCTGCTCGCGTTGTCCGTCAACGTCCGGCGATGTGCGTGGGCGGCCGATGGGATCCTCACTCCGTTAGTCACCCACCCTCGCCCTGGCCGACGAACACCTGATGACCAGCTATGCCTATCTTCAGAAATGCCACGGCCGTCACGTCGAGAGGATCAATTGGTTCTCCATACATCCTGGGTGGTCTCCACCTTTCAGGTGCCCGTAGTGACTCCATAGGCCTGACAAGCGGTTGCCAGTGATCCGTTCGGGTCCGCTGCCGACGTGTCTCCGCCGGTCGCAACCAGGACGTTATAGTTGGCTGCGTAGGTATTGATAGTGTCGGCGAGGTTCTTATTTACCGCCATCTTTGCAGCGCGCGAAAGTGGTGTGGTGTCCTGGCTCCCCGAAGCGACCCACGCGGCCACTGCCTGGCAGGCCAGCACATTGCCGTTCGGTGTCTGTGTAGCGGCGGGCGCAACGGCTGTGGTCGGTTTAGTGCTCTGTGAAGAGCCTGCGGCCGGGTTAGTGTGCTGTGAAGAACTACATGCGCTTAGTGCAAACAAAACACCAACGGCGGGTACTGCCGTTATAACGGTCAGCTTCCTGCTCAGTTTCATTTCTTTCGGCCCCCTTTTGATTTCATTGTGGCTAGCTAATTTGACGTAGGTAGAGGCGAAGA
>Ga0335085_10012786_pt1 | contig 12343 bp, 8 predicted proteins | sample Lox_Sample_45_FD_206712 | JGI IMG/M metagenome (GOLD analysis project Ga0335085, IMG submission 206712) | Soil microbial communities from Loxahatchee National Wildlife Refuge, Florida, United States - Lox_Sample_4.5 | ecosystem: Environmental > Terrestrial > Soil > Wetlands | place: USA: Florida...
CCAGGTGGTTGGTGGGCTCGTCGAGCAGCAGCAGGTTGGGCTTTTCGAGAAGCAATTTGGCCAGGGCAATGCGCATCTGCCAGCCGCCGGAGAACTCTTCGGTGCGGCGATGCCAATCGGAGGGAGGGAATCCCAAACCGCCCAGCACCATTCCCACCTGCGCTTCGAGAGAATAGCCGTCGCGATGCTGGAACTCGGTGTCAATGGCATTAAAGCGATCAGCCACCTGTAGGTATTCGGGGCCGGCGGGGTCAAGCTCCCCCATCTTCTCCATCAGTGTTTCCATCTCCTGCTCCATGGAGAGAAGATCGCCAAACACCGACATGCACTCCGCCATCACCGAACGCCCGGATAGCGCGAGTCCGTCTTGGGGCAGGTAGCCGGCCGTCACCCCCTTGGCAAAGGTAATTTCGCCGTAGTCGAGGGATTCGAGACGGGCCAAAGCTTTCAGCAGTGTAGTCTTGCCCGTGCCATTTGCACCCACCAGGCCGGCTCGGTCGCGCGGCGTGATGAGCCAATCGAGGTTTTCAAACAACACTTTGGGGCCGAAATGCTTTCCGGCCGAGGCGAGTTGAATCATAAGTTCAGTGAAGAGGGGACAGCCAACAGGGGAAAGCTTCCAGCAGGCAGGGCTAAGATCAAATCCGTCATTTCATTTCCGTGTCTGTCCGATGATAAATTCGCAGCCACCCATTTGGGTGATGCATCCTCCCCTCTTTCAGAATAACAGCATTTGGAATTCTAGGGACAGACTTCAGGAAAAACGCGGCGCTTGCCATTGACGCTCCGAACCGCCAAACTAAGGAGAGGGGGATATCCCCCCGGCTTGAAAAGGTTGGCGTTGGAAAGCATAATCGAAGCCAATTGAAACACGCGGCGAACTTCGGGAAGTTTCGCAGTCAGCTTGGGACGTCGAATTAACCGGCTTCCGAATATTCGTTGCGGGCGGCGTGCCAGCCACAGAGAATTCGCACGCGGAGAGCCCCAGTTGCCAGAACAACCCACCACCTCGCCGCCCATCTTCACCTATCTGGACTCGGGGATTCCCGTGCGTTCGAATGAGCACATGGCCATTGTTCAGCGTGGCAGTATGTCTCCGAGCCAGGGGGCGGAGTTCATGAGTGAAGGGCTGCGCCGCGGCCACAGGTGTTGTTGCGTGGCGCCCGCCACCTTGCGTCCGCGCTTCCTCAAGCAATTGCGCGATCGCGGAATTGAGGTCGAGCGGCACTTGGACGACCAAACGCTGAAATTCCCCTGGGCGGCGCGCGGCGAAGGCGAACTGATGGATTGGGGGAAGCGATTTTTTGCCGAGGCCGAAACCGCTCGCAACCCGGGGGTTCGCTGGTGGGAGGAGGGGGTTTGGCCAAACGTCGAAGGAATTTCCACGCCTCAATTCTTCGAGCTCCACTCGCGCCTGAATTATCTCGTCAAGCAATACCCCAGCGTGGCCCTATGCAAGTACGATGCGGAACAAATGGAGATACCCAATCTTTTCTCCGCCATTGCCGTACACCGCCACCTTCTCGTGGAAGGCACCCTGGTGCGCGACAATCCCTTTTACATTCCGGCGGAGAAATTTCTCGCTATGAGCCCGGAAGATAGGGAACGCGACCTTCGCGACGTTTTCCGGGAAGTCGGCTTTGACCTGGAAAGGCTCTTTGCAATCTTGGCGGGGTATGGGGAGCTACAAAAAACGGAGCCTCCGACGTATTAATTCGACCATTTCCTTATGGTGTCTTCCATATTTTCTCCCGCCGATTCCCCACAATTTGCTAAGATAAAAGAGCCAGATCCGCAAACACAATGGATTATGACCAATTAGGTAGTTTTTTGGAGGTGGCGAAGCTGCAGAGTTTTTCTCGTGCGGCGGAGAAGTTGTTTCGCACCCAGCCCGCCATCAGCGCGCAAGTTCGCCTGCTCGAACAGGAATGCGGGGAAAAACTCTTTGACCGCAGCGGCAAGAAGGTACTGATGACCCCCGCCGGGGAGATCCTCTATCGCTATGCGGAAAAGATGCTGGCGATGCACAAAGAAGCTCTTCAGGCGATTGCGGAGTTGAACCAAACCCCGCGGGGCAAGCTCTTCATCGGCGCTAACGAAGCCACTTGCCTTTATGTTCTGCCCAAGACCTTTTTCCGCTTCAAGCAGCTTTATCCGCTGGTCCAGATCAGTATCTACCGCAATTTCAGCCATAAGATCCTCCAAAAAGTTCAAGAGGGGGCGGTGGACCTGGGAATCGTCACCTTGCCGATGACGGCCAACAATATGGAAGTTATCCCGGTCTTTCGGGATGAGGTGCAGGTGGTGGTGCCGAAATCCCACCCCCTGGCCAAGAACAAGACCGTAACTGTGGAGGAACTCGCCCATCACCCTCTGATTTTGCCGAAAACCGGCCACACGCGAGTGGTGATTGACCGCCTGCTGCGCGCCCATCGCGACCGACTGCAAATCTCCATGGAACTGGCGAGCGTGGAGACGATCAAGAAGTTTGTGGGCGCCGGCCTGGGGATATCCCTGGTCAGCCGGACCTATGTGCAGCCGGAAATCGTCGCGGGTGTGCTGAAGTTGATCCCGTTGGACGGCCAGAAGATTTACCGAGAGTTGGGCCTGGTCTACCGCAGGGACCGCTACCTGTCGCTCCCCACCAAGGTTTTCATTGAAGTCGTGCGTGAATCGACCAAGGTTGCCCTTGCCGGAGCCTCCTCCACGACGAATCCGGGAATGATTCGCTAGCGGTCCAGTACAATGGCACCCTAAATCGTCACCGTGGGGCAGGAAGAACTTGCCCCTTGGACGGCAGGCAGCAAGTTAGCGATCATTACCCATTATTTCTTGTTGGAAGTTGACGGACTAAACCTCATGGTGAAAGAAAACCCGGCCCCGCCCAAAGCCAAAAGACCAATTATCGCGATGAAGTTCGGCGGTACATCCGTGGGTAGCGCGGAGCGCATGAAAAATGTGGCGGAGATCGTCGCCGACTATGCCCAGCGGGCCGAGGTGGCGATGGTGGTATCCGCTATGGGTGGTGTTACCGATATGCTGATCCGGGCCGCCAACGAAGCCGCCCAAGGTGACCGTGAGAATTGGAAAAACGTGCGGCGCGAGTTGGCCCACCGGCACCGCGAAGTCGCTGATCAGCTCCTGAAAGCCGCTGAACAAGCCGCGGTACTGCCTAGACTGGCCGACGCCGTGACGGACTTTGAGAACCTTTGCTCGGGGTTTACACTGGTCCGCGAGGTGACTCCCCGGGCTATGGATACGCTTTCCAGCTTGGGCGAGGTCATGTCGGCGAACCTGATTGCGGCCATTCTCCGGTCGCAAGGGACACCCGCGGAAGCGGTGGACGCCACCGAACTAATTGTGACGGACGACCACTTTGGAAACGCCACGCCTTACTTCGACGAAACCAATGCCAAAACCCGACAGCGGCTGGCGGGAATGCGAAGGCGCGGGACCATTCCGGTTATCACCGGTTTCCGGGGGGCAACCCGTGCCGGCGCCTGCACCACCTTAGGCCGGGGCGGGTCCGATTACAGTGGAACTATTGTGGGCGCCGCGTTGGACGCCGACGAGGTGTGGATTTGGACGGATGTCGATGGCGTTATGACCACTGACCCTCGCCTGGTTCCTGAGGCGCGGATTTTGCCCGAAATTTCCTATCGTGAAGCCATCGAGCTTTCGTTCTTTGGTGCGAAGGTGTTGCACCCCAAGACCATCCAACCTGTTATGAAGAAGAAAATCCCGGTTTGGATCAAAAACAGCTTCAATCCCACCTGTCCCGGCACCTGCATCGTCCACTCTGCGGCCAATTCCCAGAAGGCTGTCAAAGCGATTACCTCCGTAAGTAAGGCTGACATCATCACCATCACGGGTAAAGAATCTTTGAGTTTTCCCCAACTGGCGGCGCGGGCGTTCGGTTCCCTCAGCCAGGACGATATTTCCACGTTAATGGTCACGCAGTCCTCCGCGGACAATGTGCTTTGTTTTGCCGTGCACGACGCGGATTTGCGACGCGTGAAGACCCAGTTGGAGAAAACCTTTGAACTGGAAATGCTCCATGACGACCGCGTATCGATCGAAGTCATGCCCCACGTGGCCATCGTTGTGGCGATTAGCGAAAACATGAAAGGCACACCGGGAATATCCGGCCGGGCCTTCGCCGCTTTGGGACAGCGAGGAATTAACATCATTGCCATCGCCCAGGGTTCGTCCGAATTGAGTATTTCCTTCGCCGTGAAGACTCCCGACGTCAAGGAAGCCGTTAAGGCCATTCACGAAGAGTTCAAGCTAGGAGCAAGCTAGGTGTCAGGTGCCAGGCCCCGATGGCGGAGCGGTAGTAGAAGGTCGAAATTCGAAAATCGTAGACTCAGTACAGAGTTTTGAACTTTGATTTTCGAGGGCTGGTTTTTTTGCTGACACCTGACACCTGTTACCTAACACCCATGTCTTCAACCTATCTTCAGTGTATCGAGCCAAGCTGCGGGCGCCGCCAAGACCCGAGCCGGGATGGTCATGCTTGTGAGACATGCGGCGGCTTGCTCGATGTGAATTATGATTATGATCCCTTCGATCCGGAGGAACTGCGGCGCACTTGGCGTGAGCGCCGGATGGGCAATGAGCCGATCGATCGCAGCGGCGTATGGCGCTTCCGCGAGTTGCTCCCCTTCGTCGATTCCCCCCAGAGCATAGTTTCCCTTTCCGAAGGATCCACGCCGCTCGTGGAAACACGGCGAGCGGGTGAGTGGGCCGGCCCGGTTCGCCTTGCCATCAAGCATCAGGGCAACAATCCCACCGGCTCCTTCAAGGATCTGGGGATGACAGCCTGCATCACACGTGCCCACTCGCGGTCCATTCGCATCGTGGCGTGCGCATCGACCGGCAATACTTCGTCGTCGATGGCCGCATATGCTGCCCGCGCTGGCATGAAGACCCTGCTGTTCGTTCCCTACAAGCAAATCTCCGCCGCCAAATTGGCGCAGGCGCTCGATTTTGGCGCGCTGGTCGTGGAAGTCGGAGACAATTTTGACGAGGCCTTCCGCCTGCTGCGCGAAATCGCACCGGAGATGGGGCTTTACCTCGTGAACTCCATCAATCCCTTCCGGATTGAGGGCCAGAAAACCATTGCCGCGGAGATGCTCGAGCAGCGCTCCTGGCGGCCACCCGACTACATTGTGGTTCCCGGCGGCAATTTGGGAAACTCTTCGGCCATTGGCAAGGGTTTGCGCGAACTTAGGGAATTGGGGTTGATTCACAAGATTCCCCGCGTGGTGATCGTCCAGGCCGCAGGGGCTAATCCCTTCTACCAAACTTTGCAGGCGGGCGCTCTCGATTTGCTGGCCGTCGACAGCCCCCAAACGGAGGCAACCGCCATTCGCATTGGCCATCCGGCCAATTGGAAGAAAGCCCGGCGGGTGCTTGAGTGGGCCGGCGGATTCTGCGAATCGGTAACGGATGAGGAGATCTTTGCAGCCAAGCGTGTTCTGGCCGAGGATGGGGTGGGCTGCGAACCGGCCTCTGCCGCCACCATCGCGGGCATACACAAGTTGGTGCAGGCGGGCAAGATCGAGAGACACGCGGACATCGTTTGCGTCCTCACCGGACACCAGCTCAAAGATACCGATTACATCATGCGCCACCGAGCGGAAGACCACGAGAAAATCCAGCGCTTGCAGGTCGAACCGAATCTGGGGGCGCTGCGCCGGGAATTGGGGCGAGCATTAAGGCAGTAACTAGTGACGAGTGGCGAGTGACAAGCCCAAACGGCAGTTCATTCGTTCTTGCTCGTCACTCGTCACTCGACACTTGTCACTTACCATATGAATGAGCAGTTGCGGCAGGAAGTGCGGTTTCTCACCACCCGACTGGGCGCGATAGTTCGCGAGCGGTCGGGGCCGAAAGTGTTTGCGGCCATCGAAGTTCTGCGCAAGATCGCCAAGCAGATCCGGCAGAGTCACAAACTCGCCGGAGCGCGCCACGGCGTTGCACTGCGGGCCAAGGACCGCGCGATCAATAACCTTTCCGTCGAAGAGGCGGAAGCCGTAGCTCACGCCTTCAGCCTGTTTTTCCACCTTGTCAACCTCTGCGAAGAACGCGAGCGCACCCGCCGCCTGCGGACGCACGACCGGCAAGGGGCCGGCGCGCCGATGTCGTTGCATCACACCTTTGGCGAACTTCGGCGGCAGGGAGTGCCGGCTGCGGCCGTCAAAAAACTGCTCGAGTCCATGCATGTGGAGCCTGTACTCACCGCTCATCCCACGGAGGCGAAGCGCCGCAGCGTTTTGAACCACATCCTACGCCTGGGGAGGTCGTTGGATGCGTCCTGTGGCGACGTCACTTCCTCAGCCGGAGACGTCGACCCATGGATCGAGGCGTTGTGGCTTACGGATGAGGTGCGGGAGGGTGTGGTGACGCCCGCCATGGAAAGCGAGAATGCACGTTTCTTCCTGGAGCGCACCATTTACGATCTGGCCGGCAGCTTTTGGGAAAGGTTCAGCGCTGAAATGCTCCGCCGCTATCCGCGCCTCGCGGAGCCCGCCCCCTTTTTGAGTTTTGGTTCCTGGGTTGGTACCGACCGTGATGGGAACCCCTTCGTCACGCCGGAAACCAGTCTGGACGCGGCGGAACAGGTCCGTTTGAGCATTCTGAGCTACTATCACGATGCATGCCGCCGCATGCTGGGTTGGGCGTCGTTCCCCTGCCGCCATCGCCGTTTTGAACCGGCCTTGCGCCGGGAGATCCAACGGGATATGCAGCGATTTCCCGCCACCCGCGCGTTTGCGGCCATTGATCAGCCAAGCGAGCTTTACCGGCGCAAGCTTCGAATCATGATGTGGCGCCTGGAGCGCACACAGGAGCGCACCCCAGGGGCTTACACATCACCGCGGGAATTCACCGCCGAACTGCGCAAGCTTGAAGAAATGCTGAGTGCTCATCCGAGCCCCCGCATTGCGCAGCTCGGGCCCGGCCGCCTCCGCGTGGCCTCGCAGGTGTTTGGGTTTCACGGCGTCAGCTTAGACTTCCGAACGCACTCGCGCGCTACTCGGGGCGCGGCAGAGGAGGTTCTGCGCCACGCGCACCTGCCCGCAGAACCTGCTGAGGCGCGCATTGCGTCGATTCAGCTCATGCTGTTTCAGTCCGTCCCACGGGGCTCCTATTCGCCGGACACGCTCCGCGTCCTGGAGGAATTCCGCGCCCTCCGCACTATCCAGGTGCGCAATGGGGAGGAGGGAGCGCATCGATATGTTCTGAGCATGACGTCATGCGCAGCGGACGTGTGGGACGTTTTGTTGTTGGCCCGGCAGACCGGGCTGGTGGAAGTGCTCGGCGCCACACCGCAGGGCAAAGGGCGCGCTCGTGCGCCGTCCCGACCAGGACCCGGCCGCCGCTTGTTGTCCCGGCTCGATGTCATCCCGCTCTTTGAAACGCTCGACGACCTTGAGGCGGGTCCGCGAATCATGGAGGAGCTCTTTGCCGACCCTCTTTATCGTCGCATTCTACAAGGGCGCCACGATTTTCAGGAAGTAATGCTGGGTTATTCAGATTCGGTGAAAGATGGCGGTTATGTGGCAGCCAATTGGGAACTCTTTCATGCCCAGAAGCGTTTGGCGCTGGTGGCGGAACAATACGGCGTGCGCTTCTCCCTTTTTCATGGGAAGGGGGGGACTATTGACCGCGGGGGCGGGCAATCGCATCGCAGCATTCAAGCTCAACCCTCCGCGGCGCCCGGAGGAAGGTTGCGCATTACCGAACAGGGAGAGGTGGTCTCGCTCAAATACTCGAATCCCGCCATTGCGCAGCGCAACCTCGAACAATTGGTCACCTCGGTACTCGACGCGCATCTGCTGCATTCGCACCGTGTAGAAACGGCAAAGGTTCCGGAATGGGAAGCCTACGCCATGGAACTTTCCGCCAGCAGCCGCGACTTTTACCGGAAGCTTGTCTACGAAACGCCGGAGTTTGTGGAATATTTTCGACAGGCGACACCGATCGATTTGATTGAACACATCCGGCTCGGCTCCCGTCCCGCCCGCCGGTGGGGCGCCAACGATATGCGCGACCTGCGCGCCATCCCCTGGGTTTTTGCCTGGACGCAATCCCGCCACCTGCTTCCCGCATGGTTCGGCCTGGGGCACGCACTCGAGAGGTTCCACCGCGACCACGCGCCCCACGGCTCGGATATTCTGCGCGGCATGCACGAAGGTTGGCCTTTCTTTTATAACCTGATCAACAATGCGGAACATTCGCTGGCCAAGACGGATCTGTATATCGCAAGCCTTTACGCGGCATTGGTGCGCCCGCGCGAACTTGGCAGAAGGATTTTCCGACTGATTGAGGAGGAGTATCACCGTAGCGTGCGAGAAGTCCTGGCCGCCTCGGGGTCGGCCACGCTGCTGGCCGGCCAACACGTCCTGGCGGAGTCAATCCGCCTGCGCAATCCCTACGTCGATCCTCTCAACTTTCTGCAAACCCACTTCCTGGAACGCTGGCGCCGCCAGCACGGCAAACGCCGGCACCCAGGGGATTCGGCTCTCTTCCACCTCTTGCAAATCACTGTGGGTGGCATTGCCTTTGGAATGAAGAGCACGGGTTAGGATCTGGGATTTAGGGCTCGCACCAGCTCCAACGGAGCCCTGCATACATTGAATGACAGCTCTTGGATTGCGAGTCTTCATGCCGCGGAGGTGCCAGAATCATGCAGGGACACAAAAATCTGCTGGTATGGCAAAAGGCCATGGACCTCGTGATCGAAATTTACCGCCTCAATTGGAGCTTTCCCAAATTAGAAACATACTTGACACTTAGCGGATGGGGGGCGCCAGTAGGGCCCGCCGCGGCGTCAAATCCTAAATCCTAGCTCCCAGATCCTTATATCCAAATGCCCATCACTCTCCCAAAGAAACTCCGCCTGGATCGCCTGCTGGTGGAGCGTGGGCTCGTGGAGTCGCGTCAGAAGGCGCAGGGGCTTATCCTGGCGGGGAAGGTTTTGGTGGACGAGCAAAAGAAGGAGAAATGCGGCACGCTCGTCAACTTGGAAGCCGCTTTGCGTTTGCTGGGCGAAGCTAGCAAATACTCGAGCCGCGGGGGGATGAAGCTGGAAGGCGCCCTCGAACATTTCCAGGTCGATCCCTCCGGCAGGGTGTGCCTCGACGTCGGCGCTTCCACCGGGGGCTTCACGGATTGCTTGCTCCAACGCGGAGCGCACAAAGTCTTCGCTGTGGATGGAGGAACCAATCAGCTCGACTGGAAGCTACGACGTGACTTGCGCGTCGTTGTCATGGAAAAGACCAACGCCCGTTACCTGACTTACGATCGAATCGGAACGCTGGTGGATCTGGTGACGATTGATGTTTCCTTTATATCCGTTACTATGATCCTGCCTGTGCTTGTCCCCCTGCTTGTGTCTCCGGCAGATCTGATCGTTCTGGTTAAGCCCCAATTTGAGGTGGGCAAAGGCCAGGTGGGAAAGGGCGGTGTCGTGCGCGACCCGGCGCTTCATCGGGGGGCAGTGGCCAAGGTCAAAGCGAGTTTGTCCGAACTGGGATTCAGCGAGCTGGCATCGATCGAAAGCCCGCTGCTTGGCGCGGAGGGAAACCGCGAGTTCTTCGTTCACGCAGTGTGGAAGGAGGAGTTGGGAGCTAGGATTTAGGATTCGGGCGTGTGGGACTCGCAGCAGGGTAACTACCGATTCTTAAATTCTAGATTCTGCCGTCAGTCCCAAGATTCCAAATCATAGCTCCCAAATCTTAACTCCTGAATCCTGACCCCTAAATCCTGCTAGAATGCTTTTCGCCCATGTCAGCTCCCATCAAACACGTCGGCATTGTCTCCAAACCAAAGAAGACGGAAATCCGGGAGATTGTTCCGCCACTTATCAAATGGCTCCATGAACGCAATATTGAAGCGTTCATCGACAAGGAAACCGGCGCCATTGTGGAGACCAAAGAGCGCTGCCTCAGCCGCAATGAGATGCCGAGCCATGTGGATATGCTGATCGTGCTGGGTGGTGACGGCACGCTGCTAGCCACAGCCCGCGCTTTGAATCGCAAACCGGTTCCCATCCTGGCAGTGAACCTGGGCGGGCTCGGATTTCTGACCGAGGTAACGCTGGATCAACTTTATCCCACCTTGGAAATGGTCGTAGCCGGAACGCACCAGGCCGACCACCGTGTGCAGATTGAGGGGGAACTGATTCGTGCCGATGAAATACTCACGCCCTTCCTGGCGTTGAACGACGTGGTGTTGAACAAGGGCGCCATCGCACGAATTTTCGACTTTGAAGTTCGCGTGAATGGCGCACTGGTTTCCACCTACAAGTCGGACGGCTTGATTGTGTCCACACCCACCGGGTCGACGGCATATTCGCTGGCCGCCGGAGGCCCCATCGTTACGCCTTCCGTGGAAGCTTTCCTGGTTACGCCCATTTGCGCGCACACACTCACGCACCGGCCCGTGGTGCTTCCCAATACCGCCAAGATTGAGGTCACGGTCAAGAGCTTGCGGGAAATCGCCTATCTCACCGTCGACGGCCAGGTCGGCATCGCCACGCATAGCGAAGATGTAGTGCGGATTCGCAAGGCCGATTCGTACGTAGAATTGGTAAGGCCGCCCGCCACTTCTTACTTCGAGATTCTACAAAGAAAATTGAAATGGGGGGAGCGTTAGGGCCGAGCGCCGAGGGCGTAACGATCTGTCTCCGCGCCAAGCGGCACCCCCGTCACGGAAGGAGTAGGGCAGGTTGGCAACTCGGCGGGGGAGATTCTGAATCCAAGCGTGAGTGTTAGGAGTGTCTATGAACAAGGCGACGTGGCGGCGGGGCATCGTTCTCTTGTCTGCACTATTGCTGTTGGGGCTCATGGTCTCAAGCCTTTACGCGGATCAGGAAGATCCGCCGGCGCGCGTTGGCCGCTTGAGTCTTGCCGAAGGCAAAGTCTCCTTCCAGCCCTCGGGTGAGACCGAGTGGAGTGAGACCTCGATCAATCGGCCAGTGACTGCCGGCGACCGCCTTTACGTTGACCATGGGGCGCGCGCGGAGCTGGAAATCGGGCCCTTTGCCATCCACATGTCTCAAAATACGGATATAACTCTGGCTAATCTGAACGACCAACTCGTGCAATTGGGAGTCGGGCAGGGGACCCTCCGGGTGACCATCTACGAGATGCCGGAAAAGAACTCCGTAGAAATCGACACTCCCAACGGCGCGCTTCTTCTTCAAGCGGCGGGTTCCTATCGCGTCGATACCGCCCCGGACGGTAATTCCACGCAAGTCACCGTGAATGTCGGGAGCCTGCAAATCACCGCTGGAGACCTCTCGAAGACGTTGCAAAGCGGGCAGGCGGTGACGTTGACGGGCGCAGGACCTGTAACAGCCGCCGAGGCCTCCGTGCCCCCGCCTGACGACTTTGACAAGTGGTGCGGCGGGCGTGATAAGCGCGTCGAAGTTTCCGTTTCGGTGCAGAAGGTCGGGCCCGCCGTCCCCGGGGGGGAAGACCTTGATACTTATGGGCATTGGGATGAGCGGCCGCCTTATGGAGCGGTGTGGGTTCCCGCCGATGTGCCCCCCGATTGGGTTCCTTATCGTCATGGCCACTGGTTGTTTATCGAACCCTGGGGTTGGACCTGGGTGGAAGAGGAGCCGTGGGGTTACGCGCCCTTTCATTATGGCCGCTGGGTGCATCTGGGTCCCGTATGGGGCTGGGTTCCCGGGCCTGTGGTACTGCGGCCTGTATACGCTCCCGCGCTAGTGGCGTTCGTCGGCGGGCCAGGGTTTGCTGTGGGAATAGGCGTAGGCGTGCAGGCTTGGTTTCCACTGGGGCCGCGCGAGCCCTTTATACCTTGGTACCACCACGGACCTGGATACCTTCATGCCTTCAATGGATCCGCCGAAACGAATTTTGCGGCGTTCCACTATTCGAACCGAGAGTCGGGTTTTACCGCCGTTTCCGGCGAAGCATTTCGCGGAGGCCAACCGGTTGAGCGTGGGTTGGTGCGGCTGCCCCACGAACAGCTTGCTCATGCCGAGGTCATTCCCCATCCCGAGGTCGGGCCCACCTCGCGGGCGGTCTTCGGCGCGAGAACCGTGGCGGCGCCTCCGGTGCACACCGCGAGATTTGGAGCCTCGTCCCCCGGTTCCCACGGTGCTACCTTCAGTCCTCGAACGCCTCCGCCTGCATCCCGTGAGGCGGTCCGATCGGGTCCGCCCGCCACGCCTTTTCCGCACATGTATACTCGTACTGCGCCTGCCCCAAATAACGCGCCCTTTGCCGCGCGTCAGGACGCCTATTCATCCCACCCGGGACGTCCTCTCGAGCCTCAACAGATGACCAACCTGCGCGCCGGGAAACCC